>Ga0065711_1026689_pt1 | contig 62334 bp, 29 predicted proteins | sample Hoacrofraction12_FD_59098 | JGI IMG/M metagenome (GOLD analysis project Ga0065711, IMG submission 59098) | Hoatzin crop microbial communities from Cojedes, Venezuela - Epithelial fraction 12 v2 (version 2) | ecosystem: Host-associated > Birds > Digestive system > Esophagus > Crop | place... | reverse complement strand
AAAAAAAAAAAAAAAAAAAAAAAAATCATCAAAACCACACTAAAACACCACCACTCATTCCCCCAACCTACAGATAGCCAAAGTCTCAGAAGCAATCAAATGCCAGAATTGACTCCATCAGCACAACCTTAATTTGATCTCTTTCGTCATGATATATGCACTGTCTTTAAATGCAGCAAAAAATATTAGACGCTTTTTAACAAAATACCTAAAAATCTGACATACATCTGGAATATATTTTGGTGAGTTTGGGTATTAGGTTTTGCTTTTAGTTTTTTTGGGGTTGTTTTTTTTTTTATTTTTTAAACACTCAATGGCTTGCAACCTTTCTACTATGCCTACACACTACAAATTGTACACCTGTATCCCACAAGATGCTTATTTGGGAACCTTGTATTTAAACTATGTAAGCAAAACCGCTAGTTTACAGACTGAAAATACATCCCAGCAGGCATGCCACCATTCGCTTGGTGCTGCCCCTCACTCTGGGCTCTGCAAATCGACTCCCAGCCAAGTAACTCATCCTAATGTCAACTGAGGAACAATTCTGCTGTGCTCCGAGTACTCGCTCTGCTTTCCTTGCCGACAGCTCCAGAAGCAGGGACAGAATCTGCCCTAAAACACAAGCTGCAGTCCCTGGACCTTTTAGTCTGATGTGTCAGTGGATCTCTGCTTTTGATTAGTTAAATTGTGAGCAAGCTGATATGAAAACATGAAGTACGAGTTACCTGCTGTTTATGGCAAAGATCTTGTTTGCTCCGCTATTGCAGGCATAAATCCAGGGCTTCACACAGCTTCCTCGCATATATCCAGTGCGGAGAAGATTTGTTACATGGACACATTATTCCAGTATCATTGCTCCAGTGCTACCGATATACTCCTGGCTCCTTTCACTTCTCTGGTCAGAGCCCATACCCAGCTATGAAACACTGTTTTTTTTGTAATTAAAAAGATAATTTTTTTTTCAGCTCAGTTATTAGTAGAGCTTTGCACACAGTTACAATTGAAACTTGAAGAAAGACTTTGCCTCGGAGACATCCTCCAAAGCAGAGGGATCCAGATGCTACAGTCCCAGGCTTTGTCAGTAGTTCTAATTTTCACTGAATACCCATTTGTACTTTAATATACTGAATGGACACCCCATGCCAGCAAAAGTCTGGTGGCAACATCATTTTTTTACCAGAAGGCAGTGCCTGCAAGACACTCCAAGTTCGGTACTTTGGTATTTTTCTTAAAATTACAAAAGCAAATTGGTATTAGTCTGTACTTAGGAATCTGAGAGTACCAAAGTCTTCTCAGGGTAGGTTTAAACAGGTGATACTCGCAAGTGCTAATTTTGTATAGACACTGGTAATGTTTATTAAAGGAAGAAAGAATATAGCATCGGTTGTGAAATGTTCAACAACTAGATAATAGTAGACAAAATCACCTTTGGCTCTTCAGCTGTCTTTACAAGTATTTAATGATGAAAATACCCAAGTTAGACCAGCTTAAAGAGACTTCTCCTTACATACCTTTCTGCCCATAAATATTTAGATCATATAGATAGATCAAATGTTTAGACTTACAAAGGTAAAACGCAGCTACACCTTCCCCTTCACTCCTGCATGGTCACAGTATGTTGTCAGGGACTACCTACTGGCAAAAGCATCTCCAGTTCAGGGGCAGACCAGGACATGCAGCCCTTGTAGGAAGTCATCTCTTCAGCACAGCTTCTTGATCATCATCTGTACTTTGACTTGTGGCTGCTGCATCACAGGAATGCCACCAGTTCTGATGGCACCTCTCTCTATTTTCTTGTTTTCTCCTTTCCCCTTCTGCCCCTGTTCTGCACAGTCCAGGCCTGGTTAGCACTACCTCTTATCCAAACTACGAGGAATCGCAGCTCAAGATGATGCACCTGAGGTCAGCCCAGTGAGTGGGCAGGATTAGCAGTTTGGGCAGGCAGCATTTTCCCTAGGCTGTCACCATTACTACCTTCCTAGCAGCTTTTGCAGTTACAGAGTCTCCGTTATCAGCTCTCAAGTGCTGATACTGGGAAATGCTGAAGTCGCTGCTGGGTGCTGCAAGAGACTCAATAGCATCTCTTCATCTGCCTGTTTCTGCTCAGCAAGGCACTGCCTGGAGGGAGGCTTCGGATGGTTACAGGACCTTTAAGCCAAATCCTATCTCTCCAGGAGAAACACTCTCTGCGTCCTTGCTGCCTCTCACTCACATTTCAGCTCATTATCCAGCACTTCCACAGTGAGACATTGGAGAATCGCCCTTCCTTCGAGGCACATTTAGTTGAAATTTGCTGTCATTTACTCATGCCATGGGAACAACAGTATTTCATTACTGCTGTTTTCAAAAATTAAGTGAATTACAAGAAATACTAATGTAACTGAGATCTGTTCTCCTCCCCCTCCAGCCTTCCCCTGAATCCATAGCATTGAGAGCTCTTTTTCTTTAGAGCCTTTCCCACAAGCTCACACGTCTCTGAGATTAGCAGGCAATGCAGAGTTGTCTGAGAGCATGTTGGCAGGAAACAGTTAGTGTCAAATTAGCCAAGTTAACGTGATAGATTGTGATAAATTGAATGCTTGGGGTAGTATGTGCCTGAACTACGTGGTGCTGTGCATCACAGCAAATCTATTTCCTAAAACCTCTAACTGGGCAATTTCACCCATATAAAAATGCTACTAAATATGCCTCCACTTGTTGTTAGACAGTTTCCTCTCCTTTTTAGCAGCTATAAGACATATGCGGTTTATGCTGCTAAGAGCCTTTGTAAATCATGCTGTAATACCTATGGGTTACACTTATAGACATGTCTTCAGCTTATGTCAATTGTTGTAGCTGCCTTGATGTGATAGACAAGATTATTTACAGCAGCTGAGCATCTCTCATGCTGTGCTCAGCACTTAGAAAGGTAGGCAAATGAGATGTGGTTTTGCTTTAGGTTTAGGAAGACTTTTAAGCAGAACTTTGTCTTGAGAAAGTAAATCCAGATAGTCATTCAGATCTGGTCCTTGTCTGATTGAACTTTCAAAGAGTAGATACCTAGATATTCAACCGTTAGTCTTGACCCTCTCCTGCTCACCACTCTTGCTGCCCTTTACCTTACACGGCACAAACCTGAAGAAACTTCTCTGATAATATCCTGATTACTTACATATATAAATAAATACTTTTAAAGGTGTTTACCATTTGTCTCACCCTCTGAAGACAACCACGTTTAGCAGGAGCAGCTAGGACCATGCTGAATCATCACACCAGCTTTTCTATGCAGTCAGGGAAGAGAGCACGGAAGAGGCACCTCCCCACTAGTTCACCCCACCTGAGAAAGGAAAGTCCTGCCCATCCTTGGGAGGTAGGAGCTGGCTGAAAAGTCTCCTGGACCATAAGAACAACAGGACTCCAGGCCTCCTCTTCCCTCCCCTCTGGAAAGGTTTAGCACAAGCAGAAGCACTGCAGCTAGCCAGGGGTGAAGGTGCAGGTGTACAAGAGGGATGTTAATCATCCTGTTAACCCCTGACCTTCCCTGAAGCCAAGGCCCCTTCTCAACTGCAGACATGTTACAGGTGCCTTTGACTACTGGTGCTTAAAAAAGTTCAGTCTGGATCCATTCTCTTACCTCCTTTTGAAATCTTTCTTTATCTTTCCCTCTATACCAATTAGCAAGTAATTGCTGGAAAGTATGAAACAGATTCAACATTTTTTCCACAGGTTTAAGCCTATTAATTAATAACAGAAGAAGAGTTCCAACTCTCAAAATATTGCTTTTATATTTTTAGTTTTCTTATAAGGTTTATAATTACAGCTGAGCTTGTTTCCAGAGCCACTTCTTAAGTAAAACTCTAGACACCTCTCAAAATATTATAAGCTTTGTGTTGCTGCACTGCTTATAAACCTCACAGTAGAGGTTTTTTCAACTTCTACACTACAGTTTTATAATAAGGCAACCCAATAAAAAGCCAGGCAAAAAAGTAAAGCACATCATAACAGGCTGGCATCTAAACAACCTAAACCCCTACCTGCAGGATCTCACTAGATCTTACAGGGTTAAATATTATTTGTCAGTCAATCTTTTTATGCATCCCACACACTAGAACTTATCTGACATGAAATGGAATAGATAGATATAAATATAGTACATAGAGTATTAATTTCAGTACAGACAAATTATGTTAAAGACTGTCCACATTCAGTCTGGCAGAACTGCTACACAGCTACAACATTGGGGGGGGGCAGGGTGAGGGGAAGAGAGTCAGGATGGTCTCATTTGTCTCCTGCAAATGGGTCATTTAAAATTACATTCTGTGTTAACCCCACCCTAGGCTTTGGGGAGCCTCAGTCAAAAGATGTTACTTCTTAAAGCACTTATGCAATGTTTCAGGGCGACTTCATCGCGGGTTCTGCATCAGGAAGCATCAGCATTTTGTGGAGCTCCTTGTGGGAGTGTAACAGCTCGTCTGGGAGATGCCTATACTGCAATAGCACCCTCAAAGGACGGCATCTCCTCCTCGTGTGACATTGCTTTCAGAAGGTATTGGCAATTTAGAGGCTTCTTGGTTTTGTTTCTGTTTTAACAGTTCCAAATGCTTAACAATTCTTTCATTTAAAGGAGAAAAAGCAAAAAAAGAGAGTCAGAAAACCCATTTTCGTACTTATTTTTAGTGTCACTTAATGTGCATCCTGCTAAGCCAACCATCATCCCAGCGTGAGCTGACTCGAAGCAGCAGCAGGTAGCTGCCTGGCTAGCTAACAGGGATCAGATTGGACGAAAGAAAAATAACACTAGGTTTACTGTGTAGAGTAAACGCAAGCAGGGGATCTTGCTTGCACACCCCCCACCCCTCAGTTTTAAAGATCTTCATTTTTGTATGGCAGGGCCCCTTAGCTCAGAATGTAAAAGAGCCAGTGGACTCCTAGAAGGGGAACAAACCAAGCCTCTCTCCTGGGCTTTGCTACACAGATTGCACAGGACCAAATAACTGCTCCCAAACCACCGCTGGTACCAGGGCCCGAGTTCTCTTCTCCATTTCTGCTTGTTGCAGACACATTTCAGTATCACCTGGGGGGAGCAGCAGGAGGAGCTCTACCAAACAGGGACGGGAGGGAGAACTCTGCAGTGAAGCCCCTGTACCCCACAGAGATGTGTCCAGATGCTCCTCACATCTGCCTGCTGGCTCACCAGCAGCTGCTCGCTAACTTCCAAGCTAACTCTCAGAGTGGAAGCTTGGGTTTAGTATCCAATGCTTAAACACTGCCATAAAGTTTTCTCTTTTGCAGATACCTGCCCAGTGGAAAAGTGTACTCTATTACCTGCACATACATGAATCAGCTTTGAAACTCTGAGATCACGTCTCTATGCAAGGAGAGACATACGCATATATACAAAAGCACAGAAATAAAAATACTCGGAGGCGACATTTATTTTTAGAACAGCATTTTCAAGTTTTCCTGAAAAAAATTAATCTTCTATTAGTATAAGCTTTGTCTACTGTGGGAGGGCTTGCTAGAAAAGCTATATTGACAAGACTTTCTGGTATAAACTCTGCTTCAAACTAGGTATCTGCCAGCCAAAATGTGCCTTACTATCCAAATCAAATTACAGAGTTACGTTTTGGATATAGGACTTGGAAAAATATAGATTTCAGATTCAAATTTCATCCTCTATTTTACCTTCAGCAAGAAATCCCACAACAGTCTTTTCCAAGGAAATTCTCTTATCAAGGTAGTTTAAGGCCAAATTTACTGCCCCTTTTTGCTTCACTAACCTACTGAAGACATATTGTAAATTTTGTAACAAGTGAAAACAAGAAACAGGAGAAAGGCAGAAAAAGATTCCTGTGACTGAGGGCATAATTTCTTTCAAAAAGCATGTACTTGCAGCTATTTAAGCACACCTCTGTCTACAAATTAGTGAATCTTTTAAGAGTTAGTTCTGAACAAAGGAAGTCAACATTAACTTTTCCTTGAAACTCCTACTCCATAAGGTATATACCTTAATATTAATTTATGCAGATCCTAAATAATACCAGCTTTCTTCACTTCACTTGGAAAAGAGTGTTATTTGCTAGCAGAACTAAATTAAATGCTAGTGACCCACTCTGCAACCTCTTTGTGTTCAACAGGACCCCTGAAGTTCTCCTGGAGGTTTATGTTGGGCAATAATGTTATTGTAGTCAGCCTTTCTGTGCTGTAAAGAACACAGTATTTAAGCTGTAGGCACTTTATTAGAACTGCAGTGTAACATGTGTCCTATCTGGGCTATTTTCTGGCAAGAAATCCCACCAACAAACCACCAGAAAAACTATCTTCTGCTATTGCAGAGAATCTCAACTCAATATATTACTTCCACCTTGACAAGTCACTCACCGTACAGCACAACTTTTCCCTAACAGCTGAGCCAATTCAAGACATCCCTACCCTTCTCCCCTTCCCTATTCTCTGGTTTTAACCATTCCTTCAGCTGTGCCACCGCAGCAGGTGCGGAGGAGAGCCCTGCCGTCATGCCAGCAAGGCACTGGGGAATTGTGGGAAAGAGAAACTCCTAAAATCCAAACATCATCACTTCTTCATCCAGAATAGTGATACTGTTCTCAGGACGGGCGCTCTCCACTCAAACTTGGGTACAGACACAGGAGCACAAACCCAGTGACCAAGGAGGAAGGGAGGACTTCCCACGCCCTCACCTCCTGCCAGGAGAAGCCATCACACACCACCATGCCTTTTTCCACAGCTGGCCTGCAATCTCCTCTGCCCTGCATTCGTCATAGACTGAGTCTAAATAACAGCTTGTTAGCAATGCAATAATCCATTCACAACAACAACAAGCATCTTTGGCCTCATGTTTTATCATTCTAGGAGAACATAAATACTTCAGCTGAAGCTCCATACAGACAGTCTTTAAAGAGATCATACTTTCCCTACAGAATTTATGGTCTCCACTATCCAGTAACCCATCAAAGGCACAAAACAAGTGTAACAGGGCAGGTAAAGCATGAAGAAATGCTGGACAAGTGCAGCAGTATCTCAGAGATCTGAGCTCCTTAAGGAGGGAGCAGTAGAAAGTTACAGCAATGCATTTTTGTTAAGAGCAGTCTCCAGACACACAATTAAATCTTTTCACTGTAAATTAGCATCTTGGGAACAAACACAACAAAAGAAACCACCCTTTGAAAGTGAACTTACAAATCACTGTAGTTGCTACAGTAGCACACAGCAGGCTTGCAGTCTACTAGCAGACTGCCAGATAGCAGGTCCCAGGACACCAAAGGAGTACTCTGCATTTCAGTAACAGAAGAGCTAGTTATGACTTAGCACCTACCTCAGAAGTACAACAGCCTGCAGGCACCAGCAGGCATTTGCATGGAGAAAAAAGCAGAAGGGATGCTTTTCTCCCGGGGACCAGCTTCCTCACCTGCCCTCCCCCAAGGAATTTAAACAGCCCTGAAGTGCCTCCTGGGAAGGCCATCAGGCATGTGGTAGAACAGCATCTCAAGTTCTACTAACGGCTTTGTTTAATGGGATTAGGTTGATTACAACCTTGCACTTCTCTTTGACTGGTTTGATATCCCCCTCCCCGTGGAAAAGCTACACCCTTCCCTTCCAGAAGCTGTGCATGGGATTGTGGTTGTCCAGGCAGGACTTCCAGCCTTTGGTGATGGCACCGCTCACCTCTCCGTGAGTCAGGAGGAGGCTGAGTGAAAGGCAGGTGTGAGAAGCCATTTCAAATAATTTGCTTTTTATCTTGTCCACAGAATAACGCTCAAAACTTACACTGAAAGCAAAATACAGGAGCTTGATAATCCGCTGAGCCCTTTTACCTCCATATCTCAGTTTAGTGTTAAGATTAGGTGACACAGAGATAAATCCCCCTTCTCTCTCTTCCTCCACTCAGAAGGCAGATTCTGCCCTCAGACAGCTCAGATTAACCCCCTAGTTCACCAGGGAGCTGAATAAAAGCACCGATGGCATCTATTACCCATGGGCTGTGTAAATCTGGTGACAGGATTATCAAGAGCAAGGGGACACAGCACCAAGGCCTACGCTAGGACATGGCACAGGACCCAGCAAACTGGCAGCAAGATTCACTGCAGCTGTCAAACGACTGTAACACGACCTATTTTGCAGAGCTCCAGTCACAGTGTGACACCTAATGTCAAAAAGCATCTGCAGCTCTTCGTCAGTCACCAGTCAGCCTGACTTAGAGGCATGTGCCAAGCTAGAGGCAAAAAAAAAGAGAGGATGAAAAGCTGAGCCTGCTGAGAGGCTCAAGAAAATGAGATGAAGAAGGCAGAATACATCCCAGGATATCAGGTTCAGCACTGGCTTGGTGGAAGCCGTAGATATCTTACATGGTAATTGGCTTACTCTTGAAGTGGAATAAATATACCACTGTCATGGCCATGTTGTGAGCTAAATTCATTCACATACACGTACCTTTCAGAGGCGATGAGAGTGAGCACATCCAGTTCAAAGTCTGTAGGGCAGCTCTGGATGAGAGATGTCTGGGCATTATTGTGCTCGCTTGCTTAGACAGTAGTCCAGCCATGGTAACAAGTCCTGACTGGCAGCAGAAAAAACCCAGATCCCTGTCATTTGCTGAGCAAAGTGTTCAGAGATGCGATCAAAACCCTTTCACAGAGCCAGCATTAAACAGAGCATTTGCACCCCCTGAAGGTGGAAGCGGTTCCTCCCTGGAGAGCACAGCAATGGGGAAAGGAAGCTTGGGGTTCTTCATGGTTGCGGTTCTTCACCAGCTTGGTCAAGGCAGGCAAATACAATTGTACCTTTAGCTTTCTGCTGAGCCCATACAGAGATGGCATTGCATTGCTCCTAGGAGATGGCTTACCCTCTACAAGGGCAACAACCACGGCCAATAGCTCTCTCCCCCTGCTCTGGCTCACAGCAGTGGGTTGAACACCCGTTTGATAGACATGCACCATCATCTGCTGGCCAGCACAAACTGGTCTCCAGAATGCAACACATGGCTTTGTTTAAGGCAGATTGCAAGGGCAACCCCTTAGAGAGAAAGACTACAACATAATTAAAATGCTCTGTTAATTTTAATTAAGCTCATCACACTGGCAAGCCTGCTGAATCTAGGGAAACATTTGTTGTTGGGATTCCTGTGTTTTTTGTTTTGCTTTTAAGCAAAAAAACACCCAAATTGCAAACCAGCAAGCAGCTAAGTGATCCTGGTGAGCTTCCCCTCAAGTTCCCGCAGTTTGCAGTGAGCTCAGCAAGAACTCATCTTAGTGCTGAATATAGGATATTGTTTCCAGCTGGTCATGCAGGGCATCAAGGCAACAAATTACCAGGACAGGAGCCCTACCTGTCAGCGCTGTCCTCTGCTGCAGGATCGGCTTTCACAGAAATGGCATGCGAATTGCAAACAACGGACACAAAGAACGTGAGACAGCACCTCTAGACAGTATTTATTTTTGCATTGGCTAACTGCAAGGCTAGCCTTTATAACACCAGCTTCCATTTCTGTATGTATCATGCTGCTAAAGGAATTACAAAGATAAGGAACATTTTCTCAGGCACACGTTCGTAACACAAAACAAAGAGCAAGCACCAGGTACAAAAACTTTACAGAAAATGTAGGTCGTGTTCAAAAATATTATCAAGAGTATGTGGAGTATATCATAACTCTACAATAAGCTGTGCTTTCATGAAAATTAGTTAGACCCAGATTTCAAGTATTGCTTTTGAATTCTGTTGTCTCAGCTCTTCGGTGTCACATCTGAGACAGCTTGGCCCTGATATTCAGAAGCACTGATCACCTCCTGCACGACCACAACAACCAGTGACTGCCCACTGAAATGAAGCCTTTGATATCTCAACGCAGTGCTGGGAAACTATGGCAGCCAAATTGGGCTGCTGCTGTTGAAAATTTAACTCCGCTGGAAATTTAGCTTCACCGACAAAAAAATGCACTGTATTTGTTTGGCAATCAGCAAAGGATTTAAGCAGACAAAGGTGGCGGAAAGCTACCTCCCTGCTCTACTGTGTTCCTTGAGAACAGATGCAATCAGCCAGCAGCACAACCTAGAGCAGCCTTTGGGTTATGCTGGGTGACGGGCACTGAAAGGGCTTGCTGGGACACGGCAGCCCACTGGGGACTGAAGCTGGGCTAGCAAGAGGCACATGACAGCAGTGCTGCACCTGGAGACTTGGCTTCACCCAGTCACTTCTGAGCCCTATCCCTGGCAGATTCAGCTGGGGTCAGCTAGCTCACACCTGGTCTATAGGAGAGACTGTCCCCAGGCAGGTATGGAAAGTTCTTGTCCAGTGAAGGGGAGAAGTGAGGTGAGTTTATTTGTACAAGTGCAAGGCCATATTCTGCCTTTTGTCTTCAGGATGAGTAAACAGGCAACTACTGCAGGTATATCTGTAATCTCCAATGAAAGGGCCAGCAGAGGCAGAACAATAATTCTCTATTGGTGGTAGTAATGCAAGGCAGTCACAGGAAAAGTCTAGGAAAACCACTTCAAGGAGATCTATTTTTTTTTTTTAATTTACATGCTAAGTGGGATTTGACATAAGGAAAGAATTTCACACATTATTTTCAGAGCAAAATTTTCATTTCATCCCCTGAAGTAGAATACTGATTGCTCAAACCACATATTCTCCAATACCTGGCCTAGCTACAGACCAGCTAAATGTTCACAGGCATCACTCCAAAGTCTCTCAAGTTTCTTTCTTGCTTCTCTCTCTGTCTCCTATTTTTGCCTTCAGGAATCTCAATACCGCTAGTATTGCTTCTGGATTTTATCATCTATATTCGAAGATATATTTTATACAACTAAGAAGCATGTTTAGAACAAGGAATTCTCAAAAGTTTACTGTAGGAGAAAAAAATCACAGCAGATATGACAGTCAGTTCAGAATAAATTACTTGTTTAACTCAGCCCCATGGTATCAAAAGGTGTAAAGCGAAGATGAACCCCTTTTTACCTGACACAAAATGAACCTGTGTTGCTTCCACCTTTTACATATTCTTTAGGTCAAGAGCTAGGGAATATTGTAACGACTTCACCCCTGAGTATCACTGGAAACGGAGTTTTCCAGGAGGCCAGAATGAAGGAGGTGATTTTGTCTTTAAAAAAATTGAGGGGTCAGGCATCTGTCACAGATAAACTGCAGGGGACGGGGATGCAAAGGTCCTACTGTTCTGTATCAGTGGTTCTAAAAGTCTGACATGGTGAAGATTCCTTCAGCTACCCAGAATCTCACCCAATTCCTACTCTCTTATATTTGGTGAATATGGGAAATTTGAGACCTCCCACACCTATACTTATGCCATGCAAAGTTGTGACTATGCAGGTAAGTAATTCATGGTCCCAAGGAAGTCAAATCACAGATCTCCTTGTCATCAGTTTTTGCAGCTCCCGGGGAACCCTGGTTTATGTGTTACACCCACAGAAAGGGAGGCCTTCGTAAAATACTATTTCTCTTTCTGCAATATTTTCTCTAAAAACATAGGGTGTATTATCACCAATGAAGTCTTGCTATACCTCACTATGCCAAGTCAGACAAAAACCCCAAAGCTCTCATAAAAATTAAAGCAAGACAAACTGTGCCCCAAATCCCTAGAAAACAAGAAAAATGTTGGAACAGAGAAACGTAATCCGTTTTGATCCTGTGTTGCTGCAGCACCAGGTATTTATGTTCTGATGGAAACTGATGGTTCATAATTTGAGCACGTGATAGATACAACTCCCCAACAACATGAACGGTCGCTTGGACTAACTGCATCACCGCGTGTTACCGCATAATATTTACTGAATTTCCACGTGTTGATGAACCTGACAGTTTAACACTTAATGCTCTGAGTGCAGTGGATACAGTTTAAATTAATATATTTTTTCTGCACTTGAAACTACACCTTCCACTTGCCTTTGCTGCTCCACAAGACTTAAAAAAGCCAATGTGATTTTAAAGAGCTACTTTCTAAATATTCAGCTAAAATAGTTTGTTCAGAACAGAGAGACAGATTTTTTGATGGGACTGCGTTAAGATGTAAACATAGCCTCATATTATGTAAGCATCACTTCAAAGCACTCTCAACATATCTGTTATACCAGGCTGTTCTATGCTATAAGAAGAAACACTTTCTGTTATTCCTTCTTGCTTTTCCTACAAAGGGATACATTAGGGTTTGGAGACAAATTGTTATAGTTTCTGGAACAGAGCACAAAAAACTGCAGCATGGAAGTTACTTCAGGCGATTGATAGCAGGCCATTGTTCATACTGCATTACCACGTACAAATGGAAGTGCGTGTTCTGTAAGCTGGTGGGTATTTTACATCTGCTGACTTCTTTGTCCCTTCACAACTCTTCCAGCAAACTAAAATTAAAGACTTTTCACACTAAAAAGATTACAGAGGAAAAGACACAGATAATGATATAGCTGCTCAGCTGTTAGCGCTACAGCAGTAGGCACAGCTCAGTGTTAGTTGTCGTAATAAAAATACTTCACTGTTAACTTCTTAGGCATTGAGATCAGTTTATCACCTCTACATTATCTAGCACGAAACCCACTGGCAGCTGGGCACTTGCTGTTGCTGTTTTGCAGCTGTGGCATGGCATTTATTAAAGAGTTTTGTCTTAGTGCTTGTTGGGAGTCATATTGCTCCTTTGAACTTGCTTACTCGTCCCTTTTAGCCAATTAATGGCGAACATCATTTTAGTTGTATTTTTCATACAAAGGTCACTGGACTGTGTTTCATCCACTCCCACAGTATACCCCATGACAGACTGCAAGCAGAAAGTTTCCTGGGGTGGTACTTTCTCTTGGTATGAACAAAGCAGCATAACTTCCCTGACTGTTAACAAATCTTTGCATTTAACACAGAATCAGATTGGAAAGACCTTGAGACAAGGGTGTGCTTTACTGAGGATCCCTGCTCTGAATGCAGAGGTGAAGAAATCCAATTAGATGGCAGGATACTGAATGGAGTGATGTGAGTGGTCCTCACTGGAGAAGAACCATTGTAGACGTCAGCACATCTGGAGGTGGGTAACCATTATTAACCATTTTACACGTGCTGAAGCAAAACAGAGAGAAATCACTGGTTGTCTAAAATCGACCTGGGAGGCACTTGGCAAAGCAGGGGACAGCCACGAGGACTCCCAGCCGTGGGGACAGCAGCGTCACTCTGCCGGACCGGTGGCTGCAGCACCTTGTGCTCGGGTTTTGTTCACAGCTGCAACGAGCCCTGTACTGAAGTGACTCATTGCCTGGGTTCAGCAGTCACATCCACAATACTGGCTGGTCACCAGATTCAGAGTGGAAGGGCTGGCCTCGTTATGTTTGTCCAAAGGGAGATTTGCGCAAACCGCTTAGGTTCGCGTTCTCAGTTTTGGATGTATTTACTGAAAGTAACATAATCTTGTCAAAATTATATTTTTCTGATAGACTTCATGGTGTTTACATCACTAAGTTCTGTAGCCACTGTGGCAGGTACCACACATACAGTCACTGAGGCAGCTATTAACAACAAATATTATGTCCTGAAATATAAAATTATTATTACTCCTTTGGATTTTGATTGATCACATTTATTACTTTGAACAAGTCTGTAATCAGCCGCATAACGGCTGTTACACTGTTTTTAATGAGATTGTGCACATGAGGAAACAAACTTGCCCTACTGGACAAGAAACGTAGGAAATGAAAAAAGCTCTTGGTTTGGTTTTCCACATAGAAGATTGTTTTCTTAGTGAAATCCCCCATGGAAATTCATGACAAGATAATTTCTGGTAATTCCAAGGAGGTAAGTAAATAAACTTGCAAATGAAAAAAATTGAATTTAAAAGTCTGTGCTTCCCAACTGATCAAAGAAATGCAACTCTCATGATCCTTACACAGCAGGTTACAGTAGACAGCCCTTCCTAGTAGACGGTGGGTTTATTTAATATGGCTGCTGTCTAAAATGGTGGCGGAGTTAATTTTCCCCACGGACTTCATTTACAATTCCCCCGCTGAAAAATGAAAATAAAAAATGCCAGTAATCATTTGCAGAGTGTAGCAGGAAAGCAACGCTAACACTGTGAAATCAAATAGCCTCAATGAGGGCTAAAATCTCAGTCCTGTTTCTTCACACTCCACCTTCCCCTTCAATCTTGGGCAAGCTGCAGTCCCTCTCTATAAAGCGGGAGTAATTATATTTGCTTCTTTTGCATGAGGAACTGGATAACACTCAAGGGGCACCAAACTCTGCAAGCAGGAATGTTCATGAAAGCCAACCAGAATGGGAGGTGGAAGCAGACCTCCACTCTGGGGCTCTGCTTGCTTGCTCTTCCCTTCGACCATGCACTGGTGAGCAGAAAGCGCACCCTTGGCTGCTGGTTCCCAGGCTTCAGCAGGGCTTGTTTGATGGGAGACTGTGATCCACCCTTATGAATAATAAAAAGTAATGGGAGTTCACATATTTTACCAGCTGGAAAATATTGAGCAAGCTGCAGCTTAGTTAAAAACCCTCGCCTCCAGGCTTTAACGACCAGCCTCTGTTGAACAGTAAATGCCAGACAAGCCTGCTGGGAAAGAAAAGATCCTACACAGGGAACCCAACACCAAAGAAAGACACTTGTTTTCTTGGGGTAAGAGCCTCCATAGGAGCTGTATGGCTGCTAGCTAGGTAACAGCAATAATTCTTGCAATTTCGAATCAATTTATAGGATCTCACAAAAGCCCAGATATTTTAAACCACTGAAACAAAAATCCACAGTCTCCTGTGTCTATGTGGGGGGAAAAAAATCTAGAAAAAGATGCGTTGTTTTAGCATGACAAGTAGTTTATTTCGAAATCACATTGATTTTTAGTTCTATTTGTAAATCTTTCTAAGATTTACAAAACAAGACAGTTTAAATGACTCAGCTCACCCATTTTTATGTTACTACAAGGATAAACAACAACATGCTGTGTTTTGGGGGGAAGATATGTCATTGAAGCACACACACTTCAAAGATCATTGAATAGATTTTACTTCCAGCTTCCAAAAGCTCTGCCTATGGACTGAGTCCAAGCATGCAAAACTTCAGCCTGCGAACATTTGCCAAAATTTGTAAGCACCTAAATAATAAAGGCTTTATTCTGATAATGATGTAACACACACCTGTCTGTGCTATAAACAGCAAGTTAGGACTGTTCATAAATTCTCCTCATATATATATATATGTACATTGACAAAATGAAGACAATTATAACCTCAGGCTGAAAACGGAATGTTGGATTCAAACACTTTGCTTTAATGGACCTGGCTAATGACAAACAGCCATGTGCAGACGCATGGTTCAATTCTACCCAAGCTGCAAGCCCTATGGTTAGTTCTGGTTTGCTCTCTGATGCTGACAGGTTGCTCCCCATGCAGTCAAATCAGTAGGTCCTAGTCCATTTCGAAAAGCACGATGATGCCCACCATGGAGGTGGCAGTGCCCGCACCAAGGGCTCCATTTCAAAGACTGACAAGTCCCTCTGAAATCCCTCTATGCTGCTGACATGTATGCCCACTACTTCTGCCCTTGATTCCCCTCAAACACTTTCGTCTGCACCCAGACTCTGCTGTGGGACACACAACAGGTCCCTGGTGAGGCAAAAATGCGTGCAGAGAGAGCACAGTGCAAACCAAGCAGTAAAACCTCTCCCTCTGGACTTTCCTCCTTGCCTTTCAGTCTTGCAGCAGCCGACCTTGCATGCTGCCTTCCCTCCCTCGTCACGGCCTCACGCCTTGCCCTCCGGCTACACAAAGTCTCACAGTCACTGGACTGTGAAATAGCTCTTTTTTCATTTGTGTCTCCTTGACGAGCTGCGATGCAGGCGCAGAGAAGGAGGTGAGGGGCTCTGCCAGCACTGGTGAGAGCTGCGCTTTCTCTCCTGACCTTGCTGATGGAAACGTTTCCCAGCAGCAATTGAGAGGGGAAAAACGAGCAGGCCATGGTCAGTCCCACTTGAACCTTGAAGTAACACAGGGACCCATGAAAAAAGGAGAAAGTTGCATGCTTCCGCATGCCCGTCTCAGGAACAGGAATGCAGATGCTGCTGGGTGCAAGCACCTTTTTGAGCAGCTCTGAATGCTGCTCTCTGGAGGCAGGAGTCCCCAGGACCTAGTGAGGCTGAGGACAGTGCTCCACATGTGGAGTCAGCTCTCCTGCTCCCTCCCATCCCATTTGCTTTGCCCACCCAGGCAGCTAAGGGCAGGGGAAGGGTCTCTTCCACCACTGCTCACCCTGTGTTCTCCCCTTCCCTCAGGAGAGGTCACGTGCTGACCATGTGCCCCACCATGATGGAAACAAGTTTCTAGGCAGTGCTTTACCCACGAGAATGATGCTGCCTTCAGGAGCGGGGGAGGAGGAAGAAGAGCACTGTGCTTGGCTTCTCTCTGTTTCCCTCCCGCAGAGCTGCCGTCTCTCCAGTTCCTGGGCTGGGTTAGGCAGCCAGAGAAGCGCAGGCAGCCCTGGCCCCGCACATATGGTTACTCCCAGGAGGATCCTGCTGGTGTCCAGGGTGGGAGAGCGCAACCGCCTGCAGTCAGCAGAAGACAGAATTAATGACCTGATCTTGCCTAATTAGTTGAAGGTTTAGGCATCCGGTTTTGACAGAGTAGAGAAGACTTCAAGCTTCTGTTCAGTATCTGATGTTGAACAGAGGCTTATGTCTACAGGGATATTAGCCTAGCACTTTTGATGAGCCCTACATTCACCCCCAATAAATATATAACTTTGCTCTTGCAGAAACCATTCTATAAGCAACTTTGAAGAAACCTTTGATAACTCTTCCCTTGCTTAAAAACATCCCCTTTGGTTGACAGGGTGATATCAAGACTTCAGATTGGAGCTGGTGAAATGTTCAGATCAAGAAGGATGAATTTATCTTAACAGTAATCTATATCTGCTATGCCAGACACTGTGCTGCAGCATGTCCTGCTGTGTGCAGTATGCCACTTACAGAGCAATGATAAACCTTTCTAGATAGTGCCTGGTGCAAAGTGTTTGCCAGACTAGATTGCTGTGAGGTATAGTTAAAAGTTGCTCAGAAATAAGAGATCAGGGAGGCTGACCATTTCTGAGCAGGTCAGTGATGCTTTTTTTGTTGGGTTTTGGTTTTGCCTTTTTTTTTTTTTTGCCAGCAACATCTAAGTGCAATAAAATATCAGAGTGAGAAAGAATTGCTATAGCAACAAAGTATGTTTTCCTAATGGAGGCTGTGTGTAACAGCTAACCGCCACTAGAACTTTAAGGGGAAGGAATAAAATCCATCACAAAAGCAGGAAAAGGAAAAGCATTAAAAATTAAGATTTTATTCTTCCATGATTTATGTTTACTTACTTCACATCTCCAGATGATCTAGAGTACTTTCAGTACTTCCCTGCTCTTATTTACTGCTTCATACAAAAATCTTCAGGAACTCAGAAAAATAGGAGTGTGAATGATCTATTAGTGGTAATATAATGATACAGATTTGCATTCAACAGTAGTATTATCACTACAAATATGAGGGATAATGAGATTATAGCAGCACTGGGAGACCACAGGTAAGACAGGAGTTAAGAGTGACATGATGCCAATACACAGCAAGAGGCCATCCTGCCTGTCAAGAAGATTCACAATGACAAAAAACCAGAGCGTAAGGGGAAAACTGCCCCAGAGAGATGAAGTGACAAGTTCTGGGTCACTCAGCAAGCCAGTGGCAACATCAGGACCAGAATGCAGGTGTCTGGTGCTGCGCTCACTGTCCGTCAGCTATTAAAGCTTCCCAGAAAGCTAATCTTAACGTTCTTGTGCCATACAATTAGCACATGCCTTGGGGTGGGCTATGTACACAGGGGAACTGGTCTGTGTCTGAGTTCACTGTGATTATTAGGCTATCCCAAATAACTACTGCACCCATGCTCCATCGCCGAGCCCTAACCAGCCTTCATCCTCACTGGGGCACTAAGACCGTCTTTTCCATCCTTGCTTTCTCCTCTGAGGCTTAGATGGTGGTACCGGTCACAGCAGGGATAATGAGGACTGCAAAACAGGGGTAAGCTTTTGCCTTCAATAATTCTCACACAGGATATCTGGAGGAAGAAGAAAGAGAAGATAGGTTAAGGAATATAACTCCAAGTCATAACTAGTTTTCTCCTCTGCTTCTGGCATGATGAAGCTTCAGACATGTTCAAAGATGTTTTACAGTGACAGAGACAGCCTTTGGCCTGTGCAGTAATGTTACCTCATGCTGGCTCTGCACAGGTCCTCAAATTATAATCTATATTAAGAAAAATTCCTTATTCTGCAGGCCAGCTACTGGAATGATGCATTAAGGTCTGTGGTAAAGCAGGGGAAAGAAGCAGCAAATTCTGAAAAGTGAAGTCCTGCTGCCTTGGTTGGGTCTTTGGATACTCTGGACAGGGAGCAGTGGAATTATGTATCGAAGCAGGAAAATTGAAAGGCTGTTTTAAAAGATTGTCTCCCCACAGAGAAAATATTTTCTGGCATATCTTTGCAATGAAGCTTGTTATATGTTGTCCTATTTATAACTCGCAAGCCTCCATAACAAGCAAGCTCCTCAGAGGTAGAAAAGAGAGTGTGATTTGAATAGAGTTGTATATCACAATTCTACATCACAGTTCAATGTTCCCACTCTGGATATGATTTATAACAAAAGCGTAACAGCATGGGTCAATCAGTGAGGGACAGTCTGAAGCAAAGAAAACGGAATAAGTTAAAGTTTCCTTAAGCATATGGAAAGCATTTTTCTTTGAACTTAAAGAGAAAAGTGTTTTAGGCTTACATCCTACTAGACCAAGCAGTGAATCTTCCTCATTTTACAGCAGAATTTCTGCTAATCAGTTCCTCCTTTAATATGCTTAAAGAAGGCATTATATCAGATAACGCAAAAGTGAGAAAAAGAAAATATGATTGACTAACCCACAACCAAGGATATAAGTTATTTCAAAATTATAGAATGAAACACTTTAGATGCTTACTATCTGAAAAAAACAACCAACCAACAAAAAAAACCCCAACACTGAAGTTTCCCATAGACAGCAGAGGTCATCTTAGGTTAAAGTCATGTCAATAAGAATCAGTCCGAGCAGACCAGACAACAGCTCCTTGGGTGGGAAAGGGCAGAGAGGAGGCAGATGTGCATTCTTCCCGTGACTGCTCTCCTAAACCTTAGGCTCAAACTTCTGCACAATTTTTTGCTACGGACTGACAGGAATTAGGCAACCTTCTCATTTGGACATCTCAGAGACAACTGAAATCCAGTAAGTAATTTTGTCTTCACATACACTGTAGTTAGTTTTACAGGCTACAACAAAATATGACATACCTGAAAGACCAAGGAGCCTAACTTCTTTACCAATGTAAAGGCACAAACAGGGGAGAGAGCCAGGTTCAGAAGCTCCAGGTCTGCCACCTCACATTCACAATGCTGCCTAGTGATCAGAGTCATGCTTTGTTTCATCTCTCTCTGGTCCCATGAAACTTTTACTGCTTTCTCACCTGTGGCCTAGCTATTATCACCTTCTGAGTTTCTGGGTAGTCATCTTCTTAAAAATGGAACTGTGCTTCTGGGTTGTTTCAAAGTTTTTTAAATGCTGATTCTCTGGGAGGGCATTCAAGGGCCCCGACTGGACACAGGGCTTCACCAAAGCCCTGCTGCAGGCACTGCCAGGACTTGTGCTGCTCTCCCAGTTTCTTGCTGGTCCCCAGTATCCTCACTGCTTTGGGCATCATGGTGAAACACCTATCCCTCCTTAATGTGGCAGGTCAATTGTGGCTAGTAAGCTCCAGTTCAGGGGCCAGACAAATAAGCCATAGGCAGTCCAGCAACAATTTTTTAGGTTCAAGCTACCGCACAACAAAAGGAATTTGGAAAGGGTCTCTTGCTTGTGTTCATTTACCCTAAACTGATGAAACTAGCTTTGTTATGAAACTGAGCACACGCTGTGTTCCCACCTAGAGGCTTAGCCACTCTCTTCTCAGCTGGGAACTATTTTCCCAGTCCCAGAAAATCCAGCTTGCATAAGTAGTTATAAATGAGGTTACTTACATTCTGAGTAGGGGGAAAGAGGGGAAAGAGTAGGGGGTTTGGAGAAGTGAGGAAGTAACTCTGCATACCTTCCACCAGCTTTTTCCAGTTGCCATTGCCCACCAAGCTTCTGTCTACACGCCACCAGGACCTGGGGAAGAAACCAAGGGTTCTGACAGCATTCAACAGCTCTTGTTACTGTTTCTCCATTCCCAGAAACAGCTGACTGACCCTTGCCTCATCTTTCAGTGGAATATAGCTTATGTACATCACACTGTAGCACAGTCCTTTCCCAAATATTCATGGGTTTGATATATTGCTTATTGCTTTACGGATCAGTACACTGCTGACGAGCATGGGTTAATACATCAGCTCTCTCCCATTTAAGAGCTTCCCTCACATACTGAACATACTGAAGGAAAGGTCCAGGTCTTTGAAAAGGATGCTATTCAGGTGGTATAAAGGTGTTGGGACTCACTGGGAAGAATTTCGTTGTCCTAGTATGGAGAAACATTAAACAAACTGCAGGGACTCCTCATGCTACTACTGACAGAATTCCATCATAGAGATTAATTGGAGTTACACCATCCCCACCTGCTCTACAAATCTACTACCATGACTAGGGGTCAGTGAAGTTTTGCTATCTTAATTTCCTACTCAAACAAAAACTTTTAGTTGAAGAGTTATAGTATACTGTTTGCTTTAACTTGAAGGCCTATGAGAAAAACATAAGCTCAAGACTAGTTCCTCAAACAGAAAAGTTATAAAACAAAGCCATAAAAAGTGTCTCTTGCATTTACTTTGTTTGCAGATGATCTCATTTGTATTGTGGGCACAGATTTACCCTGTTCAGATCAAATTTCTATGAATAGAAAAAAACTGTAACTGTGATAAACACCCACAATTATAGCACTTGATTTTCTCTTCCATAATTTAGCACAGCTTCAGCCAGTAAACTATCTCTTCTCAGGAGACGAAATTGTAAACCCTGAGTTTTTGCACAACAGTTTGCAGGGTATATGGTATGCTCCTCTGATTCATTCATGTTGCCCATTGTTGCCCGAAGCAGACACTGCCAGTCATACGGTGATATGTCATGCTGTCATGCTGGGCTGTAATGCAAAACTCATACTGACTGCAGGTCATTAGAGAACAGCTTGTGAATCTTTTCTTACTGGTGAGCCGGTTACCTGGCGTCTGTTACTGTTTTCCCCCCTTATTTAATCAGTAAATAAATAATAGACTTTACAAAGACGTAAATAAAAAAACCAAGCAAAATAAGTGTAGCTAACACTTAAAGATGCCCAGAAATTAGAAATGGGAAAAATACAGGACTACCCTTTGCTTCCTTGATATTTCATGTAGCTTAGTTTTTCCAGGTGAGAGACAGTGGTAGAAGAGGAAACTTGCAGATACCTCTGCAAGTTTTCTCCTCCTCAGAGGACCTCAGCAAACTGCTCTGTTGAGGACACGAGTAAGTGCTCACTGCATCAACCCTATCATGGTGTGCTCAGCGCAGGCACAGCTCCTGGTGGTGTCTAAGGGGTGTCCTGTGGGTAGGCAGGGAACCATTCTGCTTCTCCTGCAGAAGAAAGAGAAAGCACAGGAGTGAAATTAAGAGAAAAAAGCAGGAAGCAGCAGATCAGTGAAGTGAGGAGTGTCTGTTGGGAGGGTAGAAAGGCAAGGACTATGGCAGTAAAGAGAAGTCCCTGAAAGGCAAAGGAAAAGAATAATCTTAGCAGTAGAGGGATGGTCTGGGTAGAAGAGAACTGAAAAGAATAAATATTGAAAATAAGTGAATGAGCAATAGTCACAACAGCAGAAAACAAAAGCCATTTGCTGTGAGAAAGCCCTGTGAATATCAGCAGTCCAAAGAAAGTTTCAACAGTCCTACCAGTCCTACTTATTAATGAGATTCTTGAGTGTTATTTTCTAGCATTTCTCTAAAAGCAATGAGAATACATAGGAAATGAAATCTAAAGTTTTCTTTTTTTTTTTTCTCCATCTACATGATATAGCACATAAAACTATAAAGATGAGGAGAAGGTCTGAGGGTTGTATTATAATGGAATAGATGCACACACTATAAAATGTGGAACACCATCATAACGATTCTCATTTTCATGATAAGCCATACACTAGGATCCAGCCCTTGTCATTTTGTTGTGGAGGAATGTCTGCACAATTTAATTAAAATGCTGAAGCCAAATTTAGAATTCTGGCTGGGGCTACACTTGTATGAAAATTGTCTGTGGTCACTCGGTACATAGTAGGATTCAATACTTTTTCCTTTGTATGTGAAATTTGAATAAGTGAATTGAAAGAATTTGCATTTCTTATAATGATCAGGGAGTTGAAATAATGAAAGGTGATCATGAATATTGTAATTGAATAATAAAATTGCATTAAAATATTCTTCAGATTTCTCTTATGTTTTGTTAAAATATACCAATACTATAACAGTATTGTAATTTTTAGAAATGCATTACAGATTCACATATTTGTTATTCAAAAAATTCATTGATGCCTTTTTTCAAGGTACTTTATAAAGGATTTAGAAACCTCTTTAATCTTTGAAAATAATATTGTCATTTGTGATTAAATATCTCCACAGCATAACTATAAAGATATGCATCTGCATCATAAAATCAAAATCAGAATATAGCAAAATAAGATCAGTGCAAAAGTTTTTCTTAAATTGACAATTTCCATTGTTACTAATGCTTTATGCAATACCCTTCAGATGACCAGATCACCTAATACTGTTAAGTTTCTTACAGAATCACGGAGTCCTTAGGAGTGGCACATTTCATAGCAGCCAGAAGTGATGCTGGAATGTACCTCGCACCAAAATTTTGTAGTTTCAGTTTCAATCCAAGGGTTCCTGTGCCTCTTTCATCAAAAACCTTGCAATTGCAAGGTGCCCTGGTTTCAGCTGGGATAGAGTTAATATTACTCCCAGTAGCTGCTGTGCTTTTGGTTTAGTATGAGAAGAATGTTGATAACACTGACATTTTCAGTTGTTGCTATGAAATCAAGGACTTCATCCAGTTTCTCATATTCAGCTGATGAGCAGAAGCTGGGAGGGAGCACAGCCAGGCAGAGATCCCAAGCTGGCCAATGGAAATATTCCATAACATGGACTTCATGCTTAGTTTAGGAATGGAGGTTGGCTGGGGGGCAGGGAGCACTTGGCTCTTCTCATTTCCATGAGTTCTAATTCTCTCCTGTTCAGGAGTTTGAAATTTTGTGGAAAATTTTGTGAAATTTGTGATTTTCTGGTTTCTGTGATTTCTGCTCCAGGACTAACTGTGAATCTGTTGTCGGGTGGTGAGGAAATAGTATTGTATATAGTTTGTTTTGCATATTCATTATTATCCTTAGTAGTAGTAGTAGCAGCAGCACTTCCTTTGTTGCCTTAGTGAACTGTCTTTATCTCAGCCCATGAGTTTGCCCTTTTGTCCATTCCTCCTCCCTATCCTGCTAGGGGAAAAGGGGAGGGGTGAGCGAGCAGCTGCCTAGTGCTTAGTTGCCGGCTGCTGGGTTCAACTACAACACAAGCTCACAAAAAGACCATGCAACTCACAATAAAATGGATTTCCCTTAGTGGAAGAGGTGAATATCAGCTCAAAATTATACCTTCATAATGTTTGTTTCTGTTACCTGTTTTAACATTCAAGATGTCTAAGTATTAGAAGAAAACAAGATTTCATTTTATTGAAGCTGGTACAAAATCTAAAACAATGATCAATAGAGTTTAAAATCTGATCCAGAATATTATTCAGAAAAGTAATATTTTTAAATTCATCACCCTTCAAAGGACTGCCATTATGCTTCTACAGCCTAATATCCTGCAATGACTGCAGGAAGCTCAAAGAGTTCCTAGGTTTTTTCAAAGCCTTTTGCTTCTAGCATTGCTTAACACTTTATAATCAGTTGTAATACTTTAAAAACAAAACAAAACTAATACTCAAAAAATGGATGGATAGAGGGATTGGCTTCGTTCCTGAAATGTTTTTTTTTCCAGTGCTATACTAAGGAATCATCTGTTTTCGATCATTAATTATTACAGTCTAATCAGACCTTTATGTCTCTGCTCCCCAGTTATCTGAGAACATCCAGAGATGCACTCCCTTTTGACCATGAGATACAGAGAGCAGACCAGGAAGTCTCGTCAGCAGAGCAGTTTCCACAATACTCTTACTGATGAAAAATGTATACGACTTGGGAGCCATGTACATGAATGTATATTCTCTACAACATTTCTCTGACTGCCAGAGGTCCAGGCCTAATGAGTGCAGAACCCTTTAAATCCTAACTAATTGTATTTGCAGAGAACTGGGGCACTGATATATGCCAATTATAACTTTTAAAAATGCAACAGAATTTCCACCAATTATACTTCTTTCAAAACCTATCACTGCAGAAGAAATAAACACTCAATAGGAGTGATGTGAACCATAACTGGGAGGTAAATACTGGTTTAACTTTAAGTGCAACAGCCAGGGATTGCTGTGGTCCTGACCTAAAAGAAGGGATTGCAGCATCTCTTGGGTGAGTACATGCTCTGCACCGGCAACTCATCTTGAGGGAAACATGGCCCTTGGGGGAATGGCAGCACGGCCTGACCCTTGCTGTATGACCAGCCCTGAACTCACACTGCTCCCTATGCCTGTGTCTGTTCACCCATGGTACCTGATGCGTGATGCTGGGGAACAACTGCAAGACAGCAGGTACTACCATGCTCTGTGGAAGGCAAAAGGCAGGGTGAAATAAATGCCTGAAGGAAATTGAGGTACTGGCACTGCTGTCTCTTATATTGACATGATCATGGAACAACAGAGAGACTGTCTGAAGTAACCACTTCTTTTGTAAAATGACTTAATATCTGATGCGAAGTGGTAATGAATGAATTCAGTCTCTGGGTTGATCACACAGTACTGACCAAAGAGTTTGATGTAAGGTGTCCCTAAAAGCAGGCCACTTGTAAGCAAGAAACATAATTATATGTCAAGGGGGCATTTGGGTTTTCTTTGGAAATGAAGAGGAGATTTTTATCTGAAAGGAAAAACAGGCAACACAGAAGGGATTTTTGAGAATCAGTCTTCACCTCACCACAACGACCAAAAAAGCTTCTCCCAAGAGAATAATCATCTAAACTCCTAGCCATCCAAAAAGGCATTTCTCCTTATTGCCTTAGGTGGGGTCCCCCTTTGCCCTGGTTCTCACCTCAGTAAAGGAAACAGCTCAGCGTTTAATCAGTTTGCAAACATCGGGATTCATTTGAGAAGCAGGTGCTTGTGCTCATCTCACTTTACATGTACCTGCTGCCTGATGCCCCATTCCCTTGTCTCAATTCCTTTGCCCCTTCACGGCATCCTCCGCAGTGCAACCTTATCTGCACAGAACAGACCAACAGCTGCCTCCAGATGCCATGCCAACGCCACTGCTGCTGCAATAAACTGGCAAGTGGGGAAGGAATAATGGTACAGCCACAGAACAAAGCAGTAAATGCCTTTTCCAGAGACTGAACACATCACCTTCACCACCCTAAGGTCAGAAAATATCAAGTTGTTTCTGAACTTCCCTCCATCTGGAAGTGCAATTATGTTAGTTAATCTTAAAATGCCTTTGGCAGCTGTCATCTCATTTTTTCGTATTATCCTTAAAACTCTTCTAATGGTAAGTACACATGCAGTGAGAAATAATAGCCCTTTGTGTAACAAGCGATACACACACTTTGTCCAATTCATTTTTACAGTGTTTTTCTCTCTTTCTAAGGTTATTATCACAGAAGAGATTGAAAGCTGAGCCCTCATGCCACAGTTTAAATGTTCCAATGAAACCTTCATTCTTTTTCTGTCCAATTCGCCCCTCCCTTTTTTTTTTAAACCAAAGGTGTGCAGGATGCTAATGGTGACCATGGTATATTATGGCTCAAGAAACCTAGCCTGATCCCAGCATGGCATTTACTGGTCTGCTTTCAGGTCACAGCCTGCATGGCCCTTTCGGGCTTCAGCCAGCCTCCAGCACAGCAGTCATCCCCTGCCATGGATTTCTGGTGATGCCAGGGGTTAATTAACACAGGGAAGGGGTCAGACCTTGCATAAATAAAAATTAAGACAGTGTCTGCCATTCAGTTTTGAAGCCAGCTAAGAGCTGTGGTACTAAGACGAGCAGGGACACCGCAGACCAAGACAGCTGGAAGCTTTGGTAATTCAGGGAGTGCCTGGTCATGCATAGCGCTTTTCTCCTTTCTTTTTGTTTGGTTTTTGTTTTGTTTTGGTTTTGGTTTTTTTAATGTTTTTTATAATGCCTGATTGATGAAAAATAACGAAGAGAACAACTGTCCCAGGTATGATCCGGTGTTAACCCTCAGGATCTGTTGCCTTTTCTACAACCTACTCTGGCACAGCAAAGGTGGGCTCTTACCTTCTTCTGCCCGAATGTCCCTCCTCCCTGGTAAAACGCAATCTGTTTCCACAGAGAAATTTTATTTCAAATTCAGCAAATGTTGCTTAAAGCAAAGGTCACCTGTAGTTCTGGATGTGTTTATGCACTGCACTGTTCTGGATCAACATTATATTTCAGAAGATGAGGCCATTATATTTATTCTAACTAGAATTCTTAGCAGGCTTTTAAAGCATGTTTTCTTTAGCCCGTAGTAGTCACTACATATGTTAACAAAATGATTAGAGGATTTAATCTTGGAGTTTTCAAGCTGGTTTTATTTTATGATTTTACCTTTAGCCTATATATAAATAAATATATCAATTTAAAATAATATATTACACAGTAATTTGAAAATTTGAGTCCCACCAGTGTATTTGTTTCAGTGACTAAAATAAATTAACAATGTAAGCCCCACCATATGCTGTTGGAAGAATAATTGAAGTTCAGGTAGTGTTGGACAGCCAGAACTACCAAATGAATAAAGAGTGGTAGGTGACTTAGCTCCAGACTGTGGCATGTGACTGCATGCTGCTGCTTAAACAGAAATTTCTCTGCAATGCACAAAGGAAAATAACAACTTGTCATATATTGAGGTTAGGGTAATGTAGGATAGGTGTATATAGTCACTTGCAGTTGACTGACAGTCTCAACACACTATTTATCAGATGGGAATTTTTGTAGTGATCTTAAAGCAGTAGAGCCATTTATAAGGTGTCCCTTTTACTGAACATGTTCTCATCAGAGAAGTAGGTAACAGGAATAATTTACCACAGAAATCAAGCTTAATATTTCAAAGCCCTTGAGACCCTGATTAGACGGTTGCTCTGTCTGTACATAATCTCTCACTAAACTAAATTGATGGTGCTTTGTCCACATAAAAATAGCACTGAGACTTTGTATCTAGAAAAAGCACGACTCTATGAGCTCCCTGATGTTCAAGCAAGGAAAAAAAAAAATCTTATTTAACTAACAAAAGAGTGAGATAGAGATGAAAAATGTGCATGTTAAAGAAGACTAAAAATTGATCGGCACAAAATTTTTACCCTAGCTGTAAATTTTATGAGCTGACTGCACTTGCTGGGCAGCAGACTAATTATATGCTTTTCACTCTGGAGTCTTTAGGCCAAATGCTACTCTCCGTTACCCAAATATAAATCTCAAGTAAATCTATTGATGCTACCGTAGAGTTATGCCAGTTTCAGTGAGAGCAAAATATGATGCCTTGTTTACAAAATTAAGCTCTGAAAGGTACATCTGTGTGTGCATTTTGGTTTGCCAATAAAATAATTTTATGGAGTTAAGTTTATGCAAATACTTAGAATTTAAATCCAAAGGAGACCTTACAGTCTTGTATTCATTAAAGATTATGCACCATTTTACAAGAAGGTACTTAAAACCACAATATGGAATACAATTAAAAGGAATAACTTCACAGAGGTTTCATATTTTATAAACTCTTTGTGCCCTGTGTGCATTTAACTGACTGCTCCCCTAGGAGCAAAGAATATATATGCCCCAGTCATCATATTTGACTACCTTACAAACATCAATAAATTTCTCCTCACAGCAGCTGAGGGAAGAAGAGAGACAGCATTACCACTATATCACTAATCAAGCATGGAGTCAGGAGAAATCAGGAGACTGGCCAACAGCCAGACTGGGAGTGTGAGACGTGGACAGGGAGAGAAATGTGGTTCTGCACTAGCCTTGTAGTGGCACACGAGACTTTCTTAGGAGCTGTAACACTGCGCAAGGATAGAGGGAGCTGGAGAAGATGTCTGTGCAAACTCCCAGATCAATACACACAAAAATTAAATCAGAGTAGCTGTTGTCTTAAGGTTGTAGGCATTCATTTACGTCTGTAGGTACACCAGTATCTGAGTGCATGTGGCTTCTTGTAGTTTGCTTCAAGTCACTGAAGGCAGAACAATTTATGAAGGACTGCCGCTTCTTTCCTCTGTGTGGAAAAATTCAGCACTGCAGGTGAGGTGTTTGGGGACTGCATTCCAGAAAATAAAAATCACATCAGTCTTCTGATATGAGGATCACCTGCAGGCTTTCACACAATTTTTCTGCTTAAACCAATCCTGTTTAAAAGAAATCTTAAGGGATGGCTGAAGATGGAGGAAGTAATTTTTAAACTAGGCATTTGGAAATGCAGTGAATGAATAAACACAATTCATTTTTCTCAAAGAAACAAGACATCAATTCCACAATGAATATATCTATAAATTATCATTTATTATCTTTTAAGAATAATACTTATTTCTAGCCTTCCTTACCAACCTTGTAGTAATTCTCTTTTCGGTTGTAGGACCATGTTCTTGCTACTGGCAGGACCTAGCCAGTTGTCATGGAGCAAGCTTTGCTAACCTGTTGTTGGGATAGTGAAGATAACACAAATTATACGTATTTGCTGGTGCTGCCAACCCTCATGCTACTTAGCTCTGAAGAATTTCTGCTTTGATTAAATTAATCCATAGCAGTGTAAAGAATCTGCTGGACTCTTGCACAGTGGATGAGTCTACTGACTCACACCCAACTCTTACAGCTTCAGTGATACTGGCCAGCACAAGGAGATCTTTGCCAAAATCATTTCAAATCAGCTGGTGGAGAGCCACTACTACATGAACTAGAGCAAACCCCAAATGAAGCACTACTAGCCAAATTGATTTTGGTAGGGTAGAGAATACAGCAACAGTTTAGGCAGACTGCAGGCAGTAGGCAAGCCTGAAGTTCACCAGCAGCATGGTGCACAGATCAGAGACCTAAACGTCGGTACCCAGAGCACGGCTCTTGGGGACAGCCCACAACACGCACACAGGGCCTTCCACTGTGCTCTGGAAGGCACAACCATGCTTCCCTACCAGGTGAATGCTGGTCATAATTTGAAAAGCTACCAAATTTTCTGAGATATTTTATCATCCTTACTTCCAAAATATTGAGACAGCCTAATAAAATACAGACTTGAATGTAGCTGCTGCTGGTGTAGTCAGTCACTACCTCCTTACACTCAGCTCCCAACTAGCTTTGGAGATTGACATTGGTGTACCTGAGGGATGTGCAAGCTGATACTGTGTACTTCTTCAGGAGGTTCCAGTGTCTGTTGGGCTTAACACATTTTCAAGCTGCATTGTCCACAGAGCCCATCAGTGCAGATCATATAAGGAACTCTTAAATTTTATGTATCAAATATCCCTATCAAGACGTGTCTTCTACACTGCCTGATATTTTTTGTTCATTTGGAATATGAGATTTCATAGGGAGATTCATAACATGATCAGAATTTTTCTGAAGAGCAGTCAGACTGGAAGCTGCTTTTCATGTATTAAGTAACAAATACAAACATTTCACACCTCCTTGCAATGTTCCTCCAATTCCTACCCAGCATTTTTCCTCAAAACACCATTTTAGACTGAGTACAGCCAAGTGGGACACATGTAAGGAAAGCCAGTATTTTGTCTTTGCCTGAGATAAGACAAATCCATGAGCTATGGATATAAACAAAAGAATGAACAGATATCTACTTAAACTGAAAGACATATGGAAGATACAACCTCACAGTACACAGTTGCGCTCAGCGCAGCGAATCCCTGATCTCTCCTTTTCCACAACACAAGTCATCCCCCCTAGGTATCAGTGCAATGCTAACACGAACAACAGGCAGTACTTCCATAATGGTAGGCTGTCACCATTCCAAGGAAATTGTTCGGCGAGAATTTTTACATCAAGATCGGAAATGCAAAATCTGTAAGAGTTAAAAAAAAAACCCCAAACCCCACAAACCATCAAACCCCAAAAAAACCCCAATCCAGGAAACTATAGTTCTCCTTCAAAAGGAAGTAAAAACCCTTTCTAATTCTGAACATGACAGAATTTTTCTCAAATTACTATGCAAGATATAATTAAGTCATCTTTACAGAATGCTTTTGAAGAAAAATTATATACGTTCTCAATCCTGTTTCTCAGATGAGGAATCACACAGTGTATTCAGGCAAAAGGAGGTTTTCAGGCTCCAGTTCAGTGCTTCTCCCTCAGCACAGTGCTGCCTTTACAGAGAACTGATCAGCTGAAAACAAATGGGATGCAATACTCTTGCTATTTATATGGTATAAAAGGTGAAAAACCCTGATCCTCAGGCTGTGAAACTTGCTTTGTGCAGACACCCCGTAGCAGAAGATACTTTTGCCATGTCACTGCACCTTGAGACAACTAGATGCGCGCTTGTGACAAGCAGTTTATATGAATGCCAGGCTCCCAGGTGCTTCACAGTATTTTTATAGCTTACATCACCAAGCTACAGCATGGAAAGTGTGTTTCATTGAATGTCAGTGGCTGCACCTGCTCAGCCTCCCATGCTGTTGTCTTTGGAGTCAGCTAGATGGTGCTCATGGGGTGGCAGCCAACGTGCGAAGTTAGCACTGGGATTTCACTCCGGGACTCTTCCCTCGCCTCCGGCATCCCACACAATCTAAGCAAGATGTCACAAGTGAAAAAACAGGACCGAGAGGAAGGGGGCGAAGGAGGTTGGTGAAAGGAAATTGCATCTCGGCGACTGTATGAACACAAGTCCTTACATAACCACTCTGGCTCTTGAAGGCTGGGATGCAAGTACAAAGCTAGGGCTGGTTTTATTGTACACGAGCCAGCTCATTCGCTCCTACCTGGCAGCCTGAAAAGAGCACAGTACTTCCAGCTTAGGAAAGAACCACGTTACTGGGCAGACCTGACAATTTGGAAGTTGTTTTTCCTATGACAAATAACAACCCTAGAAGTAAGCTTCATCATGATCCGATTGAGTGTGTCTTTATGGATGTTTGAAGTTAGAATTAATTAGTAGCTTTTAGCCGTCTGTGAAGCTGCCTAGTTTTGTTGGATTAATCACATACTGTAGATAGTAGCATGTAAAGACACATTTTGCTAACTCCCAGTAAATATGAAAAACTCAAAACGCTCAGGGATGGTCAACAAAGACAGATTTTGGTGTGGACATAATGCTCAGGGATCCATTGACCAGCAGAATGCTTATTAATTCTTAAATCTGAAGATCCCACTTTGTCCCTTGGGCTGAAAGTTTGTAGCAAAACTTCATTTCAAGATGATAAGCCCATATATACACAGGAATGGTTTTCTGAATAAAATCCTAGATCATTTTTTATTCATCTTATGTCTAAAATGCCCAGAGGCATAGCTCCATAAAAGTTTTAAACTTTAAACAAAAGCTCCTTGTGAGTTGCAGGAAAACAAAGCATTCTGAAAGCAACAGTTTATATTATTTATTGTGATGTTTAGTTAGCAAGAGGGGCTGATAAGTTAATTCTCAGTGGAAGCACTGAATTACTTTAGGAACAGAAGCCCAATCAATTAAGGATCATTTCCTATCAATTTCACTGTACTACAAACCAGAGTCAGAGTACCTGCTACACTCCTGGCACTGTAGAAGATATAAATAATAAATAATAATATACTTAGACCAGTTACTGCTGTCCTGATGACCTGTAATTCTCACTGAGGAAACAATTCTAAGACTTTGATGTGAACACAATAAAAGCCACAATGCCTCTTGAAAGAAAGAGAACAGGAAAAGCACAGCAGAGGCACTATACACACTCCACATCAAAGACAATAGCCAAATGAAGTGATAGGTTTCAACAGTGAAAATAAACACATTTGTATTGGAAAAGTCAACAAGAAAATACCAGATTTTATGACTAAAGCTGGGAGTTGTTTACTCTATAGAGTACATTTGGGATACATGCTATGGCCAGACTTCAAGCCCAGATTCACCTCACTTCGTTATCAGCAGAAATCGAGCCCTAGAAATCTCCCTGCTTGACCACTCTGATCAACATGCTGCATGGTGAGGATGTACCAGGGCATGGCTTTTCTCTAGGTGTGCTTATCCATCCTGGGGACAATCCAGAGCCCCATGCTACGGCTTTCAGCCCTTCATGGCCCAGCTGCCAACAGCCTCTCCATATAACGCATCTGAGCACTGCAGTTCAGGCTCTTACAAGGTTGTCATGAGACTTGGGATGAAGTTTTGGCTCAATTCGTGGGAAAGCTGTACTGAAAGATTGTTGCAGAAAGACAGATGTGTCGGGCTCAATCTGGAAATATAGCAACTATTGCATGCATTGCCAGAATACTCTATTAAGAAACTCAGAAAGTTCAGCATTCCTTTGGTACAACTGTGATAATTTATTAACAGTGTAGACAAAATCGTGTTGTCTGAGAGAAAAATACAGAAGAAAGTTGTCCGACTACAATTTTCAGATCTGCTTCTAGCAAGCCTCTTGCCTGGAAGTATGCTGCCTCTGCTGCCTCTCAAAGCTAAGCTCTCCCAGCTTTGTCTCAGTCTGCTGCCTCTCTCGACTTCCTGACTGCTTCCTGCCCCTGAAGGCCACACAGTAGTATCAAGTCTGTGACCTAGCTTTTGTGTTTGCATTAAGTCACTAAAAAAGATCACTGGGCCATAAAGCTTCAATTTTTGCTAAAGGTTGCCAGGCTAACTACTAATTACTGCCTTGTACACCAGTTTCTCTTTCAGCTCGCGCTGTCTCCACTGCCTTACATTTTCTTCTCACTTAGCCTGAAGAAATGACAGAAAGCACACCCATGATTTCCGCCATGTTCACAAGTCACAGTGGTCATGAATATGCCAGAACAGAAATAACAACACGGAAAATAAAATGCTCATCTTCACTCAGACTGTAAGATCAGGCAAGTAACTTGACCTGAGTCCCTGTATAAAGCTGCCAGTTATGAAAAATAATACATAAAGATATCAACCCTAAAAAGATCTCCAAGTACCTTTATTATCTAACAGAGAAGGTAAAACCCTGTCTTGTCATTATGGCAAGGAGAAAAGGAAGCTGGCAGCAGTGCTTGATATGTCTGTGGTCAATGTGCACCCTGAGCAGGATGGCTCAGATCAGTCCGCTGACTCACCAGGGGAGCACCCTACAAGGCCTGAGGTCAGGCTCCTGAAGAAGCAGCAGATGCATTAACAAATCTCGAAGGTCTCTGCAGCTGGGCAGCAGTCCTCCTGGGCAGGGCTGCAGGGAGCGGGGCTGGCAGCAAATATCTTCTTTGAAAGCCTGTAGAAAGGTGGAAAAGAAGGGGGGAAAAAGGAAGCTCTTGGAGCCTTTAATTTCTGCGCATTAACCTCAGCCTCTTTGAGCTTAGACTCAGCAGGGGGACATGGGTAACCACAGAAAATGGCCTTTTCATTTCTTCTGCTGGTTACATTTCAGGTTTGCTTAGGCGGAGACCCACAAGGATAGGCTTGACAGGGAGAGGTCATTCTTTGGCCTCAGGAACCAAAGGACTCAATGAAGTTACCAAATCCAGTAAAAAAAAAATAAAGCATTTTGTACTTTCACCAATAATTTAAAATGAAATATTATGTGAAAATAATTATTCCAGATCTGAGAGCATGTATAGTAAATGTGAACATGACATAGGAAGAGCTGGATTTTTCAGCATGGAGAAACAAAGACCGAGGGCAGCTAATTGCTGTCTTCCACTACCTTAAGGGTGTTGTAGGTAAGACAGAACCAGACTTCTCAATACCTCACACTGAAAGGATGAGAAGTAATGACTGTATCACAGCAAGAGGAATTATAAGTGGATGCAAAGAAAAAAATGCTTCACTGTGAAGGAGATCCACCACTGGAGCACTGCCTTGAGAGGCTGGGGGATCTCTGTCCATGGAGATTTTCAAAAAGCTTAACTTATACTGCAACCTGGGGCTCATAAGTCAAACTAAAAACTCAAACTGAAGCTGATACAATTTATGGAGGAAGGCTGTAGACACATGTCCTATTTCTGCTGCCACTGACATTTTTGTCTGCTATCCTTCCCTGCTGTTTTGCACCACACTTCAGGGTTCCATGGATGCATCTGTATACCTGCAAACAGAGCCACTTCTCAACCCAGCTAGCTGAGTTAAATGTTTTGCATGTTTTAGCCTATTTTGTGTTTCAGCGTATGCTGAGAGGGTAACACAAGTTTGGGCAAAGCACATTTCTAACATCCCAGTTAAGACGGTATCATATGCCTGACCTCCAGGGCATAAACATAGGTCTACGAACAAGTAAATTCGGGGAGACAGGCGTCACTGCGGTTTATATTTTATAATTGTTCTTTCTAAATAACAATAAAGAAAAACCCCCAAAGATATAGTTTTGGATAGACAGAGCAGGAGCTCACTTCACCGAAGGCAAGAGAAGACCCTTACCTGCTGTCATTCAATTATTTAATTCCTTCCATAATTGCCATGCACCAGTTAGCGCAGAGAGAGGACAGTATCAGTATGAAAATGCCCTGACATGCACGTGCCCACACCTGGAAGAACAACAGGATCCAGAGCTAAGCGTCACTGAGGCCCATGCAACGTGCACGAGCACAACGAAGGCTGCTCAGTGAGCACTGGCTGCCTGCAGCAGTGGCCCACCTGCATCATGAACCTAGGCTAGGGCAGCTAGGTGAAGCAAAGCACCATCCCTTCAATCCAGCTCATTTTTCAGTGTTTTTTTCTAACAAAAACATCATGGGGGTAAAGTCCAGGTCAGGAATGCGAGTGAAAATGGGAGGAAGAAAAAAGAGAAAAAACTCAGCTTCTGCACAGTATAAATTCATAGTCAGAACTATTTTTATTATTATCACCTTATGAATTATGTTAATCAACCATGTAAATAAACACTATGATCAAAAATAGTCTATAAATTCAGTGCATAAACAGCAGTTACTCAAGGTTGCTTAATTCATTTCACTCAGAGTAAATTCCAGCAGAAAAAATAACAAAAGACCACGAAAAAACCAAAACTCAGAACACCACCGTGTGTGCCGTGAACTCCTGTACCTGTGGAGTCTTTAATGTTTTGGAACATGATATACAGCAGACACAGTGTTTTTATACAGGTTTTTCATATTTTTGTTTTATCTAACGTGTTCCTATCCAACTGAATTTTTGTCAAAAGAAACCTCAAGTTTTTGTGAGAGAAAAAACCTCACGATAGTAAAAAAGGACAACTTGACTGCAGAGCAGGGCCATTGGCATGTGCAGGGTACACCATAGCCAGGACACATCCAGTCTGCTGGGCATTCATGCCAGCTGAGACTGGGCACAGAAACAGGGACTTCAAACCCCAGGCACAGGAAACCCCTCTGCAAATTCTAGCTGCACTTAGTCAATCTATGGGCAAACCTGGTACATTCACAATGTTCATAAGAAAAAAGATAAAAATTTCCAATCACTTAATTTGTTTCAACCTTTCCAACAGCATCATCTGAGTGCAAAGTAGCTGTAAAGCATCATACAAAGTATGTGATAGTGTGTTATACACAATAGTGCTCACTCAGAACAAGCACAGATTACAATACAAAGACAAGGCAAAATAAATAATAAACTGAAAAATAATAATACTGTGAAGTTTTTTGTTTTTTGTGTTTACTGCTCAAAGCTGAATTTAGGCACAGTGATTACTGAATTAATTTCACAGCACAGGCCCACACTGATAGAAGATAGCACAGGATAATGTATACATAACAAGGGAAATAACAGATATTGGTCCTTTTTACTTGTTAACAAATGGTAAACCAGATTTTTTAAGAGGAAAAATAAGAAAAATTGGTTTTGAAATTTTAATACTGTGGATGGTTTAAAAGCTTCTTGTGAAACTTCACAAGAAAATTAACCTTCAAACTAACCTCTTCTCTTAGAAGTGGTTGCTTTCCACAGAAGATAGTTGATTTTCATTAACTGGGAAATATAAAGGTGTGGAGGTGAAAAAAAGATTAAGCCAAAACTAAAAAAGAATTTTTTAAAATTTAAGTTACTGCAAGACCTCATAAATTTTGTATTTCATATAGCTCGTATTCCTTTTCCATCTACCCCCCTGCAGTGAGCTTCCCATTTGGACAGTATGTTCCGTAGCACAGGGTAGTCCATGGCAGCTCCCTGGGCTGCAGGATCTCCAGTCATGCCATCCCAAGTCAAAACAAGGTACCGGACATCAGAACTGGATCTCTGTAAGGTATCACAGAAAACTTTTTGATTGAAATAACTGATTTGCAGGCTCAAGTTTTGCTTAACTCTGCTTTCCAGCCCCTCCCCAACCTCTGCTAAATAAAAGAGATCAATAGCAAGAAGAAGCATTTTGTCACCATACCAGGCTCTGGTCGGGTTTTTTTCCTATTAGTACTTCTTTGGTAGTGTGGAGCACTTCATCACAGGTGGGGAGATGGGATCTGTACCTGGAAAAGATGCACAAATTTACAAACTTACAGCCTGCCAGAGCCCCATTCAGTCTGTTACAGATCAGCAGTTTCCCAGTGTTTACCTGTCCACTCAGCAGCGATGGTCGTTGCATCTGTTTCCAGGAGGAAGATGAAACACTGAAGTAGGTGAAACATTCTGGCAGCAGGATTGCCTTCCTGGCACCTACACAGACAGCTGGCTTTGGCTCAGATCCTAAAGGTTTACATCAACATCAGTTCTCAGGTTTTGAAAGATGTGTTCTTTCAAGCATAGGTGCAAAAAAAAGACATTTTTAAAAAGCTCTGTCTTGCCTCACTGTAGAAAATCCTACAAGCTACCAAGTCTAATTTTGGGTATGTTCGATGTTTTGCAATTTTTATTTAAATTGCCCTTAAACCCTTCCCCTAGAAGAGGATGGACAAATGGTCCCATCGCATTTTATACAAACCACTTCAAGCATGATTTGGAAGCTGTCACAACTCTAACACTCAGTGTAAACACCACCACAGTTTTGGAAGTTTTTCCATCCAAATTCAGTAGTACAGCATGAACTTGCCTCATATAACAACAACACAGAGCAGCTCCCCCAGGGTGTAGATAAGACACATAATCACCACAGTCTCTGCCTATTCAAGTTAACACTTTTTAACAACAGATATAATCTCCAGTGAAACCAAGCTTTTACAAATTGCTGTTAATATGAATCATGCTTAACTTGCCTAAGTATCTCTTCTAAAGAGCTTATGTTTTCCCTAGAGGTATTTAAATTAGGAATTCTTAACCACTAATTGAGTATGAACTTGGATAACTGAGCCGGTCATCTTCGCTTCTGAAATGGATGCTGAAGGACTTCACTGTCCAGACTAAGTGAGGTGAACATGTCTGTCTTACATTGTATAAAAATTTTATGATATGATATTCAGGGGCACTGTTTCAACAGGTCTTGGGGGTGAGGAATGCCAGGTGATGCTTTCAGACCTCTCCCAACAGCCCAAGATGGGATGTCACAGCCACAAAACTGGTTGGATCATTGCATTCATTTTCATTGCTCAGGCACACAACAAATTAGGAAGCACTTCAGTTCAATACCTTGTTTACTTTTATTTTAAAGGCACTAAGTATATGCTACATTCAAACATCATTAAAACTGTGAAACAATCTGACAAAAGAAAGGGACTTATGAATTGCCTGTTGCAATTTTCAGAATTTGCCTTTTGCAGTTTTCAGAACAGAGAAAAGCAGGCTCGTTCATTGAGGCCACCAGCTCATTGTTGCATACCAGTGCAGGTATTGAATTTGGTCTAATATTTTAGAAGGCCTCCAAATCAACCAACCTTTACATCTCCTAAGGATTTTGCAGGCAGTTCAAAACTGTACTTCAGTATTTTTATACGATGATAATGGTTTAAAAAGTCATTTTGTATTGTTAAGTGCAATGCATTTTGGTGCAGTAAATTTAGAAATATACATATTAAGCCAGACATAATGCTGCCAGAAAACTACTTAATCAGCAGATGAATGTACATTGCAACAAAAGCTGTGAGTATGTTTATCCAGTTATGTATGAATATTGCCACAATGGCTCTAATGGAGGGTGGAGAAATAGGGCAGCAAGGAAGAAAAATCACACCAGGCATTGCTAGTCCCATAAAAGCAGAAAAAGTAAAGGTAACAAGTACAGTATTAACTTAAAACTCATAATCTTCTATTTTTTGCATGAAATGATAGTTTTACTGCAAAAGCAAGTTTCTCTTCTTTGAAACTGGGGAAAACTGTGAATGCATACTGAGGTATACTGAGGCTATGCTTCCAGTGGGAAGTGGACTTTCAGCACAGTGTAATTCAGTTTCCATTCAATTCAGACTAAAAGCAACTCTGTTCCCCTCATCACCACCAGTTTTCCTCAATACAGAAACTTGATTTCAGATATATCGATGCATTTTGGTTTTATCTTCCTATAACACAGTATGTGAGATAGACATGCATGGCAATTGTGGAGTTTCTGGATATGTTTTTGGTTTTCCACCTGAAGGGCAAGATACTACAATCAGGAATGGTAAATATGGTATTTCCTCATGTATTTAAGACAAGAAGTGGAAGACTGAACACAAGCTACACAGGAGGTCGCTTCACAAACCCTTCCCAAAAGGTGACCTTCTGGCACCTGTGATGGAAAGGGATAGGTTTGGCAGCAGGACAATTACTGGAGTTCAAAGATATGGCAGGGAGAGAACAAGGCAAGCAGGGCTTGCTCTTTCAACCCCAGCACCATAACAGCAGCCAGAGCACAGAGTCTTGCAAAGCTAAGCTCTTGCAGGTGAAAACAGGGTACCTTTTGCTAAGGGCTTGAAGAGCCTGTGCCAGGTCACAGTGGCTTTCTGAGTTGTGCTCTGTTCAACCAACTGTGTTACAATATGGGCAAAAAGGGTTCACCTTGCAATAGGTGAAGTAAAAAGCAAAACAACATCCAACATCAAATGAGATCTGTCCTCAAAAGGAGATCTTTGCTTTTAAAGTTATTTTGTTCTCCTTTGGTCTTGTGTAAAACAAAACCTGAGAAATGCTTGCTGGAAGGGACCGTGTTTTGGCAACAGAAGGTCCGTCCCTGTGCCCTGGTTGTTCAGGACTACCTCTGGCTCAGAATCTCACTCTGCTGGCACCTTGAGCCTCCTGGCTCAGTCAACAGCAGGAGCTGGGCAGCCCAGGGAGAAAAGTGCTTTGGGAAAATGAAAAAAGCCTGGACGAGGGGCCAAGTGAGAACTGTGAATTCGCAGAGCCCCCAGGTCTTGGGTCTGGTGGGGGAGTCCCCCAAGACCTAGATCCAACCAGGCCGTGAGGGACTGGCCAGACAGCTGTAGGGAACCAGTCAGGCTTTCTGTCTGTCAGACAAAAGGCATAACGAAAATATACTACACAGACTCACAGAATACCAGGTTGGAAGGGACCTCAAGAATCATCTAGTCCAACCTTTCCTGGCAAAAGCATGGTCTAGGCAAGATGGCCCAGCACCCTGTCTAGCTGAACCTTAAAATTGTCCAGTCTTGGGGAATCCACCTCTTCCCTGGGGAGATTATTCCAATGGCTGACTCTTCTCACAGTGAAAAAATTTCTTCTTGTGTGAAGTCAGAATCTCCCCAGGAGTAACTTGTACCTGTTACTCCTCATCTTCTCCACGTGACTTTTTGTAAGAATGGAATCTCCATCTTCTTTGTAGCCACTTTTAAATACTGGAACTTGGTGATACTGGACCATTTGGCTTTTATAAACTTTTCTATCAAAAAACAGGCTCTTGGTAGAAAACTGATCTCTTCTGTGTTGCAGAACTCGATGTGAAATACACAAACTTATGAATAGATGTATGCATAACATACGTACCCATCCCCAGAGGAAGACAGTTATGAAGGGCAGCACAAACCTGCAACAGCTTTGTGTAAGCGTAGAGAAGGGGGGTGGGTGGAAACTAGTTTGCCAAATTGCCCCACAGGATTCACTTGCTTCTTTACCTGCCCAGTGGCTAGTCAAAAGTTAGACCACATTTTTTTTCTGCTGATGCATATAATACAGATTCCTATGATGTAACAACTTCTCCTCATAGTCATGGAAGAGATTTTTTTCATAGATGTATCACTCAACCAGCAGATGATGGGACACTGTGGCAACAATTTTTAATCCAAATATAGCTGTAACCAAAAAATATTTTGTGTTACTTATATTCTCTTCATTGACAGCTAAAAATCATGAACTTTCCAGAAACTGGGGGTGAGGGAGGGAAATCTGCAACATTTTTTGTATGAATAAAATCCATCTTCAAGGCATCTGTAAATAAAACAACCGAACATGACCCCACATTTGGTAACTTTACAGACTCACCGCACTGTACAAGGTAGCAATTTTCAGTGCTCAGAACGTTTTCTGACTCTCCATAACCCACAGTCTTACACCTTCTTGAATGCTGTTTCCAGCCACTCTATTAACAAACTATTTTTACTACAGGCATGATTGTTAATTCTACGTAATACTAAGGCTGCCCAACACTTTCCATTTTGAACATGTTTTCCACTGCTAATGGCTTTGTTGAATTTTCATGTTCTATGCCACTGTTTGCCTCAAATTAATTAGCTTTGCAGAGTATAGAATGTAAATATAACACAACACGCACCCACAAAGCTTTGCCCAGATTAGAGAAATTGTAAATGATGAATTGAAAAAATTCCATTTATCCACGTCAAGCTTTGATGAGGGGACCTGAAATATGGCAGGAGGTAGTTTCTGTGTTAAAGATGCACTCACTGCCTTTGCTGCAATATCTGTACCACATCAAGCATTTTAAAAGCTTTTTTACATTTTTCCTTACCTTCACTGTCAATATGTTTATCCTCAGGAAAAGCTACTTACTGTTTAGCACCTCAAGTCCCAGAGATGGGCTACTGCAACTTAGCCTGTGTGTGCTAGTTCGGCACAGGAGATTTCATCTTGTGCTCTTCTGCTTAGATTTCTGCCAGACTGGGGCAGTGGGGAGGGGAACAGGGAGATCCCAATGTCAACAGTAACGAAACAGATGGGCAGGGGTTGAGAGCAGGGACACAGGGAACAGTCTGGGAAGTTGAGCCTTACAATTGACATCTGGGAAGAGAGAGAAACCAGGAGAGTGGAGGAGTGCGACAAGTGGCCCTCGAGAGAGACTGAGAAAGTGATTGAAAACAGGAATGAACGGGATAGCTGGAAGCAAATGAGTGGTGTATAAATGGAAACCAGGAAAGAGGGGGAGGCCAGGAGAGAGGGCTCTGCTCGCTAGGACTGAGCACAAAGGCACGGGCACGCTCACAGTAAGTTTCGCATAGGTCTCCCATGGTACAGAGATCCTCTAACGAGCGGTGTGCAAGCTGTGAACTGACAGAGACAAAACCAGAAAAACGGTAGGATTGAATTGTGCATTGTGGTTATACTCCTTCTATTAGTTACAGAAATAAGGTGGCAAAGCCAGGAGGCTGGAGTCTGTGCGCAATGCACACAGCTTCTTGTTGGTAGCTGCTTCCTGGCCCTGGTGTCTGAGCCAGCGGGGCAGAAGCTTGCTGCTGCCATCCAGCTCTCCCCACATCTTCCCTCTCTGGCCAGACGCTTATGTTAGATGGATTTCTGTTGAAACGCTTGCCTTTGGGAAGCTTCTCTGTTGCTCAAATGCTGGAGGTGGATTATAAAGAGGGAAGGACTAGTTAAGAGTGTTTTGAGGTGTGGGAAGAAGGAAGTTGCTAAGAGAAGAGACTAATTTGAGCTCCTAAATGTCTCATTACTTGCTCATGCATATACCTAGTCCAAGGCTGAGCAAGAAATCACTGCATATCCAGCCCTGACAGCAACTTAAAAGCTGTATTCTACATTATTTCTTTCTTTCTCACTGACGAGGCAAGGAGATCTTACATGATTTTTAGGTTAGGGCTCTGTTACTTCAGCTGTGACTTGAGCTATGCACGCACATGTTGGGAAAGATACTCCTGCACATGCTCACATTATCAGTTATGGATGCAGGGGAATAAGCAGGTTCTTCTTATGTCCTTTATCCTCTCAGGCCAAATAAGCACAGCTAAAAACTGTCAGAGCCTTGAGTGCAATCATTTAGTACTTAGACAGCATATGTGAAAGAATATGGTAAATATGGAAAGAGAAAAGACATAACTCACTCCAAAGAAATAACATTCTGCATTTCTCTCCTGCTTCCTGCTCAGCCTACCACTTCATGGAGCAAAAGAGAAAAAAATCGTGATCCAGAGGGTAATGGCTGGCTAAGATAGGCTCCTAGGTCCACTGCAGGCATGCTATGGTTCAAACCATAGCTCTTGCTCAGTACTGACAGCCAAAACCTCATCTTTGTAATCTATGTTCTGGCTATGAAGTTCTCTGCTCTAATTATTCTGCATGTGTCTCTCCTCATAACCTGGAACAGACTTTCTAAGGGCTGAGAGCACTGGAGCAGGGAAGATTTATGGAGCCAGTCAGCACTGGTTGTGTTCTGCAGAACCTTGAATACGAACCAAAAGACTCTTCCAAATCTTACGAGTGAAGTTTCCCTCTGCTTTGAGGATTACTCACTTCCTGGTGCACTGAAGTTGAAGGATTAAGTAACTTTTCCCAGATACAGAACGTATCACACCCAATCACACGCACGCACGCACTGCTGCCTTCTTAAGTGAGGCATCTGAGGAGGAAAATGAGATTACAAATTTAGGAGTATAATGAGATCAAGTCAAATTCACATCATTTCACCGCCTAGGCACAATCTATGTCATTAGAAAGGATTAATTTTTCTGTTGCAGTTTCTAATCTCATTACACCTTTTGTTATGAGAATGACTTATCAGAATTTCAATAATTAATGCTATACATTTTGTGAAATATTACATTATGTTTTAACATAGTACCTACACTTGACTTTTCCAATATTCTATATTTTCATTAGCTGGTATCCACTCACTCATGCTGTACCACTCAGCACAGCTATAAATAGAAAGGCCAGCCAACCAAATCACACAATATTGAAAAGGTCAAAGTAGTATACTACATTACTCTAATTTAGAGAATACTATTCACAAAGTATTAAAACTGGCGCCTTATTTATGTGACAATGAAAGTAATGAAAATAGAAGGTATTGCAAAATGATCACATTATTACCATAAATCATTGGGAGATTGAGGGATTGCAAATCCTGCAACCTGATTATCTTTATAGCCTAATATAAATTTATGTTATTCTTTAGGTACTGTACCTCTTATGCTAAGTTTCTGTCTCTCTCACCAGAAAAACAATCGTTTCTTCATTATTTCTTTTGATGTTTTTTAAATACAAATATTTAAGATGCTTTTAAGGAATGTTCATAAGCATTTTTTGAATCATGGCCCTTTTTTAGAGAACCTTTAAAGAAATATAGATAAAGGCAAAAAAATGGGAAAATCAGGCTAAAGATTGTTATTCCTGACTCCTTCCCCAACCAATATAATAAAAGAATTGTGGCCTTGCTCTCAAGGTCTATGGAAAGGACCTGTTTGAACTCAGTGGCTGTGCCACCATACCTGGTCATACAAAAGTACTTTTAGAGTGGCTGTGAGCACAGGCTGTTCTGCAATGCATCCACCATCCTGTTGCCCCTACAGACGTCCATGTTCACATGGCAAAATGTATGTGTCCTGACAACTCCATGGTCCCTCACCTCTTCCCCACAGCCCCGGGTTCCTAAGAGATCAGGTACATACTGTAGAAACACCTGCAAATCAGCAGCTACCTCCCCAGGCCCAGGTTCCACCAGATGTCTGATGTACTCCCTGCATCACTGATCCTGGTATCCAAAGCTGCTTGATGCTGCAATAGTCTCTGGCTAATGTGAAAGTCAGACTCCGTGCCCGGTCATCTCTAGGCATGCCATTTTACCCAAAGAACATGAAGTACAGCTGTGCTCTTCAAGACTAGGAGAGCTGTCCCAGAGAAAGCAGTCATGGGCTACATTAGATAATACTCCTCACTCTACAGGTTCACAGAGCAAAAGTAGATATTTTTAATATTATCTCCAGAAAAAAAAGGACCAATGTAAAAAGGGACAAAGAGAGAGGGTATCAGCTAGGCTTTTTGAGAAAGCTGCAGGAGAACTTGGCCTAGTACGCAGCCCATAGTGGACCCTCCAATATGCTCGAGACCCCCCTGAACCCCTGGACAAGTCCAGGTGTCCATGATACAACAGGCTGGGGAAGATGGAACGGAAGCTGCCCTGCTTTCTCCCAGTATAGACGGCAGGGTAATCTGGGGCGATGTGTATCTAGGCAACATATGCTTGATTAGATCCCTGCATTATAGAGCTCTGCAGGTTTGGGGTATCAATAATAATGACTTTTCAGGGGACTTCATTCATGGCATTGTAATTAATCTAATGGGTAACTGAGAAGTAAGCTCAGCTAATTTCAAAACAACACTAATCAGTGACCTGATTTCTAATTTATGAGTCTCATTGTCTTTCATAAGAGAATACCCATTTCCTAGTGAGTAAGGGGGGGGATGCCAGGTTAACTCTTTTTGAGGACGATTTATGATTTCAAGTTTGAAATGCCACAGTTGAAATGATGCATTGCAAGATTTCCTAATGCTGGGCTAGAGCTGATCTGGCATCTCTCTCCCACTGAGTCCCTGTTAAGCAAGCAGAGAGGCTGGACTGCAGCAAAGCTGCAGTGTCTGCAGGCAGTACAGCTGAATAGCCATATTCAACCTGCTGATGCTAGTTAGGTGCTCATATGGCAAAAAGAGCCTGTAGCTTCTATTTTTCATACGTGAAACTTGAAGTTTGGTTTTGGGTGGGGCTTCTTTTTTTTGGGGGGGAGGGGTGATTTGGGGTTTTTTTGGTGAGTTGTTTTTTGGTTTGGTGCTGTTTGTGTTTTTATATAGAAAAGCATATGATAAGACCTTGTTTAAGGCCTTGTCTACATAAAATTAATGTCCTAGTAGAAGCGATGAAGCATTCTCCCCTGACAGTCACATCTCCCATACAGATGCTATTATTCCAATACCAAGGTTGTGCATGCCAATAACCAGTTTACTAAGTAATTATATCCCACCTGTGCTACACAATCTTGAATCTAGCTAGAAAACTGAGTCTATACTCTTACAGCTGACTAAATGTCTATAGGTAAGATAAGCAAGTAATTTGCCAGGAGGAAGACTAAAAAGAAACCCACAAACCACCAGGCTTTATCTTTGTCAGCAAAGGTTACCCAGGACAGAGCGAGCGAGAGAAAAGTGATGTAACGCATCTCCTGGCTGATCTGTGCCTCCCGCAGACTCCCACCCTGAGCTGGTGCCTTGGCACGGTGCTGGCAAAGCTCGGGGCCCTCTGGCAGAGCAGGTGGCTGTGGGCGTCGTGCTTCACCGTCCGCCTACTTCCAACAGATTTGCTGGTGCTGGGGGCGTAGAAAGCGAGCTCCACCTGAACAAATTGAACCCCTTCATTTTTGCGATGATGGCTGGAGGGATGGAGAGAATGCCTTATGGGATTTTGATGTGAATTTTATAACATATGGAAATTGGTCTGCGAGAAGAGTGAGAAATATTTAGAAACAGTTGGAAAGGCTGTCATTGAAATTTATCCTGGCTATGTCTAAACATGGAAAAGGACAACAGAAACCAATGTTAACTTAAGAAAAATGTAAAGAGAACTGACTATGCAACAAGCAGAAGGCTTATTTCTTTTTATGTATAAACAATCTGGTGAGGAGGAAGAAAGGCAGAACTATAAAAATAAGCCAAGGCAAGTAAAAAAATAATGAGGGTAAAAAAATAATAATACTCCGCATCGGTTTGCAGAGATTTTTTTTCTTGCACAGCAATCTCCAAATATAACTTTCTTAAGGGAGAAGCCAGACAAAATATTTCTGTTCCAAAATATCACAGTGGAGAATCGTATAAAAGGAAGGTGTACTGGGAGAAGTGGATAACCTTTAGCTATGGACAAGCTTTTTAGACACCTTCCTCGGGAGACTAATCTTTCTAGCTTCCTTACACGGTCAATGGAAAGAGATGCTAGCCTCCACAGGGCAATTCAATACCCCTAAATGCAGGTGGCATGGACACCTTATCTACAATAAGGATAAAGACTACAACAAAACATAAAACACGGGTCATTTTCTTCAAGCTTTGACTGTTTTGAGGCCTGGGGTGAATTACAGGTGGAACAATCACTGTGTTCAGGGTAAGTTAACCAAATGGGTGTGCAGACACAGCACCCTTGTGTGATCCTTCTCCCTTTTTTCCATTCATGAAGTGCAGCATTGTGCATCAAACCCCTGCCTTCCCACTCATTCTCTTTGTGGTGTTTTTCCTCCCTTCAGCTCTGTAATGTTTCTTTTCACTCCAGTGCCACGGGCAGTCGCAGACAAAGGGAGCTCCCAGGCTGCCTGCTTGCAGAAGTGCAGACCACCCCCTGCTTAGTCCACAGATTTCCTTCCCCACTGCTGTTTTCTGCTGGTGGAGAGGTCCCAGCCGTAGGCAGCAACTCTTTATTCAGAACAATAACTCATTCACACTTGCAACTGAAGTGTCCTTTGTGCAGCAAATCTGTAGTCCCGAGGTAGAAATTTTGTTCCCAGGGAACTTGTAAAAAGGCCATATTACAAAGACAGTGGAAACATTAGTGTGGAGGCAGCTTAACAAAATATTTGAAATACCAAGATTAGCAATGACTATAATCAAGGGTAAGGACAGATATAGAGAATGTAATTGCTTCTAATTTGAAGAACATAGCATTTACCCGCTTTTCATAGATGCCAAATAGGCAAGATTATCTAGATTTTCAAGTAAGTTTATCTATGAACAATTGCCTGAGTAGACTGACAGAAAAAGTAATACAAGATGTTGAATGTATAGCATACTTATTATAGAAACACAAGGACATGGAATGCTGTTACTGCTGTGTAGAGTGGCTGAATCTAACAGTATAAATTCAATGCAAAGCCTGATTTACTTCTTCACAATTCTACTTTGGAGAGGCAGAGCAACATAAGTTGTCTTATATTTCCTTTAAAAAGTTTCATTTTAAAAGTATATATGTATGTACATGAATTAAAACAAAAATCATAGGATTCTTCCATTTTTCTTTCTTCCCACACTATATCTGAGATGATCAATTTTTCCTCCATTTCTTTCACTTTTCTTTTTAGGATTCTGACAGAGCTGCAGTTTGTCTTAGGAGGCCAACTCATTGCATTAACTCACTCTATTACCTAACAAACAACTCTTCATTGTGCAACTACTTAGAAACAACTAAACAGAAAAATCAGTATGTTTATGCTTATATTCCCAGAGTATATAAGCAATCCTTAACTTACAACTATGAATTTCAGCTGATAACTTCTCAGATCTAAACTTTCAAATTCACTGGTTACTCATAATCCTTTCTGACAGAAGACAGGAACTACATCGCATGCTGCATTTTGCCACCTGCTGCCACACAGAATTTCTGTAAATGATCGCAAGCAGTGTGCAAACCACAGTTTATTTTTTGGTAGAAATTTCTCCATAAAACTTCAGTATTGCTTACAAACTTTTGCAAAAAATATATTGAAGAATTTGAATGCATAACGTACTGGCTTGCTGGTAATATTTGGCAGCTTTTAGAGATTTCAGAAAAAAACAGGAAAAGCAGAAATATTCATTGAACAATGCATGGTTAGTAGTGTATTACATCAATTCCTCAAATCTTCCTGACTCATAATAAAGAAAGCACACTCAGTGTTGAAGAAACATGGTATTGCCTGGCCTTCATTGCACACATGCTGAAGTGCCATCCTGAGTTAGGCATTCCATGACATACAAACAAAATGTACCTCACATAGCAGGAAGACACCAGCAGCACGTTTGTGTAGCACAGTATGGACATAAACAAAACTATGCCAGGCTAGAGGTGACAAAGGAGAAAAAAGAACAGATATGGAACTGAATTAAAATACAAGTGAAACTCTTCATGGCTAAGGCAAATCCACTCAATGATCAGTACTATCATTTTTCAGTTTGTTCATACAGGGAATATTTAAATAGTCTCATTTTTTTTTCCCCTCCTATCACTCCCTTTCTCCTCTTCCTAGCTTTCTCACCTCATACCTCTTGTTTCCTAAGGTCACTTGTGAGACATCTTCCTACATGCATGAAAAAGGCCACAGTGAATACCGCACACCAAAAGATGAAACAATAATCTGTTTCCTATAAACGTCTCGACCAGCTGCCACCAGGAAGGGAAGGGAGAGAGCTCTTCTACTTTGCAAGTAAGGGTTCCTAGCGAGGTGACATATTTTTCTGTTTCTGTAGGTTAAATGTACTTGTTATTTATAAGAAATCCATCTGCTATAACATCCTACATGCCCAATAGGACCATACAGTTAAACCACATTAAAAACACATTAATGTGTCTTTCCGTACTGTGACGTGTTAATAGTGCAAAAAGCTATTAGGAACAGGCTGTCAGATATAAACAATAGATTAATTGCTGGGTCAGCATGAACTTACACTGCACCATAATTCATAAAAGAATACCATTAACATACAGCAATACAAGCAGACATAAACAAAAAGAAATTCAACATTTAATCCTGATTTTAGCCATTCCCAAAACTTTTGTCCTTTCAGCAACTAAATTCTTTGGAGCTAGGCTAAAAAAACCCACCTGTGCATTAGTGGCCCATTTCTTCAAGTGCCTGAAAGGGAGACAGAACCATCTACGGGAGCAGACATATTCAATGCACAAGCAAAAGATGGTTTTGCCTGTAAAAATTAGGTAGTTGCAAAAGTTAGCTGTGTTCTCATTAGCACAGTCATCTACTTGAGCACATATGTAGCAGGTTATAGTGCATGACTGGTATGCACTTTGAGGGAAATATACAATTATTTCTTTTTTATGTTCAGAAGCAAAAAGAATAAATATGATTAACAAATCAGGACTTACCTGCCCCACTCAAACAGATCTTCCATACGGTGATATTTTGTGTTATTTGGCCTTTGCTCTGGTAAGATAAACGTTTAGGGAAGGAGAATGACTCTCCATGTAGAAGAATAAAAAATAAAAAGCACTGTTAGCAGCTTGGCAACAATGCACACAGATATATCTCCTTTTACTGGCATATACATATCAATTCTACTAGTCATACACACGTATCTTAGTAGGTATGATTATATTTTCCTCTTGACTTTGCTATCTTTCTTACCGCATTTATATGTTCCTCAAAAATTTACATACAAAAGTGCAAGGTCTTTTTGATCGGATGAGAGGTTCCTTTGCGAGTTATCTTTGCCTACTCTTCTAAAAGCCATATAAAAAGCTGGCTCAGTATGTGCTTGAATCTTTCGTACTTGTTTTGCTGAATCCCTGTTACTTTACGTGTAACTGTCTAGCTGTTGCCATTTACACACCCTCCGAACTGTAGGATGCTGCAGGACATACTGTGCTTGCTGACACATTTTTGTGAAGTAAATCCTTACATTCAGCTGGCCAACATATGAAACTACTTTTGACCACAGGTCATAGAATGATGGAGCTGTGCTTATGACAAAGGAAATCAAAACATTTCCTCCATACAGTTCTGTGGAGAAAGAGGGGGAGGGGAGCAAGAAGCACCAAACCCTACATCTCTATCAGAGCATAATGAAAACAAAATATATCCTTTCGAAAGGCCTGAGGTTAAAAAGCATAGAATTCCAAAATCCCAGAGGCCAGTGGAAGCTGAAAGGATTTGGCATCCATTTGGACTGGTCCTATTACTTCAGTACACTATTCAAATCAGCATTGCTCTCTTATCAGTTTCAGCATATATTTTCTAGCATTCAGAAGAAATCGGTGCCAACTGCAATGACAGTACTTGGGGCATGGCAGTAGTAACCATTACTAGCCGCTAAGCGCAAGTCAGAGACAATCTTCAGTGCCTGTTTAGCACACTGTTTCCACATGGAGCTTGATAGAGATGGAAAACTATTCAGCTTGTTGCAACATACTCCACAAGGACTACAGAGTGAGTTGAAGATAATAACAGATAAACAGATGATTCAAAAAACACCTGGATTTAGACATACGATATTGAGGTAAGAGTTTGGATCTTCTCCCTGTTCAGTTTTCTGAGCTCAGGCACTGGCTCTGCTGAACTGCCAGGCTTTGTCTTCTGCTGTGAAAAGGGGAACATCACTAAAGTCAACAGATATATCATCTGCAAAAAAAAAGTTAACGTTACAAATTCACACTAAGACCCACAGTCCGAAATGTTTCATGTGTTTCAAAGTGGGCTGGGGTACATTTATGGTGATTTTTAATGGAGCTAGAATGCCTGGTCCCGTGACAGTAAACACTAAAAATACACGCTACAAAAATAGTAGTGGTTCACAAATAACTTACTAATACTAAAGTGTCTACATAAAAGAAAAGAACACCTTTGTGATGTGTAAAGTATTTAAGCACTTAAAGAACTCATCCTTTCAGAAAACATGACTGATGTATTGGCACAATTTTTTGGTTTCATCCAACAGTCACAATTCAGGTCATAGCCAACCACCTCTTTAGAAAACACTCTACCAAGTACTCTCACTCTAAGCTTTGCGGAAATGTGCCCAGGACGCTCCATGCACAATTTAAGAGGTTTTTCTTAGGCACTACCTTACTTTTTGATGTGCAGGATTTAAGTATCCATTCACAACAATATCCTATTGTCTTATGTAGTATGTCCACTCTGAAGACCACTTCTGGAAGTTCCCCGTATGTCAAATCATGAACAAGATTTATGAGATTCCCAAAGAGAACAGTAATGAATCTAGGATCAACAGCATGCATTTAATATTTCTCCTTGTATGCAGGTGTTTTACCAGTTCACCCTCAAAAAACTACAACAAAGTGTCTGAAGTCTAAAACCAGGAAGATGCTAATGTATTTGGGCAATAGAAATACTAATTTGGTATCTTTAGAGGGGGGAGAAGAGACTTGCACATTAGACTTGGTGTCACTGTATAAAATCACAGGGAATTAACAGTGGGAGAAAAAAAGGCAATTATTTTTCTAATGGTCTTTCCATCTAGGCTAGATGAAAAAGTAGGTTTAAAGTAGCCACTGCAGCCATAAAAACAGAAAGGATGTACCTCTATGAAGTCCCCAACCTGTGCTGTTCTGGGCAAGCTGTTGTCAGGAGACTCTGAAAGACCGAAGGGGATTCATTATTGTTGCATACAGCCATAATAACTCAAGGGTGTTAAATCTCTTTGTGAATTTTTCCCATCCATTGTTGGGAACACACTTGGATGTATAAATCTTCTCAAATCTTTAAATGTTATAATAAAGCTGACTCTTCAGCAAAAAAAAAAAACAACAAGACATTCAATTTTCTGAGTTCAGGACAGTTAATAAAACCAAGGAGTTGGACCACTGCATTGGTGCCTACCATGCAGATAGTTAACAGATGAATAAAAGATATTGTGCTGCTCCAGGGCAACAGAGAAGCTAATCTCTGCTAATCTTCACAGAGCAATTGCAACTGGCAGGAAAGCAGCCTGTGCTGAAGAAGCACCACCCATTGACTGAGCCGCTTTAATGTTTGGGCGGACAAGAGGACAGTGGCGAGAAGGTATGAAAAAATACAGGATGCTCCTATTCCTAGTGTTACTACTACTACTAATGCTATGTTTTAAAGTTTTGCCTATTTGTACATTTTCTGTGCTTTTGACTGGGTCCTTCAACTGAGCTACAACACTGCTGAAAAGACGCCCTGACATCCCAGCTGCAACCTGTACCTGCCATGGCAGCTCTAACTCCGTCCTCTTTTACTGCTGACTGCAGAATTATTCTTCCAGCACCGCCACTCCTCACAGATGTCTTTGTTTAACTTCAATATCCCTTGGCATCTGCCAGCATTTTCCCCTAGTTAAACTCCTACTAAATACACTTTACTTCTCTAAGCCTCATCAGCTATTGCTCTAAATGCATTCCTTTGAAAGAAAAAAATCTTCACCTGCCTTTAATATGTGTATCAATCAGATCAGGATTACACATCAGCACTCATAGGCTGTGTTAAAAAAACTTCTTTCTGCCTCAGTTTATGCAACCATAAAATGGCTATAATATTTACTACAATATCTCAAAAAATAGTTAAGCAGCTTAATGTTATTAATTCAATACTACTGATTCTGACTTGCTATGGGGCATATATAAACATTTCTATGCAAAGTCAATAAATATTTCTAAGATTTATAGTTTATGGTTTGTAGTCATTAGAATAACATCATCTGCAAGGTCAATAGCCCAATCCTGTGGAGCGGAAAGTAGTATACGCTTTATAGACAAGATTATATTTTTATTTGCTAGTTATTCCTTTTAAGTAAGTCTGTAGCATTTATTTTCTCCTATAGGGTAGTATTATTAATAAATACTTACTGCCAGTAAGCTTACATAAATATATTTAGAAACTCATTGTTTTAAAGAATTTCCCTGGAACTAAATTAATCTTTTTTTTTTTTTTCTTTTAAATACATAGGGCAGAATCTTTTTCATATAACGGCTTTAGCAAGGTTTTTCCCTTAGGTCTGTGTATTATGGCAATAATTTCAAGAGAAAGTAAAAAAATAAACAGAGGGAAGAATCAGTAACCCCTACAAGTACACAGAATATCATTGTAACGTAAAGCCAAGAAATACTATTTCTAAAATTACAGACCTGAAGTTGTTCTTTAAAAAAAAATTATAAATAGCTTCCAAGTTTGATTCTGCAGGCTATATTTACTGTAACATTAACAAGTGAGAATTTCTGCTGTCTCTCTAAAGGAAAGAGGGTTGCATTTAGCTGTACTTTAAATCTTCTGTAAGAATTATTCTGATCTGTACATGGGATGCCTGTCAGCCATTTCCAGGACTAATTGGGCTAAAGTATGTTACGATATAATTTTTCAGCATATGCCACCGAGGACTGAGATTCCTAAACGCTTCAGTCTTAAGAGTTTTGGTAGTTTGTATTAGTTACAACTTCATTGTATCCAACTGCCAGCAGAGGGAGAAAACATGATATGAAGTATAGAGATGTAGTACAATACACAGCCTCTCATCCGCAATACTGAAATAAATATGATGTGGTTTCAACCATTTCTTTTCTAGGACAGGGTATACTCCTTGTCGGTTCCCCAGTCTACAAGCAATCTGAGTAATTGTTGGGTTTTTTCCCCCCCTCCAGTCTTTTTTCCCCCCTACTCCCCTTTTGCCTTTCATTCCATGCAGGCTGAATCTTTTTGAGATGTATAAATAGTGGAAGAATTATGCAGAAGACCTTATTATGAAACTAGAAATCATTTCATTGACATTAATGGGAAAGTCTGTCTTTTGGAGAGCTCCACATTTCTAGATGCCATTTCCTATTCTCAAGGTCCCCTAATGCAATGAACCAGGGCAAGATGGGAATTGCTTTATCTCTTTTATGCTTCAGAGACACATGTATATGAGATGGGCTGCCGAGGGGCTACTTTTTTTTTTTTAATACTAGCGGTTAGTCTTCTATATAGACTGGCTTCTGCTTTATTTAGTAATTTCCTAAGCTTACTGGCACATATGCACTTATTTTAATCAGAGATGTCCACATTTTCCCCCAAAGCTGCTCTCCCCACATATGTGCAAGCACACACATACATGTAAAGCCATATAATACGCTATTTAAATAAAGTGCTTTCTCGTTCCTTCCTTAGGCATAAAACCTGTCAGTTGTAACAGAGGCAAAGGGCAGACAGGTCTTGCTGCCGCCTTATTGCCTCTTAGCTTCTGGCACTGGGAGGCTTGGCTGGCTAGGTCAGGTGTCTGGTCCTCTCTGCATGGATCCTCACACTCCAGGTGAGGACACAATTGTGACTGACAAGTTAAATGCTCTCTGCTCAGGATCCCCTTCCTCCTCCAGATACTGCCTGGATCACGGTATCATGCACCACCTGCTTTAAATAAGGGGCTGAGGATGCATTGATACAGCCAAAGGGTAGAGATCCCAGGCATAAATTACTTTCTTATTGCTCTCATATTCCTAAAGCAGTCTGCCCTTTAGGTTGCTTTGCTCTTTCCAGCTGTAGCGTGTTACAAACACAGATGATCATGGACCTAATAGCAAGTGATGGCAGCGCTATATCATCTGACACTTCTAGCTGTCTCCAGGTGCCCATGAATCATCTGGTGTTTGGACTATTTCTGTTTCAAGGCTGAATTAAACTAAACTATGGAGGGGTGAATGACAGCCAAAAAATGTTAGACACTCACTGTGTCAAACGCCCTCATTGATAAGACACTCGCCAGAAATGGGATAAACCCCCAAGTGAGTTCCTCTGCCAGCAATCAGAGGTTTGGCTCCAAGTCTTCTATACAACAGACCTCAGTTCCTACTGCTGCAGGATTGGCTTCTCTGAAACAGAGATTGGGATAAATCCCTCTCTTCCCACTTATGTCTCCCTAGGTTAGAAGGGACATCAGAAACCTTAAGCAGAGCAGTTTCAGAAGGCAGAGGTCTTGAATAGGGCTGCAAAGACGGAACAAGAGGCGACAGTTGAAATAATAGTAATAGTGCAAGGGAGAAAAGCTCCGCAGCGGTATGCAGACAAGCAGAAAAGTCCAAGATTTAATATTTGTATAACTGAGAGATATTATGATAAATAAGCTTGCTGCCATCAAAGGCCATTGCAATCATGCAGGCACCACCTTCACATGGAGACTGGCAGAGGGAAAGGTTATCCATAACGTCAGAGAAGGGCTGTTGCTGAGGCATAGCAACAGCAGCAACGAACTGAACACTCAGTCTAGGGAAAAACAGGTCTTAATAGATTCAGGACGGACGAATAGCCTTGCTGAGAAGGCCATACAGGAGAGATGCCAGCTGGCCCCCATTCTGTTAAATGACAAGTGGTTATGAAAAAAGCCCTGAGGTTTCTGTCCTCTAGGCTGGCAGCGCTGAACACCACAGGGCACAGGGCTGTTCTGCACCTCCATTCACAAAGTGCTATGGCTATGCTGACCGGTGGACAGACAGCTAAAGCAGTCTTCTTCTGAGCAAGGCCTGTTTCAGGACTGATTTGCTTGCTGTAAGACACTTGCAGGGCCAGGTGCCTTCTCTGCACAGAGCTAAGGATACAGGCTACATGTGCCACCACACTACTGCACACAGCCTTCTTAACAGTGAAAATATTTTCATCTGTGCAGTATATGGTGACCCACTTGGGACTGACCTCAGCAGTACACTTAGGCCAACATTTAGACTAGTACAAGTCTGAACTTCACCTCTTGCTTTGCCTCTGAGCTTACACAAACCTATACAGAAGCAGAAGGTGATATAGCAACCGTGCAGAGGAACAATAAAAGTTCTGTCAGCACATATGTGTATCACCCCTTCCAAAAAAGCAGTGGAAGCAAAACTACCACCCATCTTTGGAGCAAGAATGCAGAAGCTTCACTGCTTTAAACCTAAATTAATCCAACAATTGCAACTCAATGCACAACATTGGGCGACAAACTTCAATGACCAGGCTGATGCTGTTAGAAGTATGGCACAGCTGGCTAAGCAGTTTTTACCTGCATGCAAATTCTGCTGGTTTAACCACAGCTTTGTTCTGTGATTTCTCTAGGATCTAGACTTCTCTCATGTCAGAAGGACTTGCTTACACGTGGTTAGTCAGATTACTCCAAAAACTCTTTGCAGGCACAGTCAGGAAGAGAAGCAATGTGTACACAGCTGCACTTCGAACACTTGCCGTGCAGGCAAGTCTGTTGAATACTAATTGTCTCCTAAAAGGGTTATTCATTCAAGAAGCTCAAACACCACTACATAAGCTAGTGTCTAACCAGTAGGCTTGTACTGTACCATAGTCTATGGTAGCTCATAACAACTTTGGTACCCATAAAGACAGCCTACAAAGGAGTGGCTTGGATTTATCACTGTGTGCCTCCATAGTCATGCTTGTACAACTCATTGGTCATGGCACCAGTGAGCTAACACCTCTGTATATTGTCCAGCAATGGGACCTAAGGAAGTGTTATACTGCCACAATGATAACAAAGAAGTTTTTAGGCACAACTGTTCACTGACAGCTACTGGGCATGCTCTGGTGTCTACACAGCTCCCAAATGAAAGCTGGCAGGTAGCTCGTGGGCTCAGAGTACAGACAGCACTAGTGGGTAGATCTGTCTGTATGGAGATTTATGTTCCACAAATCCAGGCTCATGGACTTCAGTGAAGTCACTGCAGCACTGCAAATGAAAATCAGGCCTGTGCTCTGCTAGAAATGGCTTGTGCAGGATTGTAGGTGTATTTAATTCAGTATGGCAAGGACTATTTACCCAGATTATTTATTGTTGTGGTTTGTTGGTTTTTTTTTTATAAAGCTGTGGCTTATTTTCCCTCAAAAAGTCATGTTTCTTGCTCTCATTTGTAACTTGCCAGGGGCAAGTAAACATAGCAAATACACAGAAAGCAGAGGCTTAGCAAGACAGTTCGTTTCAGACTTACACGATTCGTGGCATTTGCTGCTTGTATCAGCTTCTACAAATGGGGCAGGCATAGGGAAATAATTTCCCAAGTAGTAAGTCACATGCTGTGTTTAGAATGTACTGATTCAGAGAAGCATGCAGTCAGTGAATAGAAGCGTTAGATATGGGAATCAGCACATTTCATAGCATCAACATGCTGCAGAGAAGGCTATAGTCAGTGCTAACATGCTTATTGTTACCCATTCCCACCACTGGAAAGAAAGCACAGTGTAATTAAAAAATTGAACTCCTGGAAATAACGCTTAATAAAAAGAAAAAACCCTGAAAGTAATTGCACATTTTCAGATATCTACACTTAATTTTGCCAGAGTTGTCTGTAAGCAGCTACAAACATCTAAAAATGAAGCTCAAGTATATGGACTTGATTCTGTTTCCACTCAGACTAGTTAAATTCTAGAGTAAGTTAACTGCAGTTAATGTAGAAACAAAGGAATAAAACTAATGCAAGTGAAATATGAATTAGACCTGGTCTACAAAAAGGTTTAAGAAAAAATCCAGCTTCAATTTGCTGGTTCGATCAAGCTAAAGCAAGAACAGCATTGGCAGAAATAGATATAGAAGACATTAGATTTTATGCTCTCTATATAAAACATGTTTTAATTGAGACACGACTTACTACCTGAACGTGTCATTTTAGGGGGAACACAGTTGTGATCCGATGGTGCTCACTGTTTGAGGATTTTAGTTTTTTCAATATTGTGTTAAATATCATATGCTGCAGACCAAATTCTCAACTAGTTTAAGTGGATGTAACACCTTGAATTTCAGTGTAACTCCATCAGTTCATAGTACTACTCAGCACTGACATTTTCATGAAGAGTATTAGAACAAGCCAATGTAATTTAACAACACAAGCACAGCAGTATTTTGTAGGGACCAAACTAGCTCTATTTGTTAATGTTAAGACCAGAAAAGACCATTACATTACACAGTCTGATTTAATGGGCAGCATAGCCCATTCAGCGAGCCAAAAATTCTAGTTAAAATAGATTAGAATTTGATCCTGAGCATGTACAAGAAATACCAGCCAGGTAGCTAAGAATGTTGAAAGAGAGAGCAGATTGAGCAGCATCCATTCATAACCATCCAGGATTTGAGTTCTGGTCTCTTTCCAGCTCTGCTACATCTCTCTAGCTGTGCATTTAAGAAAGGGGAGCACTAAAACATGAAAAAAATTTTAAAAACACGTTCTTTCAGGCATGCAGACAATTGACCGAAGCACAAGATACAGTAACTAACTGAAAGTACTAACTTGTCAAATTCAAACCAAAATGTCATGAATACACTGAGACTAAAGCATAAAATTTTATTTTCTTCCTCATTATAATCCACACAGACAGCACAGACCAAAATTCTCTGTGGAATGAATTTGAAAGACTCCTAGTGTCCACTCATCAAGTAAACTATCTCATCATTTAATTATCCTGTTTCTAGGGGTGCACCTTCTTTGTTCCTTCTCTTTCCTTGTGCCTGGAAAGCTCTCTTTTATTCTGAAATTGAATTAATTCAAATTCACCTTCCAGCTACTGAACTGGTATACCTTGTAACATTTGCTGTCATATCATTTTCAATCTTTCGGGATTGATTTGCAGCCATGAAGACTCCTTTCAATATCGTCACTGAAGAGACTTGTACACGCAAATGGTTCAAAAGTCTGTGACAAACTGCTGCAGCCAGCGGTTCAGCTCCAATTTCTCTGCATCATATTACACGAGCCTCTTAAGAGGCTAACAAATAGTTTAGGCCCTGTACATTCTAAATGAGCATGTATGGAACATTTCCTTTTATCATTGTTGAATCCTTCAATTGATTTCACTCCAGAAGTTTCATACTCGCTTTCAATCTCTCTTGGACATTATTCACTCTATTACCAGTCCTCTTTTCTGTGAAGTCCATAAATCACAAGATTATATCACTGCCCAGTATGTCAATATAAACACTGAAGAGCATCAGGCTCTGCATTTTAGGGGAAGCTACTAGAAACCATGTCTCTTGCACTGCCAGATGTCCATTTGCTGTGTTATCTGTAGACAAGGTAGATTTTAATTCAAGTAACATGTCTGATACATTTCATTTAAGGCGAGTTTGCTTGGTTTTCAATCACAATACAGTTTTAGTACTAAAATCAGCATAAATTCAAGGATGGTATGTCACCAGACTTCCAAGACCCACCAAGAAGTACACACCCTCCTCTCCAAAGAACAGCCTCCCACATTAATTAATGTCTCTGCCAAACAATGCCTGTCTAAAATATAATTCCTGCATATTTCTAAATCCTAGCTTTTAACAGTCCATGGTGTTGGCTGAAGTTTGTGAAGGAGCCACAACAGAAAGCAGGGAGCAAGATGTCACAGATAGCTATGACCATCCTCATTGTTACTAGCCGAGACCAGCTCACCTTCCCCCATAAGACTGAACTGGTCTCTCCCTCTGTTGTATGGGGTGGGTTCATCCCCTGGTTGTGCTCTAGAACCAAAATACTCCTGGCTACTGCTGCCCTAGCTACATCTCTTTTTATTATTTTAGCACTTGCATCTATCAGTCACCCAATTACCCTTTGATATTTTACCAATTTCGTTGGCTTCCCATAAGGGATCAGCACAGGAGTCACATACTTGCAAGCACAGGAGCTGCTTACAGAGACTTCACACCAAATACAAACAGACATTCTCAATTTATCCAAACCAGATTCTTCAGAATGGTAAATAACTGGTTGCTCCACTCTTCACCAGAAGCATATTATTTATAGCTAGAAAAATAGAATGATATGGTCTAAAAGTTTTCTCTCTTCTGCTTGAAGACTGCCAGTTCTCTCTGATGGTAGCTTTGGATGTAGAAAGCTCTCAGGAAACTAGAAGCATTAAAAATAAATGCAAGATGCTTCATGCACATTATAACATACTGAACCTTCAGAATAAATTATTTATACCAAAGGTTGGATGTGCCATAATAGCATCCACCCAGCAGCTAAGAAGTGTATAGGAAATGGGAGAGCAGCCCACAGAGGCTCAGAGAAAGAAGCTTGTCAGCTATGGCTGCAAGCCTGATAGGAAAAATAATATAATGCTTAACTAAAATTATTCAAAGAGAGCAAAGGGATGATAGGTTCACGTGGGTTTTGTTTTTTTCTTCCCTGACAGTCTACAACAAGAACACAAGGACCAGAGGATTTTGCAGAATTACAGATCTTGCGTATTTGTTCACGTTATGCATTTGTATTTCTACACAGATAAAAATGTCATAGTTGCCAAGCCTTCACTTTTAAAAACAAAAAGTACGACTTGAGGTTTCCCATGCAATAATAATACACAAATTATTTTAGTTAAGTATCTCCATTCTTACACTGCTTTTAGTATTACATTAACTAGCACCTTCTAATGGTATGATATTAGCAAGTACAAGATTAGCCTTGGCCAGGATACTTTCTAGAAGTAGTTGTATTCACACTGCAATCAAAACACCTCTCTGAGGATGGGATTACACGATAGAGAAAAATCCATTGTGTAAACCAGCAGATAAAGCACAAAATACACACTCCTTAGCTCTGCACAGCACCATATTTTATCTTCATCTCCTTGTTATTAGCATATGAGGTTGAAGTGTTAGAACAAAATCCCATACACTGATCTAGGGATGCAGATCTTCTCACACCATGGCACAAAAGTAGGAGCAGGGGGCTAGTGAGGTAAAATACTAGGGGGAACTTAATCCCAATCCCTTTAGTAAATCCTTACTTCCACTTTCTTTAATCTCTCTTTTACTTCACTGGCGATCAGCTCTCTCCATACCAAGAATTTTGAATCAAGAGTTCAAAAAGATGAAGCAAAGTAATCTGTGTATCATATTATTTCCAAAGTTACCTTTATATTCTGAAATCTCTCTCCACCACCAGAGCGCTGTTAGGTCAGAACAAATGCACACCCCCTGACAGGGAAAACCCTTCCAGTCTGAAGCCTTTCCTGTAAGAAGGCAGTCAGAATATTACACTCTCACCTATCGCATTTCTGCGAAACTTTTTCAGCTGATGCCATGCTGCCAGCGTAAGAGGTTGGGGTTTCATGTTATATAGATCTCTCTTCCTTCATGGAGGCCTGCTAAGCAGGGCAAGTCTACTAACATGCACAGCAACATATAACAAATTTAAGGGTGCAATATTCAAGTCTGTGAAGCTCTTCCATAAAGCAAGGCAACATGGCATAAATGCTACATATCATAAGCAAAGATTTACAGACAGTGATGCTCACTAAATCCTGAAATTTTGTAACTGCTTTGCTTCAGAGAGCATCACGATGAGGCTGCAGAGGGCATGCGCTGCACCACCCTGACAGTGGTCCTATGAACTTCATGTTTTCTGTGATGACTAACAGCTCTGCTCCACAGCTGTATGCTACATGTGTATGATGAGCACAGCCAGGTACACCCTTACATTCACGTTTTAGTCATAAAACATTCTACAGAACGGAATTGTCCATGCACCATCTTCAGGGCCATCTGTAGGCTATACATCACGCTTGGTGAAAGCCCCTGAACTCAGTAACACCCAGTTTATTGTCCAAGACTGTCACCTAAATATAACAGAGCACAAACTAATCATTTTTACTGCTGTCACGAGGCTGAGCACAGGAAGGTAGGATGAAGCCGAGAGGCATGCTAACTTTCGATATAGAACCTGAAACACTATTTCAGGGTGTTTTTCAGAATGGGCAACAAAGAGGCTGCTTTTTCACTGTGGGTTGCTTTGTAGGGTTAAAAGGCACGAGTGACTACTTTGGATTTTTCATAGACTACTTTGGAAATGCCTTTACACCCCAGGCAGTGGGGTACTCCTCATTTCAGTATTTTGTCGAGATACAAAATTAAATAAAACCTATCCTTTCTTACTGTAAATGGGTATAGCTCCCTGGTATGACAGAAACTACATATATAGCAACTGCTAACAGTTTTAGCTGAAATCAGAAGCATGTTCAAGAAAGCATGAAGCAGAGAAACAGCTTTATAAAAATAATTCTAAAGCCAAACAAACTATTCAAACCTACATTAAATTTCTCACTCAATATATTTGCAAACAAAAGTAAGGTTGGAATCTTAGATCTGTCATTGGAAAGAAAATCCCATTTTAGGATTATCATATAATAGAATCATAGAAAGTTTTGGGTTGGAAGGGACCCCCAGAGGTCATCTAGTTCAACACCCCCACAGCGAGCAGGGACACTGCTAACTAGATCAGGTTGCTCAGAGCCCTGTCCAACCAGGTCTTGAATGTTTCCAGGGATGGGGCCTCCACTACCTCTCTGGGGAACCCGTTCCAGTGTTTCACAATCCTCATTGTAAAGAATTTCTTCCTTATATCCAGCCTAAACCTACCCTGTTTTAGTTTAAAACCATTACCCCTCGTCCTGTCACTGCTGTCTCTACTCAAAAGATTGTCCCCATCTTTCCTATAGGCTCCCTTTAAGTACTGAAAGGCTGCAATCAGGTCTCCCCGCAGCCTTCTCTTCTCCAGGCTGAACAAGCCCAACTCTCTCAGCCTGTCCTCATAGGAGAGCT
>Ga0065711_1026688_pt1 | contig 62355 bp, 60 predicted proteins | sample Hoacrofraction12_FD_59098 | JGI IMG/M metagenome (GOLD analysis project Ga0065711, IMG submission 59098) | Hoatzin crop microbial communities from Cojedes, Venezuela - Epithelial fraction 12 v2 (version 2) | ecosystem: Host-associated > Birds > Digestive system > Esophagus > Crop | place... | reverse complement strand
GAGGTTGTGGAGTCTCCTTCTCTGGAGATATTCAAGACCCGCCTGGATGGGGTCCTGTGCGGCCTGCTGTAGGTGACCCTGCTTCGGCAGGGGCTTGGACTAGATGACCCACAGAGGTCCCTTCCAACCCCTACTAACAAAAACAAAAAAAAAAAAACAAAACAAAAGCAGTGATATGCTATGCAAAATTGATCACTACAGCTAAACTGTAAATTGTAGTGTTTGACCTGGGCTCCTCAAAACAAAGAGAAGGTAAAATCTAGCTCAGGGAATTGGATCCAAAGATGGAAGCATTAAAAGCCTTCCAGAGTCCCAAACAATCCTCCTAGGAGGGAGGATGACAGGAAAGAGCGATTTCCAAAAACAAATACATGCACTGTGCGGTTGTTCAGGAGGTGCTACTGGGTGATGTCTGCCTGCTGATTTAAGGTACTTCTGCACTTCCATTTCAATTTCTCTGAGCAAAGAAGAAAGCAAGTCGAGAGAAAGTGATCCTAACAATAACAAATGGAAGTCTGTGTCTGAAAGAGGTTGCTATGGGACTGGGGACGTGGCCCTTTGGAGCTGCAATTAAGTACCAGAAAAAGCACCATGGGCTTCATGTCCATGCTTTCCGAATTGGGATGAATAAGCACCCAAGGAGGGAGGGCATGTCTCCAGGGTCACCCTGAGTCATTGCTCTCTAACACAGAACAGAGAAGGCTCTCGCCTGTGGATGACCCTGAGGCATCACCGCAAGACTTGGAGGCTTCCTCTTTGCCAGAGGCCAAAGCAAGGGCTGATCAGTCCTTGTACATGTGTGCAAGCAGAGCAGGTGTCTGCTAGCAGTGAAATGTGGGAGTACAAGCAGGGGCTGGAACACAGCTTCTCCTTCCAGCCTTTTCCCCTCCGAGGCCACGCTGCAACTTCAGTCCTCCAGTTCAGCTTAATGGGAGAGCACTTGGCTGCTGAGACAGCACTAAGTCCTGGCTCCCAAAACACATTAGTTCTGGGTGCAATTCTGCTTTCATTTACAGAGGCACAAACCAGAAGCAACGCCTTTGTGCTTGATGGAATTGCGCTGATGTGAAGATGGACACGGGGGAACCTTTGGACTTTACATGCACTGTGTTATTTCTGAGGAGGTACTGTTTCCTTGTAGGAGGACAATTGCTGCCGTTCTATTCAACTATTAGCCCAGAGCCTGCATTCCCAAAGAACACTTCTTTAAACTCAGTGTAACACTTCCATGTTAAGTTCTGAAGGGGCCTTTTCTCCCTTCAAATAGTAATCCACACAGATGAAAAAAATACAGAAAGTGTATATGCTGCACGATAAATGAGATGCATGCCACATACTAAATACTTCAAATGTATGTGTCACTGTTAATGCCTTTCAAAATATCACAGGACCAGTCTTTTCTCATGATGTTTAAGATGTATAGCATGACACAGTATGCTCTGACTGTCATGAACACTTGCCAATATTGTAATGTTCTAAGCACAGTCTACATTGAGTAATATACTTTAAATATATGGGTACAGTAAATTTCAGTCAAATAGATAACATCTGGGCATAGACCATACGAGCCTGTAAAAAGCGTGCAGAAACAGACAGAAAAGCCTGGTGCCAAACCTCAGCCTGAGTTGCAGAGTTCGAGTGGATTTGATGTGTCAGCTAACCAGATTTTACGAGGAAACCCCAACTCAGCCCATCAAATGGAGAGATGTAACAAATCATTAGCAAGCTTCATAGTCAGAGGAATGCCTTTGGTAAGAATCGAATTCCACCAAATGGATAAAGGCTGCTTTTATTGCCTGAGCTTGGAGTGTCTGCTTGTGGTTAATCAGAGCACAGATGTGTACTCCATTAAATACCCCACAGAGCCTGCTCAGACCCAGCTTCCTCTTACAACCCATCAGCCCAAGGAGCAGTGTCTCCCAGGTGATCTACCACGGTAGAAAAACGTATTTCTCATGCCTACCTTTATGCCAGCGTCCCCTTTTTCACCCTGCCCAGCGAAGAACAGAGAGGGAGGAAACAGAGAGAGGGACAGTGAGCATGAAGAGCGATCAAGCAAGCAGTACAATCATAACAGTGAGGGCCAAAGAGCAAGTAGTCGAAGGAGGGAGTAAGCGATAAACGCAACCCCAGGCCTCCAGAGAGAACTGGCTCCTGATAATTACACGGTACCAGCCTGAACACTAGCTGCAGCCCACCCCTCCCTGAGAATGCAAGCTAGTTTACGTCGCTGGAGTGGATGCTGGAGATCACCCGTACTAATGCTTTCCTATGTGTTTTGGGTGTAGACCAACCGTCAAACCGTTTCATGCACCAGAATACCTCATTCTCCCAGCCTTAATGCAAAAACATCTAAAGGCTGGGTCAGTTTTATTCTTTAACAGGGGCCTGGGCAGAGCTGCACCTGGCCCTGGTTCGGGATAGACGGGAATTGCTCTGGTCAAAAGTTGCTCAGGCCCTTTACACAGGAGTGAGTTTGTCTTTTTACTTGGCTCATACCAGTTTCTCTCCAGAGAACTGCCTCCAGCCCCTGACTCTCCATATTCCTTTAGCACATCTCTAGGCTCATGTGCCACTTATCTGCCCTTGGGAGATGGCCCCACTGACTCTGAGTTTAAGGGTTACCTTGGGGCCGGTGGCTCCAGGGAGGCCATGCGCACCAGGCAGGCCTGACTCGCCCACCTCACCCTGAGGAAGAGAAGAAAGAAAATGGAGGAAGAAGCAAACACAGTAAGCAGCAAGAAAAGGAGCCTGTGGGATGCCTGAAAAGTCAGCAAAGATGTGAGAGGGATGTCCCACACAGAGGTGCCCAGCACACACCAGCCTACCATCTGGGTCTCTCTGGGAGATGAGCACCATTCTGCATCAAGAATGATATTCAGGGTACGAAACGTATGGATGGAAGGGAGTGGTCCCATGATCCTACATCGTATCAGAGCTAACATCTTTGCTCAGCTCTTTGCCCGCTTTTCCCTTTCCTCTGACCCATTCACCAGGGAGGATTTTCTCCCCTACTTTCATTCATTCCTTCGACCTTTCCCAGAGGAAGGTCACAACCTCGGGCTCATTGCTCTGAGATCAGTGCAGGCTCTTTGCTTGGTAAGTAAATTAGCCAGACAAGTCGTTTCATGTAAGAGGAGCTTGTTGGAGAGGCCCTCGCTGCGAGGTCATTGCAGGGACCCACTCACCACTTCCGTGTGCTGAGCGCCGCCTGCCCAGTGCACACCCAACAGGACGGGCTCTTAATGGAGAAACCGACGGTTCACTGGAAGAAGAGGCAATAAATTGCGTCCGTCTGCAGGAGTGGGCTGTGGTCCACGGGGGCTATAATTTCCACTTCCTGACATAACAAAAACTTCTCAGTTTATACAGAACTAATTAAAAAGCTCTCAGGTCTTGCCATTTTGCTCACAGAGAACCCATAAAGCAACATGGAGATAACACGGGACACAGGACTCCTGCCTGCTGGGAACATTTGCCTTCCTCTTCTCCAGCTGACATCTCTTTAGCAGTATATCTTCATTCCCTCTCTCCCCTTTGACCTTCCTTTGCCTCTTTCCCCTGTCTCTCTTTCTGTCTCTTGATTACATTCTCTGGGCTTGACAACTCTGCTGTTAATTAGCTGCTGCAGAAGACATTCGGGCATTGCCAACTTCTGCCTTTTAACCTGGAGCAGGATTGACTCTTTCCTTCTTTATTCCTGAGAGCAAAACATAGCCAGGGCTTTTGGCCCTTTCCAGCCTCCTCTTCAGGTCTGGATGAACAACAAGTATATTTCAGCATGGAAGTGGGTGTAGAGAGGTACACAGATGGGGAGATGTCTGAACCATAGCTACTGGAGAGTTAAAGATATCTCTGAGTCCAGCCTCTCCTTACGCCAGTGACAACAGGGGATCTGTGGGTCTTCCCCACATCCAGAGGGAGCAGAGCTCAGCAGAGGGCTTCAGAGGAGTCCACAGATTTGCTGCTGTGATCCTGCAAGGCATCAGTACTGCTTAATTGAACAATGTTGGAGCTCCCCTGCTTACCTTTCTGCCAGGGTATCCCTGAATCCCATGGTCTCCCTGCAAAAGGCAAGAAGACAAAAGAAAGTGAGGCTTGGCCTGAGAAGGACAAATCCCTGCCCTTTTCCCTGGGAGATGCTGGGATGAAAGGGCACTCCGTGAGGAAAATTCACCTTTTGCTCAGCATGGCTCCGCTGAGTTCGTGACTCTCCAGACCCGTGGGTCACTGTTACCTGCACTGGACTGAGCCCTAGCAGGAAAGGCACAGTAAGCACTGGCAGCTGGATAACTCATGCCAGCTCTGCGGTTCCTACCTCCTCATCCTGGCTACACATCTCAAATAAAAACAAATAGAGGTGGGTGGTTGCAACTGAAAAAAACAACAACAACACCACCCCGCCCTCACACTTTGGCAAGTGAATAAATGGGAAACTGTGGTGGAGTTAACAATAGCATTGCAAAATCAGTTCCTGAAGCGCTGGTAAATGCTTTGAGAGTGGAAGAAGCCAATAAAGCTGTGTGTGGCAAAGAATTTTGCAAGAGGGCTGATGAGGCGTGTCTTGCTCAGTCTAGATGCAACTCAGATGTGTCACCTCGACAAAACCCATGAGTCAGCACACGGACCAGGCCCCAAAGGCAGTACTAAGCTGGGTTAGAAATCTTTTTCAGCTATTTGATGTAACTCCCTCTCCCCCTCCTCCACCCATTAAAATGTCCATAAGTCTCCCCGCCAGGAGCATCCACCACCCTTTATCACCTTGCTTCCTCTAAGTGAGGCTAGACATCTCACCTTTGGTCCAGGAGGCCCAGGTAAGCCCTGTAGATAAAATCAAAACAGTTACTGAAGTTGGCAAAGGTAGACAACACTACATGGATTGCAGGGTGATGGGAGATGCTGACTGCTTTGGTCTGAAATGCCCCTTTATGAAGATGATTGGCACTGGTAAGCTCAAACATCTCTGATCTATTCTTCATCTAGATGAATACTATCTTCACCCACACTCCCAAATAAATTCACGCCTATAGCACTTCGTCCCCACAGGCCTGGTCTCGCTGAATCTGAAGACCAAAAAGCTGCTTTCCCTTATGCATTGTGCTCCAGAATCTTTTCTGTTTCTCTGTCTTTTCTTGGGAAACTTGTCCCCAGCCCACTGTGCAGCTCTGGAGTAAATCAGGAATTTGCAGCTTCCTCTGACAAGCTAAATAGAGAGAATGTATTACCAAACAAACTACTTGTGCTTTGAAATGAGAAATAACCAAACAATTTGCCTGATATGAACCATGAAGTATAACGGATATGTGTGTATGTAAATATAAATAAACAAAGCATCCATACAGAAGCTGCCTTCCTGATGTGAGCAGATGGAAGGAGAAAACTACTCTAGATACACTCCGATACCTATACCACCCTTGGTGTTGCCTGCTTATAGCAATTCAAATGTTTAGTCATCGCTTCTTTGGCTCCTTAGAGCTCAAAGAGAGATGAGAATGCTTACAGGACACTCGACCCCTCCACATCGTGTGTGGAGAGGCACTTTTGCCTCAGGGGACAAGACTTGCTTGTCCTGCTAGCAGGCCTTGAAAACTCTTGGAGATGGAAACTCCTTTAACGCTGCAGTCACTGCATGGCCAGCGTGCCTCGTTTCTCCCTACAGCTCCCAGGAGCAGAGCTGGTTTCTGGCACCCACCTTTCCATCTCTGCCAGGCTTCCCAGGTTCTCCCACTCTGCCCTGTTGCAAGAGAGAGGTACATTAGCAGGATTTTTCCGCACTGTCCCCTGCCATTTAGTAATGGCTCTATTTTAAATGGTGCTTCTGTTTTCGCCCTCCTTGGCTGCTTGCTACCAGCCTGAGAACAGGATGGGGACAGGACTTCAAAGGGGACACAGGGATTCTTATCAGTCAAGTTTCTGCTGTGAGCAGGGTAATTACACCCCACGTTACTTCCTGTGACTGTCTGCAGAGGCTGAGGAGGAGGAAACGGGCCTGGTGTCACCCGCTCACACGTGCGTGTCCAGATAGCAACAGTGCGGGGCACACACCTCTGCCTTCCCTACTGCTCCCCTCCTTCCTGCAAACTTCTTCCTCCCCACGCATCCGTGTCCCCTGCAAATCTCCTGTCCATGGCTATCTCGGCTTCAGAAGAGGCAAGAAAGGCCAGAGGAAATTGTTTGCACCCTAGGGAAAGGGGAAGCAGAAGGCTTTTTCATAACTGGACTTACAGGCGGCCCAACTGGCCCGGGCTGTCCTGGGGTTCCTTTGGGTCCAGCTGGTCCAGCGGGCCCTGGTGGGCCAGGGGGCCCTGGGGGACCTTGGATTCCCGCTTGTCCTTGCTCACCCTGAGGTTTGTCAAAACAAGGAGTTATCAGCAGGCAGAGCAAACCCTGCACACCACCACCCCGAGGGCCCAAGGCAGGTCAGCCTGGCTGAAGCAGAAGAGGTAGAAGCAGGTGCCAGATTAGTGCCAGGAGAGGTTTCCAAGAGTGAGGCAGAGCCCCTCTGAGGATGGACGGGCTGCCTGGGTGGCAGGAGCCAGCTCTCTACAGATTGCAAAGACATCTGAGGCCACCTTGTCAGAGCTCTCTTTGAAAGGGATCTACAGATAACTGAGCAGTCCAGACAGATCTTTTTCTTCACAAGTCAGTCAAGTACGATTTATATGTCAAGGCTCAACATCTCTTCAGCTTCTCAGGAGGCTTTCCAAAGCACTTGATTGTCATATGTGAAGCAAAGCCTCCAGTGGCCGCACTGGCACTTCCAGGCAGAACCACAGTGTCTTACCTCAGCCTAGTTTTTTTCTCTGTGCTATATTTGTTGGACAACACTCCCTCTGTTTTGCCAAGGACCAAAAGTAGAAATGCCACAAAACCAAAAAAAAAATAACATGATCATCATGGCATTTCTGGAGCCTGCCCAAAACAGGACTATGTACGCCAGTCAGAGCCTGTTTTTGTAAGATTTAACAAGCCAGTGTGTGCAGAGCCACCTGCCATTTTAAGCTCTCTGAAATGAAGCCGTTCCAGCCGGTTCCTCCCCAGGCCCCTCAGTAGCCATTCAGCGGCTGTGGCTCATGCTTCAGCAATGTCATCTGGCCCAAAGGACCTGGACCTGGGACCAAGCGGCACTAAAGAGACAGTGGGCTGGAAGAGGCACATTTGAATACCAGACTGCTGATCTATAATTGATGAATCCAGCAAACTCCTAAGGCGCTGTGGCACCCACGCTAAGCTGTTTGTCTCATGGGCTCCCCTCTCATTCCCTCTCCCTAGATAAACTATCACAATATCCTACTGCCAACAACCCAATTTCAATTTAAATAACTCTTCTCGGTAGATCCACGGGAAGCTAGAAATCAAACATGGTCATTTCTCAATCATAAATCAGTGGGTGTGCAGTTGGGTGTCTACTGCATTTATCCTCTCTACAGCCTTATACTTTGCTACTGAGTAAAACTAAGTCTGCTCTCACGCACTTGTGTGTGCAGGAGAATGCACAAAAACTGTCCCGTGCATGTTTTCCTACCAAGTGTGCTGTTTACCCTGGCTGCTTTTAGTAAAACATGCAGATACAGGGATGTTTGCTTTATTTAGAATGATAAATGAAAGTAATAAGCTGCAAATTTCATCCTTTCTGCCATAAGCTCTATTTAAAAGAAAATTTCCAACACACGGGCCAGGCTCACAGGAAGCTCAGTCATGTGTGGAGCAACAGTCCTTCTCCTCAAGAGAGCTGCCACCTCGCCGCTCAACCCGCAGCCCACGCTGGGAAGCCTGCTGGGCCAGGCAGGGAAGGTGCCCTCTCTTTTCCCCATTTTGTAAGTGGATCCTGGCTCACCCTGTGGCCCATGCAAGGGGCCGCAGGATCCTGCCTGAGCTTCCCTATCTTCCATACTCAGTGCTATTCAACTGTCCTGTAAATGGTCTCATAGCTTGTAAATATGGGAGGGAAATTGGATCCAACAGAGACAAGAGGTTTGGAGGACACTGGTGCATATTTCTAGATACCCTCTTCCCCTGACCTCTCAGCCCAACTTCAGATGCTTCCCTCCCGTTGCAGCCCCACCTTGGCTGCACCATGGGAAGGCAAAGGGGACTTTGCCTGTCTCCCTTTGGCTCTTCCTCCTCTGTTCCCACCTCCGCTGCTGTCTGTCAGCCCAGTCCATGCTCCCGATTGAGCACACTGAAATGCAGCACGCTGCTGCGAACGGGTGCTGACACCCCAGCAGACGACAGGGAGATGGGGAGAGTAGAAGCCCTCCTCCAGCACGCAGAGTGGCTGGAAGGAGCTCGCCCGAACCCCTGTCTGCGTTGCCTTCACTCTGCTGCCTGGGACAGAATGTGCTTTGTCTAAGCGAGTGCTAGTCCATGCAGATCCCTAAACACACAAAACATTACTACCACTTCATTATAGTCTTATTAGAGCATTCAGCACAAAAAGACCCCCACAGATCTAAGTGGATGGTAAGTGATACAGTAAGTTGGAGATTAGGCATCATTTTCATCAGATGTCATTCTATATTTTTAGCCATTGACTGGAGCTATATTTCAGCTCTTTTAAACACCAGTTAGCCACCCCAATTGTGCCCCAGCGATGCAATGCTTGTTCAGCCTCCTAACACAGGTCTCTGCTCAGCCCATGCCTCTGCTAAGCTCAAGTCCTTGGGCAAAGCACTCATGCTGATGTGCTCAGAAGCAGCAGCAGGATTTTCCTCTCTCAGGCACTGGTGCTAACATTTATTTTGGAGCCTCACATTTTTTCTTAGTATTCATATGTTGGGCTCCTGGAATTGTTTGGTGCTGGCAGATCTGTAGGAGTGGATTACACTTTGTTGCACTTAGAGAATGAATACAGCAACAGCAAAACCGATCACAGCAAAATTCTCCGGTGAAGTTGGCCTCGGGGGACAGAGGGAATTTGCAGCCCTGGCTGATGACAGGACGCAGGGCAGCTATTCACGTTTCCCACTTCATCCTGGATAAGAACTTCAGCTTTCAAAGCCTTCCCAAGAGGTCAGTCCTTGGCATGGCTTTCCAGACTGTCACTTTGAAGGGCAACCAGTGCAAGCCATGGGGCTTTGTGTGGCGTGAACGCTGAATCGATACAAACTGAACTGAGACCACAGGCTCAAGTGATAACGTTAGAATTTTGTCAGCGCTGGGCAAGGACCAGGCACCTCGTGGTAAAGGCCTGTACTGCAGACTGCGGTTCCCTCCTAGCATCTGACTGACTAGACAGGCAGTTGGGTGACAAAACGCAGCCACTTATTAGAGGGAGCCCAGCACACTTCAGCAGGGTAATTACAGCGGTTTGTCCACACGGGAAAGAATCCCAACTGATGGAATGAGGGAGCTTAAAGTGGGCTCATTAAAAGCCACATGAACTCTGACTCTGGACACTCTTATTCACTATTCCTATGTCCATAATTCTTTTTATGAATTCATTCCCAAAATAAACTAAACTAAACATGAATTATAGCTCTGGAAACCAAAATAAATGTGTTTACACAAAGATTTAATGCAGTTTAATGAAACCATTATAAGAGCTTATTTAAACACATTTTCCCAAGTGTCCCAGACTAGACTAGCCCTTAGAAGAAGCGTTTGCCTATTCATTCATCTCAGTTAAATTTTGCAGACATTAGCTGCATTTCAGCAAGAAGTTTCTAACCTCTTCTGGAGACTGAATATGCAGGAACTGACTCCTTAAGGTAGCAGACTGTTTGTCGACAGTCCCAAGAACAGTTTCATGGCCCATTTCTTTTAGTTTAAAAACCTGGCTTCACTACATTTCACTGCAGCCAAATTATCACAGCAAAGATTTCCACTGCTTCAAAGAAAGTCCCTCTGCTCTGCCCAAACCTCTTGGAAACCCCTCTGTAGGGGAAGAAAGACAGGTAGCAAGCTGATTAATCGCAAGCATCAGAGTAGGCTTAGAAACAAGGAGGAGAAGTCTACCTGGAAAGTGCGTCTCTTTATGACCGGAGGTGGAGCCAGCCGCACTGAATTGAGGAGAGGCAACAGCTGAAGAAGATCAAACCAGAAGGTCGCAGGGCAAAAGAGGCCATTAGGGCACCGAGCGTCAGAGAGAATAGCCAGGGGAGAGAACAGAGAAGAGGGCAACAGAGATATTGCCGTGAAAATACACCACTGCTTGAGAGCCGCGCAGGGAGGGCGTGGGGCACGGGTACCTGCCAGCAGACCTCTGAGCTCCTCTGTGCCATGCGTTGCTCACAGGGGGACTTGTCATGTGTAAAATTTTGACCCGGCTTCACTTGTATTCACTGCAAGACATCCCCCGCTCTGGATCTGCCAAGCTTTCCAGTAACAGGACTGTTTCTCTTAATTTCTCATCATCAGATTTGAGGCAACTATCAAAAGGCCAATTTTCTTCAAGTTTTCCAAGTGCAGTTTCTAATTTCTTTCTATCTTCCCTTACAAGAAACACAGTGTATCTCTGGGTCTCACCCTTCCTCAGAGTGTGGAAGGGAGTGGAGAGGCTAGCCGGGGCCAGCGGCAAGTGTCCTGGTGTTCTTCACTTAGCTGAGCTGGCACAGCCATCACAGCCAAGGGAGAGGACTAGACCTTGGTGCCTCTGAGCCCTGAGCTGGGTATTGCCTTGGGAGCCTGTGCTTTGCTTTTCCTTCTTTAACAGTAACATCAGCTTCTGACTGCTTATAGCCAGGAATGCTGCCTTAGGGCACAAAGCTGACCCGGACACATCGAAATCAAATGCACTAAAGCTCAGAAGCATTTGTTCATCCTTCTGCTGTATCCAGTTTCCGCTTGCATGCATGCTGCTGTCAGCCTGGCACCCTCCGTGCCGGCTCCAGGCCCAGGAATGCTCCTCTGGCCTGATCCACTTTCCTGTTCCTATCAGTTTTCCATCGAAGCTGCTCATGATTTATACCGGGAGAAGAGAAAGAGGCTTTCTGTGCTCAGGGACAAAAATGTGCCCATGTGCAACGCTTCCCAATGTGAGCCGTGCACTCAGATCTGAGAGGTGTGCCCACAGGTCTCCCACCGCAGTAAACATACACGTCCAAGCAGTGCACTTTAATCCCTTTAAACATCGTTCTTCATGTTTGCAGTGAAAGAGAGGATCCAGTCCTGTTGCAAAGTGAAGTGGCAACCCAATACTGCATCATTGCCACCCTGTGATCAGGCGGTTGTGTTTGAATGCACGGATCCCGACAGCCACAAGCCATCGCAACACAAGCAGTGCTGCTGGAAAATCTGCCAGGCTGATGTTACCCGAAGGAAATCCTTTTGTTTCTAAAAGACAGTGCAAGAGGCCCCATAGCTCAGGAGAGCTTTCAGGACTGCACTCATCTTCTCAAGGAGGATGTTGCTTTAAATCCCCATACCCCCACGCTAGGTGTGCCAAGTGTGTTTGTATGGGTGACCCAGACCCAGCTGAGCTGGCTTCGCCTGGCTCCTCAAGTGCTGAAGTGTGAAATATTATGCTGCTTACAGGGAACCAGAGTGAGGATGCTGGAAAGGATCAGGAGGAAAACAGAGAGAAGCAGTCCTGAAAACAGAGGTGAGACAAGACCCAGCAATGGATTCAGGTACAACTGGGAGAATTTAGACAATAAACCTGAAGCCCCTTCCACCCAGCTCCTGCCCTGCTCCCTCTGTGTCCCCACAGCAAGGTATTTTCAGAAGGCAGCGTGCAATATTGGATCCACATCCTCATGCCTTTGCATCAGAACTGGGTCCCATCAGACCATTACTCACAAACCTTTAGTGTAAGGATCTGGTTAGAGCGCAGGGCTGCAAGGGTGGTACTTAGGTATTCCTAGGGGACAGCGAAGACACATGACACATATGGGGTCAGTTAGACACATGGTGTTTCTGAGAGCAGACGGAGCATGGCTGGTCTCCCCTTTCCCTGAGCCGAGCACCCTTCCCCAGGGTGGCACTTTGAAGAAGCTTGAACAGCCAGCTCACACTGAATGGGTAGCCCCACACCTGGGCTTGTCCCTCACAGCAGTGCAGGCCATACAGACTCGAAACTACAACATAAGCCAAGGCACATATCCTAACCTGAAGTTTGCTTCCTATGAAACAAAGACGAAACAAATCTGAAACAACATCCCAGGTTTTTCAGGATGCTGGTTTTCATTTCATTGCCCAGCACATCTGACAAAGGACGTTGTCAACCAGTAAAGCCAGAAAAAAATTGCAATTCGTTCAAATGTATAGCATTTTTACAACAAGGCTCATCCAAATTTTCATTTTGGGAGGAAGAGAGGGAACTGCACCACGGTCGGCTTCTTTATGCCTGTGACTAGACCCTTTGGGACACCCCACCCTTGAGCTGATCTGAGGACAGTCACCCTTCCCATGAGCATGGCTCTGCCTTGGAACGACTCATGCGCTTCTTAAAATGTTGAGCTTGCTGCCTCATGAGACCAGAAGTGCCTCCATGAGAGCCAAGGAAACGCCGCCAGGCTTTGCTGGGGTGTGAGGTTTTGCATCAGCCCTTTCCCCGCTGTCCCTGTGGCATGTCACCCCGGAGTGACTACAGCCCCGACCCACCGAACCAGAGTGCCTTTGCCCACAGGTCTGAGCCCAGGCTACTCCTAGCAGTGCACAATCTGCATGTCCGTTTCCCAGTGTTGCTGCAGGTCCTGCCACTGTTTTTCACCTTGAGCACTGAGGACACTGAGAGCCAAGGGCTGTAACAGGAACCCAGGACACCTCTCGGGTGAACATTGTTGTTAGCTTCTTTTTAACATAACAATCTAGTGAGCCGGGGCTGCCTAAATAAACACAGCTGACCGGCTATTATTGTACAGGCACTGGCACATACCAATGGCCCCCATCTCCCTCGCTGCCAGCCCAGCTCTCTCCCCTGCCTCTGCTGCTCAGAGCATCCGGGGCCCTGCTCCTCGGGGGCCAGGGACCAGAGCCCAGGCGATTGTCCAGAGGCCCGTCAAAAATAAACAGAAAGCTCTTAAGCCTGTCTCCCTGTACACCCAGATTACAAATTCCAGCTACTTCATATGATGTCGTTCCAGTGCATTTCCAGTGGATTTTCAGTACTCCAGTTGTTTTTAGAGCTGCTTAAATTTTACTGCTGTAATCCCCTCAAACCCCACGATGTACTCTCTCTTCTCTTGGCTGTGGTACATGCCAGCCAGGCCAGGACAAAGAGGCAAGTGGGGCAACATCCTGGCTTTTGTTAAATGGTTGTTGGCACCACCCCTCCCTCTCCGCCTCTTCTGTGCGGGCAGAAAGCCCCCCAGGCCTGAGGGGCCAGCATGGCGACTGGCTCACCAGGAATCAGTCAGAGCACTGTGGCCAGGGGCGGCCGGGGTTGCTGTTGGGCAGGGAGCACAACCCTTCCTCTTGTCTGTATGCAGGGTTGAGGCCAGCATGAGGGAGAAGAAAAAAGGAGGAAGGACGATAGAGTTTCCCCAAGATCTGCAAACCCTGCTCTGCTCCTGGCCACTCAACCGCAGCAGAGGCTGTGGAAGCAGGACGGAGCTGACACAGCATCACAAGGTGTGAGTGACCTCTGCTCCTCTAGAAACCCCAGGTTTCATTGGATTTTGAGGTGGGGACACAAACATTCGCTGCGCCTGCACAGAGAACGGGAGGGTCTCCAGCAAGCATCAATGACAGCATGTAGCTGGGAGTGAGCCCCAGTGGGCAGGAACAGACTGGAGAACCGACATCCCTCCTGGAAAACTATCTGCTGCTGTTCTGCGAAACACATCAATCAGCCGAGCGCTGCCCTCGGGGCCCTGATGACGCATCTTGTTAATGAAAGGATCTATATTTCCAACAAAAAGCCATTCAAACGAAGGAGGATTAACATGCAGGAAGGCACGAGACAGATGATAACAACACTAATGACTTACCCTGTGTGAGTACTCTGCACACTGACCCTGTGAAAGAAGGAGATTAAAAGGAAAGAGTTTAATCCACAAATAGAGAGTACCAAAATAGACACATGGGGGCAGATCCAGAAGGTGTAAATCATTGTGACTATATCAAATTCAGTGCAACTATGCCAATTTGCACCCGACAAGCATCCCAACTCCTGTCCCCTATCCTCTGAGCCCTCTGTTCTTGCTGTATTTCCCAGGCATTCTAAGTCAGAATGAGCAGCACCAAGCCCATAGAGTCCCTTCACTGCTCACTTCCAACATGTAAATTTCAACCTGTCTCCCATAAAAATTACCTTTTCTCCTTTTTGTCCTGGGGGTCCCTATCAAAGAAAAGTGATAAAAAAAGCCCTCGGTAAATGAAACAGTTCGGTGCATGAAGGGGAAAGGGATTCGGAGGAGGTGTGATTACAAGATATGGGATACTTACGGGTTGTCCCCTGGGACCTGCAGCACCCTTCAAAGAAACACATTGTCGTGAATTCGAGAGGGATTCCCATTTACAGTGACAAGAAGACAAAAACTCTCAGCATATGGAGTAGGTGGAAACTCAGCTTTTAAAAACAATTGTGGAGAAATGTTCCCTAGAGAGATCTGGGTTCCCTTTGTTACTCTGGAGGAGTGAAAATACACACATGTTCTGGCTGCACCACGGGGGGGAATTATTAAAAGGAGAGGGGGAAAATCATCAGGAAAACACACCCTTATTGTTCCCAGGACCTCAACTGACAGTGCGTCTCCTCGGCTGACCCACTGAGATCGAACCAGAAGCAGCCAGGGCTGAAGCCTGAGCTGCAACTGCCTGAGCTAGGATTGCACAACAGGGGGATGTCAGCTCCCTCCTCCACTGAGGAGCAGGGAAGGGGGATCTTCAACATGTGCTTGCCAGAGGGTTATACTGACACTCAGGCTTACAAAACAGAATTAGCAGAAGAAAACATTCTGGATTTCAGTGAGCGAAGGTGACTACAGAGCTGCTAGCTTGGCATACTCGTGTTTGGGGATTTCATCATCAGAGATGTCAAGAGGAACAAGACCGCATTTGGTTTCCCATGAAGTGTGACCTAAGTTTATCATTTTCAACCAAAAGCACTTTAGTAAGATGCACATATGAAAAAGAGCTTCAAGAGGGGAAAGACAGACATTTAATATAAAAAATATGCTTTTTTTTGTTGTTGTTAGATAAGTTGAAAGCTGCCAGATGGGTTTTCAGAAATCTTTCCATCAATTTTTACTTCTGCTATGAGGCCAACCACGAAAAATGTCAGCTCCCAGAGTATATTTAAAGAACATAATTGCTAAATGCAAGGAAAACATACCCCATGCATAACTAGAGAGTTGCTGTTGTGACATGATGAATCTGATAGCCATAATGTAAAAATTACAGACATGCATCCCAGCACTGCTATTATGAAGTTACAGAATTAGGGACGCGGCTAGTGCTGAACTAAGATTGCTACCCGGCCTATGAGCTCGTTTCCAGCTGAGAGGCAACGTCATTTCAAACCAACCCATCACCCACAGACAAACATATATTTTTACCATCTCCCCCTTCTGTCCAGGATGACCCTGCAAAAGAAATAAAACATTCATCAGCTTCGGCCACTGCAGTCTCTAGAAGATGTTGGCTTAACCCGCTTACCCCTTGCCTCGGGAGGTGCCTGCAGTTACTATACCTTGTCAAGGGAGATGCAACACCATGCATGCGGAGCTTTGCTCACACACGTAACAGGACACAACTCCCTGCTACCCAAAACGCTGAGAACAAAGCTCTGGAGGATGAATACAGGGTGCAAAGGCTCTGCAGGCATGGCTGGGACAAGGTTCAGGCGGCCTCAGGCTGGCAGAGCAGCTTCATGGAAGTGCAGTGTGCTGCGCCTTGCTGGGGCTCATGTGTGTCCCCTCAGAGCAGTACAAGAGAGACACTGCCAGGTCTGTCTTGAGGGTGATGTTCCTCATGGCAAAAACAGTTCCTGCTGTAGGAAATTAGGTGCGAGAGGCATGTGCTACCAGCTCCTCCTCCATTACAGCATGGCTAGAGGAAGTGTGGTGGGGAACTTGGCTCAGCTGGAACTATAGGTTTCACGTCAGTTGCGTTCATAGGGAAGCAGCTATATTTGTGCCTAGCTCTCTGCAGGATGGAAAGAACTTGGATCTCTCTCTACTACAAAGCTGATTACAAGGAGGCTTTAAGTATGGAGGTGTTCAGGGTCCCTTCCCCTTCTACTGCAACTCTTTGCAGCACAGCAGCAAAGAAAGAAGCTGTAGGGTTTACTTCAGATGAAGCTGTTGGCTGTCTAAGGCAGAGGGCTGGTGCCTAGGGGACCTTCTCTGTCTGTCTGACTCAGGGTGGGAGTGCCTGCTAATGCTTCCCTGCAGCAGCCAGCCTGTTGAACTTGCGAAGTGCTATTTTATAGACTTTCCTAGAAATGAAGCAGCCACTCTCTGCCTTCCCTAATCTCTTGACTCCTGTATCTCCCCAAGACATCTGTGGTATCCTCCTGCCTGCCAACCATCTAATTTTCTTTTAGTCCATGCATGTGCATGGCATTGCAAAAGAATCCTCTTAAACACGTACTCTATAACAGGCAGAACAGTGGGACCTAGCGGGAGGCAGGGCAGAAAGCCTGGAGAGAAGCTGTTTGCTTACCGGTTTGCCGTCCAAGCCAATAGGGCCCTGAAATAAAAAAGGAGAAAGGATGACAAATGCTTTCTCTGGGGTGTCTGTCCATGTGCCCCAGCAAGCACGATGTGTCGCAAGATTGCACTGACTGCAGAAAGGACGCAGAGGTGAGGTGATTCTCTCTGCCCTCCTGCTGAGCCCTGGCAGGTCCCCGGACCACTGGGTACCAGGCCAGCTTCCCGTTGCTTTTGCAGGGACCTGCTCACTGTCGGCCCATTTCAGCAGCACCGCTGGACACAAGCAGGGAAGGGAAGAGAGGAGGGATTCATGGGCAATTTGCAAAAAAACCCTCAGCATTTCAAATTTTGCAGCATCCTGTAAACTGGCTCAAAATCAGAAGTTTTCTCAAGACTTTGATTTAAAAAGGCACCCACCTTTGGGGGAAGAGGAATTTTTGCAGATGATAGAATAATAAAAACGTCCCAGGGAAGAGGTGACATACAGCTCGGCAGCATTTTGCAGGTACTGCTTGATGAGAAACAGGCTCCACCGAGCGCTGTCCCACCTGGCGCTTTCTCATGAGCTGAGCTGATTTGTTTTCTGCTCCTCCAAAAGCCAAAGACCACAAAGGCCTGGAGAGAGCTGCTTCTCCTCAGCCCAGGGGCAGCTCACAGCCCCCCTTTTCGCAAAGGGCAGAGACACAGAGCCCGGTCAGACGGCTTGGGGGCTGCCAATTCCTCCTGTTTTCCAGGCACGAGAGTCTCCCCCGCAGACCTGCTCTGGCACATCGCGTGTCCTGGAGCAGCAGCTGAGCTGCCTGGCGGGAGCAGGGATGCGGGGGTGCATGTGTGTGTTTGCCTTAGGCTTCCTAGTCATCCAGGATAAATGCACAGGAATAAATAGCAACTGTTTCAGTTCTGCAGCAGCCTCAATGCTTCAGAGAGCGCTGCCAACAACTGTAGCACTGAGATGAAATTTGCATGGTCGTCTCATGCGTTTGTTTTCTGTTCCCTTGTCCATCTGTAACTGTGATGAAGAAGAATCCCCCCTCATGCTCTTTGTCCTTTCCCTTTGGCATGACCAGGGTCTTCAGCCTAGCATGGTCCTCAGCTGACCTGCACCTCACAGGGCCCGCTTTGGACCACAGGCGCTCACTGCTATTGCAATATCACCTAAAGGCTAAATAAAGGTTGGAATTTCACCTACCTAGGGGTTATTTTCTTTGTTTGGGGTATTTCTTATGGTGGTTTTCTTTTACTGAACAGATCTGGCTTCAACTATGTTATTTTAACACTTGGGTTTTTTTTAAAGTCATTTCCTTTTGGAGTTGTACAGTTTGGTTTTTTTTTTGTCCCTAAGCATCATTTAAAAGAAAAAAAAAGGAAGAAAAACAAACGAAGACAAAATTACTTCTTCCAGTGATATCAGAGCAGGTCCTTGGTTACAGACAGAAATGATGAGATACAGCGAGCACTAATGACATGTACTAGTAATATTGCATACTCGTACCTCATAAATTAGCAGTTACACTTACCGGGAATCCAGGAAAACCTCTTGTTCCAGGCTGTCCCTGGGAAGGATGAAATGGAGACAGCAGTTTAGAGAAACTAAAGTGGATTTTGACTGACCCCAAGTCCTCTCTACGGAGTGTTTCTTCCAGTTTCTGCCCATTTATCCTGTGACTCTCTGAAGAGTTACCCAAGACTCAATTCCCCTCCAAGGGGAAAGCGTCTTGGGAAGGAGGGGAAATCTCTCATCCCCACTCCAATTTGTACAGGGCCAAGAAAATGCTGGAGCAGGTCCAGTTTGGACTGCAAGCAGTTTCCTTAAAGTTTCTACATTAATTAAATGGGTGTCCCTAGCCCATATGCTAGGGTCTGGGATTATATTCCAGAGGTTGAACTCATTTTATGGCAATTCTTGCTGCCATAAACTGGAGGCGTTTAATGCAGGGTGCTGCTCTGTGTAAGACAAACCTTGCAGGTCATGGGTGTCTAAATACAGCCATCCCTCTTCTCCTCCTCCCCTAATCTCATGTCCCAGTGCATTAATTTTCTTCGCAAATAATTCTGGAGAAGAGATGATTTTTTTTTCTTTTCTGTGTTTTTTCCTCTGAGAGCAAAGATAAAAAGGACAGTTAGGTAGTGTGATGAGAGGAGTATGAGCACCAAGTCCTTTCTCCCGCCTTTTTCTGACTAGCCAGCATTAGCTACCAGTTTGGGATCAGGTACAGCAAACACTGGCGTGCAATGTGTTTGGCAGCTTCTTCATCACCCGCTTAAAAACACTGAAAAACAATAAAATGTCCTGGCTGTTAATTTTCCATAGTTCTTCAGTTTCTGGGACCTGTGGCATTCCAGGTCAGAGTTACCCTAGATCTGTGGGTATCCAGTAAAGATACCACTTTACTTAAGGATTTTTTTAATCTCTGTTTCACCAAAAATGTATGAACCAAGTCAGGAAGCCTTATGGACTAGACTTCAGCAGATCTGGAAGCACACCCATGTAGATGGAAACAGCAAGATGAGGTAAATTATGTACCACGCTCGTCGAGTGACTGCTGCGGCATGTTGCCTTCCTTGAAAGCCATGCTACAATGCCAAAAAGCCCAGGTTTCTTATGTGTTCTTATGCTTCATTTTGGGGAAGAATATGCATTCTTAGGCAATTTGAGATACCACGACCGGAATTTGAGTCCCAGAAGTGTTTCCTAGGAAAGAGCTGGGTATAAACAAGGATTCGCTTCTGAAAACAACTGCATATGGGTGCCTCTCTGCCTTAACCAGAGTAGTCGCACGTGGTGCCAAGGGAAGGAGAAGGAAGGGACAGGCATGCTGGGCTGCAAAGCTGACGTTTGCCGCAGTGCAGCAATGCTAATCCTTTGGGAGAGAGCTCAGAGCCATGCTGGCAGGGCAAACCTTCACCTTCAGGTTATACCTTGTCCAGCCTTCCTCTACCTGCAGAGAAACTCAGTGAAGGTTTGGCCCTTCAGAGATGGGGCCAGATAACCTCTTCACAGAGTTTTGAGGGATGCTCCTACCACAAAATGCCTCATGTTGCACTGAACAATTCTGGTTTTCTACACAATGCTAGCAGGACGTAATCGTAATTGCACTGGTTTTTTGAGTTCTGCAAAATTGAACTTGGTCAGCTTCGCTTTGCAAGATACATATAAAACCACCTGGTCCCGTTGGACGGTGACCAGGAGGAAAAATAGGCTATAAATTAAAGGATCTGTCCACCGCTGCTTTCTGAAAAGGCAAGAACCAAGAAGAGCCTAGCCACAATTCATTAATTTTAGTTCCCTGTCGGACACCTCCCTGGACAAGAAGTGCTAAAAAAAGAATTAGGGAGAAAACCTGGAAATGGTGCAATTTGGCTTCCTCTGTAGACTACAGACTGCTGCCTCTTTCTCCTTGGAGGACGGCAGAGTGATTTGCACGGTATCAGGCCAAAACAACAGTTCAGCAGCGAGCAATTCCAAGAGACTGTTTTTGTTGGGTGACTGTTTTTCCTTGTCTTCTTTTTAAAATGTTGATTGTATGAAGTATGCAATCCCAGGAGCTGCCAAATCATGGAGACCGTCTGTTTCTGCCACTATCGGCGCACTGTCCCTCTCTGGCCAGATGCAGCATTGAGCTCTAGCGAAAACTTTAACCTCCAAACAGAAATCTGGAAACTATTTGTCATCCCACGTCTTTCCAAGTGGCCCCTTGGCTGGGGCTTCCGTGTTTGTCTTCAGTGCTCAGCCATCCTTTTGACCTATCACCAGCTCCCCAGGAAACTGGATCATCTTCACAGTAGGCTTTTGGGGGTGGAAGTGTGGAGTCGTGCCAGTCCTGGCACCTCAGGGCTTTGACCAGGGTAGGCAAAAGCCCATTTTAAATACCATTTGCCATCTAAGTTTTACGTTGCTTTGGAGATGCAATGTGTTCTGCACTTTCCCAAACAGCAGCAAAGGCAATGAGGCAAAACAGCAGCACCAAAGCAGACGCTAAAAATTGTCCTGCAGACCAGGCACATGCCCTTCAAGAAAACAGTGGTGCCTGTCTCTGTTTGCAGGACCTACAGTGATGGGGATTGATAACTTTTCTCTCCAATTACTATTACCACACTGTTGAGAAGGCTGAGAGCTACAGCTTGTGAGAAACAGCAGAAGTGATGGGTCATTTACCCTCCAAAATCTGCTGCTTGTGGGGCAGACTGGTCTTGCTTAGAGCTTGGCATTGAGAGACCTGCCAGTCCTTTCTCCTCGCCTGGCCACAGGGCCAGGGACTGTCTGCTGGGTATTAAACACTTAGGGAGACTCTATTGTGTCCAGGGCTTCATTTCTGTTGCTTCTCAAACACCAGTGTGTCAGGCAGGTGGGCCTTGGAACCGGCAAAGCTGTTTCTTATTAGAAACACTTATCATGGGCCTTTTGGAAAGTTAATTGGAAAGCCAGATGTAGCCAAGTGTTCACACTGCCTAGGTCTCTCTCACTTGACCTCCGCTGTGAAACAAAAGTTGTCGGTGGCCCATCCTCTCTGCAGGTCAAGGACAGTGCTCTTCACAGGTTAGTAAAAATCGGAAGAGCCCTCTGGGAGGGAGAGAATTGAGTCTCCAGGTCTTTTTCATGGAAATCTCTGGTGGAGGCTGTGCAGGGATGGAGAAGGGAGGACCGGCTGCATCCACACAAAAGCAGAGGCCTGATGGCTGAACCACAGTGCAAGAAACATTCAGCATTTAGGGCACGTAAATGCTCCAACCCTTGATGTTGGCCTTTTTTTTATGACCCTATCCTTGCAAAAAGCTTTGTCTGGCTGACTCTTTGCACCTTGCAGGGACACTTTTGCTGGAAGAGGGTGCAAAATCCTGCCTACACTCTCTTCGGCTCCCCATCCAGCTAAGGGTCTTTCCAGATAGTGGTAATTGTACTGTCAAAGAGTTTTCCAGGTTTTGGGTACTTGACAAGCACCTCTGAACAACTCTGAGCTACCTGTCTTTGTGAGTTCCTCAGTCACCAACTTAGCTCTGATCCAGCTGTTCTGCAAAATCAAGGGGTTTCTCTTCAGCTAATGAAACCAAAGGCTGAGATCAGCCAGGCAAAGGACGTATTTTCTCCAACAGTGGTAGAAGCTCTGTTGCAAGAAGGAAATATGCTACTTCCTTTTATATACAGGAATATGGTTTCCTTGCAAGAGAAGGCTTCCTCATTTGTTCTGGAATATGAGCTGTAATTTCATTATATATAGTATATAATAGCAGTATAAAACCAAGCCTGGCTCAGCATGGGAACCACATTATACAGGGTTTTTGCTGTCTCCAGCTGATGCTGTGTCTTACCGCCCCTCCTAAGTCTGCCTCTGTAACTTGCCCACATCCTGCATCAGTCAAAAATAGAAAAGTCACTTACGGGTGGGCCACGGGGCCCAATGATAGACATGCCAGCTTCTCCTGGAGCACCCTGCAGAGAGGCAAGGGAGAGGAAAAGGGGTGAGAAAAGGAGGAGAGGAAAGTGTAAAGACAATTATATTCCCATCAAGACAGGTTAAATGAGAGTGCTCAAGGTGTGAGACCTTCAGGGCTTATGGGGCAGCTGCCGTTCTGGCCTCCCCCAGCTCTTGCCCAGCACTTTGGGAGAAAAGATGTTGTTTGGAGCTATTCAGGCATGCCAGAAAATGGAAGCTGCACAGCAAGGAAAACTGTAAACACATAAAACACTTTCTAGAAAAACAGAGGTTCTTCCCCATTACAAGTGTGAAAGGTGGCCTGAAACCCTTGCTGTTTCCTTCCTGCAAGTCCAGGAGGACTGTGTCCTGCACAACAAAGCAAAGAAGCAGCGATGTGCTGGGCTCCAAGGAAATGGGAGCTGTGGGCGGCTCAATGGCTGCCTCAGAAATGCCTCACTTGTGTGCTTCTCAAACTCAGTTGGGACATGGATTAAAACAGCAAAGTCCTTGCTGGAAAAGAAAACAGCTTCCTCTCCAGTTCCTAGCCACCCACGACGTGCAACGGGCAGGACATGTCCCTGTCTTTGAAAAACATGGCATATTCCTGACAGGCAGCTTCAGAAGAGCCCAGGGCTGGGGAGTCTTGGGATGGAGCATCCTACAAACCAAGCAGTCTGTGAGCAAACAGAGCTCTCTGCGAAACAAAGCTGGGGCCTGCCAAGGACCTAGGGCTCTCACAGAGGACATTGGGGAAGTATGGGCAATTAGGAGTGATTTTTCCCTTGTTTGTTTGTATCTATCTGCTGTCCCTTCAAGCTGAAAACTTTGGTCAGAGAGAAATCCAAGGACACGCAGAGAAAAAATCGGGTGGCTTCAGGCAGTGAAATCTTCGTCTGTTAGGTAATGATGGTTGGCTCCAATGAGCAAGGAGAAGCTTGAAAGCAAGGCAGGAGAGTCTCTGTCCTACCTTGCCTTTCCTTGCTGTTTTTCTGTCTCCTATAAATAGGAGCAAATGGGCCTGGTATGGCAGTGCCTTGCACGGATGTTCCACATGTCAGGTGAATATTCATCCCTTTTCTAGTTTCTACACATTGTTATTCAGTTATTGACACCCCCCAAACACCTCCATCCTGCTGCTCCTGTGGGTATTCTTGCTCACAGCTCTGGGGAAAATACACTAATGCTGAAGTGTCAAACACTTCAAAACATGGCAGCCAGCAGTAGGGTGTTCTGCAAACCACCACTTCTTTGGAGGAACAAAACACCAATTTGCTGCACAGCAAACAGTTTGGGAGGTGGCATCCCACAGACTTAAACCATACCATCGCTTCTCCTTAGGAGGAAGAGCTCCAACCATGTCAGTAATAGGAGAGGTCTCTGTCATTTTCTTCCTCGCTACGGCTTGCACCGGGGGATTAGGCTAACCTGGGAGGCAGAGGGGAACTGCGAGTTGATTAGGGCAAGACGAGCTGCCAACAGGGAAGAAACTCAATGGTTAAAACCCAAGAAGCCTCGAGGGGAGCCCTGCATGTGCCTGCTGACTCTTATGCTGTTAGTAAATTGTCATAAACAAGGAACAAGGCGTCTTTGGAAGCTGAGTGGTAAACAGGGAACACAGTGTCTTCGGAGGCTGAGTGGCCTGGAAGGAATCTGGGAGATAAACTTGCACTGCCGGAGAAGAGGGGGTTCAGCCCGGGGAGGTGAAAGCCCAAAGCTGGCTGCAGCGGCCATAACTATGAGCAGAGGGCTTGGGATGGACCTAGAGGAGAACAGTTGAGGATTCTGGGCTGTGAGGAGCCAACTCACCTTCTCTCCAGGTTGCCCTTTTAGTCCCTGGGTCAGTGGCACCCATCACAGCCACATGCAAGAGGGTGCAGGGGGGAGAGAGAGAGAGAGACAAACACAGGCGTCAGCGGTATGGGCATGCTCGCCTACCTGAAAATCCTGGCTACAGGGCTGGGGTGAGTAGGGTGGCCTCAGGTCTTGCTCCAGCCCTCTTCCCCATCCTCATCTGGGATGCCTGAGCAAAGAGCAGCTCCAAAATACAATGCTCAGCCAGGCAGGGGATGCCCCACCTCGTTCAGAGCAGGTTTATTTGGAAAGGGCAGCTGTCGGTGGCAGGCAAGGGTGCCTGTTAGCAAGCCCACAGCCAAGCCCAGCCAGTGCACGAGGTGGCAGCAGGAGGCACCCAACCGGGGAGGGGGGGATGATGGTCCAGATAAGGATCTGAGCAACAGGGCAGAGGAGACACGGAAACACCCTTCTGGCATGTAAGTGGTTTGCAGGGCTGGCCACCGTGCTGCAACAAGGAGAGCCCCTCAGGTGTGGGGCTCAAGGAGGGTGGCTTTGCTCAGGCTGACAGCTACCAAGGGTCATCCTGAAAACCCCCCTCAAAATCTTGGGGGTTGGAAGGGGAGGACAAGGCACGTGCAAAAGGTTTTGACTTACCGGCCGCCCAGGAATCCCCATCGCACCTTTGTCTCCCTGGCAATTAAGGCAAAATCAGAGGCAATTTGAAACTGGCCAAAAGCAAGGTTATAAAACAGCACAAACGAGCTGTGCCACAGACGTGGCTTCGTGCTGCGGTGTAAGCGTCCAGGGAATTTGAGACAGGGAGACAGCAAGTTAGAGAGGGAGGAAAGTATGTTTGCATTTGCCCAAGCTTGTCTTTAAGAACATGCGTAAGCCACCAGTTCACTTGCACACATGACAAACCAGCACATCTCACAACAGAAATGACATATGGCGATTTAGGCAGCAAAAGAAGGGAAGAGTTTTCAGTCTAACAAAGTATAACACCAATTTCCAGCACTTCATAAAATCTGAGTCCTGGGAACTGGCTTCCTGCAGTAGCCAACTGACACATTTTTCTCTTTCTTTACCAAAGTCGACTGCATGTTACCTATTTATTTATAGAGTTATCACTTTAAAACAGGATTCTCTTAAACTTCAAAATACAGTCCTGTCCAGAAGCAAAAGAAAAATGTGGGAAAACAAGCTGACACAGGAAAAAGCACGTCTGGAAGAAGACATATGAGCAGTGTCCTCTACCCCTTTGAGATACTTCCCAGCGCATTGTCAGGGCGTGAGCGATCCTAACAGTAGTTCAGGGAATGACTTTGGGTCAGGTGACACTAAACAGAATCTTGTAAACACATGAACACAAGACAAGTGGCAATTTTCTTCAGCCACTTACCTACAAGGCAGTTTTCTGCCTTTTGCAGTTAAATTTAACTAAGCAATTTAAAAAAAAAAAAAAATCAACCCGCTTTGCATTCATGGTCACCAAAACCAAAGGCTGTGCAGATCTGGAAGATAGCAGCTGATTGCTGAAAGGATCTTGATGATTATGGCTTCAGTGGTCATGTAGCTTTTGCTCTATATTTTGCAAAAATGACGTGATAATAATCACTCAGTTCTGTTTCCAGCAATGTTTGGTGTTTCCTTACATGAAACAGAGTGTCCCTGTCCGTGGCTGCCTGCGTCTGTAGATGTAAACCTGGGTTTCTGCTTTCCGCAGCTGGAGACACCAGCCCCATCTGTGTCATCTCTTCGTGCCTTTCTCCATGTTGAGTCCCAACGTGTGTGAATGTAGTCTGAAATGTCTGGAAGAGGGATGCATTTAACTCTATTTGTTTTGCTTACTGTATGCAGAGGCTCCTTTGGCTGTGCATCCCAAACTCAGACATTATTGCCTGGGATCAAGCTGTTACTTGGTAAAAGTTTAGCTGTTTCACTCTGCGGAGCTGGGGAGCCGTTCAGTACTGGGGGCATTCCTTTCCATGCAGCACATGTTTTGATAAATCAAAAAGCAATATGTGCTTTGCAAAATCATCACTTGCAGATGGATGAAACACTAAACAGCTGCTGAATTTTAAATTTTGTAGATAATATATTACAGGAAATTGCTTTCTTCAAGGGTTTTAGGCAGGTTCTCAGTCCTAATAATATTTACCTATCTCTGTGTGCTGGCAGCGAGTATAACTCCTGGTATCAGCATCTTGCCCTGGGATTACTTTGTGACTGGTGGAGAACATAATGCTGAGTCTTCCTGGGCTTTTAGTCCCTTAAATGCTGCTTACTTCCAGAGCTGAGCTCAGGCTGAGCTCCCTCACGGTTTGAGGCAAAAGCTGGTTTTGTTTCTCTTGGCTCTGCTGTAGCTGGTGCCCGAGCAGGAAGAGCCCAAGGTCAGGGTGGAGCTGTGTCTGGTCTCTAGTAAGTACCTGGTGTTGGAGTGGTACATGACGGCACCGTGTCTGGTATGTGACTGCGCAGCATTACAACCCTCCAAGCAATAATAGTGAAAGGGAGAGCTCCCAGTAGGACAGCAAATAAATGCCAGATGTTTATAAGGAAAGGTTGTCTGTGACGGGGAGCCAGGAAAGAGCACTCGCGGGTGGATGGTACCATGTAGGTTGGTTACAAAGCCATGTAAAGCTGCCTACAGCTCCCACATCAGAGCCAGAGGAGCAGGAAAGGCAACAAGCAGCCTCTGACTGGAGTCGGGGGGAGAGCCAGCAGCACAGTTTGCATTGTGTTCATTAGGAAACTGGCTGTTACGGCTGTTGCGGTCTCCAGGAGAGCAGCAGTCTGGGAAGCCGGGAGCCACCACCAGGAAAGCACGCAGCTATAACCCCAAAAGCCATGCTCCGTCCCCACTCAGGACTACCTATCTCAGATGTAGATACTGTTCTTGTGGACTTTTGCATTTTTCCCAGAGTGACAAAGGCATTTTAAATCCTGCTGCAACTAGCAAGCCCCATCAGCAAGAATACTGCACAGTGCGCCTCTTCAAGCAGACCCTCAAGTTGACAAAGGCGTGTTCAAAAGTAGTGTGTTTCTCACATGCAGGAGGGTTCACGGGGATTATGTTACCCTTAGATTTGGTCCTACAAAGCTCCTGTGGTCCCTACTCTGTTACAAGCCATGTCCTGTTTGCAATATGCTATTCCACATCGGGTTTGCTATGCGAGATCACTACCTTCTCCCAGCTTATGAACCCTGGAGACCTACTGATGAAAGTACTGCCAGACAGAGCGCATGAGGGAATGAAAAAGAAAGAATAAAGCATTTACCGGGAGGCCTGGTCTTCCTGTCAGGCCCTGAAACACAAGACACAGAAACAGCTAAAGTTAGCTTCAAACTCCGAAGGAAGGGCTTGATAAAGAGACAATATAACACGTGAGGGTTTAGGAAACAGTGTGGTTAAAAAACTCTCCACAGCTCCTTGGCCATCAGCTCTTATTGCTTCGTTTCCTAATCTCCTGTTTGTGAAGTATTCTATCCTTTTGGTATGGCTCTACCCACAGCTCTCCGCACGGGCTCTGAAGGTATCTGCAAGTCCATGGAGAATGAGTTAATTACAGGGCTCTGAATTCTTCCTTAGTTTCCATCTGCTAAATATTATTTTTTCATGTATGGAATTGCTACAGTTGCCACAGAAATGTTGCGTGTTCAGGAATGGGAGAGAAAACGTCCATGAGAGGATCTTTGCCTTCGGATGTGGTCCAGACGGCGAACGAGTCCGGGAACCTCAGGACTATTGCATGATTTCATAATTTTCTCCCTTCCTTTGCCCCTTTTAGTCCCAATCTCACCAAATTTCTTACATGACTGCGGGTTGCCCTTGCCTTCACCAAAGCCTTGGCTGACTTCAGGAATAACAGTGGGAGCATCTGTTGGGCAAGAGGAGAGCATGAAGGCCCCTTTTGCTGCTGGGCTGTTGCTCATCCATTTCCCTGGCTTTTCTCCTGGTTGTCCTAGATTACAAGCAGGGCTCAGTGCAATTCTAATGAGTATTTCTGCCTATTCCCACACTCAAGCTGACACCGGCACTGGGGGCTAAACCCTGCCACCCAGCATGTTGTGTTTTGCAAGCTGGGAAAAAAAACCTGGGAGAGAGATATGGGGTCATCAGCGCTTTGGTGTCACTGTCCAGAACATTGTGTATGACAACCAGCCAGGCAGGAGCCCAGGTCTGTTGCTCATAAACTTGAGTTTCCATGCGGTTTTAATCACGAGAAGTATGAGGGGGGGGAAATATTTCCTATGACGACATGAAGGACTCTGCTTGACTCTTCAGCAGCGAACTTTTTGCTCACGGTGATTGAGCCAGTCTCGCTTGCCAGCCGATCAGAAACCCCAGAGGTCCGGAATGAGACAAGGGTGCTGTTAGCCCAAGACAAATTCCACTTTGGCTAAAGATGCTCGGTCTGCCCGACTTCCTCTTGTTATTTCCATTGGCTGTAGCATTCCTTGCAGCCTGTCCTGAAAGTCTGCATGCGGAGACAGGTTCAGGGGTCACAAAGAGCCAGGATACAGTAGCATATATTGTCAGCACTTCTCTGGTGGTCCCATGTGTTTCTGCCAGACTTCAATCTTTCATTATGATATTAAGTTTCTAATTCTTATTGCTGCAGAGAAAGCCTGGAGTGTGCGTCTTCCTCACACTGCAAAGGCGCAGACTGCTCTCCAGGAGACATCTGCATTGACTTATTGATTGCTTTCCAGTTTCTCATGGCAATAATAGAAATGGAAACACCGCTACCAGTTTTGTGCCCCTTCCCTTTAGCGTCAACAGGGATCTAATTTGAGCAACATCTCTGCCTGATCAGGGCAGACTGGCAGGGACGGCCCTAGATGGATTCCACTTGAAGCCCCCTCCAGAGCACTGCTTTCTTCCCAATAACCCAAAGCTAATGCTGAAATACATCCACTTCAGCAGCCAGTCCTGAAAAGCTCCTGGGATAAGCTATCACTGAAGGTTTGTGTGGATCAGGGCTTCCAGCTGTAAAACACTTTCAGACCTTTTGGCCTGGAAGATGCAACTTTTTGGAAGATTGTTGTCATTATATCAGGCTGTGCTCATATATCTGTGGGAGTTCAGGCTATAGCATTTTGATTTGATGAAAGGGGAAAATAGGTTGTGCAGCAATTACTTCTCCTCTGAACGTCATCTGCAAACTGTTTAAGACATTTTTGCGTGAACAGACAAAAGAAGACTACCGTATGTTTAATTTCTCATGTTCCTTCACAGAAACTCAGTATAGTTACCCTATTGTACACAAACATAAAACACGTCCTCTGGAAGGACCATGCTAGAGACAATATAGTGTTTCTTAATAATCCTGAGAGATACCAATACATGGCCTCATTCCTTGCATTGCTTCTTCTGGTTCACCGTGGGTCTCTTTATAGCTGTAAGAAAACTTCTGCAATAACCTAGCTATTTTTCTGAAGCCTAAATTTTCTGCGCTGAGGTTTTGCATTAGCTAACATTTGAAAAGGAAGCTGTCAACACAATTTTTCCTCTGAAATTGATAGTTGTGCAGCTACACTTGAAGGCCCAACCGTTCAGCAAGCCCGGGTGCACGGCAGGAAACAAGTCCCTATAGCTCAGCTCCCGCCATGTGTTTGCGATCTATCTTTCCCTTTTTCGCAAACACATCTTGTTCAGCGTGTGGCATCCAATGCATGTGAAGCGCATACAGCCGATTCCCCCAGGGTATGTGGGGCCAGCTGGTAACACACAGATATCTGCACCCCTCGTGTCTGCCATGTCCCCATTCCTGTGTTCTCTCTGTGTCAGCATCGGAAGCTGCAATGTAGCAGAGAGGAATCCCACCCCAATACCAGTCCGAGCACCCACAGTACTTGCTGTTTGGGAGATCCCAGGGTGCCACGACTGCAAAGGTGGCTATCACACTGGACACCACAGACAGGAGACTTTGCTAGTTCGTGCCCCGCAAACTCTATGTTAACAGCTTCTAAAACCATAGAGGTTTGATACTTACAGGTGGACCTGAAAGAGAGAAGAAAAATAAACAAAAATTATTTTTTTAATGGAATAAATCCTAACAAGGAGGGATAGATAAGCACGTTATACAATCTTTTGGGGTTGATCCTGAGGCTGCTCCCATTTGCTGATGCACTTTCACCAACTCCCTGCTCATTAATTAAGGTATCCCCACAATTAGCAGCACTGCCTACAGTCACCGTGAGTGCAGGGCAGCCTCCAAAAGCCCTGTGTTGGGGAAGCCATGTATGTTCAGGCTCTTGACACTGTTACACTCATCTTTCGTCCTTTGGCACACAGGGATCCCCTCCCTGAGCATGACGCTGCTGAGCATGGGGGACTCGTTGTTTATGTGACTCCCCCTCACATGCTGCCCACCCCTTCGGGTTGAGAAAGTTGAATCTGGGGAGGTGACAGCCTCTTTGCTGCTAAAATGCTTGCGCATTTTGCACCAGCATTGGTGATCTTGCAATGGCGTGAAAAGGTTAATGAGGAAACTACACTAAACACATCAGGTACATTTTCTTTCTAGTACAAGCTATTTTTCCCCTTTGTTTCTGCCTCTGTTCCCACAGGAGCCAATCTTCCCTCTTGGAAGAAATTCCCTCTAGATTCTTTGGGTTTCTTTTCTTTTGGAAAGCCTTTTGGAAGCTGCCGGTGTGCAGCACTGCATCTTCCTTGTACGGAGCCATTGTATAGTATGTATCAGGGCTTAAACAGCACATTTCTTTCATCAGTTCACATAAAAATCCTCAAAATCCTGACAGATATTGTGTGTGGAGAGAAACCCCTGGACTCACTATTTAGTGGTTTCCTCTCTGCGGGAGAAGCAAGACATACCATACAACTGTCAGGGGTTTCTACATTTTCCATACTTCATAGACACGCTGTTTTCTTTTTTTTTTTGTTTACGTAAAGTGCCAAGAAGTAAGACTAAGCAGTATAACAGGCGAGCTGACAGATAACAGGCAGCAACCTCTTCTTTGCATGGGAGGCAGATGTCACAATGAGCACCTGCATAATACGTCGTCATCTTGAAAATGCCCCTGGCTGAAAGTCCAGAAAAGAAACTGCAGACTTTGGATGAACAAATATTTTCCACGCTGGATGTCTCTCACTTAGCGTGACTTTTTCATATGAAGGACTTCAGCAAAAGGTTTGACTATCAAGTTTTGATGACCTAAAATTGCACTGTCAAATGCCACTCTTAGACTTTTGCTCAGCTTTCAAAGTGGTTGATCGAAAGAGGTTACCTCTAAAGGGTACCTCTTGTTTAAAAAAAAAAAAAAGTTTAACACCTTCATGGTGACCAACAAAGAGAGCTAAGGTCAACATTCACAGCCAGAATTCTCAACAACTCAAAACAGCTCCACCCATATTTAGGACAGGAGCTCCAGGGGGACCCAGATTTGGTTGGTCTGGAAATCGCCCATCACCGATGTTGGTGCTGAGGTCACTATTCTACTTGGTATGTCAAGTCTAAACAACGAAAGGGTTTCTAATTAGAGAGTTCATTTTGGAGGGCAAGGGCAGACTCTGATCCAGGAATCCTAATTTATGCCAGACTGGGAGAAAAAAAAATGTTTTGAGTCTGGCTTGGATGATAATAAAGTTCTGTGAGAACTGTTTTGGAGAGATTTTGTTTCACAGTGAGCGCCCTGTCACAAGGTCAATTTTTATAGCTTGCCAATACACGGACTTTATTTCCATTAGCAACACTATAGACCCTTAATAACCCACCTACCCGTCTGCGCGGGTTTGGGGCACTCATAGATTGCATGAACCAAACCATTTAGCTAACACTGAAAGAAGTATTGAAAGAAAAAAAGCAAGAAAAGCCTGAGCCATGCCTACCCTTCCAGACCAAACGTGGCCAGACAACAGCACAACCTCTAACGGTATTGCAATACCACTAAGAGAAAACATAAGCGTTTGTTTGTTCCAGAAGCTACATCCACAGAGCGGAGTAAATCAGCAATGCTGGCAGCTCTGGGCCCATCAGGCCACACACTCTATGCACATCAAAAGCAGGAGGCATACTGGAGGCCCATCTTTGTTATACGTCCTCTATAAAATTAATGGTTATGTGAAAGGCGGGCTGCACAGTCTTGTGTAAACACACATCAGTGAGCTGCAGGGACAGTCTTGACCGCAATAAGTCAATCGGTAGAGACCGTCCAGGGGCCAGGCTTCAAAAGACGGGACTGTTCGTGTGACCCAGCAAAAAGTGAAGCCCTCAGATATGATCACTTCTAAAAGCAACATCGTCTTGCATGGGCTGCAGGATGAGAAGGGAAGATGTCCCAGGGACAGTGGGGAGGGAGGAGATGCTACTGGATAAGCTGTTGCAAAGCACAGGGGGTTTTGCAAAGTGAAATAATGCTTCAGCAAAGTGGATTTGTCATGTTCTGTCACGGTGACTAACGAGCAGGCTGAGCAGAGCTTCTAAACAGGCTCAGCCTTTAATATGACAAGAAGTAATTTAATGCACATTAGAGGAAAGAGCGGGCAAAGGAGGGAGGGGATCCTCGCACCTCCGCTCTCAACCACACTAACCATGGGTGGCCGGGTTGAGTCGGCGTCTCCCGGGCAGCACTGGCTGTGCTGCGTGCAGTGCACTGGGCTTGCCCCTGGCCAGGGGTCTGGCAGAGCTGCCCTGGCCTGCTCAGGGATGCTGGCAACCCTGTAAGCTAAGGGAGCAAACCTACAAGTCGATCTGGCTGCATGGGACCCTTCATGAAAGCAACGTGAACTGCAACAGAGTCACCACAACACCACTGCCTGTTGTCCTCCATGCTTCCCAGCTCCTGCAGTCCCAACCAGATTGGGGCAGCTGTCCCCAAAGGTGGGCCAGGTCTCAGTGGTGGTGAACTCCAAAGAGCTCCACAAACAACCAAGAGCCAATTACCTCAACAGCCACAAGTGCTAGGGGGGTTCCTTCTCTCCCATGTTTACAGCAGGCATTTTTAGGGTGAGATGGAGGCAGCACTGATTAGGAGATGAGCTAGGTTCCCTTTCCATAAACAGCCAGAGAATGGACAAAGAGTCAATCAAGCAGGGATCAAAGCTACTGTGAACATTTCTAAGCCCGTTTCATAGCTAAGCCCAGCCAGCAGACAGACCCAGAGCTCCCAGATCACCAGATTCCTCAGCCTTGAGCAGAACAGGGAGCCCACATTAGTAATTAGCACGTCCACATACTGTGTGTTTTGAACCTGATCTTGCTGGGACCAGAGCAATGCTGGTGCTGGCGTGCGGGCTGCAGCACGACCGTCCACCCATGACGAGCAGCTCAGGAAGCATCTCTCCATGCCGGCACCTTGCCGAAAGGCACTGGAGGGCTGTAAGCGACTGCAACCGCTGTTTATCCAGCTGCGGGGTTTGTGGAGCAGCAGGGGATGGAGCAAACACGTCAGGAGTGGACAAGTGGGAGGAAGCAGCGACCTCCTGAAAAGAGGAGACCTCCAGAGCACCTTTGAAAATGAACATTACGAAAACAAAGAATTCTTGTAGGGGTACCCAGGGTCCGTCCAAACATATGGCCTCTGGAAATTAGCACCATCTGCACTATCCCTGCTCAGCTGCTCTGGTTTTTATGTAGATAGAAACCTTCCTTAAAGAAGCTCTGCCTTTCCTGTAGCCCAAGCAAGCAACCATGGTCTGAAGACAGGATGAGTTCACCATATTACACATATAGAGCAGCCACACTGGTGACGAACAGCAGTACCATGCCATAGAGCCCTTTCCTCATTTGTCCCTGCTCATGACCCATTCAACCAGTAACTAGCTAAAACAGAACTGCAATGACCCCTTTTCCCTCACCCTCACAAGGAGATAAAAAGCCACCATCCACGCCATAGCCTCTTTGGTGTCAGTAGAGAGGATGCTTAGTTTTGCAATTGGGGCATATTTATCCTAATGTGGAAAGTCCCACATCCCAGAATATCAGACCTTAAAAGCTGAACAGTATTAGAGCAGGTCAGTGAGACCTTCTGCTGATGGCAGAGATCTCCTCCAGCTTCGGAGACAGCAATGCTCTCTGGACTGATAGGATCACTGAGGCGATCCTATCCATTTAAGGGCATTTCCTGACATCTGGAAAAGTGTTCATTCTTAAAAGGCCCTCAAATGCTGTTGCTTATTTTTTTTTTCTCTAACTTCTTGGATTCAGGCAGTCCAGTGGCTGCAATGTGGGTGTCTTCCAGCCTGCTCAAAAGCTTACACGCAAGGCATTTTTCTTCTGCTCTATAGCATACATGAGATGAAGTGGACAGAGAGGGAATATAAAGACGTTATTGTTGCTTTCTTGGGTCATCCCCACTACACACTCTGTCAGAAAGGGAGATGTAAACATGTAATCCATCCCTGTGAGGAAATACAGCCATTTCACAGACCCAGAAGGCAGTCTTAGTAAGTTAGAGAGATACAGTTACTTCGTGACATTCAGGACTATGTTAATTGCTGACAAGATAGCTGTGGCCAGGCAATTAGTTACAAAATGCTGATTAAAATGTCAGCAGCCCAAGCACGACCTTACCCGGGGTGGCAGGGAGACCCTTGTTTGTGGCCCCACAGGTGTTTGGCACAGCGTGACCCCGCTTTGGAGCAGGCAGACCCCAGATGGGTGTATGGCACCCAGCTGGTGGTCTTAGCCTTTTTTAAAGACTTGCCTTGCTGCAGTTTTCACACAACAGATTCAGGGTACTCATAGTCATTTAGAGACATCTTCCCTACCTCCACCCAGGGACAAATGATATGAGGGGAGGTGGAAGGAACACTAACTCAGAGAGCTGCAAACATAAAGGCAAAAATGTCATGTGCCTTGTCATAATTTGGTATTACTAGTTGTAGGGGAAATTAAAGACAACAGAAATCTTCAGAATAACTAGAAAAATTTTAAACAACAGTGATTACTCAAAGCACACCCTCCACAAATTTTGCTTCAGGTTTTGTCAGCAGTAGCAGACAATCTGAGTGTATAACTCCTCCCAGAGAGCATGAGCCTCTTGCAAAGGCCAGGCCTCTCCCTCCCCAAAACATCCCCCTCTCGGTTACACCCTTGCAGAGCAGCAAGAGGTTCTTCAAAGGGTCGCAGAAATGCTGGACATTGAAGAGGTTATCAAGATTTCACTGCCAAAAAATGTGACTAACCCTAAGCTGAGGCACGAGGTTATGCCAGTCACTCAAGCTCGCCTCTGAAATCAAACCCGTGACATCACCGAGACTCGGCAGTTAATATCAGCAGCTGTTGAGCATAAAAGTCACTGCTCAGGCACTCTGAGCATCCCAGCACACCAACACCAGCCTGTGCCAAGGAGAAGGCCTCAAGCACAGCACCGAGAGAAGTCCATGGAAAGACATGCCCAAAGTGAACAATGAGGTGGAGCCTCACAGAAAAATGAACATGATTAAGCAGTGTTCTCAAAAATAAAGGAGGCGGTCTGATAGCTGAATTAAGCCACAGACTCTAACTGCATCTCCAAGCATCTGCTGGTTTCAAGAGATGGTTATAAGGACAACAGGAACCACTCAGCCTCCAGAGCCAGAAGAATCTGATGAGGAAAATCTGGGCCTTTGGCATAACCACAGTGAGCCCATTAGGCAGATTAAAGTGCTCAAAGATGAGGGTTCAACAATAGACAGACAGAAATATTCTGACAAACACTTGGGAGAGCTCTTGTGAAAATAAACGGCAGGAAAGGGCCAAGAGCAGATGGCCCATACGGTACTGGCTGCACCCAGGACGAACACAGCACCTCTGGCACTGCCAGGGGAGACACAGTGGGATGGCCGACACAGGGCAGAACAATGCTCGTTTCAGGCAGGCATCCATGGGTCAACAAGCTCTTTCCAAAAACCAAACAATCACATCTGTCCCTGCCACGCTGAAGCACTTAATATCACAGAAAGCAGAGAAAACAGGGCTGGGAAGGGCCCCCGGGGTCAGCTCACCCGGTGGGTTTTCACGCTTTGGATCTGGAGGCGCCCTTGGATTTTTCCAGTAGCATTGCAGACCCCTGGATGGTAAATTGAAACCGGACAGTGGCAGGCTCACTACGCTCTGCCACCTTCTGCCAAAGAGCCAGCATACCCCTGGGGCTCGTGCAAATCGCCAGCTGCAAACCGCTGCTCTTGACTACCCCCTTTCTCTTCTGCTTCTGCCTCCCCTGAGCAAACCAAACAGAGATTAAAGGATTCCTGGGGAACAAGAGGGACACGAGATTGAGGAGCGAACATCTTCAAAGCAACCAAAGGAAAAAAAGTCTTTAACTAGCCCATTTGGACAAATATTGCTCTAACCTGTTGCTGTCCTCTGGGGATGTAGACGCCACACTCTTCCCTAGTGATCAAGTCCAGGCGATACCCATGCCTTGACTCTTAAGGCCGTATTTATTATCTTTCTTACAGGCTATCCAAAATTTCTGCTGTTGTTTAAGTCAGTCAATGACCTCTATGATGCACAGAGCAGACTCGAAGAACAGCTTTTTTTATTTCTCTCGTTTTTGCGGTTACCTTTTATGTGTTTGAAGTCTGCTGTCCTGTTCCCCACAGTCTTCTCTTGTCTTTAGACTAAACAAACCCTAATTCTTCCAGTTTCTCCACAGAGGCCATGTTTTCTGGATCTCGGTTCATTCTTGTCACTCCTGCTCAGTGGCCCATTTGCCTCTTCAAGTGTAGTTCTCAAATAGCAATCTGCTCTCTTCTTTGCTGCGTGAGTCAATGGCATACAACTTGGTGAAGGCAGAAGACATGGTGTCTATTTACCTTATCCACAGGGTCTCCATCACAGAGGGAAACTGGATTGCTCCCTGTCACCACCTCTGTCTTGCCCTTACCTTCTGAAATGTCACTTAGTGTCCGTGAGCCCTCAAAGTCTCCAAGACTTCTTGTAGCATTTCTCTAAGAAGCTGGTGTCCTCGCTGTCTGGTGTGAACGGCTCTCATGCTCCAGTGGGGAAGAAGGTCTCGTTCTCACTCACAATGAACTTCTTCAGCATTTTCTTGATGTCCTTGATAGTCCCACCTCACGCTAGACTTTCAGATTTTCATCTTGCATACCCATACATTTTATATTCATCCAGCTTTACTTTTCTTCTGTCTTGAATTTCAGCTCGCTGAGGACTTCATGAATTTCTTCAGTTGATCCCTTCCTATAACTTCTTTGCACTGGGGCGATTTTAACTCATGCCTTTAACAGAGTTTCCCTGCGAGACTGCTGAGTCTCCTCAACTTCTTCGCCAGTTCTTGCTCTCCAGGGACACTACCCCACTAATTCTCCAGCTCCTTCTATGTTTTTGAAGGTCACCTCAAACACCTGGACATTTCCACAAGCACCTTGTTATTCTTAGTCTGAAGACACATATGCCAATGCAACAAGCTACCAGTCCAGTAAAATCCTACTTCTGGCAGAGTGGATGTCTGATAGTCTCTCTGCAGCTCCCACCCTACACCCTCTAACACATCCTATTCCATGCCAGGAATATCGAAGGTGGTGCCTGAAAACTTTGGAGATCAAAACCAGTTTGAAAACTGCAGCTGGTTACTCAGGAGAAGTCTGATATTGCTCCTTTGAGGAGCTGATCACTTCTTCAGCACGCAGTCAGGCCCTGCACAAGTCCTGTTCCTCAAAGAGCTGCAGAATTAGGAAGGAACCACAGGAAATAACTGGCCAAAGTAAATCATGGCTGGGTAAACCAAAAAACAATATCCACGACACTTTTACTTCCTGCTGAAAATTACAGTCGCTCTCATAATGTCGTTGCCTGGGACAAGTAGAAAGTTGGAACTTACTATAGCTAATAATTATTTAAATAAATTATCTGATTGTGCCCTTAAAATGCAAATGATATATTTTACTCTTTTGTCAAATTGCATAGATTCATTTTCTTCCTACGTAGTTTTGGCAATTAGCAGCTTATTTTAATATCTAGTGCACTGTTACTTTCTTTTTTTTCCTAATTCTTGTTATTCTTCTCTCTTTTCCATCTGCTAACTCTTTTCTTCTTCCTTCCTCCTTCCAAAATACTTTGAAACTTTTATAACAGCAAATTATGTCACCTACCCGGGGAGGAACAAAAGACCATTGTGTTCAATTTATCTTTTAATAAACTCCTTCCTCAAATATCTCACGGGCTGCCAGTACTGTCTTCCAGACCCTGTCTCACACCCTTTTGAGTTATGAAAATGTTTGGGAGGGTCTTTCCTTTAACCGAGACACTTTTCCACCCAAGATGATTGATAGTTCCCAGTTCCCACTAATTACCCTATCAGCAGTTGGACACAAGCCTAGCCACAGCGCTCTTCCTCCAGAGGCCAGCAATGCGTCCTTGTCGCTCGTTATCCTCTTCTTCAAGGATGGAACAAACTGTCTAATTAGAGACATCATAAATTCTTCCTTCAGGCTCTTTCCTGATGCGCTGCCTTGTTTCCAAACAGAGCATGTGGAGGAGAGCGGGGCTGATGCTAGTCCTTTCAAAAGGAAAAATGTGATGGGGTTTCTGAGCCCAAGTGGGTTTGCTCAGCATGTTTTATTGCACAGGAAGAGGAGAGTATTCATTCATTCATCCAAATCTAGCTGATGCTTCTTAGCATGTCTCAAACTCTGAGAGGTTTGCTTAGCTTGGCTACCCTCTCGCAGGGCTCTGCCCAGTAGGAGCCAGGCTGGGGCAGCATGCACATATGGAGACAAACCACATTGGCTAATAGGGATAAAAGCATTCATGGCTTTCCTTACCTACAATCAACTGAGCATGCAGATCCCTTCCCTGTCACCTCCAATGCCCAAACCAGATGCTTTGCACAGCACACGCTATAGAGAGAGCCATCAGACTGGAAAGGCAAAAAATAACCCCAACCAACTGCTGCCTCCCTGATGAGTGTGGTCTGAAAAGCACCTGTATTCTCTCATCTTCTCACTGTGGCAAATCTGACTCAAAGAACAAGTTTGCTAAACTCTGTCAGGACCTTTATCTTGTTTAAGACTGAAAGATTTTTCTTACTTAGGCATATAGGTCACTATTTTTTAAGGAAGTGAGAGATCCCATGATAATCACAAGAAGAAAAAAGAGCGCAATGAAGATGGAAAAGAGATATTTTCCCCTGTCCCCAGAGAAGAGAAAAAATAACTTGGAGGAAAATCAACCGAGTTTAGAAACTAGTTACTCTGAAGCTCTTCCTCCCAGCCAAAAGGAAAGGCCCTGAGGGCACGAGGGGAAAAAGGCATTATATTTAGAGAGAAACTTCTCCAAAGTACATGGGGTGGATGACAAACATGCGCTGCAAAGATGCATGTCTGGCAAAAAATTGTTGGGACTGCTCAGCCATTGCTAAAGAACCCCAAGCCCGACCAAAACAGCAAGCCCTTACTGTTCTAGGAAAAAAGAGCCAAGAGGAAGAATGAGGGCTGAGGTCTGCAACAGTTTTCTGTATGGGAAAGGCATGTGGAAAAACCCATGTGGAGGCGGTGTCAATGGCTGAATGCATGCCAAACCACACAGATCAGGGGCCGTGCATGCCCCGTACCAGCCCTCAATCCAAAAGTCACATGTTTGAACTTCCCTTCCTGAAGGGCCCGAGAGCCACTTCCCATCACTGTCCCAAGAAACTCCAGCATCCCTGCGCATGAAGAGTCAGATTAATGCAATAGCAGAGCATAGGGATCTATCCAGGATGGCTTTGAAATTCAGGGAGAGGAATATTCACAACCATATCTGATAACTCCCATCTTCCTGTTTCCCCAGAAAAAAACCCAAAACATTTACTATAAGCACACAGGTCATCCATAAGCAAGAGATCACCACACACATGAATTGCGAGTAAATTAAGAAACAAGAGGCTACATCTTTCGAAAAAACTCCACACTTCTTTCTTCCTCTCCTTTCCTTCTGTTTTTAAGCCCACATTAACTCACACTGCACATGGGATGCCAAACAGCCTCACAATACCACAGCTTCTCCCTGGGTTTCGGACAGGTTGGGGCTGGGTAAGGCGCTCCCTGATGAGCAGAGGGCTGAGATGTGGCTCCCTCACTGTGGCCAGGGCTGTGCCGCAGACCCTGAAGTTCTGTAGGGTGCTTTTGGGGTTTCAACTCCTCTTTCATCTGTGTGGCACTTGTATACAGTAGGGTTTAAGGGGGAGTTAATCTGTAAGCAATGGCTGTTGTTTTGGGAGACATATGTACTCCCTTTTTGCTGCCAAAATCCCTCTAATAAGGAGCTAATATTTAAAAACAAAATAAAAAATGAAAAAAAAATTCCCAGCCCATTGTCTGCTTCAGCTCTGTTAGGGATGAGGCCAACACAGAACTCCCAGCAGCTGCCGTCGCCTCCAGCAACATCTCCTCCCTTGGACAGCAGTGGCTGATTTTAGAGGTGGAGAACAAGCAAAGAGCAGCCACTGGGATCCATCCACATCCACCCAGCACCACATCCCGGTGACAGGTTCAGCCTCAGGAAGACTCCTTCCCAAAGGCAAAACACTGCCTGCAGTACTCTACCTGCTGCTGGCTGAGCCACATGACAAGGGAAGCCTGGTGTGGATGGGATTGCTGGGTGGTCCCCAGCGTAACACACACACTGCCCGGAGCAATACCAAATCATAATAAACAAGTCCCTCGCACAAAGCCCTGTCAGTGCAGATTCCAGTTCGGCTGATACAATCTTCATCTTCTCTTTGAAAGAAAGGAAAAAAATAAAAGCAAAAAGAAAAAACCAGACATCCTAAGGGAGAGGAGTGAGGCAAACGATGGATTGATACTGCCCGTGTGTGTCTCACCCCCCCCCGGCATGGGGAAAATGTGCTGTTAATCAGCCGCCCCCCTGGGGAATACGCTGATTTAATTACCTCCTGCTTGCACAGTCCGGCTGCGATGCTGCTCACCCAAGACATTGCATGAGGAAGAAACAGACACTGAGCCTCGGCAGCTGTGTTGGAATGGGATGGGCGAGCAGAGCGGGAATCGCCCCAGCCCCGTTTTGGGGAACGAGGTCCAGGGAGGCTCTGCGAGCGGGCTGGCTCCCAGATCCACCTGTGCAAGAGGTGGATAGCATCAAAGGGCACATCACTGCCCCACCAGAGCCACCGGCACTGCAGAGGGGATGGATGCATGAAGGAGTCACCTTTCCCCTATCTGAAACAAAACCTTATTTTGGGGAAAATACAGCAAAGACGTAACAAGGGGGTTTGCAGATAGGAAAGGGGAGAAATAGCCAGGCGAAATGAAGGGGAGATGCCCAGCTAGCAGGCGTCATGTCACAGCCAGCTCCCTTCACCGGCTGCGCAGCACAGACCCCGCACGTGAGCACGTCTCTCCAGCCCTCCGATTGTCATGCCGCTGACATTTTGCAACGTTAGTCTGGGATGCGTCGGAGCATCACTCCAATGCAGGCAAATATTTTCCAGGGCTTATGTTTCACAATGCTCATGAATGTCAAAAAGGCAGTGCACAGAGGCGCAGCTCCTGGAAGGGGAGAGCTGCATCAAGTGCATCTGCCCTCGAAGCAGCTCTCTGGACAGTTACTCTGAAGCAACTTCAGCATGAGATGTGGGTTTCTGCTCTCCCACCTTTGAGACAGACAGGATGTTTAATAATTAATGGCTGTACGCTTGCCTGCGAAGGCCAGCACGAAAAGCGCTGCTGCGTCTTTAACGGCTGCCAGCGATGGGAAACTCATTGGAGTGTGTGTTCGGGGAGGGGAGGCAGGGTGGAGGAAGGTTAAGATGATTAACTGGTGCTAACAAGTTTAGGATGTGGAAGAAGTATTTTCTTGGACGTCCATCAAAGAGAGGATTGAATGTTCCCCGGGGGGGGGCAGGCGGTATGTGTTTAACAGATGAGGTTTCTGCCTCCCAAAGCCACCCCAGCCCCGCATGATGCAACCTCTCCTTTTAAACCTCTGCCTCTCGCCCTGTCCCATCAGCCGTACCTGTGGCCCCAACCTGGCACCGGGGCTGAAAGGCGAGCTGGGGGGAAGGAAAGCCGCCCCTCCACTCTTCCTGTCAATCCGTGCCCCGGGACACCCTTTGGGCACCGTTGGACCAGCCTGGCCCTTGGTCCCCACGGGCCGAAGGCACGGGCGGATGCCCGGAAGAGCCGAGCGGGAATCGGGTATCACCACACAGAAACCTGATGCCCCAGAAAGAAGGGCTCCTCCTGGGCCTCTGCAGCCCCGCTGCAAGACCCCACTCTCTGCCCCACCGCAGGGATGCCAAACAGAGTCACCCTTTCCACCGGCCGGGCCAGCAGCCTGCTTTTTACGTCCCCATTGCCCTCGAGCGCATGGCAGCAGCTAACGTTAGCACCAGACCAAAGTCCTCTTGCAAACAGCTTTGGAGCGAGCCGCTTGGCGCCTGCAGCATCTCCCTTGGCCCATCCCGGGTATTTTCGGTGCTCTTCGCCGGCTGGCGGGCACCCACGCTTTGCGCAAGGGGCTTGGACGCCGCCAGGCGCCGTGCCCCGCCATCGAGCCTGTCGGCCAGTGCGACTCGCCCTCATTCCTCCGGCCGCCACAAGGCTGCCAGGATGGGCAGCACACGCGAGACCCACGTCGCTGGGCCCGGACGTGCGTCAGCAGCTGACGCAAACCAGCCCGGCCATGTGCACACAGCCCAGGCCTGGGAAAAATCCTCCACCCCGGTAGCGCGCTCGCGCTGAATCAAAGCCGTTGCCGTACAGTAGCAGCGCAATGTGCTCTTCGGGTTTCCCCAGCCAGCTGGGATGTTTTTGCCTTGCTTTGTCAAGGCGCTGATTTATGCCCATGTGTACCATATACATTGTAAGCACAGGCACGCAATGGTGTAAACACTTCTACAAAACATCTGTACACAAACCCGTCAAATATGCAGAAGCTCCCCGCCGCAGCCCTCGACACGCATCCTGGGCACCCCACAGGCAACCTGTCGGGCCCCGGTCTGGGCCTGTTGTCTGGATGTGGCCTGGCAGGGACAGCAAAGGTCACGGTGGGACCGTTACCTGACAGAAATCGGCATAGCCACAATACTTTTCTCCTGCGTCAACCTGTGCTTCGGGCTGGACCCTGCCATAGTGGGTATCTGCTCCTGTGCAGTGCTGTGCATCCACTCCTCCCTCCAAAATCTCTGTCTTCCCTGCGCATTTAAGCCTTGGTGTCTTTCTCTGCACCATATTTTTGTCTGGGGAAGAAGTTAGTTTATCCCTGGTTTTGGATGGAGGACGGCCGTACCGAACAGCCAAGGCTTATCCAGGGCTGGGAGGTAACATTTGGAATGTGATACACAAGCAACATTCAAGCTGATGCTTGTGCCACCTGGACTCGTGCACATCTGGACACAAACGTTGACCTGTTTGCACTTTTAGAGAGAGCTCAGCTTCCAGAGAAAAAGACCCGCAGCAATTCTGCGTGTTTGGCGGAATTTCCTTCCATCTTCCAGCCAGTTTAAAAACAAAATAGCTTAAAATAATTTTTTAGAAGAAGAAAGCACATAAAAGGACAAAGAGAGGAGCCCCGGGGTGTCCAGGAGACAGGCCTGAACATGGCAAGAGGGAATTATACAAACAAACAGAAGGGTGGAAATAAACAGGCCACCCTCTTGCAGAGCACTTGTGCCCACCATCATGCCTCAGCGCCTTCCCTTTTTAATGCACGGACCGTGTCTAACCACATTTTGTATAAAGAGGGAAAGGCAGAGGGTTTTGCCTTCCTGATTCTCTCGGCGTGGTAGCACCATAAGGATGTGTTAGCCCTTCAGCCATTTTGCAGCCTGGGCAGTGCTCACAGCTGTATTAATGGCTTACACGAGCCCGCCTAGTTTGCACTGTGGCAACAGCAGGTTCACTAAAATCAATTAAATACTCCTTAATCAACTCAGCTTAAATCCCAAACACAGACTAAGCCGGATGAGTTGATGCTTAGAGGTACAAGGAACATCCTTGCTCCCTCTTTACCATCCCTCATCCATGGATGTGGCAACCTCCAGGTAACAAAAGCCGAGGCAGGGGTGGCTCGTTGAGCCACCCTGAGTAGAAGTGTAAGAGCACAGCTGCCTACGTGTTCAGAGAAAGAGAGTTAAGCGACCAAACTGTTTGTTTTTTGCCTGAATTGTTCATCCCCATCTATTCATAACTGCTCACAGAATCCTTGGAATTCATTGTGTGGTTTGCATCTTCAAAACAAATGAAACAACAGTATGCCTAAACCAAACAAACTCCAACCCCAAATACAACCAGCAGGCCAGGGCGCATGAGCAACCTTCGAGGCTGAAGTGTGTGTATACTCTGGAGGGCCCAAAAAATGTGGATGGGGGAACATGCTTAAATTTCAGGGAATAATAGAATTCCCAGGGAGATTTCTTACAAAGCGGGGAAAAAGGAGGAGAAGTATTTAAGCAATGATTATGCTGCAGTTTTTCTTCCAGATGTGCCATGCCGTGGGCATGTCGTGCCAGCAAATCACATCTTCTGACAGGGCAGCATGCTGCTCTGGGTGTGCTGGTGCCAGACACCCGGCTGCCGCGGTACAGGCACTGCTCCCTCCGGAGCTCAGCTCTCTGGCCAGCCCGGCCACGAGGACTTTGCCAGTGCTTTCAAGGGAAAAAGGTAATTCAGAAGGCTCAAAGCTTTTGCAAGGAGTGGCTGCCTGAGACAAATGTCTGGTCCTGTTTTCCCATTTTTTGGTTAGAGGCTGTCAAAAAGCTGCATTTAGACACTTTTAAAGCAGAAAACACATTTTGCATAGTCAGTGTAGAAAACCATGCTGACTTATCGTCCTGAAAATGGGCCAAACGCAAAACCGTAGCATTTCAACTAGTTCAACGCACCTCCCGACAGGAGGGCCAGGGGATGGGTGTTTCATTGTACTCTCCCACCTCACTTTCCTCATGGCTCTAAGCCAGGGCCACCGACACGGCTCGTGGCCACCGGCATTTAAATAGCCGGTCTGACCTTTCCACACCCTCGCCCCACGCCAGGGATCCCAAACACCTTCCCCCACCTCTTGGGGCTCACACCAGTGTGTTCAGGCTTTTAATCTCACAGGAGCCCTCAGATCTGTCTGAGCATCAAGCTGAAAAAGGAATCGCATTCAAAATGACAGCAAGATAACATAAGCGCCATGGAAACAACCTGGCAAGAGGCAGAGCACCCTAGCATGCGCTGCGCGGGGGTCTGCCCCAGCTGCAGCCATCCTCGTCACATCCTCTTCCACCACCCCAGGTTCTGCCCTTCCTGATGTTTCTTCAGGCCAGGCAGGGGTCAGGACGTGGGAAATCCTGCCACCTCCTGCCAGCTGGCCCTGCCAGCTCTGGGTGACACATGATGGGTGGGAGCCAAAGCCCCACCGCAGCCCTGCGCCGTTTCTTGCTGGCCTCTCCTCTGAGGGGTCCAGCTGGCACGTGAGGGGTGCACCCAAGGGGACAAGCAGAGGGCAAGCAGGATGCCTGGTCTGGGTGTACACACCACGCGGCCCACAGCCCCAGGGTGCAACTGTGACCACGGCTGCACCTTTGCTCTTGCGGGCCACTCTGCAAGAAGGGAAACAGCAGCAATATTTTTGAGTTGCGGCAGCTCCTGCTGGTGTTTCTTTCAGGTCAGTTGGAGCTGAAGAGAGTGACCAAGCAGCTTTCCTACGCCCTTGGCCAGGACAGACAGGGGATGCGGGTGAGGTTTTGTACAAGAAGAAATGCCCAGGGGACATTCCCTTACAAAGCCTCAAAGACATTCCTGGGAGGACACCAGTTCCTGGCCAACGCCAGAATCCTTGCAGCTGCCCCACACCAGCCTCCAAGCCCCTGTAACAGCAGAAGGGACATTGGTGTGTGGCGGCGCTGTGCAACATCCCTCTGACCACCAGCCCTGGTCGCCAGGAGCCCTTGGGGCTGGAGGTGCCTCCACCTGCAGCCCAGCTCCCTTCTCTGCCCCCGAGCACTGCCATGGGGACGGATGGAAAAGCCATTCGGCATCCCTCTGAGCCACTTCCCTGCTTGCACGGCTGACCGCCTCCAGTTCTGCGGGCTCCCAACCTGCCCAAGGAGAAACCGGACCAAAACAAGCATTGCGGGGGCAGAGGGAAAGGAGCCAGCCTTTTCTTTTTTTTTTTTTTTTGACGGGATATTGAAGAGTGGAGCAGAGAGCCAGCAGAGTGAAAAACCACCACGTGGGGACTGTGAAAATAGGAGCTGAAGAGAGGAAGATGGGAAAGGTCTAATAAAGAGAGTCACAGTATATAAAATACACAAGCGCCCACCTCCGCCAGGAAGGCTGTGGGAGGAGGTTTGGGTGGTAATCCCTGACTGTTTGAGACTGCCCAGGCAGACAGAGTCTGGATCTGCAAGTGGGTCTAGATTAGACCAGGAAAGCTTAGGTTTTCACCCTGTCAATCTGAAACACAATGCTTTTCCCTCCCAGCATTTTGTTATTACACGGCAGAAATCAAGAGAGGTCAGTTGGCTGTGAGAGGATCCTCAAGCCTCCTGAGCTCTCAGCCACATCCAGATCCCTTATGGAAAAGAAACACTTCCCTCATCTGAGCAAAAGTCACGAGGGGAGGCTTACTCCTAGAAATCAGACCCATGGTCCCACCAGCATCTTCTCAACCCCAGAAAAACTTCTGAAGTCTCATCCTAGCATGCAACAACCTCAGATCAAAACCTGTGCTGAGCTCCCTGACCATACTTGGCCCTGGCGTGGCGCAGGGTCTGGGAGTGGTGAATAGCTGGGTACAGTCATTGCTGTCATTGAGGCTTCAGGGCCCTTTCCATACCAGTATGAATTTGTCCCAGATCAGTATGGCAGACAGAAGGAATCACACAGATTATCCATCAGATGAAGGGAACTGAGTCATTAACTACTCAGGAAAGTTGTGCTAACCTTGGGGGTTGTGTTCTCCCCACTGAGACACCGCTGGAGAAGCCCATTGCGACCTCTGAGCTCAAAAAACACAATGTCAATGAGCGACATCTCACTCACTAGTAGTCGCACCCAGCCCCAGCCCAAGTGATCTGAAGCAGCAGCTTCCTAGACGAAGGAAACTTATATTTCCTTATCGTTTGCTGTAAATACAGCTGCACTGTTTTCCTGATCATGTTATTCCTACAGTCCTTATCACACATGCTCAGATAGCCACAGCACAGTCACACACTTCAGAGTCTTCTTGCTCCCCTATTCCCAGCCTTTCCAAACTGTTCATGTTCATAACGCTCTGTGTTCTGAAGCTCTTCTATGGCAATGGGTAACCCTGCCCGGGACCTCCACATCCATACTGAACAGGTCAGCAAATGAACTTGTCTTCCTTTTTCCCTTCTTTGCCTTAGAGGGACCTGGCTCTCAGTTAGGGATGAACTCAAATGTCACTTCTGATAAACATTTATTTTTGGTGAGGAACATGATGTGTTTGTAGGCGGTGGAGTGGGTCAGTGAGAAGTAAGCAGCATGTGCCAAGTCGTGCAACATCTTGATGCTTCTCAGTGCTTCTGAATACCTTGGTCTCCCGCAAGGGTCATGTTTTCTGGTCCTTAGAGCATTTTCAACAACAGGGAAAAAAAGTGCATTGGGGAAAACCATTCCCAGGGTCTTGGGCTGGAAGACAGACCATGTTGAAACAGCAGGACAGTGCTTTCAGGTGGCCTGCATTACATCAGCCTGGAGACCAAAGGGAAACACCCCGGACCAAAGGGTCTGAGATGAGACAATGGCTGGCTGAAGGTGCCTTCATTTCTGCACTGCTCAAAGCTAATCAAAACTTCACCTGCCACAACATCAGCTTTGGACCATAGATTTGTTTCCCTCAACGGATTAGCTGGCAGGGTAGGGGAAAATTCTACAAATAGTTTCTGTGTCTGTAGGATATTTAATGAAGACAAGCAAGTTTGACAGGTGAAAAGGAAATAAGAACCTTTATGAGATGTTTATTACTGCTGTTCTGAACCAAAGTTGTCTTTCAGAAAAACTATGAGCTTAACTTAATGAGCAGGCACCTAAGCATCATCAGAAATCCAGCACCAACAGCTGCCACAGCTTCACAAGGGATATGGGTATCTGCAACCAAGTAGATCTTGATGCTAAAATACTTGGGCAATTCTTCTATCACACACATGGTGTAGGGCGTCACATTCAGATGGCCTCAAAACTCAGTGAATCTCTTTTTTCTCTGCTCTGCATTCAAGTTTTAAGTTTCCTTCTCCAAGCTGGCTCAGAAACACCAGGAGGATATTCATTCCTGTGGTTTTATAGCATTTATATGTCAAGTCTAGGCAGGAACTTGAAAATGGAGTAGTGCTATGATTTGTGTTCCCACTGAAGGGAAAAGGCTTAAATTTAAAAACAGTTGAACTCAGTTTTGATCTGATCATTGGAGAAGAGATTCTTAGAAGACATTTCATTTGTACTGTCTTTTAAATTTAATCCAAAATAGCTCCTGTTGTTCTTTTCTGGGACTAAAAATAAAGTCCAACAGTGATCTAGACTAGTCAAATCAGGCATTTTCCAATGTTCTACAAGTCTGAATCCTGGATTTTAGTTCTCTTCCATCGCAAAATGGTATATCTTTACCTCTTGCTTTTTACAAGCTGCTATCTTATAAATCCATTATAGTCTGACAAGCGACCGTGCCTCCTATGTCTGTACATAGTTCTAAATACACCAATTATGAGACAAGATTACCTATAGCAAAGACAGAATCCTTCATCATTTCATCCACCACTATCCCACTGCTGACCACACTTAAATACACTTTGATATGCTTACCACCAGACACTGTGAAAGAGCTCACGTTGGGCACCAAATAGAACCAAGGGAGAAACCACAGAAAGTGGAACTGCTGCTTTCACATGCTCATCCAGACACAACTTTTCCCGCCTCTTTGTTTTTAAGATGAGCTTCAGCTACTCGATTTGGATATACACATTCAATCTCTCCCAAAACTTAGTCGACTTTGGATGTGAGTGATTGCTGGCACATCTCTCTCTTTTTTCTACACAGTCAAATACATCAGAAGACAATGAAGAAGGCTGCATGATTCATAGTAATGGAATGAAATGCCATTCGCAAATGTTTTTTCCATAGCAATTTGTCACTTATTGTATTGAAACCACTTCAGAAGATGTGTCTCAAAGAGCCTTTTGATATTAGCATGATTAAAAACATAATGCAATTAAGCAATCCCACAATATATCTGTATGTTATATGAGTGGGACCTTGAGTGACCACTTCATTCAACCCTCTGATAAATGGCTGCTTCTAACAGGAGGCTGTTATTCTGCAAGATGCCTCAGATAGTTGCATGACACCATGGAATTCAAATCTTCTCACCCCAGAGGCATTTGGCTCACCAAAACTGAGCTGTCCAGCTTTGGTGTTGGGTCTAGCCTACATGTCTCAAACCTCCTCAAATCAGCCAAGGCACACCTTCCAAGAGCCACTCTGCCCACTTCAAAACTGATGTCTAAAATTGATGGGAATGTTTGCTCTCTAGATGTATCTTTCTGTCTTTATTGACTATTTAGATGTCTACCTAGACGTCTATCACTTTTCCTGCTGTTTCTTCACACGCAGAGTTAGTATTTACATGTGTACCCGACTTTTTACACACATCTCCATATCAATCTCCTACACCTCAAGCACACTCTTACACCAGTATACATAACTTTGCATTGATATACCACACAGATTAAACAAAGCTTTCAACAAGATGTAGAGGAAAAAGGCCCTTCCAAAGTGCTAGCAGTCCCAGATCCCTACCTGCCGGGCAGTTGCATCGCTGGTGTGTGTCTCGAACTTCTCGATGTCTGGGCAAGTGGAACTTTAATTTCTGTCAAGGGAGGAAAAAGAGCAAAAGGATTCATTAGTACCATTGAAACTAAAGCCTCAAAATCTTGGAAAAGTGGGACTGGGGGGTGCTGCCCAAGTAGAGATGGGAAAGACAGAACAGAACAATTTGGGAACGAAAAAATGCATTAAAGTTCATAGTCTTTAACTAGAAATGTGGGGTTTGATTGGAAGCAGGCTGAGGGAGTTTCGTAATGGCCTCCAAATGTGGTCCTCCTGACAGGCATTACAAAATCAAGAGCCAGCAGTGACGAATAAAGAGGTCGCTGTGTCCTCATGAGAAAGCCGCGTTTCTCAGAAGACCCACTCAGCAGATGAAAAATGGAGATCTGAAGCAGGTACTCTTCCCCCTTGCGGCAGACTCCTAATGCTCACTGAGACACCTGGACAAACAGAACGGTCCCACTGAAAATTTGCGGCTGAAAGTGGCCTGAAAACAGCAATGGCATTTCCTGAAACCTTCACAGACAGTGAAGCTTAACTTTTCTCCAAGTACAGAGCAAAACAAAACCTATCAGGACCTTCCACAAGGTGGAATCATGTCAAAATGTTTGTTTCCAATGAGTCTGGATTTCTAATTGTGTTGGCGTATCAGTCTCCTGCTCCCTGGCCCCATCTGTGTAACTCTTAAAGGGGCAATAGAGTCCACCTGAGGCCACCGCATCTTCCCCCACTGGAAGTGTCCTTAAAACTGACCCATGTCCTGAGCAAAATGCACTTTAGGGACAGCATCCACACCTCCCCTCACTGACTTCATTAAAATAACTGTGATTTAGTGAAGAAAATGCAGATCAATCCAAACAAGTTATTCATTAATGCCTGCGAATCACACTTTGTTAATGATTTGAGATGATTTGAGAAGACTGAGCCGCCAGGGTGCCTGTGCTAAGGAGTCACTCCCTCTTCCCTTCTAACCCTCCAGCCCAACTGTTCATCCCGGTTGCATCTTCTTATTGTCTGACCTACTTCACAACCAGGGCCAACATTTAGAAAGAAATAGATTTATGTTGGACTAAATAGAAGCCCATGCCCAGGATCGTATAGAAATGACTTGATTTTCACAAATAAGTGAGCACCTTCCTTCAAGAAGGCACCAGTTTGGGGAAAAATTCTTATAGAGAGGAAAAAAAATAAAGCAACCTATTTCTGCCTTGCACGAGGGAAGGCAGAACTGTCTGGAACACTTCCATTTTTCACTTTGAAAGGACTGGCTTCCTTATTGCAAGTCAAAATCAGTAAGGGTTGTTGTGACTGACTAGAAACTGAATATTTTCAGAGCCTTTCTTTGCGTGGTAGACTGAAATGTTTTGATAGCGATTTGATTTGATATCAGGGCAAAAAGAGTGTTTCACGAGAGGAGAATTGCCAGTTCCCACACAGCATTTTATCTGTGTTTACCTTCTCAGTTTAAAAGCATAGATACGTGAATCTTTGCATTTGGGCACATTCCCATCTAGCTGCCACCCCCAGATGGCACGGCTCTGCTTCATAGTGCTGCCTGGCTTTGAACATTTTGTGCTAATGGTCAAACATGGGCACAAATAGGACAGTGGAGCCTTTATTTGGATACTCACACTGGTATGTAGACCTATGCGTTCCTGTTTCCATCTACACCCGTGCCAACCAAAATGTCTGAACACGAGACTGCCACGTTTGGGTGGGGTTGCCATGTTTGGGAATCGGGCTTAGCACAGGGAAGGAGTGATGGTTCATATAGGCAGGAGCAAAAAGCCACTTCCTAACCAGCAAGGGTCCGACACACTGCAACAGGGCCCTGTATAGGGCAGAAATCTGCAAGGAAACGTAACAGATCCCTGCCTCACCAACTTCCCAGGCACCCCAGGGGCCAAGGGGCCAAGGGGGAACTGCCTCGGTGGGGTGGGGAAGGCAGCGTTAGGGCTTGCTACTAGAAGCCTTGGCTGGGCTGCTCTGCCAGCACACAAGGAGAGAAGCAGCATAACTGGACTTATCAGGGGAAGTGATGACCCAGCAGGACTTGAGCATGACCGGGAGAGGAACAGGAGCAACAGCACTTCCCCACAACTTTATCTGCGAGCTCAGAGTAAGTGGAAACACCTGGACAACTGAAACAGCCTTCTCAAGGATGGGGACCCCTCAGGAGGGAGGTGCAGATGCTTCTGGGCAACACTGGGAGCACAGCCCTGAGCACTGGTACCATGCAGCCATTAGGCACACACAGGCCCTAGGCAATTTCCCCATCCCTGGCCATCGCAGTACCTCCCTGGAGCCCAGGAGCTCTGCACATCTCTGGGGAGTGCAAAGGGCAGTGGTGCCGTGGGATTGCTCCCCTTCAGTGTGAGGCAAAACCTACCAGGAATTTAGGAGCGCCTGGAGTTCAGTTTCCTGCATAGTCTATTAAACAAACATTGACTGCAACAGAAAAAATCCTTGGCTTCTGGAGACCTCAGTTCAACTTTGGGTTGAGATGGTGAAACAAAATGAATTCCCAGCCTTTTCTGCTTCCCTCATTACCACTGTGCAAAATACTGCCCGTTCCAACACAAGAAGCCAGCTTTGCTCAGGAGGGTGAAAAGAATGGGCTTTCCTCTAAAACTGCCCTTTCCAAGAGAAAACTTCCATTACCAGGCACCAGAAAACCATTCAATTCTAGGGCAAGGATGACTTCCATAAGCAAAAATAAAAGAATGTGGTCTCTGGGAATCCAGTGTTTGCGATCTTCTTTCTGGGGTTTGCTTTTTTGCTTGGGGACGCATAGAGCATTAAGCATCAGAGCAGCAACTGGCTACTGCTTGCACTGGCAGAAATGCTGAAAACACTTCTTACAGAGAGAATTGGCTTGTCAGCATAGCCTGCTTGCTCTTGCCTGTCATGTTTTCCGGTGACATAATGGCTGTACCTTCCCCCTACACAAATGAAAGTGGCTGAAAAAGCCTTTGCCAGCACCAGGGCCACTGCCGACCAGCTCCCACGTGGGGAATGCGCATGTCTGTGCATTTAGGGAGCCATCACACATCGCTGAGTGTGGAGGAAAGCGGAAGACCCTCTGCCTGCAAGAGGGCAAGGGCAGGAGGGTCAGGCTGAAACATGTGCTGGAAACGTGCAATAAAGCTAGCACGGGCTTTTCCCATGGGTTTTAACTTGCCCATAGCGTGACGGGACAGGGCTGGGTTCGGTGGACAAGGCAGTGAAAGCGAGACCTCTTCTGATATTAAAGGACCATGGGACCATGGCTGTGGCCTCCTAAACCTTGCAAGTGCCCGTCTATTTTGGATGGGCACTTGAGATTAGGTGAAAGAGAGGGCACTTCTTCGAAGGGGGCAGATTAATAGCTCTTTAGCAGACGTAGTTGTTTGCAGTCATCCAGGGAAGTGAAATCATTTCCCACCACTATCTCCAACAGCTAAAAGAAACATGTTGCAAATAGATAATCTATTACAACCATCAGGAGGATTTCAAGGGCTGGTGGTTTTGTTAACTCTCATTGTTTTATCTTCACTTTAGCTGTTTTTTCTTAAAGGCCCAGCTCCTGGAATCACAGGATCATGTGGCACAGAGCAAAAGTAAGCAGAGAGCCCTCCTAGATGGAGCAAAAAGCTTGGAAATAACACCATCTAGGTTCAAGCATTGCAAGCAGCTGGAAGCAAACAGGACTTAGCTACCAGAGGAATTAGAAGAAAAAATTAGATCTCATGATTTTAAGGAGGAAAACACTAAGCTAAAGATCAAGGCGGGGGATGCTTAGAGCAGTCTTGCTGACACTGGGAAGCAGAATTGACCAGTGTTCAAGTCATTGAAGCAAAAAGAGGCAAAAAAAAATGACAAAAAGAACCTTTAAGTTAGGAGGGAAACGGAGTTTTCAAGTGTCCCTCCTTTGCTCCTTTAAGTGAGGAGAGAGTCCCAGGAAAACGAGCCTATTGGGAAAGCAGTGAGGATTAATGCTCCCTCCCCATCCATCGCACAGCCCCTGGATCTCTTCAGTATCACTAAAGACATGACAAGCACCTGCATCACAGCCCCCTGAGAGGCTGAGCACACTCATCATGGTGCAGAAGGGCAGCTGATTTTCCCTCAGGCTTTACACGGCAACTACTGTTTTGTTACACACACTTCTAACTCTTCAAGCACAAAAATCCTGTTTCTTTGCCTAGCAGCAGCACTGAATTCATCCTGCTCTCCACCCTGCTGAGCTTTTGGCAATTGAAATAGTACCAAATGTTACCCGGCATGGGAAAAGACCTTGTTTTCTTCTTTGGAAAGCTTTGCTTCTCCTGCAAATGCCAATAGTGAGTTTAGTTGTGCTCTTTGTATGAATTTCTAATGCCCCATAAATGCAGAGGAAATTTACGTGGAGCTAAAGTTCTCCCTTAACTACCTGTTTCTGGCCCATTCCACACAGTCGTTTTTGTGGGAAAACAGAGTCAATTTGTGTCTGGTAGAAAACTCCCCTCTGGTATTCACTGACACCAGGCAGAGGTTTACACAGTAGCGAGTGAAGCAGCTCTGGCCGGGGCTGCTTCTGGGAACGCATCTGCCACCCTCTCCTTGCTCACCCTGAACTGAGATGGAAACACAGCCACAGCCAGGCACAGGCGCTCCAAAACTGGGCTCCAAGACCAGGAAAACACCCCCACCAGCTGGCTTAAAATTCACTTTTTAAACAAACGAACCCAGCTCCTCTTCCTGCCAGTTTGCTTTATTTTTGCTTGTCCAGAAGAAGGGCCCCTAACAGGGCTTTTGTATTTTTCACTTTTCAGTACAATCTGTACAGTGTCCCCATGGCTGCTGGCAGACCCCTGGGGATCTCTGGGGCACACCTGGGCACAAACATGGCACCGTCTGGAGGACACCATGCATGCTAGCTTGGAGCACAGAGCAGTACAGGTTCTAAGCATAACCTTAGAGCTCCTCTATCAGCCCTCCCAGACTTTGCTTCTTCACGTCCATCCAGCTGAACTTCACAGCCATCAGAGCTAGAAATGTGCTCCTGTGCCCATGGCTCCCCTCACCTCCCACCTCCCTCTCCAGCTCAGACCAGGTCTTTCCAAAGCTGAGGTTTCTTTGAAGCTTTGCTATTTTATTTTGTGATGGATAACACTAAGCTGGCAGCTGTGAAACGCATTAAGGTTGAAACACCAGGAAACTCTGCAAGGATGTGGCAGTGCAAGGCAGCAAGGGGCTGAGCAGGGGAGAATGAATATCCCACTTTCACGTCCGTCACAGCAAGCCCAGCCACAGCCCCTGTCCCCCAGTCTTGATCAGCATTTTCTCTTGCTTTCCTCATTTTTCTAACCCCATCCTTTCTCTGCCCCCCTTTATCTTCCCTTTCTCTCTCCATCCTTCCTGTCCCTCACCAGTCAGTCTGGGAGACCCATCCAACTCAGCCCCACTTCAGACCTACTGAAAAGGAGGACCAGGGGGATTTGTTTTTCTTTCCTAAGCAAAAGCCTCTTATGCCACCCCACCATCTGTCCACCAGCAGACAGACCCCTCCTCTGCACATCGAGCTACTTGGCCCACACCAGTGCCTATGGCTGAGGTGTGGAGGTCTGAAGCAGCTGTTTTTGGAGTTTGGCTGAAGCGGGCAGAGGAGTCGGGGAGGGTCTCCTCCTTGGGGGGCACAGCCCTCCTCCTCCCATAGCCAGCAGACCTTCCCAGGTATAAACAGACAGGAGACCTGGGCCAGGCATCCCTGTTCCTTCACAGGCTCCAGCACCTTTCTCCAAGATGTTTCTGAAGCTGTAGACCAGTGGGGAGCTGGTAACCCTGGTGGTATCCAGGAGCAAGCACTGGCCGCTGGACCAGTGGCTCCTGTCCCACGACTGCTCCCCACATTAGATGCAGGGGGGGGCTGAAGCCACCCCCAGGGGCTCAGGAGGGGCTGCTCAGAAAACAGGGGTGCTACCGGGCACATGAGCATCATGAGAGCCCCATTTCCTCGCTAAGCAGGGCTATAAAAAAGCGGAAAGGTGCTGCAGCCAACAGAGCCAGCAGGACACAGGGGGCCATCTGGCCCCGGGCACCGCTCCCAGGAGGCGTCCTGTGGCACATCTCAAATCACTTGGTAGAGATAAACTGCCAGTTCCCCAGGAGACTCCTGCCAGCAGCAACAGGGAGGAGCGCTGCACGTTATACCCTGCCCAGTGGCGGGGAAGGAGTCTCTGCATGAGGGTGCAACTGCGCAGGGCACAGGTCCAGCCACTTGCAACACGTCTGCCTCCCCAAAATTTTTTCTCTGTGAGGTATTGCCCCATGGACCCTGTCTCCCCCTTATTCCTCATGCAAAGAGGCCACTCAAAACCGCATGCCTCAGCTCATACAGTGTTTGCTAACTCGAGGTTCACAGCTTTTGGCTGCAAACACCAGTTGATCCAGGGACTGCTCCCACGAGAGCTGTTAACGGTAGCCGAGCCTGTCAGCTGTAGGTTTAAACTCCCTGTGGCAGACCTTCACTGCTCCTAGAAAGCGTGGAGGGGTCCCCAGGTCCTCTCAGGTGCCAGGCAGCACTGCCCTGAGGCAAGTCCCAAAAGCAACCCCTCTGAGCATCCTGTTCCTCACCTCATTTGGCAATGGCAGCACACAAGACTTTTTCAGAAACAAAGAGTTTTTGGGCTAGCCCCGGGGATCTCTGCAGCTTGTCTCATGCCAAGGCTGGAGTAAACAGAGGAAAGGAGAGGTGAGTGGAAACGGCCCCATCCCTGAACCTTAGCCCCAGGCCTCCCCCAGAGCTGTGGAAACAGGTCAGCATGGATCTGCCTGGAGAGTTCAGAGACGTGAGCCACCATCTGCTCCCTGACGTGTCAAACCTGCTTCAAAGCAAGGAATCCTGCAGGGTACCCTTCCCACCCACGGTAGAGCAGCCCAGGCAGCCCCAAGTAGCATTAGCACAGCAAACTAAAAGGTGTCAGCAACAAAAATCTGCACTTTGGGGCCTTCTTTGTTGACCTGCTGAAGCTCAGACTTCTTCAGGCGTAGCTCTCCTCAGTCCTCAGAGGAAGAGCCCCCTGGCTCCAGCAGAGTTTGGATGGGTCTCAAGCAGGCATAGCACAGCCATATGGTCTGCACCGATGCTCTGGCAGTACCAGAAACTATCCTAGCAGTGCCAGTGTTTCTCATTTTCCTGAGCCAGGAGCTGTGGAAGGGGTCAGGGCTGGCATGGCAGCGAAACCAGCCTGTCACGACATTGGTGTGTTTGTAGTTACCTCCTCCTGTAACCATGGGGGCTGTGGTGTGTCTTGCCTGTCCCTCTCCCAGGGCTCAAACCCACACTGAATTCCCAGATTTAACCTCTAATTCTCTCAGCAGGCAATGCCACTAGTCACCAAATGGAGAGGGCTGGACACTCTTCCCTCATCGCAGGACCAGGGATGAGATTTCCCCTGTCGCAAAGTGCAGTGGATGAGCCACAGCATGGGCTGGGGCAGAGGGAAAAAAACGCCAGGCAGATTTGACAGGTGGGAGGGACCTTAAGGCACGGGAAATTCAAGCTAGCAGCATCACTTGTGCAGAAATACATTTTTAAAGGAGGAAAAAAACTAATAGTGCAATTATGCGAGCATGCACATACCTAAAATCTATAGTACTGCAAATTATACATGCAAAATGAAAGGACACCGACCTCATCAAGCAGTTGGTCAACTCTTCCCAAAATAGCTGTCTCCATTTGGTCTGCTGAAAGCCAGGCAGGGAGCTGTGTCGGTCTGTCCGCTTCCAAGTGGGACACCCGGGACTGCAGATCGGAGGTCCGAAAGTACAGTAGGAGACTCAGCACTAGAGAGAGCAGGGAGATGCCGGGCAGCCCCGAGCCCAGCAGGAGAGGGAGGCGGCAGCATCTCTCCCCATCGCTGGTCCTGGGGGGAGCCACGCACCCCCTGTCAAAAGCTGCTTCGCCGACGCCTTTCCAAGTCTTCTCCTCCAACATTCCCTCCCTGTCCTGAGAAACAATAAATAAATAAATAGAATAAATAAAGCCTCACTCCTACTCCAAGAAACACAATCCAGAAGGCATAGAAAAAGAGTGTCCAAGGGGATCCCAATGCCAGCAAATAACAAATAACAGCAATAATGACAAAAGTAGATGAGGGAGTCTAAAAAATAAAAAGAAACCATACACACATAAAAGGGGTGCAGAAAAAAGGGATCCAACTGCAGCAAAGAGTGGGAGGGGGGGAAAAAATCTGATCAGGATTTTTTTTTTTCTCCTGTGATTCAGTCTTTTGGTTCGCTGGTAGCTTTTTGTTTCCTTCTAAGCTGCCAGTTTCAGTTCCTTCTCAGACCAGCCAGGAGCTCACACATGAAAGTCCCCATTAGAGAGAGGTAATTCTCAGCTGCTCCGGCGACGACTTTGTGCTCTGGCTGATCGTGGCTGCCCTGTAACATGACACACTCCCTCCAAACTACAGAGCTGGGATGAGCGAGCTGCGCGGCTTCCCAAAGTAACCTCCTCTGCTCGCCCTCTCTCTCCACCTCTCCCTTGCTGTATGATTTATTTATTTATGCAAAGCGCTGGGGTGGGATCGGGCAGTGGGACGCCCCTGTCCCGCTCAGTCCCCAAACCACCTCTCCGTCGCCAGCTCTTCCCTTTGATGTGACTCTCGCCGAGGTTATTTATAGCGGCAGGAAAGAAACTGTAAAGCAGAGGCTGGGCTCACACCAGCCTGCGTCTTTCTTTCCTCTGTACAGCGTAAGTCACTTTACGGGATGGTGAAAACGGGCTGTCACGTCCTCCACACAGACTCTGGGGCAGCCCTGAGCCACCAGCGGTGGGGTATTGTGACCCTGATGTTTTGAGGAGAGCAGCCAGGCAGGGGGAGAACCAGAGGGAAAGGTGTGGAAAAAAGAGCTGGCAGCCGAGGACTCTGCAAAAGACAAGCAAAGAGCAACACGGAGCAACATCCCAAGTGGGCAAGCTGCAGTGCGAGGGGGAAACTTTTTGGGCTTGATTTGGGCATACGATGAGTCTGGGGGGCACCAAGGACATTCAGAGGAATTAATCTGCTGAGGCCCTCTAGTGAAACAGAGCTTCCCATCACCTCCTCCATGTCCCGCCGGGCACGGGGCGCCGGACAGAAACCCCCCTTGGTGGGGAGCAGCATCCCCACTACGTGCCGTAGGGCAGCTCCGAGCCACGCGTCTGGGAAACAAAGCCTCCTTCTGTTCTTCGGGAGCTAGGGAGGCCCACCACTCCCAATTTTTCCAAGCATAACTTGAAATATTTTATACTCCAGGGTGACATGCAGGCTCTGCTGAGCCCCTGCCTGTCCGTCTGTCCATCCTTTGATCCCCTTCTTGAGCTCACACAGCAGCAAGGCAGCACGGGGACTGTTGTGGTGCGCAGTCATTAAAAGCCAGGCAGCAAATTGGTCTCTTAAAATCTAGCTCCCTTGCTGCTCTTTCACTGTCATTTACATGTTTTAAATGAAGATTTTGCGTGCAGTCTCTGCTGGAAATTACTGGCAGAGAAAACTCATATTCATCTCTCGCCTGGTCTCTGTTTCAGAGGGCTGGAAGAAACAGACCTTCTGGGAACAGGTTAAAGCGAGCACGAGCTGTTTCTTCTCCACCAGACAAACCCTTGGAGGGCCCAGTAGCACACAGCCCCGATTCTTTTAATGGCCTCATGCCTTTCACAGCCACTCGTTTCCCGAAATGGGGTTTTAGCGTCTGCGAGGCAGGAAATCCTTTCTTTATTTCTTTTAGCAGGTTTCTTGTCATCTCGCTGCTCAAATTCACATTTCTGCTCTGGCACGCATGGAAAACACCCTTCTGCTGGCTGCAGCCTTTCAACAGTTTCTCATATGAGCAAGGCAGAGCCGTATAACCGACAGACCCGGCAGATGCAGGGTGTCTATTTGTTTGGGAAGCACAGCCGCCCCAGTCTCCTGCCCCGGCTCAGTTTCTTCCCAGCTATGCCTGTGTTAGTAGTCTATTTCTTTGTGAAAGCAAAAGGAGTCTTTGAGGCTGTGGCTTTGCCAGAGAGAAATAGTGGTCCATGGAGTTACCTGAGATGCCGCCCGTCATCACAGCAAGTGGACAGTAAGAAATGAAGGGGAGATGCTTAGAGGCTGATGATACAGTGGGAATCAGAGATCTACACAGTAAATAACAGTTGGCAGCTGGGATGCTGGGCATCTTAGAGAGCTCTGAAGTACGTACTTAAAGCCTGGGGTTGAACTACAGATGACTGCAGTTACCTGCCTCTGTTACACATAGCTTCACCAAAGGCTGTCTTTCTCTCTCTCATTCTCTCCTTTATACCAGCCCAAGCACTAAAATCACAAAAATTCACCTTCTAAGCTGAAAACGGAAATCTGCTGGGTGTCTCCATTTCATTTCCCCACACTGGCTGGGGAGAGCTCTCTGCTCTTTCACTCTGATTTGTGACAGAGATCCTGCTGTCCAGACACGAGCATTGCCTGAATGACTCTGTAAGTGCCTTTTCCTGCCTCCCCGCCAGCCCCTCTGCAGCTGATCAGTTCATTTAGGGGGTATGTCATAGCCACTGCAGGCTGGGGAGCTGCACTCGGCCGGGCTTCACGTGAAAGCCTTAGCTACAGATGTGCAAGAGAGAAATTTTTCTATCCGTGAGGCATTAAGGAGCCCTGTCATCCCATGCCAATACAAATGGGCTAATTTAGCTACGAACCTGAGCCAACTGCGCATGTCAAGTCCGCAGCACTGCTTGCCAAACGAGCTGCCTCCAGAGACGGGCCCCGGCATGTGGACTCCTTGCTCCTTGAGTTGAGCATGGCTCAACCTTCAGCTCTCTCTGAAGCCTCAGAGGAGGTGGGTGCCGGCCTGAAACCAGTCCACCTGCAAGTTCGTGACACTTGAGGCTGGTCAAGTAAGAAGCAGATGCTCAGTTGCAATCAAAGGGCGTGATTTCACCGACCAGTGACCGAGCAGGCTTAGACTGCCCTCGATACGCCAAGCTTGAGGCTACATCCCTTTTTCCTCAGGGAGGTTAATGCAATTACTTACAAGGACAGTAACCACACATTTCCACAGCTTCTAACACATCCTCTGGCACAGTTGTGGACCTCAGCACAAACATACAACGAAATCTGGATCAAATACAAAGCAATATATACCTCCCAAAGCAGCTGAACCCCTCTGTACAATGAAAGAAAGTGTTTCACTTCTAGCACATCACACAGGGTCAATTCATGTGCTGGACACGGATACGTACAGGTATGAAAGCCTCCAGGTTCTTCAGTCTGTCGCTGGTACTGGCAGTTTGTCCTTCTCAGGGGCATTGGTACTTGGGCAAAGTGCTTTACAGAGGGCTGGCCATTGCTGCTCTGCAACAGACACACAGTGCTCACAAAGGGGCATGATGTGTGAGGATTTCTCGCAGGGTACAACGTGGTCTCATTGCGAGAGACCATAAATCCTCTTTGATCCCAGGTAGGTAACATGGGCATGAGCCACTCCACACTGCAGGCCAGAAATGGAGGAGCCAGGCATGGATGAGGTTCTCGCTTCTACGTACATGGTTCAAGCCAGCAACGTATCTACAGCAGTCATTGATTTGGCCTGGAAAGGGGTGGGCAACAGCAGCAGACCTTCCTCACTTTCCTAGGTTTTAAGCAGAGCCTTTCATAAACAACAAAACAAAACAAAGTGCCCTTCTTGTCATTAACTGGAAGTTGAAGCCAACTGCCTGGAGACAGCCGTGCACTCAATCCCATCAGTAATCTCCAAAACTGCCTGAGGAGAACTTCCCCTTTTCAGGCCATTTACTTGGGAAAAAACCCCACCCCACTTCTCTCTTTCTTTCTGTTTTTTTTTGTTTTGTTCCCCCCCCCCACCCCCCCTCAGGAAATGTGGGGGTCTTGGTGTGCTCAAACGAGCCATTAACTAGCAGCCAACATCTCCAGCTATTGTAAATATATTAACTCAAGGCCTTTCGCTGCGTTTATTAGACTCAAGAACAACATCTGGAAACAGATGTTTTCTGAGTGCAGAGGAGAGGAGGGAGGAGGGGAAAAAAACAAGGGGGGAACAGAAGGATTCTTGCAAGTGGAAGTGCGTGGGTCTGCAGACCATCCCGTTGCAAAACACTGCTCAGATGGAGCATTGCGAGGGGCCGAGACCGGTGCAGCCATGTCTCCCCTAGGCAAGGCAGTGAGAGCAGGACATCTCAGGGGGGTCTGACAGAAACAGTGATGGGGAAATAGAAAAACTTGTGTCTGCTTTCAGGGCCCTTGTGACGAACGGTCAGAGCACTCTCACAAAAATGGGATATCTGGGGAGGGGGGCGATTTTTGGCCTGTTTTCCTTCCCTGGGTATGGATCTTCCTAGTCCTCAGTTGCTCCGTGTCCCACAGAGCGCCAGGCTCATGGCGGGGTAAGGTCACCTCCTCAGCAGCTTAGGAGCATCTGCCACAGGGACCCACGGAGTGGGCAAGGTCTAGGGTTGCTACAGGACACCACCACAGTGTCACATCTGCCCCAAGCAGCCCATTCTGCTTGCCCTTTGAGGAAGGAAACCTCCCAGCCCAAGGACTGTGAAGGACCAAGGGGTCCTGCTCTGGCTTGGAGTCTCAATGCCATGGCTGAATTTTACACAATATTTAGGGAATTATGTAGTGTTACTAGGGACAAAAAGCAAGCAGGCACATGCATACTTAAAAATATATTCCATGACATTATCGGTAAAACGCCATTCTCAACTAGATCCACTTTGCCTTAGGTACCAGAGATACCTAAGGTACAACAAAGATCTGAGATCAAAGCTTCCTTGCATTTCTTTTGAGCGAAATGCAGTTGGCACCCATACACATACACTTGCTTTTCATAAAAAAAAAAAAAAAAAAAAAAAAAAAAAAAACCC
>Ga0065711_1026687_pt1 | contig 62374 bp, 35 predicted proteins | sample Hoacrofraction12_FD_59098 | JGI IMG/M metagenome (GOLD analysis project Ga0065711, IMG submission 59098) | Hoatzin crop microbial communities from Cojedes, Venezuela - Epithelial fraction 12 v2 (version 2) | ecosystem: Host-associated > Birds > Digestive system > Esophagus > Crop | place... | reverse complement strand
GAACCGGCCCGCCGCGGCTGGGCGAGAAGCAGCCGGCCCGAGGGGACACTGCCGAGCCGGGAAGGCCAGCGCTGGTTCCGTGCGCCCTCACTTCGGTTTTCCTCCCGTGCGGCGCTCAGGCGTGCGGTGCGTTTTATGCACGTGCAGTTTCTGTTGCCCTTCTCCCTCGCTCCAGCGACACTCCACAGTAGGTCACCTTTGTCATCCGCTCCGCCTGCCAGTTTAGAAATGCTTGGACCTAATATTATGCAGTAGGCGAAGGAAGATCGTAGTGGAGCCCACGGTTTACCTGTGTGAGGTACCAGACTCGGTAACAGAGCTGCTAACAAACAGCGTCGTCTTCCAGAAGAACCACTGTGTCGTAATTCCTACTGTCTTCGTTTAAGAAAGATAATTCAGGTCATTTTGTAGTAAAATAGCAACTAAATCAATGAACAAAGCTTAATGATAGCTTAATGTTTTTAGTTCTTCACTACATCCATACTTACGAAAAAGGTCAGCCGGAAGCAGCAACACTCAGAAGCAAACAGAATGAAAAATGTTTCTTGTACGCAGTAACCAATCATTCCGGCAGCGACAAGACAGCGCGTTGGTGTCCCAGCGAACAGGGAAACCCCGGCAATGGCAGAAAAGCACAGAGCTTATTAGTATTTCCCTCCAGAAACTGACAACAAGTTTAAAATAAATTGCCATTTTAATTCCACTGCCCATGAGTTAGGAACTGTAAGTACTGGTAACCTCTTTATTGAGTGTGGAGTCAGGAGAGTCCCAGCTTGGTTCACATCTTCACAAACCTGCGCACACTGACGGTGCCGGACGACATAAACCCAACCACAGAGTCCGACGGCTGCGAGAAGCTGCCTTCCTGGGTGTTGGGAACGCCACCGCACCCTGCTGAACTGGAACAGCTTCGTCCTGCTGCCACGCATCGCCTCTGCATTTCCAGCCCCACTGCCACTGCCTGGCTCCGTCAGCAGATGCCAGGCTGCAGCTCTTCCACTCAGGCCTGTCCTTCAGAGCTGCATCCAACTGCTACGCTCAGAGGAATGCTCTCCCACAGGATTTGTGATTCACCCCTGTCCACTTAGATGATATCCCAGAAAACTCATCTCCAAGGTGACAGCTTAGTCAGTGCTCCGGAAAATTTACCCAGGCCGAGCTCCCCGTTAAATAATGACCTGACATTTGTTCTGTAGAGGGAGACAAAAGCCCAGGCTGGCGAGAACGGTTGGCAGCCGCTGGCGCTTGTGCCACTCGGAAGCCGGATGATAATCCTCCTTCGGGGACCCATCGCTTCTTGGCAGGCAGAGCTGCCCCCCAAAGCTGCGCTTTGCTGTGACTTGCGCTGCTACCTCCCACCCGCGGCGCAGGCAGCGTCGGTGGGCACGGCAGGAGAAACCAAAGCTGACTGCCAAGAGTCAGAAAGGAGTTCACGATACTGAGAGCTGGGAGGTAAGATGACAGATGAATTTGGTGACGATAAATAAAAACCAGCAGATATTGAGAAAGACAAATCTGTTAGACCCACATAAAAGATGAAATTAGCTTTTGCTCAGATAAGAGATTCCAGCAGCTCTGAGCACAGCTTCATGAAGACATCAGCTAAGCAATAAGCAACAGTCAAAACGGCAGAGTCTTACAAATTCCTAGGCAAGCAGACCAAACCAGAAAACATCATTCCAGATGAATTGTGAGTTCACCTTATGTGCACAGCACACAGCTCTCATTCCTTTCAATTAGCTGGAGCAGAATTACGAAATGTACAGACGAGGGTGACCGGGATAATCAGAGCGTCTTCCGTACAGGGAGAGATTAAATAAATGAGGACTTCCCAGCCTGGAAACAGAGGTCACTACAGGCTAATAATAATGATGGTACATGAAATCATAAATGGGATCAAGGAGGACGACAGATGCAATTATTCATTACATCGCACGACAAAACCAGGAGACATAAAATGAAGTGTTCACATCGCAGGTTACATGAAATAATCACATAACAAAAAAAAGTATTTTTTTCACACAGTCTGTAATTAAACTGTAGTGTTCACTGTCAAAGCATGCTGTGAAGGGTAACAATTTAGGATGGGTCAAAGAGATGTTTATCCCAGCTAACGAAGTTACAAAATACTTCTCAACACTTAGAAACACTACGTAAACAGATAGAGCTGTCCGCACATCACGGGCAGCGGAGCAGTGGCAGCAACGGTGAAAGAGAAGCAGCTACATGCATTGCTCATCCACGCACGCAGTCCTACCACAGCTTACCTCCCTACAGAGGCAGAGCCTCTGCTCAGACGTAGTCATCATGAGGGGACGAGATACGTATGTTTTTCACACTATGCCTAATTCTATCTATTCATGGCAGTTTTTATTTTTAAGGATCCCCCAAATTGCTGCTAGTGTGTTGGACAGTTTCTGTTCTACCCAGCAACAGAGGTACTCAGAACTGCCCTCCGGAGAGACATGCACGCAGAGAAGTGGGGGCAGACAAGCTGAAGCAGGTTTCCCTCTCCAAGGATAAAAAAGCAAAAGCCCCTACGTGCTGCAAACGTTCCAGCAATTCTCCTCCAAGTGCATTATCTGCTCTTCCACCTAAGCTACGGTTGCACATGTCTAACCACCATCAACATCGGCAAGGTCAGGCAGCAGTACAAGCAGCCGCGCTGTTGTCTCACCTCTTCCCCCTTTAGAGCACGTGCTCTGCTACGCGATCTCTCCTGTTGCCTCAGGACCCCCTTCAGCCGCCTCCAGTCGGGGTGGTCAGGCAGGGGAAGGCAGGGAGCGGCGGTTCAGCCCCGGAAGTTTCCATCCCGAATGAACGCGAGCAGTGTCACCACGCAGAGGCTGAAGGGATGCGGTACGCAAAGCAGCGCCGAGTTCTCGAATGCGTCCTTTTCCCTGGCCATAGCATGGGCTGCAGAAATACAATGTCGGTTCACGGCTGAATCAAATCTCATTTTAGACGCGCTACTGTGGCTGCCCTTAGAAGCTGTTTAGTTCAGGATGCCAGCACAGGCCTTCCTTCTTTCACCTAAATATCCAGTTCTGAGTTTTGCTGAAGAAAATGCAGGAAAGATGAAAATTCACTCTTGAGTCAGGAGTCCTTGCTTGGCTGCCTGCACCCACGCAGACGAAACCCCAGGGGCAGAAGACCACGAGATCGATGCAGGAGCTCCTGCAGCCTCCAGCTTCCTCCCCTGCAGCGCGGTGGTGACCCAGGCAGGGCCATGGGGCAGCTGCGGTGGCAGTGGCAGCGGGGCAGCAGAGCTGCCCTGTGGCTCAGAGCTGCACCCGGCTGGTGCGAAGCCCTCAGCCCCAGCCCTGCAGCTCTCCCGTTGTGGCGCAGACAAGCGGGGATGCTGCTGCGAGGCCACAAATCTGGTTCCCGCACATGAAGGTGAAGAAAGGCAGACATTTGGTCTCACTTTCTGCGACACCCACGACCACAAATGAGCTGGTGCAGGGCAGGAACCGGTGCGCAGCAAAGCGTGGCAGGGTTTCCTTGTCCCCCCAAGAGGCAGGGAGGGAGCAGAGCAGAAACCAGACCTGGTTCAGCTCCTGCTTTCCTTCTGAGGCTGCGCAAGCCTGGCCGGTGGCTCAGGCTGCCCTGCAGTCTTTGCTTTCCAGCCCCGTACAACTCCCTTCCCTTCCTGGCTATAGACTTTGAATGATCACCGGTCAACACTGATCAGTAAGCGAGCCGTCTCCACGTAAGGCGCCCCACACATTGTTCAGACATCACAGAACATGAAGCAGCTCATGAAGAACACGTTACTACAGAAATAACAAAGCTGATACATATTTGCCATTCCATTGCATTCAATATACTTATATTTAATACGTTTATATTTACCCATCTCTTCATATTTGATATGATGAAATATTTGCTCTGAATGTTCCCCGCCACCTCAGCTGGAAAGCAGAGACGTGACCATGTTTGCCCGCTTGGTCTGGCCCTCTCTGTTCCTCAGCAGTGTAACAGCCCACGGGCTGGGACAGACGGTTCCCACGCGAGCGCTGCTTGTGCCGGGAGCTCACGGAGCCCCCTCCCAGCCAGCTGCCTGTGCTCCCCCCTCGAATTCCAAAGACAACGGAATAAGAAAAGCCCATGCAAAATGGGGAGGAAGAGGGGATGTGAGGTATCTTTAGCTGGTCTTTTCACAAAAGTATAATTTCAATTCACCTTTTCCCAAATACAGAGCCCAGTAAGTGGTGATAAGACGGAACTGAAAATTAAAACTGTAAATAGAATCAGTGCTGTACTTTGGTAGTGTTCGGCACTCACCCCAGCACAGCCAGGAAGGAAATAGTTTGAGAACACCAGATGCTCTTTGCAACTGGTATTTTGGATATATTTCCAGCAGGGATTTCTCCCCTCCCCTCCCCATAAAAACAGACACACATTCTCATTTAACAACTAATTGATTTATTTAACAATACAAATTTCTTTCTACTGCATGGTTTAGCAGAGAGAACTTGAGAAACAAAATTAGCTTCTTTTCTCTTTTTAAAGTTTAAATGTTTACACAAAAACAACCTTTACTTCAGTAAATATAAAATTTACACACAAAAAAACTACATTAAAAAAAGAACAGAATCATGACAAACCAACAAAAAAAGGAATGGGAATTCAGTGTAAAGGATCCAATTGCAAGGAAGGCAAGATGGGGCAACACTAACAAGGCATCCCACTTGTACACCTAGGTGTCTGAAGTTGTAGGTACAATGTAAAACCAAAAGACATTAAAATTAGGATTAAAACTTGTATTTTTATACCATAATATTTTACGATATAAATATCTGTAAATTCTGTAGGCAACACAGCTAGCGCGTGAGATACATAGTTTGCTCTTGCCTGGAAAGCCACTGGAGTGGTGTACGAGCACTGTGCCACCCACGGGTGCGCTAGCAGTCAGCAGTGAGCAGACATCAGACGTCCGGCCCAGATGTGATGATAGCCCCTTGTTCCTTTGCCAGTCTGTGCTATTTCTCACACGTCCAAGGACATAATGAGAAACTCTGGTCACCTTCAGCAGTGATTTCCAGCACTTCATCTCCTGGCATTAGTCTGTTACCTGACTTAGGCATATTCACCTGCCAGATCCCCTGTTTCTCATTCCCTTTTGCACTTCATAACCTGAACTCCAAAGCTATCTTGTAGCTACCGAGAGAGACTGGCTTCTAGGTTGAGATATTTGGGATACACAGTTCTTCAAGCCACCTTCAGGAATCTGTAGAAATATTTAAAGTAGGGTGGACAATTCATGGTCAAAGGTTACGTGATATAAAAAACAGGGACCTACATAGTGATGGCTAACTTCAGATCTAAATCTTTAACATTTTTTCTATTGCTTTAATATTTAAACTTAACATTCAGTTTTCATATATTAAATGAGCAGAGCATCTTATTGATAGAAGTGCTACGTTATCTCCAAAAACACCAGGTAGTAAGGGAGACTGTAAAGTTTAAAATTAAGTGTAATTTTAAAAATCATTTAAAGGGATGAATTCTCTTTTTTTAATAATCAATAGTGTGACTGGCAACCTATAAAAGCTTAAATTATAAAACTATTAGTGACTCTACTTTTTAAACTGTATATACTATAAAGCTGTATATCTTTTGTTACTTACAGATGTTACAAAATTTCCAAGCCATAAAGTGAAGGGGGGGAAACGTAGTCCAAAAGTTTGGCAGATTTCATTTTCACTAACAAAGGTTCGTTTCCCCCATGACTTGTTTTCATGTCATAAAAATCTGATTAAATTTATTCTACTGCTTTCTTTTCTGGACAGATGATACAGTGTTCAATCATGCTTTGGAAGACCATTTTCAATGGGTAACTGTAGTTCTCTAGATCAGCAAGTCCAACTTGCTTTACTAGGAAACAAAAGCAGCAGACTGTCTCGAATTTGGCCCTCGCCCTGCCATAAACACTGGTAGCAGGACTCAGGCAGTCCGTTACGAGAGCAGGACTGGCCCTGAAGCAACCAGCTATGTTAACCTCTGGGGTGAGCATATGCAATGCTCTCATTCCAACTTCAGAAAGAGGCGAACAGTATTAAACTTAAGGAAATGGTAGAAATGACATTTGTTCTGTAAAACACAACACAGGGAAAACTTAAACAATCCACAGGTGTGCATTAAACATTTAATAGCAAGCTTTTGCTTATGTATATTAATTTAAAGATTATCCACAGGGATCTGTGATACACTGGCCCTGCCTTGTTACTATAATTAAATTTATTCAAATATTAATTTAAAATAGGAAAACAAAGAAACTACTCCTTGGGGAACATGTTTATTGTGTTTGAGATGATACACTGGGTGCTCTCTGAGCTACAAAGGGAAAAAGGAAATCCTTTCATTACAAACTGACAAAGGTAAAAGTTAAAACAGTTTTCACAACAGCATGTACCACATATTGGAAATAGATCTGGGTTTAATACAAATGACATAATTCCTAGTAATCTACAGCTACCTTTAATAACTTCATACAGATAATGAATTAGGCTAAAATGCACTATAATATTTGGTTGACTTCAGGAACAGTATCCTTAGTACATCACAAAATACATTTTGATATCCCAAAGAAGCAAGACTTGCAAGTAGGCATTTTAAACATAACTAATCTACAGCTACAAATTTCTACTCTTGATAGCATTTACCTTTTTGGGGGGCAGTATCCCAGTCTTCAAAAGGATAAAAGCAGAGTAGAATCAGTATAACATATACACAGAAGTCCGTATTGTAAAGGCTATAAAGATTTGTTGCACACTGCAAAGTTGCCTTCTGCACCTTCACACTGCACAAGTAGTTTGTCATTTTATGTTGCATATCTCTTGGTCCACTGTCTGGCTATCCTGTCATGTTCTGCTCTGTTGGTCAGGTACTGAGTGGCTATGCTTCCAACCAGAGGGTCAGCTGCAAAGGGCAGGAGAAGATGCATTAGAAACCATTCCACAGTAAAAAAAAACCAAAAAAAACAAAAACCAAAACCAAACCCACATGATTTAAAATACATAACCTATTCCAAAGTATAATCTTTGTTAGGCCAGAAAATGCTGTGAGATATAGTGGGACTCTTATCATACAAGCCATTCCCAAGAGAAAACACACACGGCACAACAAACATAAAAAGAAAACAGAAAAGTCTGTTGTGGTTATCTGCATCTTCAGGAACCTTGCCCCAGCCAGGGGCCCTGCTTTCACCCCTCTGGCAGGGCCGACGGGTGCAGGGGACACTCAGCGAGCGCAGCATCCTGTCGCAGCGCTGGGACCAGTGTACGTCGGGCTATCAGGAGGATGGCCACACACCGAGGGGATCCAGTTCGCTTCAGGAGCCATCGAAGCTTTGCGTCAAAGAGGCTAATCCATTTCTCCCTGATCATCACCAGTCTTCTGCCAAGGAACTGCCATCTTAGCACTACTGCTCAGTTCCTGCCCCGACCACAGACAATCAGTGTTCACTGCCTAACGACACCGGTCCCACAGCGTTGCTGAGAAACTGTATGGCTTCCAGTGGAGTTCCTCCCCTCCCAACAGCAACGAGGAACTCTCTTCAAAAAAAGGGAAAAATCTCTCTGAACATCGTCCCCCTCACATTTGCAAAACCAAGCGTTTCAATTGCTGTCTTAAGAGAAGGGACTTCCCGTGGCCCCTTCCAGCCTGCAGGATTTATGAGTTTATAACTCAAGAGAACTTTGTTGCTTTCCTGGATCAACCGCTCCCTTGCAGCAGCTCCTGCAATACAGATCTTTGGTGACATCAACTTATTTTCTCCACCATACCTTAGGAAAAAAAAGGCTTACTGCTATTCACTTTCTGTCGTGCCACAGGAGTGAAAAGTGCCATCAAATGTGGGACCGCATCCAAGCACGAGCGTTTCATCCCCAATTTAAAAAATATTATTTTTTATTTAATCTGCATACAATCAAACACGCATATTATATTCCATGGCAAAGAAGTCAAAGGACTACGAGTGGATGCTCAGTAAATTATCAGCTCCTTACCCGGGTTGCAGTCTGTCAGAAGAGAACAAATAGACAGCAGAACCTTTGAAATAGTCAAAGCAGGGCTCCAGTTGTCTTTCAGGATATCCAGACAGATGACTCCCTGACTGTTGATGTTGCAGTGATAAATTCTGGTACGGAAAGTAACCTACAGTCGCAGCGTAAGAGACAGAGAGAGAGTCACTCGGTGCTGCCCAGGGATGCTGCCCCTTGGCTCCGAGCAGCAGCAGTGCCTGGGGTGCTCCCAGCTCTGCAGAGCTTCTGTGGAGGCAGCTCCTCGCTGCTCCTTTGCTAAAACAGTTGTTTAACAGAAGAGAGCGTACTTACTGTAGTCATGGCTACCTTTAAGAAACCTACCACAGAGATCTTTGGTGCACAGCCTGCTTTCACACAGCCCATCTGTCTGGTACCCAGAAAACTTAGGACCTACTTTGTAGTACTGCATGCTATTTAACTAACATGTCGCACGTCAAGAACAATCTTATCTCAATGGTAAATTTACTGTGGTTTCTGAAGGTGAAGTAGACAGAATCTGGCTGCATGTGCAGTACTAGTTGATCTTTTCCTTTCTTTCACAGGCCTAACTATAGACCATGAAAATTACTATTTAAAATTGGAGTATTGTATTATTCTTGTTCAAATTAGTAATGAAATCTTTGCCTTACCCTCCATTAGGCAGGACCTAATATACATCCAAAACAATGCTATCACAGTAGCTAACACCATCCCTGTCTTTAAATTATTTCAGACCAGTATCGGCAGAGCATGTAAGCATTATTCTGCACAAATAAGAAGCCTAAACCAAATAAGAGTCTAAAACTCTGCATCACTTCATTATAACAATCATAACTCAGAGAATATTAAATTCTGTGCATTTCAGAGAAGTGTGAAATACATAAAGGGTATATTATTCTTTATGCTGCAGTCCTTCTGGGAATGAAAAAAGACCTGATTTATAACAACGATCTTGTAGCCACAAGAGCTCTAAGTTGCAGAAACGTTGTGTGGTAGAATGTATTTAGGTATTTCGTCTTTGCCATTGTCAGCAGTGTCCTTTCAGGTGACTTGGTCAAGAGCTGTAATTCAGCATTAAGGGAGGGAAGAAGGGGATGACTAACTTCTTTGATATCTATTAGTAAATTATGATTTTTTAAGTGTTAACACTATTTCTGAGGAAGGAAATGAAATTTTAGTTTAGGTTAAGATTTGTTTCACTTAGTAAAAAGAGTTTTTGCTTAAAAATATTATCAAGCAAAGTTACTGATCTTTGCAGTAGTAAACAGATTCACATTTCACAATAACAGAAATCATCACAGTATTTCACCCAACTTAAAGTCACAACATAACACTCTTTGTCTGTCTAAACTTATTTTAGCTTTCTGTTATTTGGCTAAAAATTACGTGAAAATATAGAATATAGAACATGGTTCATAACAGAAAAAAGTTTATTATACATATATTTTAGTAGCTGGAATGAGAAGAAGGAAGCATAAGAAGGTTTTGTGCTGTCTTGTATTAAAATTAAAATTTCTTGAATCTTCACTCTTAATCAGAATTATTATCTCATTTATCACTTGGCAAAGCCTCAATATTGACTGTGGAAATCAGGAAATAAATTAGACACAGGATTTTTCTCAAATTGTAAGCCAAGATTTTGGACCTTGTCATTTTCAAGAGAGCACAAACAAATTTGATATTCAGAAAGCGATGAGCACTCATTCACTGCAAGTTACATTCTTCTCACATGTGAAAAAATGATAAACGCAATAAAAACCTTACCCTTACCTTTGGTGGCTTGAATGGATAGTCAGATGAAAACGTGATATCCAGGAAAAATACGCCTCCTTCATATACAGAGCCTGGAGGTCCAAGTATAGTAGATCTCCACTCATAAATGTTATCCCCTTTAGGACCGGCACTGTGTAAAACAAGAGGAGAGAGAAAGAAAGAGTCAGGTGTACCTCTGAGAGAGGCATGTTTATGGATTTCCTTCTACATTCATTTTGTTTAACACAAACCACTTGCCCATCTTTAACACCTGCCTAATTCCAATGGATTCCAGTGGGCTCAGTGTTTCAAACAGGCATGGAAGCTGGGCACTCCGCTGTCCCTCTGGACATGCAGCAATGAAACAGATTGACCATGATCTACTGGACTGCCATGGTCTGAAACGTATCCCCAGACCTGCATTCCTGAGTACATGGTTGCTCTGAGCTTCTACATCATGCGCTTCCAACGACATCATATCCACGCACAAAGGGAGTTGTGTATCTTGACCACATTCACCTTCTCCAGGCATTAAATGGATCACACCTTCATAAAAATTGTGACTTACACGTACATCGACACACATTTATTGCCACTTGATTCACAGGCTGGAGTGAAATGTTACACCCTTGGGCAGGAAAACTGGGGATGGGAGAGACAGAACCAAGGAACCTGGAACTGAGCTCCTTACAGCGCTGCTAATCCAAATAACTGTTTTCTTCAGGATATACTGATGTTCTGCCTCCAGGCAACCAGCACTGAGACTACTAGTTTATTTTAAGAAGCACAATACTGCACACATCTCTCACCAGGGGAAGGGTTATTGCATAATTAATTATTAAAGAAAATCTTTGAAAGAAGGGATAACGAACAAGTGGTTTCTCGACTTCTGAAACATCATACCTGATGCTATTATCACACAGTAACGATCTAACCTCCTCACAAAAGAAATCAAAGCACAATCTTCTTTCTGTAAGCAAGTCTCGGGGTAAACATTAACCTAACCTTCTGCAAGAGGTCCTGAATCTGAACCCCTGAGATCCAAACTGACTGCTACGGAAAAAAAGCACCACTGAGCTCACGCAGGCACAGTGGATTCATCATATCTATGCAGACCAGTCAATAACGGCACTGTATAAGATCCTTTCCAGTCTGCCCACCTCAGCACCCTCCCAGGGACCACCTACATCCCACAGACACATGGTGGAACGTCCCCATCCTTCTCCCTCTGAGGTCCCGAGGAACAGGCACTGAGGACTGTGGTATGTGATGGAACATGGAGCAAGCGACAGCGCATGGCACCAAGCTGTAGCCTGGGAGTGTGTGGTTTCTGGCATTGCTCGACACTCCGAGGAGCCTCCCTACAAGCCCTCCACGTGTTAAGGCTCTTCCCATGACACGTCACCTCACCTATTTGTCATACAGATGTCTGCAGTCTGTAACATGGCATGCTGGACATTCATCCTCACTACGTAGCCAAACACGTGGAGACACTTATCAGAGACAAGGAATATGAGCAGTCTGCACTATGCATCTGCAATTCCTGCACCAAAAACTTAGCTATTTTTACATTAAGATCATATTCAAGAAACAACCAAAAGCTGATTTTGATTATGAATTCCATTTCAATTCATAATTCCCCAACATGTTTTTTATCTTGCAGATGTTTCATGTACCAAATGTTTAAACTGTTGCAGGCCTTTCATTAATGGGACAAAATAATCATGGATTTTGGCTGACATCCTATTTAATTAAAAACAAAAAAATTATCCGATGGAGCTGTAGCTATTTTCCTGTTGCCAAAATGAAAGTAGGTAACAACAACATGCTGCCCTCTGGAGTACAGCTAAGAAAGAATAACTAGAAGTGCTGTCAAAATAAAGTTGGGTCTAAAATCACTGACCTTCCCTTCCTACTTGCAACACATGCACAATACTGGAAGAAAAACAGTAGATAAATTTTAGGAAAAAAAAAGGAAATCCAGAGGCAAGGAGGTCCATTTTCGATGATGTAATGAACCATTTGTACCCTCAGTCACTCCAGAGGATAATTCCATTCGTGCTCTCTAAAAAGCGATTAGTGTAAGAACTGAAAATATTGGGGCAATAATGACAATATTTAAAACCCACACAGGCCACTGAAATGTTTTAATTAATTCTTGACATTCATCAAGCTTACAGCTAATTAGTACTGTGCTTGGAAACTAAATTTCTATGGAGCAATTCAATTTAAGTATTAGATGTCCTAATGACTGTTTTATAGTTTAACGCAGAGGTTAGTGCTCTTGCCTTGTGTGTCAGGTACCTTTCTTCCATACATCTCTAACATCTGGATGCAATTCAATCAGATTAATGAAATAGCTGAATTAAATTAGTGACATATTTCAGCCCAATGAATCAGTCAGAATTAAGTGCGGCACCAGTCTGGTGCCAAACGATCTGGCAATCACTCACCAAGCCAGAGCAAGGGCATCTATCAGCGAGTAGCCAGAAGTGCAGTGCAGTAACTCTCTGCCCATTACTATCTGCCATCCCTCTCTGTGCCACCGCTAGCAATGTCTGAAAGGATCGGGCTATAACGTGAGCAGGGGAATTCCTAACCTCATAAGGCGAAGACAACGCTGTGTTCAAAACCTCTCCCCTACTGCTGAGAAGAAATTGCTGCAATGTCAAAAGTAATACAAAGCTGTAACAATAAGCACACTCTGATAATGGAGATTGTTAAATCAAACAATTTCATTACACCTGGCTGAGGTTTATGAAATTTCTATTTAACGGCTGAAGTGGTGTCTCACTTCCAGTGATGTAAAAGATACTCCTGCTTCGTTAGCAACCCGAAAATCCCCGCCAGTGCTACATTCTTGGTGTGAGAAGACACGAGATCAAAGCGCAGGAACAGGACATCACACTTGGCTTCTACCACTTGCCTGTTTCCACTGGGGATCATCCTCAGCCAGCCATACCCTACTTTGGCTTTTGTACACATACCAAGGTCATCGTTTTTGAAAGCAAACAAACCCACACTCTCTAAGGCTCAGCAGAACATACCAGACATGTTCACAGCACTCTCGGCCTCTGCAGTGCTGTCCACCAGGTCAGGACAGGGGGGTTACACCCACCTGGACGACTGCAGAGCTGAGCAGAAAGCGCAGCCCTGCCTCAGACACCACCCCGGTCGCGTACAGAGCTGCAAGTGAGCGCTGGAGCCCCACTGGCATCACGGCCTTCAGCTCCCTGTCACCGCAGAGCATCATCCTGGGGCTGCAGAAAGCCACAAGAAGGGAGCTGCCACTCCCTGGTGCAAATCTAATTTCTCCGTTCCCACAGAGGACAGCAAAAACTCCGGGCTGGAAACCAGGAATAAGGAAGATTTACTCTGTTCACAATTTTCTATTTTGTTGACAAACCCAGAACAAAAACTCTCCTCCTTCTGCTGAGCACTAAAGAGGCTGGCATGGGACGTGCTTCTAGGGGCTGTACTTGAGCTCTTTATTCCCCGAGGATCTCCTGTTAGTGAAGAGACTCCCTCTCTCCTCTTGCAGGCACAGGCTTCAAGCACCTCACCTTAAACCTTGAGAGCTGTGGTGAGTGACAGCCCTGGAATCTCTCTCGCTGTCTGCCGCGCTGGACAGAATACCCGAGGCAGAGTGCTACAGTGGGGAATGTCCATGGTCTTCTTCCCTCCCCCTTTTTCATCGCTGAAAGACCCAGCTCCTTCTGACTTCCCCCATGGAATCCATATGGACACAAAATCCTCCTCTATTCTGTCCTCTAAAACACAAAATACTGATGGAACAACGGATCTGATAGCAACTTCAGTGTTTTGGCTGAAGTTCTTTGTGCAGTTCATTGCTACCAGCCTGCTGCCCTCCTAAATTAGCTTCCAGAACACCACAAATTCAGTAAAGGCTCCACCAGTATATTCTCAATAAAAGAACCACTTGATTAATTTTTTAAAATATGGGCTAAAAAAATCTCAGACAAAATAAAAAAGCAAATTAATTGAAATGACAAAATATTCTTTGCAAAACTAAGGGGGTTTTTATTTCATGCATAAAAGCTGGACTGATTTTTTTTAAATAAATTAGATAAACTGAGAGAATAAGGTTAACTGGCTATATCTGCTTCCTAAGTAGATATTCATTATGCCACTTCACTGAGGGATATACACCTGATCCAGATAAGAGAAAGGATTCATAACCACGCTCTATCCCAGCTAGTCCACTGAACAGCTTTAATTTACAAGTGTGACTTCAGATGGTGAATTTGAGAAGACGTGAGGTTAAACTCTAGGAGCCCATGGGGTCACACCAGGTCCTTTAAACTTAACTCTGCCGAACCCTGGCTCTCAGGTTTCACGAAGATGAAGAACAACTTTTCCAGCACAGTGTCATGTGTATTCACGCGGATCCAGCGGCATTCACACCAGCAAGAAGTCGGTTAGAGTCCTGATGCAGTGGTTATAGAAATCATAATTCAGCATTTGTTACAATTCACTAAATCAAAATGCATTAAAGCTGCCCGTATGGAACTGGCTGCAGGATGAGAAACTAGGACAAGAAATTTCCAACCTACATGATGCTAGTAGCATGCTGCCTTCTGCACTTGCTAAATGCACTTCACCTGTCAACAGCACTCCTCTGAAAACCGGGGCTCTCAATTTGGTAACAGAACACAACTTCACAGTACTGAGACTGTGATAATTAAGAAGAAAAACGGTGAATGAAAATGTAATTTAGCTAGATTTGGTGCTAACTCTGTGTTACGTTTTATTATGAGAAACAATTCAGATCTGTAATAAGATACAACTGAGGGGAAAAAAAATAATCTGTTTTCAGGAAGCTTCCAGACAGTGAACAGTCTTATGAGAAATGTCATTGGTACCATAAAACCAAAAGCACTGGTCTGTCTCCCAAGACGCCCATCAGGGGTGCCTACACAGCCCAGATTAAAGCCGTGGAATATTTTCCTGCACTCTTCTTCCAAAGGCCCCACCCTTAGGTCTGACACCCAGGCAGGCATCGCAAAGGCAGCAGCTAACAAACCAAACGGGGTACCTGGAGTGAGAATTAGGTAAGGAAATAGCCCCCTCCATCCTCCCCAAACTTCTGTCTCAAGATGAGATTCAGCAAATGTAACGCTCCCAAAGCTCTTCGCAGAATGCTCAACCACAGTGACTTTGTCACAATGGTGTAATTACAATTTTTACAGCAATGCAAGTGAAGACAGTGCTTTAAGACAGGAGTAAGGTAGCTTTTTTGATTCAACTTGAAGTACTAAGGAAAGGAAGAATTAATACCCTTAAGTATGTTCCACAACCTCTTGCTTGAAAAATCCACTTCATAAAGCTACGCAGTGAGTTTTGCAAAATCCACAATGCAGTTTCAGAAATTGAGTTAATTAAAACGTTAATTAAAAGACATATGTTCGTGGCTTTCAGTCCTGTGACCTTTAAAAACTAAGAAGCACAGACCGCAATTTCCATTTTCTTTATTTTTTAATGCCTTGTTTACAGAGCTTTCTGGAGTACTAATTCTCAGCACTCATATTCTCAGCACCAGTGTCTAAGCACCTCTACTTAGAGAATCTGGGTAGTACATCCTCTACACACAGAAAGCATACTGGTCTCACCAGCAAAAGCCTTAAGTACAGCCCTTATTTTTGGATTACAGCATTTTCCTAGGGCTGGACACATGTGGGTTGTCTACAGCAATATACCAAATCCGTGTTGAAAACACTTTTTGATATGGTACTCACCATTATTAAGGTTTCCAGGTTATGTGCAATTTCGTACAAAGAAAAAGTTTCAGTCTATTGTGTTCTTTATATAGCTACAACTGTTCTTATTCTGCCTGCCACTGAACTGCTACATCTGTTCGCTGAAAAACATTGTTTACTGCTTCTAGCAGATCCACAGAAGCCCTGTGTAACTGAGGATACACGGAGTCTAGTTCACTGTACAAACCTCTGCTTCCATCACTTCCTCGAAGTCCATCATGCCCTTAAGACTGAAATCTAGAAATTACTGCTGGGGAAAAATGCCTCTATTTAACTCATGGGTCCCCTGCTAATTCAGCTGGCTGTAAAGCAGTGCAGGACTTGTGCCTGAGGCCATGGTTCAATGCAACAGTAAATCCAACCTGAGGGCTCCTCCTACCAGCTCAAAAACAGTATGGCTACTCAAAGCAAAATGCTGATCCAGCGTTAACTAACTTGGTCAAACCGTGTAGGTTCCAAAAACGCCAGCGGACTAGATTTGTGACACCAGGCTCTCTGCTGAGTCAGGTAGCCTTTGTCCTCCTGCAGCCAGCATAAAGAGGGCATGAGCTTGAGATTGCGTGGTCCGCCTTAGAAATGTAATCAGGTGTCCATCTTTGGTCCATGTTGAATTGTACCCTTAGGGGAACCTAACCGCATGCAGATCTGCTATTAATCACCCTAAAGAGAAAGATGCCAGACTGTAGTGCTTCAGACAATTAAAACCTCCAGCACTAAACTTGCCATTAGTAGAAGAACATGCACTGCTGTTACCAAAGGAAGCTGAGGTAACAAATCATTTGACAAGTCCATCAAAGCTGTAATATGTAGATAACCCAAGTAACGTATTTTGGAAAGCTGATAGTTTTTTCACTGCCAAAAGCCCCATTAAATTAGCTCATTGCTACAATGGCTCAACTTTACTTTCCTCTTTGTATTCCTGCTAGTTCCCAGTACTTTTCATGCTGCTGTCAGAAGTCTGCTCAGGTTCTCTCCATCTTCCAGAACAACCGTAGCCAATTATGGAGGCAGAATTCTTGCAATTTTTCTTCTGAAAAATAACTAACCCCAGAACATAGTTCGCTAAATTACAACAGAAATACTGAATGTAAACCAGGTAACAAAACATATCAGATTGTTTCTGTCTATGCTTGACAGAGGAGCTCTAAATATATAGTACCCAGGCAATACATCAAAAGTTTACCAAACACGAGTTGTTTTTGAAAACAGAGAAATCGCAGGACTCCTAGGCATGACGAAAGTTCATGCTGAACATGTGATTTATTTTAAATATCTTGAAATCTGCGAGAAATCCCTCTCACATGCCTACACTACAGATATTATCCATACTCTCTATTAAAACACGGAGCACGACAGTCAGCAACGGGAAACATTTCCTGCTACTTCACCCTGTGTTCATAACAAAGCTGTAACTTAGCATAAAATAAAAGACCCGCTCCCTGTCATCAGTGTTGAAACACTAGTAGTACGAGTGGCAAAACACGTGCTATTTTCTTGCTGTTGGTATAAAGCCCAATTTGTATTAAGGCCAAATCACTTTGTCAAAGAAATCTGTCTACCACGTATTCAGTTCAAATATTCCTTCCGGTCAAAATTACTGATGAACCTGTATTTAGCAAACACAGCAAATTTTATTTTTCTTCCATGAGACAGCACCCTTCTCAACTCCCTAACACAAACAAAACTCATTTGGGATACATGTATAGCTTATCCTTCAATATGTTATAGCCTCCATACTGACGCTAGCAATCCATACTGAAAGAATCACACGGTACCTGAGAAATGATGCAGCCTTACTTTCAAGCTTCTGCCCACAAATACACACAACGCAGGCCATCAGACACAGGATCATTTGCCTAACGTCATCCAGAAAATGTGTGCTATGAGTATGACTGCAATGTAAATCTCCCAAATCCCAGGCCATCACCTTACCCGCTGGACTGAGATTACACTATTAGCAGCTCATTCAATAGTTCTGTGGCATCCACGTGTTTTAGACCTTGGTCATCTCCATCATTCATTGCAAAATCTTCATATCAAAAAGCTAATTGACACTTAAGAAATCCAGTTTAGGATTAACTACCGATATTTTCACTTTTAATGTCAACAAAGAAAATCTATTATTTCCAACATCCTTTATGCACACACTTTGGATGAAGGAAGAAAGAACAGTTAAAACAATTCATTTCACTAAAGGAGCTAACTAATCTGAAAATACAGCTGGCTTTAAAACTGTAGTAAACTTATAAAGATTAATGCCTAGGAACAATAACTGGGCAATTTTCAACAGACTAAGCCTGCAAGTCAACTAGAGCTGTTCAAAGAAGTCCCCAGCTATCAATCTACCCAAAATGTCTAAACATTAGGCAATTTCTAATACTGACTGATGTATTAAAAAATCTTCCACTGCTCTGTGGATTATGTTTTGGTTTTTAAGGAACGTCTCTTCAGCCAAAAATTGAAAGGAACTCCGCCTATGAACGGCGCTTTTCAAGACAGAAAGCACATTAATGAATCAGAGAACCACCACAGTCTGACAACTCAAGCCTAAAGGCAGACTCCATGATTAAACTTGTGAATGGTGTTAATGTTGTGAAGAAACTTTCTTCTAATATCGTAAAAGGAGAAAGTGCAATTTAGTGAGCACAATTTATTCAAGGACTTCATCAAGGACCAAGAAAGAGAGAACTGCAGGGAAGTCACCTTCACTGGAACGTGGGTGTATCCACCTGTCAAGAAGATGAACACCCAACGCGCCTGGTGCTACCACAGTGGAACCTCCCCCTCCGAGATGTCCAGGGTTGGGCTCCCCCAACGCTTCACTGCAATACAGCTACAAGTTCCCATTTGGCCCTCTCCAAAAAATCAGCTTTCAACTTCAGCAACAAAGTTACAGCTTGCCCACACCGAGACAGAGAAAAGACAAAAGCAGTCCGACAGCCTGCCTCCATTCAAACACACTGATACTCCGAGGAAGAAGCATCTACTGAGGGATTTAACGATCTTTAATACATGGATATTAGTTTCATACTTTTAGTTCTTTCACACTAACTTCCTGAGTGTTGCTCCGTAGCAAGCACTGAATATTTTCCCTCTAAAGACGTCTGTATTGCCATCACCTAAGTCAGGTCTCGGTTCAGTCTTCCCAACCTTCTAGCACAGGCTTTCTTCTAAACCTAATTCTGTTCTTACTTTTACATACTTCCTCGCTCTTGCCTCCATCCATTTCCATGTCACGTTGTACCGCCTAACAAAACAGAAAATGCCGTGCCACAGCTCCCTGTGTCGGATGCCTAAGCTGAAGCCATAAAAGTCTGATGCAAATCTCTGCAACTAGTAAAAGACCATATTTTTCAAAAATAAAATTGACCTTCCCCACCTCCGGCACCACAGGGATGAATTCTCAAGTGCAGCTCCTTTCCAAATGTGGCTGGGATTGCCACACGGCTTTTGTCACTGGCTACTTCATCGGAATTGAAAAAAGTGAGCTGTTTTGAAGGGGTCTGAATCCGGTTAGCCAAAACCCAAGAACCCTGTTCAATGCAACAGTCCAATGTTCAGCAGGCCTGTCTTTAGTCCTGTTCCCACACTGGCTAACAAAATTTCCTACGCTGAGGACTGATGAGGTTTTCACTTTTTCACAAGATTCATGGTCTGAAATGATCATTAGAGCTCTGGCTATGGGTTTTAAACTCTGCTTAAAGCAAAATCATGACAAGCTTTGCATTCAGTGCAGGGCACGAGTTCATAATTGTTGTCAGTTTTTGTATATCCCATCTATTATTTGATACTAAATTTTTTACCTTTGCACTTTTAACAAAACAAATCTGTAAATAAGCTTCTGCCAATCTGAACATATAAAGGAAACCACTGGGGTATAACCCACTCCAGTAGGCCTGAGTGCAAGGTGACTGGTGCTGTCCCACAACCAATTAACCCCAGCAAAACCAGTCCCGCGCCTCTTCGTACCCCTTCCCCTCCCTGGACACCTGTAGCAGCACCGGTGAAATCCCTCACGGAACTGCTCTGGCTGCCGAGCAGGTTGAGCAGCACCCGGGGCTGCTGCCAGGGCGCCCGGGAGCGGCAGCTGGCTGCAGACTGGCACGGGTGCCGGCGCCAGCACAGGAATGGGAGCAGGGAGAAGCGAGGGGCTGCAGCAGCCCAACCTGAATTGGCTGAAAACATGCTGGAATCGTACTCTGCAAGTGCAATTCTGGATCCGCAGTGCCCTGTGTATCACAGCAGAGGCTCGGGAGCCCCTCTCTGCCTGCCAGCCATTCCTCTCTGCCCATTCAGTACCTAAGCTGTAGAGCGTTACGAGCAGCAACTGTCCTGTACCAGGCATCAGGCAGACTGGGTTCGGGTGCTAGAACATGAGCCCAGCAACCTACCTTTCGCTAGTTGAATGTAACAATTTGGAGAGTTTCAAAACAAAAGCAGTGAGGATAGGAATCTGTTTTGTGTAAGGCAGACTTGGAGGCAGCTGAAGCAACACTTGGTACCCAGTAGATACAATGTAACTTGTGTATTAGAAGCCTAAAAAAACCCCTGTGAATGCCAGCTTTCGTTCCAAAAGCACAGCAATTCAAAGGAACAGAGAAAGCACCATGCATACAAACACACAGAAAGCGATGTCTGATATGAGTTCGTTTTACTTCTCAAAAGTGCACTACACTAAAGAAAAATTCGAAAATAATAATAATTCCAGGGAAAAAAAAAGGTCAATAAACATCTAAGTGAAACAAAGTCTCACTCAGTAAAATCTGTTTATTGAAAAACCAGCTCCAGCCCAACTGTTGCTCCCTCTAACAATATTAATTTAATGAGTAACTCTTCCAAACGATCATTCTCCATGGAGACAGCTGTAGCGTAGGGAGCAGAAGCTGTCTGGGTTAGCCCTGGGAGCAGGGCTTTGTATCCCTCCTCGAGGACAGCTGCCACCACTGAGGATGAGACAACCGACTTGTGACCCACACAGAGCTTTGCTGTAGAGCTTGGACTGCTGTTACCAGTGGGCAAAGATACGCTGCAACTTCATTCCACCTTTTTACACATCTGTCTGTTCAGAACTACGATTAAAAAGAAAGGTAACTGTCCCCCACAGTCCAGATTCAGGCTGATGAAGGCAGCTGATCGGGAAGTGGCAGTTTACTGCCGACAGCAGGGTACAGAACTCAGACCTCGGGCAAAGCAAAGCACCGACCTCCTCCTGGGCGCTAAGCCCTGCTTTCCAGCAGATCAGGTCACAGCACCAGTTGCACAGCATTCAGGAGTTGGATACCACCACATACGGCTGAGGAACGGCTGTAAACTCCAGAAGAAAAGGCTCAGCCTGGGTATGGTTTTTATTTGAGACTCTAAGCATTATCAGTGGAACAAATAAACTTAAATAGTACTGTTGCAAAATTCATTGGGTTATATAAAAATTAAGTATAATCTCTTGCAACATGTCCTAATACTATATGTTGATATAGAAATCTATTTCCTTCATATTCTCAGTCAGTCATAATTTGGTGTATGCCATTAACCACTCATTTGCTTACCTTTGCAATCTAGGAAAAATAACGTTCTTTCCGACAACAAATCTCAATAAAACTCTTTCCTTGCTGTAAATGCCTGATTTTAAAGTACAGCACTGCTAGAAAAATTAACTTCAGACAGGCTGCCTGCTCATTGTACTTAACAGATTCATAGCTGAAAGGACGAATGCTTTTACCAGTAGTTAGCCTGCTAGGATTGATTACTAATGTTTCGATGATGAAATTTTTGTAACAACAAAAAAAGAGTAGTAGTAAATATATCATTTTGATCTTAATCATTTTTACTGCAGGTGTCTAAGACAAGATCAATATTGTGGTTTACAGACAGAATAATAAACATGACGGAGCAATGACTTGCTAAAAGTGACTGTAATGGGTAAGAAACGGAACAGAGTACAGAAGCAAAGTCTCCCCAGTCTCTGAAAAGTAACCAGATGTCAGCAATTCCCATTCAGTGCTGGAAGGTTCCTATGCCTGAACTTCAGAAACCACACAGACACGTCTTATCCTACAGCCAGGGTGTAGAAAGGTGCTCCCAAGGGACAACTCACAAAATGAATCCAAATGGAAAGTTTGCTTTCTTGTTTAAATATTCCTTAATGAATTTTAAAAAATAGTGCTGGAAAATAACAGTAGTAGTAGTAATAGTAATAATAATAATAACACTAACGATAATAATGAAAGGATCAAACTCTGTGGCCTGGCTCCAGGCCCCTTGCACCCGAGCACGCTGCCGTGCCTCCCCGGCGAGGGCTGCTCGCCCGGTGCCCAGCGCCAACAGCAGTCCCAAGCATCACCGGCATTTTGGGCCGGGCAGCAGGAGGTGACTTCAGCCGGTCGCACCCCAGTAATTCCCAGCGGCCACGCAGTCCCTGGGGAGTGCAGCGGGCTGGTGTGGGGTAGACCGGCAGACTGGCTCAGGCAGGGAAAGGCACCAACAGCTCTTGGACAGCTGGTTCTCCTACCCCACCGCACCAAGCAAATACCAGCAGAGGAGACAGTCCTGCAAAGGGAGAGGTGCCGTGCATTTTTTTTGTAGGAGGTAGTTTTCCAACGAGCTACCTGGAGACTCTTCGCTAGCCCACTGATAACTTGTGAACACAAAGATCTGGCTTTTCAGGGTTACGCTGCACCTCCCGCCAGCCCCCCTCCCAGTGCAAGCAGCTGCAGTTTTCAGAGTGCAGGACTCCACAGGAGCTGGAAGCTAATTACCAGACGTCTTGTAAATCTCTCCAATCTGCACAACTTCATCCAGTCTGCACCGCTTAACATCAGCTCTTCTGGAACCTTTTCATCCTTATTTTTGTGTAACAAATTTTCAACAAGCCAGGAGTTCTTTGTTCTCTCCTAATAAAACAACCTAAAATGTTAACGGTTCAGCGTGAAACTAATGAACTAAATGCACTTTTCTGGAGATCTGAGCAAGAGTACAGGCATTTCCAGATTTATGTGAAAATCTATTAATTCTGGAAAAAGTGCTTTGGGTTGTCTATTTAAAATAACTTTAGAACTACAAAAATGAATACAAACAATGGTTGCAAATTATTTACGTGTTTTGCCAAACATATGACTACTCAAATACTGCCCTTATTGAGGACAACTTCAATGAAAATCTCAAAGCGGGCTGAAAAGAGAAGTGGACCAAGTCAGACATCTGCTCAGATGCAACTGTTCTGTCCACAAAGTTTTGCTCCATGTAACTGCCAGTGGCAATGCAGAGATATTCTGCAGAGCATTGAGCATTCAACTCTACAATTTACATGAATGGAAATGATTTTCAATTGCCTCCTCTTGGGGGACATAGTGAAAAAGATGAAGAGTGAAGAGTTAGTCGGTTGAGTATTTCTGCTCCTGTAGTACTGCTGACACAGGAGACTGTCAGTTCTCCCTAGCCTGTTTCAGTGGGAGCCATACCAAGTAACCTCATGGATTTAGTACAAAGTAGGAATACAGACCCCCACTCAGGTGAATCCTCCAGCTGGCAGAGTTGGGAAGGGTTTGAACCACCACAGAAGGTGGCCGGTGACATCTCCATAGGTGCAGCTGATTGCAAAGCGAATGCCTGACCATGCTCTGACCGTGCTATGGAAGGAAAGACGACTCTGAACCGCCTAGGAAATGTGTCCTATGCCAAGGGCCAAGAGGAATTGGTGACATATGGCTTTTTGCTAGCTGTATAGTGACAATGCCCCATTTAACATCAAAGCTGCTTTATTTAAATCTCTTTGGCAAAAAAAAAACAAAGCAAGAACTTTCACCTCCGGCAAAACACCCCGGCTGCTGGATGCCACCTGCTCTGGAAAGACCCTGTCATGACTACAACTGGAAGCAGTACCTTTGCTTTTATTTTGTACAGATTCTACCCTGTGGCTGCTGCAGATTACATGGTGTAAAAATAAACAACCTTTTCCAGCAACCCAGCACTCAGTATGAAATGTATTTAGATGCATGCATTTTGGACAATAAGCCTAAAATAAACTGTACTTCTTGGTAGATGAAGATCGTCCACTGCAAGTAGCATCTTTCCCCCTCCAAAATACTAACTTAAGTACCTAAAATATTGTTCTCAGCAGATTATATTCACAAAAGCATTAAGGAAACATCAAGTTTATAGGAACTGCCACTATAGAAGGAGTAGCTATGCCCCAAACCAAGTGACACAAATCACAATCTTCATTTGAGCTGCTGTTGCAAGAAAACACTAGTATTAACTACAAAACCTCTGCTGCTAAAAAGTGGCAAACATAGAATTAGAATCATAGAATGCTTTGGGTTGGAAGGGACCTTTAAAGCTCATCTAGCCCAACCTCCCTGCAGTGAGCAGGGACATCTTCACCTAGATCACGTTGCTTGGAGCCCCATCTAACCTGGCCTTGAATGTTTCCAGGGATGGGGCATCTACCACCTCTCTGGGCAACCTGTGCCAGTGCCTCACCACCCTTACCATAAAGAATTTCTTCCTTACATCCAGTCTAAATCTCCCCTCTCTTAGTTTAAAGCCATCACCCCTTGTCCTGTCGCAACAGGCTCTGACATCAGTGGCTGTGTTCACATCCGGACAACTATCCAGGGGGGTTAGGGGTACACGAAGCTCCCATTTTGGCAGGCGCAGAATGACATGACCCCTCCATCACTGGTACTGACACAGCTTCCAAGCAGCAAAACTGAGTGAGAAAGGACTGGACCCTTCTACCACATTACATCCCTTCTGCCTTTGGGAGAAAGCAAGCAAGAGGCCTCATTCATTCAGAAGAATTCAGGACAATGGGGTAAAAGAGCTGCCCCCATCTACTGAAGGGCAGCTGCAGTACCTGAAAGACAGTGCCACTCCTGAACTGCATGACCGTGATGAACTTGAGGCCCACGTGGGTATGCCATACGGGAGCCAAAAGTGTAATGCTAAGGCAGCAACAGTGTTTTTTTCCAATCAGACTAAAAGCAATAAACTTCAAAATATATTCTAGGAAGGGAAGTACTGCAAAATCTGGTACTATTCTCCTGCTGAAGTGATGACATCATTAATTTCTACCTGACTATTTCCATATGCTTTTCTTGCATTCAATGGGAACAGTCACTCTTGTCAGCTCTAAGGAGCCCACCCTAAGTTTTCGTGTATTAAAGAGAAAAAAAAAAACATTTGCACTGTTATCCTCCAGAGCACTTGGCTCCCCACGCTATCCTGTATGCCTTAAACACTTACGAATGCGTCTTTTCTTTAAATATTAACAAATTTAAGTCCTTATTACAGCAATTTTACTACCGTGGCTTTCTGAAAAGATAAATCTCCTAACATGCTCTGAAACAGTCAATCTACAACACTTCCACGGACCTCTCAAACACTTCAGAGCAGGCACCTCTCTTCAAAGATCTGCCCTGGAGAGACCTCCAGCACCCGGCACGACCTCATTAACCACCGACTCCTCTGAGCCATGGAAGAAGCAGCAGTTCACCTTTAATACAAGGCACTAAACCTCTGATGGTATAAAGACAGTGATTAGCAATATGAAGTGATGATATATTCTTGACGGTGCTTCCTAGCTTTCTTCTTTCCATTTTTAAAGCTTCATATATACTCTGCAGATTGGCATTTCTGTGCTTCTCGGATCAACTCAGTGGCTATGCCAAGCCTTCCTACAAACAAGAATTACATTAGTCACTTAAACATCAACTGCCTACACAGTCATGAACTAATCCACTCATCTCAATTATACTGCATTCACAAATCCTGACCAGACCTGTAGTCCCATGTGGGGAGAACTTTGTGGAGCACAGAACACTGTGAACTGGCTGGCTCTGGGGAGTGGGTGCCATCAGGATGCACTTCGGAAACCCGAGCATCCTCCCCAGAGAGCAAGCACAGAGCAGAGAGGAGCCATCTCTCAAATACTTGGGCCTTGAAAATCTCTAGTGCTTTGAAGGTCAAGCTCCATCTCGAATCCATCTAAAAACCAGGCGACAATTTTGTTGGCACTCCCAACAAAGTGCTGTGTAACAAGCAGGCGCAGGCTGGAGTTTAGCTTCTGAACAGCCTCTAGGCACAGCTCCAGGCAGTGTATCATGGAGTCAAAGCACAAGGTGAAGCAGGTATGGACAAGGGCTGCATTCAGAACAACATGGTACACTCCATATGCCAAGCACAAATAAACTAAACATAGCTGTCTATTTGGCATCAGAAAGCATTCAACAGAAGAATAAAACCCAGCTTTCAGACATTGACTTCCCCACAGCTTTACCTACTTGCTGTTTGATTAATTTTGACGTTAGGTCCACAAAACTAATGTACTACTACTGCAGATTGTATGTTTCCAGCCTCATCATAGTTCATATTTTCAAGCTCTTCTACATCTTCCCACTCCATTCACAGCCTTCTCAACCCCCCTTCAGTAATGCAAGGAAAGTATGCCTGCCGCTAAAATCTCAGCCAGCAGAGACCAAATGCAGCTCTCCCAGAATGTGCCTACATTCGCTCTACCTCTCTCCCTCCATCTGGCTCAGATGAATGCCTCCCATCCAGTCTCAAAGCCCTTCTCTTCCTCTTCCCTTGAATACACCCCTAGTACTCCTTCAAACTGTCACTCTTCTTACAATGAGGACAATCTTTATGTCATGAAGACAAAATTCCTCTTCCTTGACAATCTAACAGACTCAAGGAAGAAATATTAATCATAAATGGCATAGCTATCTGCTTCATATCTATTGAAAATATTAATCAGACAGACAGATGGCAATACCTAAGTATCTTTCACCATAGCTGATTCCAACACAGATTGAATTATTCACCACAGATTCATAGTCAAACTGGAGTTTTGTTTATAAAACTTTTCTTCTGAGCATGCCTGAGATAACCACATAACAACCAGAAACTACTGAAAACCAGAGGATTTTTTTGTTCCTGGATTTCTAGTCAAGCGAATGCAACGATCCTCTTTGTGCATGGTAAAACACTTTGTAATTGGTTTATGCCTGTTGCATAGTAATACAGAAATAATCTATCATGTTTTTGCTACAAATTAAGTCTAAAGAGGAGATATACTGCTTCTAGCTGTTTGCACGTTAATGTCAAACAACGATATCGATGGAAATCTGCTGTAGTTACCCAAAATACTTTGATCTGTTAACAGTGCTTATATTTCTACTGTCAACATTCATTTCTCCTTAAAAATCTTTCTTTTTAATCTAGAAATATTTCAATAGTGAAGAATAGAAACCGAAAAGGAAAATGAGAAGGAAATACTAGAGGCGATTGATTACATATTTATAAACTACGAAATGCTAAATCTGAAGTTACAGAAGGCAACCCTACTTCTACTCTCTCCTACAAGTTCCTGAAGTTCCCTTTATCTACCTGACTATTCACTCTTAGATAATTTTTCACAATTTTAGAGACATCACCTTTTATTAAGACAAATATTTTGTATCTACAACCTATAGAGCAAATTGTCTATACCCAGGTTCCTGCCAGTCAAAAACACCAAAACACCAGTGAACACCTAGGGCTCGTACGCTGAGCCAAGTTCACCACTAACATATCCCCTGAAACAAGTATGAGGAAGACAGCTCCACTGCGAAAGTGAATTGCATGTTACATGATTATTAACCTCAACAGGAAAGAAAAAGTCTGGGAGAATAGTGGGTTTTTTTCTAGAAAAGTTATCAAGCTAAAGCCAGTGTTATAACAGAAGAATGATGCAAATAGGTAGGAAAGAAAATATTACAGGAGGTATTAAGTGTGTATGAAAACGTAGGCAAAAATAGCACCACAGTAATTTAAAGAGTCTGTAGAGTGTAGGACAGTTGTACGTACAATTTTAGAGATACTGCAAGAAATCTGCTTAACATAAAAAAATATTATGTATAAACATTCAGATTTGCAATTGTTTTACACTTGGGTATTTGTAAAATTATCCAAGCAGCGGCTGCATTCCTTCTGAGCTTAGCACTCAGAATCTTCGTTTTTTGTAAGCAAGCTGAAAAACGGTAAGGCGTAAGAACCCCTTTGACTTCTTCACAGTAAACTCTCAGCCAAGCACTCTGAGAGTTTGCTTGCTCTCAGCCCCCTGACCATTACATTTTCTACTCTCCCCAAGCACAAGACTGTTTCCCTGCCTCCTCCTTGCTTTCAGCTACATGACACTGCTGTTACTTTTCTGCAACTCGCAGCTAAATCAGAGCTTGAGACAATACACGTCAACACTCAAATATCCACAAAAAAGATGTAAGATTGAATAATTCATTCTGCAGAGCCCCAAGAGTGAGAATGACTTTCAACCATAAAGAAATAACCTCATTTTCCCTCTACCTCAATAAATCAAACTGTCTTTTAATTCAGAACACATAAACAACAGAAACATTTGCTTTCTTTGGATTTAGTTTTCTCAAACACTTTATTTTTACTTTAGCTGAGGCCCCAGATTCAAAATATACCTGTATGACTGAAGAATACAAAAAAAGATGCCAGCAGCAGCACATCTAACCCTAAACCAGCTCTCCCGGACTTAACGAAGAAAGTTCATCGGCTGGAGGCTGGATATCCCAGTCTCGCAGCACAGAAACACCCACAGAAGACACACTGGCAAAAGCACCCAAAAGCCAGTTAAAACCCACAAAAATATTCTGAGGGATCTCTGCACAGCTACTGAATCATGACCGAATCCTTCAGGAATGATCAGGCTCCAGCAGGAGAAACAAGCAGCTAGTAAGAAGCAAGAGCAGCAGAAAAACTCCCCCAGTGTGTGGTGCACATTAGTAATACGGATGAATATTGAAGCTGCTTTCCTCAACACTCCCCTCAGTGCCCCCATGCTGCTCTGCTCTGGGAATACACACCACGCCAGAGGCTGAGGGAGGCACGAGCTGGCCTTGGGCGTGATGACTCCATCAATAAAGTCTGGAAAGAAGCCCGTCCGCATCCATCTCCCCACCTGGCGTACGACCAGTAATGCTGAGGAGAAGTTAAAGCCATCTATATGGCATTGATTGACTCACGCCTCTGCCAGCTGGACAGGACCCGGGCTGTGCCCTACTCCACAACCGAGAGGGGTTTTCAAAGTCAAATGCCACCTCCAGACTTCAGCAGATCCCATGGGTGTCGAACAACAAAAACCCAACAACAACAAACCAGAAAGACCCAACCCCCAAAAACTAAACCCCCAAACTCTATGTGGTTGGTTTTTTCAAGCACACTTTCCTCAGGAACACCAAAAATAAACTCTGCCGAGGCAGAGATTAATTTGTTTATTTGACACAGCAAACCAGACTATGTCAGCAGACTCACTGCATCCCAAGGAACTGTAACCAGATGGAGGTGCTCACACGGGATTTTAAGGAAAGAGGAATCTGGCTGGAAAGGGGTTGGTAGTGTTCCCTCAGGCCTGCGGGCCTGCCCCCTGTATGTCCTGCACCAAAACGACAGACAAGGCGCCCCACACCAGACCCATTACTGGTCTTAGATGGGGAATACCCGTTGGAGGAGAGGGTACGGATGTCTTTGTCCTGGCAGAAGTACCGCGCACGCAGCAGCAAGCGATACAGAGTCTGAAAGTTGACTCCAAGGCAACATTCAACTTCTTTCCTGCGTGCTGACGCAATGCTAACTTTTGAAGCCTAATTATGATCATTGAAATTTCAATAAACTCACTCCACTGTCGAACAACAAACCAAAACATGTTATCAGGCAGGGATTTGTTCAGAGCCGCCAAGGATACACTTGGCATATCCCATTTCTCTGTTCATTTCAGTGGGGCTGTTCCAGAACAAACACACATTCAGAAAAATTTAAATAATCTGGAGCAGCTGGATTCAATCTTGATTCTTACTGAGGAGAGCAGCATTCAAAAGCATGTCCAAAAACGAGCCAAACGCTGTGTCCTCAGGTCCGAACTCGGAGGGGGAATTCACATGACTGCTGAGGAGCTGTCAGCGGTGGGTCCGTGGGAACTGGTGGAGAGGAGCCAACAGGAGAGGACCATTTCCCTGGTGGTTAGGAAAGTCAGCGGCTCAGTTTTATTACCTGGGAAATGTTACAAATGTCAGCAGCGAGCGGTCAACTAAAAGGAGCCTTAAAATGATAAACGAGATCAGCATAATACACAGTATTACCTTCTGTTCCTAAAGAGATAGAGTTTATGTTGGCTGGAACAATTTTCAAAACACCCCATGCAGAACATATCACAGGAGGATTTTCTATTCTCCCCTTTTCTGAAGATTTACCAGAGGACTCGATCAGCTCTCAGGGAACCGGGGGGATCCAGTGGGAAGAGCTGCTCCTCACAACTAGGCACTGCTTTTGTCCGTCTGATGAGCAGGTTTAGATCTTCAGCTGTTAATGGCTTTTAGTTGCAAATCCAAGAAACGTGCAACATAGCAGGAGAGAGGGAGGCAATGAAAACCAACAAAGACCCAAAACTCAGGACGTTTTTCTACTTAAATGCTTTCTGGATAGATGCTCCACTCAAACCCAGTGAAGTAAGTGGAAAAGATTTCAGAAAAGCTATTTCAATTTGTAGCTTTTCACAGGACATATACAGGGTATACACTGGTTAGTTGGTATAGAAAATATTTTGCTGGCATTAGCTATGCAGAGCATTATTAAAATCAACAAATGTCCTCAGTCCCTTTGACTGAATTCTGTTCTCGGTTAGTCTCGTCTGAGGCTCAGCTAACGCCACGGAAGTTAATGGAGTTGCCTTATACCAACACAATATTGTAATTTAGACACTATGAAATGCTAGTAAGAATTAACTTACTTGATTCAAAACTGACAAAAAGACAGCAACTTGTGCTTTTATCTATAAATGTATAGCAAAAGTATGAAGAATACTGTCATGTATAGCTAATGAATTAACATTAATAATTAACATTTAACAATTAACAATAATTAACATTAATAATGTATAGCTAATGAATTAGTATGGCTAATGAATTAATAAACAGTGTAAAAAGAGGCAATAAAACTGGAAATGAAACAGACCTCCAGTGCTTTAGATAAAAACTGATTTATAATTTCTTCAGGTTTAATACTCATTTTGCATAAAAATCTCTCAGAATAAAATGCAAAATCTCTTAGAATAAGATACCATGTCTTAGCATAAGATACGACATCTCTTCAGGTTAATTTACTGTTCTTTTGAGCAAAGGCAAAACCCACAATCTTAGTATTTGGGTTTCTTGGTAAAAAGATTAGATCCACAGGTGCAGCTGCTGTGCTACAAATGCATGTGACAACCGCTGGCATATTGCTCTAGCAGTGCTCAGGAACACATTTCTCTACCAGTTAAACAATCTTTCCCGAAATAAACACATCTCTTCCGTTATCACAAGCTATAAAGCAGTTCAAGAGCCCTGAAACGATCTTTTCATTAGTTTGAGATGCTTCAGCATCCCAGTACTGAAACGTCCCACATAAGCCTTATGAGACAGGAAGACTATAAATTCTGCTCTCCCAGTCCCTTAACGAGAATGCCTAATAAAAATGTAAACTAATTCTCTTGGCTGCCACTCTCCTGTCTACTGAACGAAATCTTCCTTTTCACCCTCACGTATTTATGTAACTTTAAAGCTACAAGATCAGTATGGCTGTTTGAGATTACTCATCCAATGTCACACGCTGGCACTAGTTTCTTAAATTCCCTCATTGCTCTTCTTTTTTTTGCCCTGTCTGCGACCAGACAGAATCACCCGCCCTGTTAGCAAATCCATCCTCTTCAAGTCAATACTGTAAGAGCCTCACCGAAGTCCATCCTCAGTCAACAAAGCAATCACAAACCCCTTAGCTTGCAACATTTCCTTGTTGAAGGTATACTTTAGTAAATGTGAATTATCTACTTGATTATAAACATTTATGTGCTTTTAAACCCAAATACATGTTAAATATGCTTAAACTGTTGCTTTCCTTTCCCTCTCTGTAAAAGCCTCCTTGTCGTCCCAAATCAAACACAGGCGGTGCTTCTCCGCAACACTTGTCACCATTACTGGCTGGGCGGACACTTCTGTCTCCCGGTCTGCTTACACAGAGGTCCTTGCTCAGCCCTTTCCCTGTGTCCCCGGTGTCGCTCCGGGGAAGCGACAGTTTCAGGCAGGCAACAACCTGACTGTCCAGCAGCAGAAGGAAGAGAGTGGAGACTTCAGCGCATTTTTCATGCCTGACCTGGAAGCCAGCCAAGAATGGCAGCAGTACCTCTGGACAAATTGAAAAGCGATAAAACAAAAAAGAATCCTGAAGCCTCCAGTTGAAATCTAGGAGTTATAAGAGAGATTGCAGAAACCCTGGGATGATGCAGAACAGCGAGTTGTCTGGAGAATGGGTCAGCAAACGAGTTGAAGCCCAGGCCATTTTCAGATGCGGCCAGCAATCGCAGCTAACCGCAGAGCAGCGCTATGCCGCCCGCACCAGCCTGCTTTTACCACTGCCCGGCCAAAAGCAGGATCGCAAGACATGGTTCAAGGCAAGGAGGTACCACGGTGGAAGCTGCCAGAAAGAACATGTAGAAGATGAGACGGTTGGAGAGGTGGACTGCCTTTCACTACACAGAGCTGGAAGTGAAAGCATGCTCATTTGATCCTCATCGGCCGTTGAAATACCTGTCCAGCCTACTGCTAAGAAAGCACTTCTCCGAGCTCACTCCTGAAAGCACACATCTTGCCAGGGACCAAGCAGGGAGAAGACTGCAAATCTGTTCCTCCCTTTTGCAGCAAACTGCTGGTCTTGTAGCACGTCTCATAGCAGGTGAAAAGCAGCATTTGGGCCCCAGCTAGCCCAAGGTACTCCCAGGGGACACAGCTGGACAAACTGGTCTTCGTGCTTCTCCACACTCTTGCTGGGTACCCTCCCTCCCACTGCCCCGCGCTTGCCAAATCACAGCTTTGGAAAGGACTGGCAGGCACCCAAGCTTGTTCCTGGCTCTCCCAGGTAAACGCTGACTGCCAAGGAGATGTACTCTCCCTGGAAACAGCAATCCTCCCCCTCCTTGCCTCGCATCCAACAGGGCGAGAGAGTGTCTCCCTGGCCAGAGAGCAGGCTTCCAGGCAGAGCAGGCGCTCAGGGGCAGAGCGCCCGTGAACGTCAAGGGGAAGCAGGAGCTGAACACCACTGCTACTCCTCTGCGGGCTTGTACAGCAGGAATTAGACCATTTAGAAGACAGCCTCCAGCTCATTTGTTTATTATAAGGTGCCTAATGCATAATTAGGCAGGGGGCCCTGCCCTTCAGAGTCCTTCTTCTTTCAGCCTGTCCTCTAACCTTTTGATGAAAAACAGACAGAAGAAAGGAACCGAGTGTGTTTAGTACATGTAATACAAGCAGGTCCGGTGGCATGCTGATACTTCCCAGTCTCCAAGGAGAGGAGAACAGCTGTCTGGCTGCTTCAGCCTCCTGCTCCTCCGTTGATTCACGCAGCGCCTGAAAAAACCAAAGCCACGCCACCGTGCCTCCGAGCTGGGGGACACACAGAGGAGAGCCTCTCGCACAAGCCTCATTACGCTGCCCTGCACACAGAATGTCCCAAACCAACCATTCTGTCCCCACATGAATCACGAGTGTTTCCTCCCAGCAAGCTCCAGTCGAACCTTCTGTTTTTTCCAATGCTTTCCTCTTATGCAAAAAAAGGCATTCTTCTTTTTCCTTCAGTACCACCTTTTTTCTGGAGCACTAGAAGGCACACGGCAAGGGAAGAGCTTCTCCTGAGAAATGCTCCTTCCCGCCCCAGGCCGCTCCTGTTGTCTTCTCCACACAAGCACGGGCCCTGGCAGGGCTCTCTCTCTGGGGCACCGGCCATCTTGCCACAGTTCTGTTGTCTCTGCTGTGTGAACACAGCTCCTCGCAGGGTCCCGTGACGCTTCCGCGCCCGGCAGGCAGCCTTCGAGACGAAGTTAGGCCAGCTGGTTTTCCCTCGCAGAGTTCGTCCCTGCGTGAAGCTCTGCCTGCTGGCAGGCCTGGCAGCCCACCTGCGCGCCAGCTCCCCGCCTCCCTCCCAGCCGCACGGGAAGGGGAGCTCGACGCCGAGGCCGCCTCCGCCCCGCTCAGCGTTCCCTGCTGCTGGCAGCCACAGGTCCCAGCTCACACGGACAGCGGCTCCCAGAGGGGACAGCGAACCGGCAGAGACCCCCCAGCAGCTGCCCACTGCCCGCAGGCCTGGTCTGCGCTTTGTAACTGCGCACCCAGCTCCACGTCAGGGCTCGCCGATGCCACCGTGCCCCCTCACCGCAGCCCCCCCGCACAGGGGCTGAGCCCCTTCCAGCTCCCAGCCTCCAGCACGGAACGCAACTTTCTTCCACGCCCACAGAATGGACCCAACAAACATCATCGAAGCGGTTTTGCTCTGAAACAACAGAAGCGGGACGAAATCACCTGCAATCTCACAAAGGTGTGTTTCCGGCGCCGAGGGCAAGCTGAAGTGGCTTTTTTATTGCAACTGATTCAAAGCAAACAGAGCGATTCACATGCCTGGCACCGAGGTAAGACATCAGCTCCACCTCAGATGACCTCCCGTTGACATTACACTGGGCAGCTCGGCTCTGCGCAGAGGAAGACACTTCTGCAGTGATGGCAGCCACTTGTAACACAGAGCCTCAAACCTGCTTCTCACAACCACTAAAAACTACATTTGCTTCCACTTGGCATTTTTCCCAGCCTCCTGGAAACGCCATGGTTAAACAGTTGGGCTTTTCCCCAAAAAGTTATGACTTAAAATAAACACACAAAGTTTCTTTTGAAAACCAGAACTTGATTCTGATTTCAGCAACCACCCAACTGCTCAAGGAATAGCGCTGCTCAGCCCCCAGGCCAGGCATCGCAGCCACAGGCAGGCAGACAGACACACAGAGCACTGGCAGCTGGGCAGCCAGACGTTGTCCACTCCTGCCTGGTGCCTGAAAGGGACCCATCTTCTAGGGGGAAGCACCCTAAGGCTCATCACCATGGATATGCAGACATCGCCTATTCAAACAGGAGCTGCCAAGGAAGGGGGTGAATGCGGAGGATCTGCAGCAGGAGTTGCTAGGGGTTATAAGCTGCTCTTTCGACAGAAGAGAGCTCAGAAAGACACCCTGACTCCAGATCTGACTTTTTATTCCACCACCCACTCAGGTGACAGGCCAAAGCCTTCGCAGGGTACTGCTCCCTCCTATTTGGGTCATTGCCCATTTATGTGCACTGCTAATGAAATCAACAGCTGCAAATCAGGCAGGGGAAAAGGGGTTTTGAGATCTAGGACTGCTACATCTGGCTTACACCTGTATTTCTGGCGTACGTGCAAAGTGCATCCAGATCCCACTTTCTTCACCGTAGATTGGGACCACAGGAACTACCCACATCATGAGGAAAATGTACTTAATCGACTTCTACCAAGGACCAAGATCCTCCGTAAGACACCCTGAAAGGGGTAAGTGCTACCTCCCTATGCGGGGTAACAGCCTGAGCTCTGTTTCCTAATTACGTCTGACCTGGAGGTCACCAAGACAAGCCATCCAACCCTCTTTATCAACCAAGCAGGAGAACCATTAGCTATCACGGGTAAACTCTTCAGAGCAATAACTGTCCTTCTGAATGTGTTTGTGTTAGGATTAGCACAACAGGGTCCCCTGACAAGAAAAGAAAAAAGGAGGTATTTGCAGTGTTGAGGAGGGCTGTACAAACAGACAGAGCAAATGAACAAGAGCCCATGTTACCTTTCAACCCTCTTGACTTACTGGGTAGCGCTAGGGGTTGCCCACCCTTCTCCCACATGTGAGCCCAGAGACACTCCTGCCCTGAGCATTACGCCCTTCAGCACTTACTGATGACAAAAGAAGGTGTGGTTTACACTTACTTTTACAGCTCCATTAAAAGGTGACCTGCAAATAAAAAAAAAAATCAAGCACATTTAGTATTATGTGCTGAATGCCCCCAAATAAACAGGATTAGACGAGCATTCAGCCCTCATGTAAAAATTAGGTGAAAAAACTGGCACTGAATGTGTACTTTGATTTTACGCTCATGAAACAGAGTGCTTCCTAACAGCGATGTCACGAGCAGTGCCTGACAACTACTGGCTTCACATTTCCGCCTCTCGCTGCTTGCAGGCAGCAAACTGGGAGGGAGGTGTGGCAAAAATGTTACTTCTTTGAATGGCATATTCCTGAAACCGCCACAAGAAAGATGGCAAAGACAAGGGGACAGCAGGCAGGGCCCACTTGTCCCACATCCCCACTCCTCACCCTGCTCAAGCACCAATGGCTGTGCCTTCTAAATGCACTGACCCCACACTGGGCTAAACCCCATGCAGAGCCACTGCTGGGTCAGACATCGCTGAAGACGAGACTCTGAGATCTGTTAAAAGTATTCGCAGTGCGTTGCAGAGGTGCAGGCAGAGCGTTCTCCTGCGAAACACTGACCGCAACAGCTGCTTCCGACTCACAATCACCACGCTGCTTTCACCTCTTCCTCCTGCATTCGGCTCCACTCAGCTGACTGCCCTCCCTCGGACCCAGCTCAGCAAAGCGCCTGCGTGTGCTCAAAACCCACCGACTTCACCGGGAGATAGGCACATGTGTCAGTACTTTACTGACCAGGGTGCTTAAACGAATCTAGACCTCTCCCCACCAGTGCTCTTTTGTACCAAATTTTGTCCCTTTATTATCAATTACCCTGTATAAAGTAATGAAAAATTAGCCCATAAGTGATTTGATTACTTCATAGCTACTCCCATTCATTTTGACTTAAAGAAGATTAAGGGTTTTTCTGTCATGGTATTCTTATACTGCTCCCCTGACACACAAGAGGAGGCTGTTGAGCATCATGCTGCATTCTCAAACAACCTTGCTCTCCCCCTAATTCTTATTTGCTATTTCTCTAAAGCGAGGCTTCACAAAAAACTACATTAACCTACAGAAATACACTGCAGCGGTGTTCAGAAAGTTGTTCAAATAAGGTCTAGCACCTAGTTTCATATCTCTTAAGGAAATAGTAGCATGGTGACCTACTGTCATAAAAATACATTCTCATACATGCTTGCTGTTTGTTGGTTTCTTTAATTTGCCTTTTTAATTTTATTTTTATTTTCTTTCTCATTCTTTTGCAAAATCTGATACTGCTTTATAGGTGTCCAAGCTGTTAATGTAAATCTGCAACATTATCCTGCAGCTAAAACTCTAAAACCTAAAACTCTAAAACTTTAAAAACACTGTTTTGTAAATACAAGTGTTGGAGCAAACAGGGGTGTACACACGCTCTACATCTAAATGTAGAATGTCAGGCAAATTGATTGACATTAACAAGAACCATTATTTAAACTAAGAAACCAAACAAGTGAGTTATACCAATTCCTGCCAACAACAATTCTTTAGGTTTTTGTAGACTGATAAAGACATCTGCAATGGCTTAAGAAAGAATCTAAAAATAACTACAATTTTAAGCAGGAGATCTTTTAAATTAGAAGTGCTGGTGAACCAAGAAAAGGGAGTAGGTTATGCCAAATTCACACTTACATTTTAGAAGAGGAAGATGATGGAGTTGCACTGAAAGCACCGGACAAAAACTGCTCGGGTTCACCATTTCTCCTTACCGTCCTCCCTGAAGGAACCCACCTACCTGACGTCTTTCTGCTTTCAGCTCAATACGCTGCTGACATGAAAGGCAGGTTTCCTCTCACCTTGCCTGGGAAAAAGCACGCCAGAGAGCAGTGTGCAGGCACGGTCATGCCCCACGTGCAGGCTCTGCGGTGTCACGCCAGGGCTGAAGCCCGGAGCATGACCGACCGCTAACAAAACAGAGGAAACCAGCCAGAAAAAAAATGCATGGTGTCTAAAACACAAGATAAACAAACAGAATAAAAACCCCAAACCATGCTTTTGTTCATTTCACATTGCCTGTAACAACAGCGGACATTGTATTTTAGAAAAACACGCCATCCCAGGAGCTTTCCACAAAGTAACACTGGCACGGCTTTTTGTTGTGTGTTTGATCTAGCATCCTCCAAGCAGTCCTTCCGTTAATATTTCAGCACACAATTAAAAGAGCCTAACGGCATGAAACAGCAGCACAGGGTCTGGCTGAGCCTCAGTCCCTCAGCCAGTGACTTCAACAAGTTTACAAGCAAGCCAAGGAAGAGAGCAGAACCACAGCAGAAACTACAGCAGACTGCCCACCTAAGAGCTATACACGCAGAAGCAAAACTTAGAGGAGATGCCCTCTCTTGAACAATTAGAAGCATTATTCAAATGGAGAAAAAAATACAACTGAGACATAGACACTGAAGATTTAAATATTTTTAATTACTCTATCGATTTACACCCATTTCAGCTATTTTCAGACTAACACTCAACTGTTAGATTACTAGGCAACGCCATCTAGTGATGCTAGTTGAAAAAAATCCGGCTCTATCCTTTATTAGAAAGGTTCACTCTTGCAAAATTCTTGTTAGTGAAACTACAGTTTCAAGAGGTGCAGAATTATCAGTCCCTATGAGCATTTTTAAACCTACAGTGTTAATTTAGCAAAGAGGTCTGGCCATTTTATTTACCCTGAAGTAATTTACAGAACTGACAACACAGAAAGAGACCTGGGTTAATCACACCAGAATTTAAATATGCACACCATGCAGTCTTGACATGATACAGGGATGCAGTGCAAAGTCCAGTAAACTGCCTTCCAGTTTTGGGAATAGCTACAGATATTATTTGCATGATAAAATAATGTACCTAATTTCTGAAGATTTCAGTTGGTGTGTGTAAAATATCTGCCCCAAAAAATTTACCTCAGCCTTGCAATCTCAAGAGAAAAGAAAACCTGTGCAGGTTTAAACTCTCTTCTTTAAGAGATGGGTGCACGCCTCACTCATCTCCTGGTGATAGCTGCTAGCTGTAATTAGTTTCTGGTGGAAACTGCCAGCAGGCACAACTAGAAGTTTAAATCAATTGGCTCTGCTTCCTCCTTACAAGAAAATTGGCATTTCAGGGCTGCATTCCAGCATGATGGATCTAAGAAACCAAAGCCAAATTGACAAGAAAGGGAGGTGTCCCTTTTCATGGCCTGCTTTAACCCTGAGCACGCTGCGTGTTCCTGGACGATGTCTCATTTTTTCACTTTTTGTGAATCACCAAGGAAATAACTACAAATACACAACAAATATTCCTCCGAAAAAGTCAGTGTTCAGCCCCAATTATTTTCAGTTCACAGCCACAAAGATGGGAGAGGGAGGGACAAGACGCGAAGAGTCAGAAACTGAGAACAGCGGTGACATGTGTAACAGGACTTGCGAGGGGAAGCAGAGCCCGGCCGTGGAAAGCCAAGCAGAGCCCTCGAGCACCAGCGCTGCAGCTGGCTCACGCTCACCCCAAGTGCCACGGGCTCATGACAGTTCTGCATTTGGGATGCACCATATCGCACCTTTCAGCAGTACCCCAGCAGCTGTGGCACAGGTACCTGCCCTCACCCTGCTCTGCTGCACACCCTGCTTTCCCCCAGTTTTCTGTCTTTGATCAATATTTCATTATTTCAACATTCAGGACTTCATCAGCCAGTAGTGGCGCACAGGCTGTACATTCTTGTGACCTGCCCTGATCTTGCCCTCCTCTATATAAACTCTGTCAAGCAGATACTTAATGTTCAGCCATGACGAGCAGCGGCATCACTGCTTTGCCAGCGGTGGGCTTTGTGTAAGTCTTCCTGGGATTTAACTTCCTCATATCTAACTCCTGGGGCTACCTGAAGACCTCAACTGATAAACACTTCCCCCAGGCCACCATTAATTTGCAGTGAACTTGTCTAACACGTAAGCAATCATTTTCAGCGAGATGGTATCTATAACTGGGTGTTGTAACTACTCTTCAGAAATAACAACTTCTTCACAAACCATGTAAACAGGGGGCTGCCAAAAGTCTCCACGTCGACGGCACAGATGTACACCTGCCTTATCAAACCCCACGACACGTGCACAGAAAGGATTTCTGTCAGCCTACCTTTCGGCACCCACTTTACCCGAATAGTACAAAACTTAGTCGATGATGTCTTCAGACTCACTAGAAAGTAAGGTGATTTGAGATATATAAGAAACTGACATGCAAAATACACCAAATAACAGCACTTGCATGAAAGCTTAATGGAACAGGGAAGAGTTTAGTCAAGCAGAAAGTCAAGCACGGCCTTTTTTTGACACTAGATAGACTGGTCACATTGGAAACTACTGGAATTATGTAGATCCTGCTACAACAAAGTGACGCTAGCGACTATGTTGATGCATTTCCTGAAAAGACACGCGCTGACAGCACAGCAGAACTGCCACAACCACTCACGCTTCAGCTGCCCCATATATGCACAACTCTCCCCTAAATATCTTTTAATACTCACTTTGTAACCTTCCTTAAGCAGGTCAGCTTCTGAAAAAGGGGGGGTGGGTGATGTATGTACCAGAACTTTTCTAGCACATTAACCAGAACACACATGTGTGCACACGCTTTGAGTATATCACTCACACACAATATTACACTTTTTAGAAAGCAGGTTTAAGAGCACTCTAAAAATTTTACTTCCTTTTGAAAAAGACCATTTTAATCTCAAACCTCTTCCAGGATGCTAGACAGCTTTAGCCAGATGGGATCTTTTCCCCTCCAATTAAGAAAAAATTCTGTAGATCTAATCTTGCCTACAGGCTATCTTCTTCTTTCCTTTTTAAAAAACCAACACTTACTGCTTAATTATAAAGCTGGTATTTTGCACAAAAATGGGATCTTTCTTAAGCTCTCTTCTGCTCTGCGTTCCTCTGACCTAAAATTGCAAAGCTGTTTCCCAAGACTTTTATCATGTCTTTCCTGTTAAACTGTTATTCTTCCTATTAAACAAGCAATAGAACAAATCCTGATTTCCTCTTTAAGCAGTGGAAAAGCAAAATTTCTGCCAAAAAAAATCTACATAGCCAAGAATGTTAGCTAATGTACATTAATTGCTTTCAAGGCTAAAGCAGTTTGCACCCGATAGGAATCTCACCCAGGAGCTGAAACTCTCCAAGACATACGCTCTTCAGAGAGAGAGGGAGCAAGAAATTAACAGCTGTACAAAAAGGAGCAGGGGAAACTGGATTCACACTTAGTCTGAGAATTCCCCGCACACTGGAACGCCGTGGAGTGCTCAGCTCTCCAACACCCCGGGTTCCACACCGCGTGGCTCCATCCTCCGGGCCGCGCGGGGCTGTCGGACACAAATCAGCAGTTCGGCTCTGCCACAGGTAACACCAGCCCGAAGTCTTCCCTGACGGAAAGCAGGCGGCTGCCAAATGGAACGTGCTGGGTACAGCGCCTGCACCATTCCCTGCCTCTCTGAGACACCATCCACGCAAAAGCCAACGCCGTCTGCACCCGAAGTACCTATCTGTTTGAGCAGGAACATGCCCCACCGGCTTTGCTATTCCCATCAAGATCTCAGCTCGGTTTCTGTGTGCTTGCTCTTTTCTAAAGGGCAGAACAAAGAGAATATTTGGCTTTAAAAATGCCTTAGAAACTACAAATGAGAAATTACATGAAAAGTGTACAGCTTTAATTATATCTCTCAAGGGGATGAGATAGCATTTTCACATCCCCATCTTGTCTTCTCTCTGCCCTGGAAATTCATGAGATGATGGGAGGTACAAGTGTTCGTATTTGTAGGGGAAAAAACGACCTACATTACGTCCTCCGCAGATCATGTAAATAACAGGATGTAAAGTCTCACAGAATTAGTTTACATTTGAAACATTTTCAAAATATTGTTTTAGCTGGGTATAATAGACCACCATACGATGTGACACACAGCAAACGCAGGGCTGCAATTAAACAGCTGGCACTCAGCCATGAAGAGATAAAGGCCCGGGCTGTCACTTGCTAGACAATATATATGGCTATTTTGGCAGCCAAAACCGCATGTGATAATTGAGCCATGACACATTAAAAAGGCACACAATTTTCAAAGAAAGAGTTCCTGAGCACTAAACAGGGAGCATCTATAGTGTGCTTACAGCGAACCAAGATTTAGGAGTAATAATGAGATCGGACTGATTACAATTCACTGGTGCAAAGCCAACCTTGTTTAATGCACCGCACCACTGTAAGCAGTTATATACAACCAGACACAAGAATACACGTGCGAAGCCCACAAAGGCTGTCAAGTATTAGAAACAACAGGAATCTGAGGGGTGTGTGGTACTGCCATGAATTTTCTCTGCGTATTTTTTATATTAATAAGGATTTTATACAGCAGCATTCTTGTCTCCAGAAATTACAGTGCACTTGATTTGACTTCCAACACTGGGAAAAGCCTCAATCTATGTAATTCAGTTTTAAAATAAAAATATACAGTGATACATGAAGAATACGTAACTCTTCAGAATCACACTTTTGCTGTAAAGAATACTGATTGTTTTGTTTAGGACATGAATAACCTTAACACTGACAGCAAGAGCTCTTTGGAAGACAAAGTCCAGGAGCTTTTCTAGTGTTTCACTGCATGTTTTATCAAATAACCTAAGGACACAGCAAACGAACAAATGCACCAAATGAAGACACAGTTTTAAGTTAACACCCAACAGCTATATAAAGCCCCCTATAAATGCACTCTATCAAATTAACAGGTGGACACCAACTGCATTTCCTTCTCAAGTAAAGGACTTGAAAGCCTATACAACATCAGCCCCCAGTCCATTCATTCACAAACCTCCCACAAAGTGTAGGTACTTCATGATCTAAAATTACGCTTATATGAAAGAGAAGCTAAATTTAGGCTCTGTAATAGGAAAATCCCTATGAAGAGTTTACTTCTTAATCTGCTTCTAAACTTAGCCACATTAAAGATGTATTTAAATAAAGAAATTGCATGTGTAGCTTCCCTAGCCAAAAGCTGCAGTGTATCAAGAGAGCTTAAAAAAAACTGTAAGAATCCACTCTCAGGCCCACTAAGCGCCAGTGATACCATGAAGACAGTTGCACAGCTCCTCATATTTCAGTACCAATGAACCAGAACCAAGTCCAGTGATACCGGCAAAACTTTTTGAAATGATTCCCTGCACTGAGCCTCAGATCAAAAGGGGAAAATACAAAGACATTAAGTATGGGTCCCTTCAATTTAACCTAATTTCTTATCTCAAATAAAAATGTCAAGGTGCTCTAAACCATGCAGATTTCCGCAAAATAAACTTCTCACCCATCTCAAACGCCCAACACACACTCCGTATCTAACAGCCAGAGCAAACTGGCATTGCCATACTGGGCCAAAATGAAGAATCAGCATCAATACTTGACTTCATACTAAAAACAGTACAACAAGAAACTGTAATAATTACATAATCTACTTTTACAAAATTATCTTTAATGACTATGATAGTAACTTCATAAAGTATCAGTAAAGGAAATGAAAAAGCTTAAATATGAGGTCAGAACATGCACTTTTGGCTGCCTCCTCAGGAGATGCATCAAATAAGTTATTTCTGTCTGAGTAACAGCGGACTCCTGAGGGTAGCTGTTATGCAGCCCCAAAAAGAAAAATGAAATCATGATACGAATTTTTCTGCCCCCCAAATTAAAAGGAGCATAAGGGAACAATTGCAAGAATACGTTAGTTGATCTTTACATGAAAATGTCATACTATTGCATGTATAAATGGTATATTATAATAGTGAAATATATTAAAGAAGCACAGTCTTTAATTTTTTTTTTTCCCCCAGTACTGCAGCAGACACAGAAGTGCATTATTCCACAGGCTCTGCCAAGCGATGTTTAGTGGCAGCTGATGCAGGGCCAATTGACACTCGCTTCAGTAAAGCATTTAAACAAACACATACACAAGTTTTCCTGAAAAAGGCGAGAAAGGTACGGTGTGCTTTTTCTGACTCAGGGCCACAAAGCAGAAAGGCAGTAACTAAAAAGGTAGAAACAAAAGAGGAATGACGAGAAGTAAGTCCCAGTTAATTAACATGGCTCACAGACTTGCCCCTTGCCCAAATAACCTACGAAATCTCAGTAAAAAAAAGAATTTTTTCATGGATTTTGTATTCTGACCTGACTGTGAACTGCCAGTTATGAAAAGAGCTCTCATGGAATTAAATATCATTCAAAAAGTAAATTTTCATATAGATTAGGGGAAAGTATGATGGAAAACTGTTCTAGGACAAGAAACAAACAAACAAACATAAATAAGTAGCTTTCCAGTATGAGGACGTTCAAGGACTGTGCATAAAACGGTGCCAGGCAGAAAAGGAAAGCCCGACTAACGCAGATGAAGAGAAATACCACAAGTAGGAGGCAGTTTATTTACACCTACCAGGGAATCAGGGAGGGTTTCTTGTTATGACTATGTTAACTTCATTCAACTTTTGGCCACTAGTAATCAGCTGTAATTGCAAAAGAAACTTTGTCTGAAAATACAAGGTATTTACAGGTAAAAATTTTTAATCTTCTGCTGCATAGAGCAGTAGCTGGAAAAAGGTGTGTGCCAGTACAAAACGGAGCACTAATCCTCCCCACAAAGTAGAATACCCTGGAGTAGATAACAACGTTCTCTGCAAAGTAAATCCTTCTTTATTTATACTCTGGCATGGTTTCCCAATGTTTACATTTATTCAACAAGCCAAAAAATTACTCAGACTTATTTTTTCTTAATATTTCACATTTAGAAGAACAGCAAAGCTCTGAGCACCTGGACCATAATTAAACCTATAATTCACCCAGCAGTATGAAGACCAATACGTAAATAAATTAACTCCACCTACCAGAAGAATTAATAATACCAGGAACAACTTATTGCAGACACCAAAAATGAGAACAGAAGGGTTTTCTAGTAAAGCTTCTGTCTTTCATACTTCAGTCAGGAAGATCTTTTTCCCCAAATTCCTGTTCCAGCGGCAATCCAGACTCCAACACTAAAACTTTAGAGGCTAGAAAGAAATCAGAGAAACTACTAACCGACAGATTGAGAGGCATGATCCCAATTAGCACAGTTGTTTTGAGCTCCCACTACAAGCTGAGCATGGCTGCACCATCAGCACGCCGGGTCAACGCTGTCCCCCCATGGGAGACAGGGGTGCCCCTGCCTGGCCCCGCGCTGCTGGCTCCGGAGCAGAGCCGGGGCGCCCCGAAAACGCGTCTGCTCCCAGCTGGGGCTTCAGCCTTTGGGACCGGTTCCCAACAGCACCCAACATACTGTGGTTTTGACACCTGCCCCAGGACAGAAGAGCACAAAGGTGTGTTTCTCTGTCCCGTTCTGCACACAGGCTGGACAAAATCCAGGGTCTGGCTCGTACCTAGGGTAGAGACCATAGTTACGCACCCCAGTAGTGCCAGGATGACTCATGGCACTTTGCACTCTGCCAGCTGACCTTGTACTGAAGGGAGATGTTGCATATGGAAAGCACAAGCAGCTGCAGCACAGCATCCCACAGATGCTGCTCGTCAAGCACGCATCGCTAACGACATGTACTGCAGAACTAATCCGTACTGATCCCTCAGTTTCACGATCAGCGACCGACTTCAGAAAAAGATCGACAGAATTACTCTCAGAAATAACACTCAGCGCACTGCATAGACCGCTCACTGCATGATTTAGTGTTGCCTTGGTTTTTTTCCTTCAGGCTTCAAAAGTCAATTGCTCTCTCAAAATTAACAAACCTGGAATGATTCTGGTCATAAATGGATTTGGACTAAGACCCGGGGCAATACAGTCTCTCATAACTACCTGTTCTTATTCAGGCACTTTCAAGAAGCAGAAAACCAAAGGGATATTTCTGTCGCGGCAGCAGTGTGTTTCAGACAGCACTTTTCTCTCCCCACCTCTTGAAACTAGCTGCTATTGCACTGGTGAGCGCATGGCATCTTTACTGGAAAGCTGCCCAGCCCGGATGGAGGATTTTAGAGAGGAGGTATCCAGCTTCTCCCAGGTGTAGGAAGAGGTACACTCACTGTCACTCCTGTCTCCTTACTCCCATGTTTAAAAACAAAGAGTGCAAGCACAGCTGAATCTTACAGTCCTGCCCGAGTGCCAAGTAGGCAGTAGCCATTTACAGCACAAAGATCAAGCGCAGCCTGCTCCTCAGCTCACAACACAGAGCAGCAGCTCAGAGGTGATGCAAATGGCCTGAGCAGCACCCAGCAGGCTGAGCAGTCACATTCGTTCAGTGAATGGCACAATCCTGCACCGATGCAGGCTGCAGAAGTTATGGGCACCCATGAGAGGGGAGCGACCTGCCAGCACCCAGCCCGACCACCCTGTCTGCACTCAGGCTGCTTCAGCCTGCAGCGCCGTACCAGGGAGCTCAACGATGCGATGTGCCCGCAGCCACGCAAACCGCGCTGCCAAGAAATCCAGAAAGCTGGGTCCCAACTTCAAAGATATTTTTTCCCAATGTTACATACAGCCTAGGTATTTGGGAGGCCAGATTGATTTTGGCTTATGATTTCTAGGCTAGCAAAGCTTTGTCTGCCTTGGACTACAGAACTCCCCCCCTACACTTAAACGGGATAAGGACCCAGGGAATTCTAAATTTTCTAACAAAATCTCAGTGCGAGAGTTAAAATGTTAGCACCTAACTGTTTTATTAGTGATCACCTAACAGAAGCAACCAGCAAATACGTTTGACCCGTTCCATAACACCCCCTTTCCTGCCTAACTTAATCCTTCATGTGCTTCAACTTTTCTCATCGAGCGCCAATCCAGATACAAGCACACAAGGTACAAAATTCACCTCACTCCATGCAATGCAGAAAGTGCCACTGTGCAGATTTAATAAAAAACAATTAAAATTCTGCATCAGCTTCTTCAGCATTTGAATCCTGCTGGAGCGCAGTGAGGGATCTGGCTCCACGGGGCTCTCTGCACCCACTGCCCGAAACAAAGCACTGAGCCAGAAAACCTCTGCAGGCCGAAAAAGAGATGGCTTGATGCAACTACCAGTTCCACTCAGGAAAGGGACAGAAAGAAACTTTCAAGAGAATCTGAAAGCACCGGACAACGGCATTAACAAGCCAACAGCAACAGGATTTCTCACTGGTTGCGTCTGAAGGGGCAGAAGGCTAGAGGTGAAGAAGGTTAGCTAAGGCAGAAGAAACCCTTTTGATCTCTCCAGCCAAAACTTGCCTAATGGAAAGTGCCTGAAGTAGCAATCCTTTTAACCATTAAAAAGGAAAAGACCAAACTTTGGGGTTTTCCCCCTCAACATTCTAATACTTTGTTAAAGAATCTATTACTGAAAACAGCTTTACTTCTTTGGTAACTACAGCTTCAGTGCAATAAACTCCTGGCTCCACAGGAAAAGCCCAAAACGTCTCACAGGTACTTCTATACCTTGGCATCAACTTACAGAACCAGCTCCTCCTTTTCATCTCCATTAAAACATCACAGAGGACAGTAAGGATCACCGTCACACAATGCCAGGCCAAATTAAGTTTATTAGACCTTAAGCAAATAATTATTTCTAGCTTTATTTAGACATTGTATGTAAAGCACGGAAAAATCACAGAAAAGACAAACAAGTGCAATTCACAGGAAGTAACAGTTCCCAGTTCCTTCTCCCCCAGATCAGAATTATCGAAGTCTAACTGAAGCCATATTCTTACAGAGCTTGCTTTCTGTACAGAAAGAAAATAAAGTGATAACAAAACTTTTATCTGATTAGTACAGCTCACATCCCTCTACTTCCTCCATCCCCGACCCCACCTTGACTAATTTCTAGTAAGGCACACTTGTCATTGCATGGGAACTTTGCCCAGAACGTCCACAGTGCTCAGCCTGCAACAGTTGGTTTAGTATTGACAACCACTACTGTTAGCTTGCCTTCTAACTGATAAGAAAATACTTTGTTTCTTCTATTCCTAAGACAAAAAACCCAAGCAGGCGTAACAAAAAACCAAAGACTTCAAATAATGCAAGCCTGCTGTATTACCATGAAAAATAAAAAGCCAACCAAAATACTTGCTTTCACCGTATTTGTTCTCAGAGAATCTAAAAAGTAATTGATTTCTCCATGTATTGATCTCTTTAAGGGTTGGTACTGTATATTATCAAACAAATCACTGCTCTCTTACTGTTCTGTTTTGGTCATGTCCCTTTTACTTTAGTAACTTGCTTCTTTTTAAAAAAACCTGAGTTATGGTGTGTTTGCTCTGGTATAAATAAGAACATCAGCTGTAATTCTAGCTTTCAGTTACTTCAAAAAAAAAAAAAAAAAGGCAAAACAAACTCAAAAAAACAGGTAGCCAGGTTGCTATTTCAACTCTTCACACCACTCTAGCAATCCCAGCACTTTGTGGAGGAAAAGGAGCATGGAGCTAGGCACTACCTGGCTGTATAGAATTTGTATGAGTATCATACAAAATATCTACTCCAGATGAGCAAACCCTTCTGTGGCCATGGATTGTGCTTCAAACAGTTTATCATGTGAAGCTCACCCTCTGAGATTTGATTGGTTTCATCATCACGCTTGTAGAATTGTAGGTTGTATAGTATTTTTACCTTTTGCGTAAGAAGTTTGTTTAATCACTCAGACTATGCTTAATATGCAGTAGGTTGTGCTGTGTAACTTAGACCACTTAAAATTGCTTCCATGGGAATATAGCGTTTGTTACAGTGTTCATTATAAGTTGATTTTAGTCCCTTAAGACCTCTCTTTGCTTCTGCTTTACAGGCTAGAAATTAAACCAAATATCATCTTTTTTTTCCCCCAAGGCATTAAAAACTAAATGCAAAACTGGACTTTGGCATAATGGGTTTGGTTCAACGGGCCCTTAAGGTGTCTGCTGAGGGAGGTGTTGCTGTATCTGTAATGTCCCACTACAGCTCTGCCACTGATATTAATGAAGTAGATATTGATATGGCCTAGGTATCCATCAAGTTAGGATGAGCACCGTAGCACAATAGCAACACAGAGCTCAGTGTCAGCTAACCATCCCTGCACCACTTCATTCGTCCCGTGGATCCTTCAGCCTGGATGAGGGCTCTGAAGTTGAGATGCCAGGGGGAAGGACAAAAGCTAGCCAAAGTATGAGCATACCCCAGGCAGTGACCGCACAGCAGACAAGTCCTTTGCTTGTTAGTAAAGGTGGGGAGGAATCTGGCTGTCCATTGTCTGCTACAATAGCTGCAGCTTCACAGCAAGAATCACTATCAGCTGAACATATCCCCTGCTGCACATCTACTAATCTATTGTCATGCCTTTTTCTTTTCCCCCCAAACCCACTCTGCTCAAAGCATCTATAGTATAAATGCTTTACTTAAATTGCAAACAAAAATAGCTTGCTGCTGCTAACTTTCCCTTATAGAAAGGAAAACACCAACGTTTCTCTTTGCTGCTTGTTTTCCATTTGTCCCATGGAATCTGACCTGCTGATGCTCTACTGATTTACTGTCTTCAATATTTTGGTGACTTCCATATTTAGGCTTCAGAGTGAAGCAATAACCTGATTTCAAACCTAAACCACCTTACTGGAGCTTCAAGATCAATGAACTGACCTGGCATGACTGAGAACCCCCGGCTTTCTGCAGCACCCTGTACTGCTAATCCAGCCATGGGGTGGCTTGAGCGCTGGGCTTTCTTCGCTCAAGCTGTGCTCATCGAATGTCCGCAAAGCAGGCTGGCTTCGCACTGAATGCGTACCTTGATTTGCTTGCCAATTTCCAGCCCTGCCACTGGAGCTACATGGAGAGTTTCTGGCAATGGAGGGACCCACCCACCTCAAAGACAATCGCGTTGTGAATCCTTGAGGCTGGCCTTTAGCTTTGCCGTCTGCTCTTTGCCTTCGTTGGCTGCCTTCCCAGAGCCTGCACCCTTCTGCATGCCTCAGAGAGGAACTACTGAAGTTTATAGCAGCATTAACTCATCAGCTGGAAACCTGCCAGGCTCCTTACATTTTCACTACAATCTTCTGAGCCCTGACTCCAGAGGGTGCTTAGAGATAGGATCCACGGTCAGAGGCAGTACGCTGTACAACAGTTCTCTGACGTGCTTGGATCCATTTGGGGTGTTGTGCACAAACGCATTAGGGCTTGGATATCTACTGCAAACTGCCTCTATGAAGCAGGGAAAAAATGTCCCTTGCTTTTGTCTGTCTCAGTGTCAGAGTTACTTTTGTGCCTGTGGAACAAAAGCAGAGATTCCAAGTACAGAGCACATGAAGAATCAAAAATCAAGATCTACTCCACAACCAATGCTATTAGTTTCTCTCAAAGGTGATACACCTCTGGAGAATAGAAGACATGTGCCTAGCTTAGTTCTAGTCAGTAGAATGTGACAATTTTGTCCAAGGAAAGCAGAATTGGACCCAAAATTAAAACAAAGCCAAAATGGGCGGAACAAAAAATAATCAGAAAAATCACTAGACATTTGCTCTTTTTCACTGAAAACAGGACAAAAACCTGTGCTTTTCCAGTGACTGCCCCTGTGCTCCACTCTGGTGAGAGCCTACCTGGAGTTCTGCATCCGGCTCTGGAGCCCTCAGCACAGGAAGGACATGGACCTGCTGGAGCCTCAAAAATGATCAGAGAGATGAAACACCTCTGCTGTGAGGAAAGGCCGAGAGAGTTGGGGCTGTTCAGCCTAGAAAAGAAAAAGCTCCAGGGAGACCTTAGAGCAGCCTTCCAGCACCTGAAGGGGCCTACAAGAAAGCTGGAGAGGGTACTTTTTACAAGGGCATGGAGTGAGAGGACAATGGGTAATGGCTTCAAGCTGGAAGAGGGTAGATTTAGGTTAGATTAGATCTAAGGAAGAAATTCTTTACTGTGAGGGTGGTGAGGCACTGGCACAGGTTGCCCAGAGAAGCTGTGGCTGCCCTCTCCCTGGAAGTGTTCAAGGCCAGGTTGGATGGGGCTTTGAGCAACCTGGTCTAGTGGAAGGTGTCTCTGCCCATGACAGGGAGTTGGAGCTAGAAGATGTTTAAAGTCCCTTCCAATCCAAACCATTCCGTGATTCCATGAAACTCGTCCTCAAGAGGTCATTTAGTCCATTTCCTGCTTAAAGATAGAGTCAACTGTATGTAAACTGCTCCCGCCAGTCATTTGTCTAAGCTTAGATCTTAAAAACCTCTGGCGATGTAAATCCACTGCCTCCTTACGCACACTTTCTTCACAGCTAGGTACTCCTCCTGTCTAAATTTGGTCTTTGTTATGGCAATTTAAGTTGCTCTCGATAACCACCAGACAGGACTAGCAAGAATTTTCTTATTTCCTTTGCAGCAACTTTCTTCTCTGTCCAAAGATTACTCTTTCTTTCTTTCCTTTGATCTGTATTCTTTCCAGCTAGCCCATGTCACTTTGCAGCGTTGTACTTAAAACTGGACAAGGTACTCCAGTTGGCCTTTACTAGTGCTGAACTGAATGGGATGGCTTTATATACCATGTCTCCAATACCTCTTTTTTTTTTTTTTCTTTTTTTAAATACATCCCCCTATTGTGATCGCTGTTGTATTTATTTCTCTTGCTGTGGCCTCGTATTGCTGATTCCTGGAAAGCACATGATGCTCAGAGTGGCTACACCTTTTCTGAAGAATGCTCCTCATCCAGTCTTTTTTTCCCCGTGGATCTGTGCAGCTGATTATGCCTACTAAAGTGCTGTGCCTTGCAGTTCCTGTTATTAAATTACTTGCTATTTTTAAGGTCACTTCCTATATTTGCCCACATCAGTTTGCATTCTAGTCCTGTCCTCCAATGTGCCTATAACTCCTTCCTCCCCGCTGCCACCTGCAAATGCAGTATCTATATGGTCTAGTCCAGTATCCACATCAGTAATGGACCCACCAATTACTAATGACTGCAGGATGGTCCTCAAAAGACCCTCTCTACAAATTCTTCCAACCTGAAAGTGACCCACTGGTAACCACAGGTCATCATGGTGTTTCATCAAGGCAATCCCTCCCTTCCTTCATTTCTGAAAGTGATGCTTGCAGTAGCAGTTTTAACACTGTCAACTAAATCTGCATCTGAGTTCCTAAATGATCTGGCCAGTCTGTTTTACAGTAAGTGCTATAAAATTAACAACAGCTTCCGCCGCAGTTCGGAACTAGGTAACAGTATAGTGCACCCTCTGCACAGGGAAAATTAATCCAAATTAATGCAAGCAGGCTAGGACTCGTTTATCACAAGCAGTTACTGGCTCAAAGTAAGGCACCAATTTAAAGTTACAGCATAGTTCTTGGCTATCTTTACAGTATGCACGCTCCTGTCCTAGACGGCACCTGCATAGCCTTGCTCCTGCCGACTTCGCCCTGAACTCTGAAAATGGGCGCAAAGTATTTTTCATTAAATCTGTACTACCTGTTTCAAAATGTTCCACATCTATGCAAATCCTAGTTACACCAGATCCAGGAAATCTCCACACATCAGTTTTACATGAAGTAGTCAATTCATGTTAAATAAAGGATTTAATGTAGATTAGATGATTCTCTTGTATTTGCACTTTGTTAATTTGAATTAAAATTAGGTATACCAAGTCTGTGAAAGTAAAGATGAAATCAAAGAAGAGTAACATACACACAGACAAATCATTCTGATGGGGAAGCATTCAGTGTGCTAGGACCCTGCCATACATACTGTTCATCACAAACTAAATACGACAGGCTGGCCGTGGTGAGCAATGCACAGTTTGAGTGTAAAAAGAAATATATATATACATGGCATATTTTAATCAGTTTTATCACAGAGCCTGAAGGGCCTTTGTACAGTTATACAAATGCATATTTGAAAAGTAGATTTCTCCTTAAGTCTAAGGACACATTACTTTGAGGTTTTTACAGATTTTGCAAAATAATGTTTAAAGAAATGTTTAAAAAAATGGTCTGGCTTGGACTCTTCCATTGTTTCCAGATAAAACTTAAGACATAATGAGGGTCAGGTCTCTAACACCAGTAGCTGAGTGAAAAGCATTTGAACTATTTCTACAACTCTAGAGTAGCTAGACAGTCATGATCTTGGTTTTTTTTCATTTTGACAGTAATGCTAATGAAAACTGGTGAAAGATTTACATGACCTTTTGACTAACACACATTTAAGAGCATGTACGATAGCACTGCGGACACTGCCTACACAAGTGCCCCACCTGCAAATCTGCAGGCATAAAAACTTATTCCCGTGAGTAGATATGTTGATTTGTGTTGGGTAACCCTTTCTTAATTATGCCACTGAGATTATCTGCATGAGAAATTTACTGTGTGGGGGTTGGTAAAAAACTTGGTTTATAGCTTGCAAGAGGTCGGTATCAGCACAGGGAAAAAAAAAAACAACTTGAGGCATTTTGAGTTAGCGGATCTGTCACCTGCTCTCAACTGAAAAGAAAGTAATTTAAATATTGTCACAATTCAGTACATTCAGGAGTTACACAGTCTTCCACTGTTGCATTTTTTTAATAAAAGCATGTTAAGTAACAGTGCATTCTAGCTCTACTTAGCACTTAAATGTTTTACTGAAATGCCTTTCTAAATTTGCTTCATCCCTACTCCTTAAGCAGTTTCACTGACTACTGGCAAACACAGTAACAGCCACTCTGCACACAGAAGGATGGCAGAATCCGGCTGTCACTACAAATGGACAGAAATACAAAAATACCAGACTTCTGGCTGCTGTGCTAAATTATACCACTCCTTCCTACTCTGACCTAGACTATACTCTTCTGGTAAGAAAAAAGGAAGGAAGAAAGAGAATGGAAGAAAATGCTTAGTAGAAATAATTCTAGATAAATCAAGGCTATCAGCAGATAAACATATCTTTAAATCACTGCGAGCCACTGATTTACGTTCAGCAACTAACGATGAAGGAATTGCTTCAGAAGGAACTGCAGGACTATGTTCAGAGCTGGATAATACTAAAAAGCAGTACTTCAATATTCACTTGAGAGCTACTTCAAACATGTTCTTAGAGGAGTTGTGACCCCTCTTCATTGTATTTTTGTAACTGCATCTGCAAATTTCTGTATAGGGAAGGAAGTGTTAGAAATAATCATGTGGGTTTGTGTTCTCAGAACCATCTTGCAAACTTCAGCTCTCTTTTCTTGTAGCGTGCATTTATTGCACTCGGCGGTGAGAAAGTGCTGGGCAGGGAGAGACAATAAAAAATATAATGCAACTATCAGAAGATACATTATCAAGTAGAGTTTGGGTGATGTTTTTTAGATTTTGCTCATTCAGCTTCGGCACAGGCATTTTTTCACGTACTCTTAGTATACTGTCTCTTACATAACTTCATCAACTTCTCCTCCTATAGGGAACTACTTAGTGTTCACAGTTGGGGTTTTCACTGCAGAGGTGAAAACAAGCAAAACTGACATCTTTTTTCTTTCTCAGTGAGACTCAGGATTTAGCAATATGAAGACATTTGCCCAATAAGAAACTTACAGAATAAACACGAAACTGGGGGACTGCCATTGACCTGAAAAGTCAACAGTTTGTCTGGAAAAGAACCGTAGTACATGTGAAGACTTGAGCACACATTTGTGCTACTGTATAGGGGCCTGGTGTTTGACTGCATTCAGAATATTCTTCCTCCTACTGATTTCAAAAAAGCAACAGAACTAACACCTGGCTTTGACAAAGGAGAGATGGAAACTTACTACATTTGAGAGACAAAGGAATGGATTGACTTATTCATACCCTGGTGTGTCTGACAAAATGCTTTGTGTGAACAATGCCTACTCTGGCAGGAGGGACGAAAAATCCAGCAGAGTTAGTCTGAATCACCTATTTAAACCATTTAAGCAAACTTGGATGATCCCCTCCCGCCCCGGGTAGGACCATGGAGTAATCACACGAATCTGCTTCACTTTCTGACTGGAGTAGTCACCTCCACGGCAGAACTGGAGCAAACCACAGCTGTGCAGTAACATCTTCAACAGGCACAACTGTTTGCAGAGCAAACATTTGCCTATAATCTTACTGTAGATAGAGTACGTTAAGAAAAGGAAGGCTTCTACCAGCTTAGCTCAAATCCAGCACTAGCTCTGCACGTGGCAGAGCCTGCATCACCAGCACAATTGTTCATTGCTCCTCATTGTTTCAGACAGCTCAATTGAAAGAGCTTAAATTGCTGGTCTGAAGAATACCTTCACAATATTACTTTAAATACATACTGCAATGCTTCCCCACTGATGGGGTAATAACCACAGTGAGACAGTTACAAACATCTGGATTCATGGGTCCATAACTAAACCAGTAATAGCAGTCGTCTGCCAGGGCTTTGCAGGCATTTTTCTTTGTGTCAAATTCCAGACTGTGGGGTCGGGCTGGCAACACTCTGCAGCGCAGAATTAGCCCAAGATGTGGCAGTAATGAAAGGGACAAATGCAGTCCTCAGGAAGCAGAAGAATCCTATATTAAAACAAAACCCCTACATGTCTTGTTCCCGTTGTGCTCAGTACACATACTTTGGAGTGTTATTTTAAAATCAGTAGTTTTAAAATGAACTACTTGTAAATTATCAACCTACTTGCCAGCCTAGGAGAGGCTACAAACAGTAAAATCATCAGCTGCTAGCTTTTGTAGTGTCGCTCAGGCAATCACATTAGTATATACTGGCATACAAGGCCTGAAAATAAATAGTAATCGAGACAGTAATCCCTATTAGGGAAAATCTTTCCAAGAGACCTACCAGGTCAGGCACTCACTAGCTAGAGGATGAGACAGAGTTGTCTCTCTGTCCAGGCACGTTTTTTCTCGGGCCTTTCTTCTTCTTTTTTTTATTTTAACCACTTGTTTTCAGATGTCTGATCTTTAATTTAACAAAGAGAAGAGACTAACACTGAACAGACTATAAAATGTTAAAACTCTCCCACTTCCATGGGAAAGATGCACTATCTTAACTCCCCTCTTTTTAAACCTCATGAATTGAGCTCTGAGTGGATACACCAATTCTGGTGTTTGCTTTCATTTCCTACAAAGTTTATACCAAACTGGATTTGTTGTAAAATGGGTTATAAACTATAAACTAAGCTGGCACAGGTGTTACTAAATTTATTTAATACTGGGTTGAACTTTGAAAACTTTCCCACGAAGATGAACAATGATTAATTTTGGAATGGAAACGAGCAGGAGTGAGGAAAGAAAGACAGGGAGTACATATACTTGCTATTGTGGATCAGCAGAGCAGCCAGGAACAGCTAAAGGAAGCTGCTATAAATCACGGTACCCCTGGGAACGGCCTCACTTGCGCCAGCCCTAAAATCCAGGCAGCACAAGGAGTGCCGGAGCCAGCTGCACCCTGCTCCACCTGAGCTGCAGCCTCCCCGTCAGGCAGGTCAGAGCACCAGCCTCGGATATACCCTTAATTATAGAGCAGTGACCTCTGATCTAAGCAGTTTTATGCCATGAACTGAAAATAGTTATTCCAGATATGTCAAACCTATTTAAGAGCATCTCTGCAGCCCAGATTTACCACGCGTTACATGCAAGATCTTTGCGGCATTTTCCTGCGAATGTATAGCGGTGGGGTTTGGCATGCTTCCATACCTTGAAGTACGTACGAGTGCTTGGCCACGGTTTGAAATTGAGCTGCCTAGGAGCAATAGGGCCAAGAACTTTTTTAGCTTTGCTTTATGCTATTAAAAGCACAAAAGAAATTAAATACAGCACACTGCACCAAGTAGCACAGCTTTGAGTTAAGCCAGCAAAAGCAAGAAAAAGCAGGATCAGACACCTGTGTCCTCAGTTTACCTATCTGTCCTAGTGCTGCGGTGCAGGCTGGACAGTTACTGACTCGCTTCAGGCGCTTCTGTTGGACCAGAGAAAACATGAGGAGAAAGCAGCACTTAATTTCCCTTCAACATCTTTAGTGGCTTAAGAGCAAATCTAATTTTATTGTTTTCGATGTTTTACGTTTCTTGGAAACCACACCGAAATCACAGGAATTCAGAGTATTACTGTATGTTAAAGAGTAAAGCTACCAGCATAAAAGTTTTATACTTGGTACCCCCAAGATGCAGGCTGTATTTACTGCTCACAAACACAACAAGGTGATGCATGACAACGTGATCTTTCTAATAGTTTGTTGTCCAAATAACAGAACCAGAAATCAACCTCTACTGTCAAGACAAGCAAGCAAAAAAATGCTATTTAGAGGTTTTTAGGATGTTTGTCATTCTGCTATCCCAGTGCCTAAAATAGAAGTTAATGTGCAGCCCAGGCCTGCTCAGCATACCCAGGAACGGGGATCTCTTGGGGCTCTGGCCTTTTTACAAAACAGATGTTATAGCTCTAGATGTGACTGTGGGAAATTTAACTGCTGAGGAAACCTACACCTCTTTTGCACAAGAATCACAGTGCAGTCGGTGTCATTTTGAAGTAGGTAAATCAGCCTCAGATCACTCCAGTGGAGCGACTCCACGTGCAGTTACACTGGCAGGTGAGAAGTGGCAGCAGCCATCAGGGTTTAACACCACACGGGAGAGTTCAACATGCTATTCGGTATTTGTCCTGTATCCTGTTGAAGTAACATTTATTGTTTTATATGTGCCATTATCGTATGTTAAAAACTGCTAATTTTTTATCACTCATGTAACTGAGTAACCAGAAAGACTATCAACGTCCAAGAGTTGGTTGGCAGTTGTATTCTTGTGAAGCGTGCAACATGTGGACTGCAAATGATAAGGGTGTGCTCTAGAACTAGGAGAAGAAACAACTTTGCATGAAGAAATCTGTTTGGGAGAACTTATGATACAAGGTTTTTTGTTTTTAAAGCATGTGTGAATATGCCCAAGCTGTACAGGATTCAAAATGTTTTTTTAGAAATTCTTTTTCTTTTACAAGAAATGTTAATAAGTAGCGTTCTGCTGCTTGTTGCATGACGAGCAATGAAGAGGAGTCATATGCCTGCTGTGCCAGTCTGTTGCCTAATCTGTCCTACTACACCCTATAAGAAAGTGTGTTACGAGCTTCAACTGCTCTGCACAAAACACACAGCTGCATTTACCTCCTGATACCAGAGAGGCTCCTTCTAACAAGTCAATTCCAATGTAACGATAATCCTTCGGGCACCGAAACTCTGTTCAAACCGTTCAGCCTAAAAACCCAGAATTTCTGCTACAGAAGCTAGTATCTCTTGTAGCTATTTTTTCATTTTGCAAAAGGTAAAAATGCACTCATCATACAGTTGCTATTGAGCAAAAGGGTTAAATTCCCCTTAAAAAATACTTATGGGAACAGAAGCACTGGCTTCCTCTCTGGCAAAATAATAATCTTTTCCCCTTTGCTCTGTAGGAGAGAAACTTGAATAATTTTACACACATTGGGGGGTTTTCATCATTCTCAACAGCATTCCTGGGCATCTGGTAGTACCAGTTCACAAGAAACTCTCTGCAATACTCTCGTGCTAATACGAGAGGAACACGCTTTCCCAAGGAGCCAAACATCAGACAGCACTGGACAGTGCGAGTGGGGAGACTTCTCTTTCTAAAAGCCAAGCTGTAACTCGCTGTACCCGAAACTGCTACAATTATCTTTTCAGCAACTATAAGGCAAAGTGGTGGTGTCCCATTGTATCTAAATACTTTCTCTTCTACCCCGCCCCCTTTGAGGGTCCAAGTATAAAGTGCATGACCAACGCAGAACTAGATCCCAGTAATTTATTAGGAGTTCTTTAAAAACCAATCAAAACAAAAACACCCAACCCAAACCCAGATGACACTGGCTCTCTCGACAGAGTTTGCCTCTAGTGAAGAGGGAGGGCCACTGACCCTGCCTGCACACACATCAGACTGCCTAGGCAATCCACAGCACAGCCCTCGGGGTAAGACACCTCCACCACAAATTCAATACAACACAGCTCTGGTTAGGCCCTGCTCTCACGGACTAGTCAGACAGCAGAATAACTTGCATGCTACTGAAGTCGCAAGACCTGCACCGAACCTTTCCAACTATTCAAAAATCCAAACAATTCCAACATAAAGTCAGAAAGCACCACGCATTTTTTAAAATGTGTACAAGGCTCGCTGTTACACACGAGCTATTAATCTGAAGATACCTTGCAGTCAGGAATCTTCCTGAGATGCATCAGATGAAAGCAACATTATTTAAACATAGCTTTACTGCAAATCTGAACACTGGATGCTCACAGCTAATTAGAATTTTTATGCATCCTTTAAACAAAAGTAAAACATGCAAAAGATTTGAAGAAATTAGCTAGCTCTGCTACTATTTAACTTTCCCACAGATCAAGCGCTCCATTTACCGTCATTTTATCTAAGACTAAATCACTCAATCTTCCAAGCTTACCATTTCATTTTCTAAAACCTAACAGAAGTGTCTCCCAAGTTGGGAACTTCCTTAAAGATACTATCAAGAGGCTACAACTTTGATCAACACACACATAAAATTAAAGGCCATACGTCAGCTTACCTAACTGTTAAGCAACATACTAAGAGAATCACATATGGTTCTTTACCTTTACTTCAGAACAAAGTGATAACTCTATAAACACGGCCCTCAAAAAGCCAGTTCAAACTACATGCAGACATTAAGTTAAAAGCTTCAGCATATCTTCAAGTTCACACAATTCATGTTTCACAAAGGCAGTGACCAGCTACGAGAACCAAACTGAATGCACTTTGCTAGGCACATCAGTCACTAACGACTATGCCTCCAACACGCAGACAAAACAGCAAACTTCCGTATCAAACCTTCCCTATGCTTGTTTAATCTCCTGTACGCAATTTCTGTCTAACAATCACCGGCCGTAAACACCGAGTTTCCCATTTGCTAGCCTGCGCATGCTAATCTCCTACCACCGTCCAAAATTTAAGAAGCTGTTACATACCTGCAGTTAGGAGGAGGATCAAGGGTTATTTCAGCTAGCTCCTTCTGGATTCTGTTGGTGAAATGAGAACAGACACAAAGCAGTGAGATAGTCTATAGAATAAATCAGGGAATTACACTGCCCTCTACCACCATGCAGTTAAATGCAAGATTGGCTTTGCCTTCAGTAATGCTAACATGGCTGCTTCCTCTTTGTTCTCAGAGGCATAACCCAAATCCCACAGCTGAGAAACTTTGCAGCTTTTTTCCTGCTCCACGCGGTACGTAAACAGAACGCTTACAACCGAGCTGGGTAGAAATATCCCACGAGTATTCAGAAAAGTAACTCTTTTTCACATCCAAGCACTTTTTGCCAGAGAGATTTTCTTTCCAAGCTAATATGCAAATGAGGCGGGGGGGGCTGCCCAGGCAGATGTGACAATGACTTCAAGCCCGAGCCACAGACCTGTGGCTGAGGCTGCAGGAGCCAGCCGCACCGGCGGCAGGCACAACCCCTTCCACGATATTTTACCTACTACTTTGCAGTGTGTTTAAAAAGTGGATTTGCAGATCTGCACGGCTGTCTCTGTTACTGGAATAATCTCTCCACATCAGCTTTGCTGCTCTCCACACCTTCTGCTGCCTCGCCTCCCCCAACCTTATCGAGTAGCTGCATTTATACGATAAAAAGTGATACAAGAACTTGAAATAATCTGTGCTTGGCTTTACTCTACTACAAACACTCCCAAGGGGTTTAGATCAAGAAGAGGAATACCAAAAACTTTTTGTCAATCTAATAGTTTATTCAGGTATGTAAGAGGTGTAATTTCAAAAGACGCATGGTAAATGCCTCTTAAAAACATCAGATAAGACTTCCCTTCAGCAGAGGACCGATAGAGCCAGACCGTGAATTTCACACGAATAGCAAGTGTCAAAATACGAGCTAACAGAAACCGCACCGCACGCCCTTGCACGGCTACCAGTACCAGTGCCAGCCAGACTCCCGAACTATTTGAGATGGACGGAATGAGACTTGCAACAATTCAGTGAAACAAAGGCAAGGGGGGAAAACTCAGTCTCACAAGCCTGCATCTCAGGGTTTTCAGAAAAGATACGTAGCAACAAACTACAAAGCCTACATAGCATTTCCAGAACTCCTCTCTCTTCAGCCAGTCCTATCTCAAAGGGTTTCTTCAACAAGCTCAAAAGTCATCAAAAGCCACCCCGTCATACTCTGCAGCAATTTTAGCACATTTCAAAGACTATTTACTGAATTTAAGTCCAATACAAAAATATCAAAGTGTTCCTCAAAGTTTGAACTACAGTATTCGCGCTGAGTAAGAAAAACTTGAAGTAACCACAGCTACTCTACAGCTTTTCTTGCTGCAGGATATTTGTAAACATTCGTAAAGAAAAGCAACTCCAGGGAAAGGACTGGGAAGTTCTGTTTCCTCCCCGAAGACCACTGGAACCAAGGGATTTGGAGTTATTTCACACAGCTGAACTTTCAGAAAGTTATCAGAGCGCATATCTTGAGAGCTGGACTGCCAGTTAACCTCATATGCAAATAAAAATGCAACAGACACAGCTAAACAAGGTTTCTGAAGATCTGGATACGTAAAGGTAGAGGCTCCCTGTAGCACCCCATGGTTTCAATCTGCAGATCCTAAGGGAGAAAACTCGCCAAAGTTTCTCCTGAAAGAACTGCAGAGCGGGCCCACTACTCCAAGGTACGTAAGGCTCTCCCACACGCTGACACAAAAAGCTAGTCACAAGGCCCACAGAAGCCACTGGGGTTTCATGACTTGTTTAATTAAAGAGCATTGCTCGTCACCCGTCTACAGACCATAATAAAATACACCAGGAGGACTCCACCCTACACCGATCAGGCAGGGAAACCTAACTCTGAAAAAGACATTTGAAGCCGACATCCTCGCGTGCGCTTTTGCGAACACGGAACACGTCCAGGTGCCCCCCCAGCCAGCCTGCGAGCTACCCCGTCCCCAAACCGCTCCTCAGATGAGGCGTGACAAGTCTGCGTCATTACTATCCCAACGAGACTTGGATTAACGAAGGTACTGCCCGGCAGGCTCCCGTACTACACAAGTTGGTACGTCACTGGTTCCCACACAGCTTTGCGAGAAGAACCCCTCTGCCTTGAAACGCGCAATGCGAGTGCGGTGACCCAAAACACTGTCCAAAACGACAGAGGAAGGTCCCGCTCTGCCCTTTACCTTTTCGCACTCGTGGACAGCTTAGCAGTGGTTTTGCTGGACAGTTTGGTGTTCTTCTTCTGCTGGGTGGCAGAGGGTTTTCGCTCTTCTGGCTCTTCGGGTTCGGGGGCAGGCGGATCCCTCTGATCGGCATCTGAACTACCGCTGCTGGTACTGGGACTTTCATCGTCTGACCTCTGCCTATCACTGGACATCGTGGGGAACTTCTTTTGGGGGGAAGGAGGAGAGAGGAGGCAGAGTTAACACAACAGGCAGGACTCTCTCTCGCCATCCCCCGAGCTCCAGAGAATGCCTGAATCGGTGACAACTCCGTTTCACTGAAAAATTAACTGAAATATACTTCTTTGTCTCGTCCCCTAGGGCTGAAGTTTGACAGCTACGGAGCAATATTTACACTTCCGAAAATACAGATATTTCCAATTTTTAAACCCACTCGCATTTTTTTCATACTTTAAACAATATGCCAATTGTCGACTTTGTTCTTCGGCATGAGACAGATTTAGCAGGGTACTTAGGCAATGAACATTAATAACTTATGACACATTGTAAATAACAGACCTCACTGAAAATGTTTTTTAAAAAGTCACTAATACCCTGTAAATATTTACACTGGAGCAGAGCATTTTATTGGGTCCAAACGCCAGATCCCCCCCTCTCCCCCTCTCTCCGAGAAAACGAATTGCCAATAACACTTGGGTTGGTTTCAGATGGAAATGTACACTTGCTCTGTGCATTTAAAGGGCTGGGCTGACGGGGGAGGGGGGGAAGAACGAGGGATTTTTTTGTTGTTGATGTCGGTGTGGGTTGTTTTTGTTTTTTTTTTTTTAAAGGGGAAAACCCCCCCGACGCATTTAAAGC
>Ga0065711_1026686_pt1 | contig 62389 bp, 34 predicted proteins | sample Hoacrofraction12_FD_59098 | JGI IMG/M metagenome (GOLD analysis project Ga0065711, IMG submission 59098) | Hoatzin crop microbial communities from Cojedes, Venezuela - Epithelial fraction 12 v2 (version 2) | ecosystem: Host-associated > Birds > Digestive system > Esophagus > Crop | place... | reverse complement strand
CGCGGCTCGGCTGCCGGGCGAGAGGGAGCGAGCGGGGAGGAGCCGTCGCAGCCTCCCTCCCCGGGCTCCGGGCCAGCGGGCCGGGCCCGCCTCAGCCTCTGCGCGGGTGGAAGGCGGCAGCGGCGAAGACCCCCAGCCAAAGCCCGGGGACGGGAGCCGCTTCCCTCGCTGCGTATCTCTCCTCCGGAGGCACCGGCGCTGAGCCCGCACTTCTTCTTGCTGCCCCCGTTCTCAGCTACCCGCTGTGCCACATTTCACACACCTCATTGCTTCTGCGTGCTTCCCCCGGCTCCGGCTCGCTTAACTCCCCTGTCCCACACATAAACGACAAGGCGTGAGCACAGGAGACATCTCCATCCAGCACAAAGTACGAGAGATAGAAACCACACCTGCAGTCCCTGAAACCAAAAGGCAAATCCCTCCCCATGCTGATGTGCAGTTGCCTTTAAGAAACTGCTTCAAGGCTGAAAACAGAACACGGGAGCTTTGTTTCAAACATTAATAAGCGCTGACCCTGCTTCCTGGTGGCTGGGAAGCTGGTGTGCACCTGTTTCTCTCCAGCTAAGATTTTAATGGCTCAGACTCTAAGAGCTTTTCCAGGTTGCAGAAGGCGTAGAACACCAAAAGGAACTAATACAGGAGCTTTAAGAGCTACAGTTTCTGCTCAGGTACTAGCTGGGGTCGATGTTTTAAAATAGGAGATTAATGATTTTATGAACTACTTCAAGCCTAGACCAACTCTTGGGAGTCCAGATTGAGAAACTATTTCTTGAACAGATGAAGATCCTTTAAAATATCATGAAGATATTCCTCTCCAGGTCACCAGAAGTCAGGAATATCAGAGGCAGGTGTTGGAGCAGAACTAAGGCTAGGGCCTTGCAGCATGTGGTACCACATCAGTGGTGTTCCAGAACTGAACTTTCACATCTCCTAAGTCATTGGTGATCAAGGTTTGGATTTAGTAAGTAAGTACGCACTTGAGCAACTTTACAGACATGAGCAATTTAACTGGTTTCGTGAGCTAGGATGAGGATTGATATTTTGGTGACACAGATTTGCATTTAATTTCATGTATTTTAGAAGACAAAATAACTCAAAATGAGGTATGTCCATGAAAGTGACATATGTATTTAACTATTTCCAAACTGTTTAGTAATATAATTGGAAATGTCTCAAATACAGGGAAGAATCGAGCATCTGAACTGTCTAGCCTGAGCTGTAAGACTGAAGTCAAGCCTTTATCAAGCCAATTTTCATCATCTTGAAGCTCCACTAGTACATTCTTTCTTTGGAGAACTTTGGACAAAAGAAATCGTGCCCGAGGAGTTTTTTTCTTGTTTTGAAGACCAGAGTAACCAAAATAATTACAGTGTTTCTAGAAGTTAAACAAAACCTCACATTCTTTACAGCTGTAGGTACTTTTGTGACACAGCTTAAACCTCCCCTCCTAATCATTCTAGCAGTCTCTCCTTTTTTCAGTGTGTTTGTATTCTAAATCCATTGGAAAGCATTTCTGTAATGGCTCTGAAGGGAAAAAAAAATCAAATACATCCACGGCAAGTAGTAGCAGCATTATGAACATGCTTTCTTGAAATACTGGTGAATAAATATTCTGCCACTTGCATTTTACAGCCTCTCCCATATCAAAAACATAGCTAAGGAATACACTGTCATACAACAGCAGCATAGTGATTACCAAAGATTTTGCTAACTTCAACAGGAAAATGGCAGTAGCTGACAGAAGCCTTTGCTGATCTATTTTTAGCAAAGGTCAACACAAGCATTCAAACCCTATGTATAACACTTGATAACAAAACTTAGTGTCTTTGTTGTGCACCCTTGATATTACTAGCCACAGACTCTACCATTTGACCTGGTTTCTACTTTTGTAAAGAAATGTCCTAACCTAGCCAAAGCAGTTGCTGTCCATTTATAACTTTTGTAAATATAGCATACACAAAACATATATAATGAATTTAACAGCCCCTTCAGATTATAGAAATGTGCCATTGGAAAGCTGTCTAGTAAGTTCAGAAGATTTCAAACCTTTCAAGTCAAAAATCCCAGGACCATGGATACCCACGGAATAAAACTCTACGACTGCCCATGTACATATTTTGGTTCCCAAATATTTTAGCATTAATATTTCAAAAGCCAATTTTGATGATAAAGATTTATGTCGATGCTAGCCAGGCAAAACTGGTACTTTAACTGAAGTAGAGGGGTGCACACGTGTGAGAGAGTACATGAGAGCACCAGAAAAGAAAACGTGTTTTCCTGAAGCAAATTATATCAATAGATTACATCTGGAACAAATCTGAAGAAAATATATAGTCTATCTTCTTGTAGAAAGATGTAACCATACGTCTTTCCAGTTCTAGAACTCCTAGCATCCCATATGCTTTGTTGACAGTTTTGCACTTTATTGCCCTTTTCCTTTCATGCTGAGAACTTCAAAAAACCCATAAATGAAACAAGCATTTTCATTTCCTGCACATTGAGAAGGCAGTAAACTGATCCCCCCTCTTTGTTTCACAGTACGTTGGTGTAAGATGCCAATAAAGAACAGAATTCAGAGTGATTTTGAGTCTCGATAAGTAGCTATTGGCATACATTGTTCCCTACTGTAGTGCCAAGACAACAGGAAAGCAAGAGGACAATAAAAAACTTTGTGTTTCCAAGATCAACAACAGCACATTAGGAATTAAGTTTACTAAGTAAATAAATAACATCCTTTAAAATGTTTCTGAATTAAGCATTTAATTTAACTTGAGCAAAACAAAAAAAATACGGATAGACTGACAAGTTGCTGCAAGCCTATCCACAGCCTTTGCCACGTTCTTGCCATATATCAGTAGGAGCAACTAGGTATGTCTAATGAGGAATGTACACGGTTTGCAGTCCAAAGCAGCATGGTTCTGATAGCAGGGTATTTTTTCTGGGGCAAAGAAACAACTTATGCTCTCCACCAGACGATTTACCGGAACTATTTAAGGGCCTTTACTGCTTCTTGATCTGTAAGGTCAGCTTCCGCCTGCTGGAAATAATAGAACTATATCAGATGAAGCAAATTGTTGATGGGGCAGCTGCAACTAATCTACATGAAACATCAGTTGCTTACAGGCACACTAATGTCCTCAAAATGGAGTGGATTTTGACTTTTTAGTCAGTTCTACAGAGAATAGTCAGCATGAAATAGCTGCCAGGGTGCAGAGTTCTTTAGCCCAGTCTATGTCATTGTGTCAGGTACGTATATGTGTATCTAAATGCAGAGATGCCTTGTAAATGCTTAGCTATGTGTGGAAAGCAAAAATCACAGAACACTAGTTCAGAGAATCCACACAAAAGAATGCCCATACAAGTATCAGAACTTACAGAAAAGTTCACTGAGAAAAACTTCAAAGGCAACGTATAAGCTAACAGAAAAATCACATTTCACCAGGTGAAGTACTGCACAAAATTCGTATTCCAAATGAAACCCTTCCAACATGCACATATTACGTTCATGTAATTATATTGCTAAAGGTACTTATTGGGAGAATTTTTTGAAATGGGATTCCCAATAGGGATGTAATTATATACAAGTATCAAAGTGCTTTATACCAGCTTAATGCCTTTCTCTGAAGAAATGTTTTGTTCTTTTTATCAGTACAGACAACTTTACATTGATAGATCTGTATTGATTTGTAGATTTAAAGCAATACAATTCATTACAAAAACTCCAAGCTGCTAGTTAAACAAAGCTAAAAAACCCCAAAGTACTGAACTATTTACACTGTTTCACCTGAATACTGCTAAGGAAGAAATCATTAGATCTATTTTTAAACACTTGGAAATCGAAAGGCTATGAAAATATATATACAAATCATGAGCCTGCTGAAATCAGGAAAAAGATGATCAACAAGGAAAAAGAGGTCCTACTGAAGGAAAAAAGAATCAGGAAAAGAGTGTATTCTGTACATGGAAAACATTTTGACAAAGGCAGCTTTTCTCAAAACATGAAATATTTTCTCAGCCATTCATCTGAGTTGCCACTGGAAACAGGGAAACAGGGATCATCTTGGTCAATACAGACTATAAATCTTTTATGAGACATTAGTAAAATTGTTATGGTCATATTTCCTAGTAATGAGTGCTAACAGACCATTACAAAAATACAATTATTCTAATTGAATACAGCAGTAATCAATACCTTGTGCTCTGGGTGAGTTTGCTTTCGTAAATACAGAGATGCATATTTTTCAGATTAAAATGTTTAAAAGAAAAAATGTAATAGTTTAATAAACTGCACTACAATTTTCTTCACAGGCCATAAGCTGCAACATAAAGCATGAACCTTAACTCTTCCCATGCAATTAACTATCATTTCAGGTAAAAAGCTCCACCGATTGTTTTGGCTTAAGCTTTCCTTCTGGAAGTATCTAATGATGGAAGACAGCATTCTGTAGGTTGTTCCCTTATACCTACTCCTGCAGCTGCTCACCTCAGAAGACATTGCACCTTCAGCTTTTTCACTTGTTCCACATACTTCTATTTTTCTTTCATAGCTAATTTTGGAGGTAATAGTCATGCTAGAAACTAATTCCACCTAAGGACCGGTATTTTCCTGAGATATTTGCTTTCAAAAGGAATTGTTGTCCGTCATTTCTCAGCTTTCATATCCATATGTTAAGCTGGAAAGAAGATGTAAGCTGCACATTCACAGCATAGTCTTTAAGTTGTGGATATTCAATGACACCATCTTGCTCAAACTGGTGCCAGTATGAGAAAAATGGCCTCACTTAAATAATTGAAATGGCATTCATTAAAAGGAAGAAATTGCTGAATCAAGGGCTGTGAGGGACCTTGTCAGCATTTTTAAACATGACATGGATTTTAGGAATAACGAAAAACTTCATAAGAAGTGTAACTATTCTCTTTCACTCTTCACACTGTAGCTTTGCCCATAGCCCAGATACACCTTTAGGACTGCACCCATAGCTCCCATCTGACTGGCAGAAGTATGTTTGAGGAAGGAGATTAAAATTTTGTGACAGACAGGGCAGTGCTGATGTACTTTAAGGCCAAAAGCAACTGCCTCAACTTCACAGAACGAAGCAGGAAGTATTAGTAGTAAATGTGAAAAGAATCAGCTAGCCATTAGTAAAAAATAATAATCCTGTCTATCCTGAATTGAGAAATTACTTACATATACAAGGCCAGTTAAACAAACTGCCTTTTAATCTAAAAAAAGAGAGAATCGCTTTGGCAAAGACAGTGTAAAGGGAAACCAGGTGCAACACTGCGTGTAGCCAAAACATGCTGTTGTAGTTCTGCTGGGGCAGTTTTCCAATTCTTCTCAATCCCAGACTAACAGTAACAGTTGGTGACCTTAAACTCGTGTTTCTGCTTACATAGTCCCTGCCTGACAGTTGCGGAGATCCTGTTTATTTTAGTAGATACTTACTGACACTGGAAAAAACCCAGCATTTGCATCATTCAGGAGGTAACAGCCAAATGCTAGAAAGGAAACTGTCTGACATAACATAACCAGATTGTCAGCACTCTCAGGCCTATGTTTGTCACAAATTCAGGAACCCCTTATGTCCCACCTATGTCACCGGCCTAAACTTAAGGGAAGTCTGCTTCAGGTCATTTCATCCCACATATTTCCAAAGTCTTCAGGTATTCCTAAAGGCTTAGTGTACCAGCTGTGTCTTACAGACGTGTGTGATAACAGAGACAATTTCAACAGGGCTCCACAAGAATGCTCCAGTGCATCCCAGGCAGAATAAGTTTCAGGATCAAGCCCTCACTCTGGATTTGTGTGTCAGTGTTTGTAAGGCTGACTTTCCAAAGAATTAAAAAGAGCCATCTCATGCAACATGCCATGATGATATTATACATTATTTTGGCGACCTGTTTTTGGATCTATAGCAGGGCAATAAATGGCAACTTCTTAAAATCTGGAAAAATATAACCAATAAAGCGTCCATACAGCGTGATACAACTGACAAGGTCACACTGGTGCTTCTTCCATCATTCAGCCAAGACATGCATTGGAAAGGAACAGGCTTTCTGGTATTTCCTGTCCCTTTCAGAAATATGGAAACACTTTTACAACTGGTCTTTTCCCTGACTTTCTGAATTCCAACCAGAATAGCAAAATTAAAGTCTTCATAACTTTTTAAAAATGTCTAAGCTTCCACTTCCTTCTCTTCACCACTATTCAGGAATAAATGTAGCATATGTAGAAAGGAGTAAAGTACCGAAATACAGCATCAGACTGTCAGCCTTTTGATGCCTAATTTTTATAATACTAGGTATTAATGATAGTTATTAACATAGGATAAAACTTAATAGCTATTTTCAAAATAATAGTAATAAAACTAGAACATATTTCCCCCCAAAATAGGGCCTGAATATTTAGACAGAGAAAAAAAACCCTCAAACCAAAGTTATACCCCAAAACAAAGTTATCCCAAAGTATTTTCTTTACCTTACTTGATCAGTTTTGATCTTTGGTTTACGTGGATGAGAGATCAGCTCTTTCTAAAAAGAGAGGAAGACTTATTAATTATCATTAGTTCATTCCAAACTTACTCTTTATCCTTGAAGACAGCTTTAAACGAACACTGAAACAAAAAATTACACTAGCAATAGTGAGGAGTTTGTGAGTTTTTAACATACTAATATGGTACCTGAGTAGTCCAGAGTATAAAACTCACGAGTTACTGTGTCAGCAGGAAAGAGACCCATGTTTTGCTTCAGGCCTATCTTTAATGCATAGAATTTGGACAAAGCAGATATACTTGGTTCAGAATTTTAACAAACTTTGAGAAGAGGAAGTACTTAATATGAACCCATTTAAAAGCTTAAATAAGGAGGCAGAAAAAAGGAGTTTTTTATGTCTAAAAAGAATACATCATTTCTGAAAGTATCCTTTGAAATCTTGTTTTCCAAGTGACTTCTCAGATCACTACACTTATCAGCTTTAAAATTTCAGTTCTACTCTCTAGTATTGAGTAATTAAATTGTACTAATTAGGATACGTAGTTTGTAGAAGGATAGATGTTTAACCTTATATGGGGTAAAAACTCACCTATCTCTGCTTTGTATCTTGTGAATTACAGCTGAAGGAAAGAAGTACCTTAACATAATACAGATCTCTTATTCTTGAATTTTCTTCTGATAAACATCTGGCCAGACCAAGCAAAACCATTATAAATCAGCAAATCTAGAGTTCACTACTGATAATAATAAAAATCCCTAAATGGAGTTCTTCCTGTTATTGCTCAGATCTAGTTTATGAGGGCTTTTTAGGGAGCAGTATATGTGAAACGTGAAGCCAGTTCAATAACTTTGTTATAAGCGCAGTTTTAGTGTTTCAGTGGGAAAAATATGGAGACAACAATTAAAAAAATCAAAGCAACTAACAATGGACAGGCTGTAAAAATTCCTTTGGCATGTTAAACTGAGAAATTTAGACACTTACACATAGTTCTATTTAAAACTGGTTTAACTTAAGTGATGGAGGTCCTTTCATTATGTATCTTTATATAGAATACAGGCCCTTCAGCAAAGTGCTGCCACAGTCCTCACCACCATTCTGACAGCACTATAGTCACTGCTTCTGTTGTATTTCCTTTCTCAGTCCCAAGTTGTTCTAGTTTTCAAGATTCCCACTTTCTCATATTTTCCCTGCTCCCTACCTGCCTCCACCAGTGAGGTCAGCTTCAGTTCCTGACTACTCCTCCCACAAGCATCTCCACATTTTCTGTGAAAATTTTGATGTACTAAGTCATCTTTTTGAGATAGCTTGAAAGAACACGTGCAATCCATTCTCAACGACACTTCTGTTCTGTTGTCTTGGAGAAGGTAATCAAGGCCAGCATCTTGCAGGTGACTAAATTACAGATATACGCACACACAAAAAAAATGTAGCATCAAGAAACAGTCAGTTATACCTTCAAACACTTTAATGTATTTATAATATCACGGTCTCACTCCTTGCAGCGTTCAGATTGGAAATTGTCCAATAACCATATGTAGCTTTCTTAAACTTCATTTAGCTTCTAAGCCTATTGCTTCCTACTGTCTGGCCTGACACTTTCAGAATCACACAGCCTACAGCATCCTCTTAGGGAATTTACTGAATAAAGCCAACTTTTTTGCATGCTTACTTAGTTCAAACTGAGGTGTTTTTTTTATGGAAGACTGAAACCATGGTGCAGTTTGTAGCACCCCATGAACTCTCATACATTGGACTGCGGTCCTATGAATGATGTCCATATTGTTGCATGTACAAACCTTGAGATGCATCCATAACAAAAAGGAATCAGACTTACTGCAATCCTTTCTTCTCTCTATTTCCTCAGGGAAGCTAGTATTTCTTCTCTTCTCTTGGCCTGAAAAGAAATATATATACCACAAGAAGCTCAGAAACCTGAATTAAAAGCATATAATACTTAACTTGATTGTAAACTGTAAATTTCACATTGAAGCTGAGAACTAGAGTGAACATACAGCAGAAGCAGGCATAACAAGCTACTGGATAAAGTACTTCAATTTCTCTTTCTTCCTGAGATCCTGAAAACGCACCACTCAGGAGAGCAAACTTTCCTGCCTAGATTTACATGAGGTCTGAAATAATAATTCTTTCCTCAGATCAGAAGGAATCACTCCAAATGTCAAGATGAATATTCATACTAAAGTTAGCAAACACTGTTTATAATCTTGAGATTATAAAATTGGGGTAACTCAGGACTCACATATGCATAATAACTCATTAAAAAAACCTTTTCATCTGAGGGGTGAAACCAGAGATAACTTTTGGCTTCAATATGTGTCTTTGGGTTAAGCCAGTCTCTGCTACTCTGTAGAAGTGATTTAAAACTGTGATATTTTCAAAGGTGATAGAATTTAGTCCAGTTTTGAACTATAGAACACATAATGACTCTTTTCAATCAATGGTCCAGGCTCTTCTCTTTACAAGAAGAGAAGTACACATCCTAGAACTTGTTAAAGCTCCTTTCTTTATACAGTTAGAAGAAAAAATAATTTCCTAGGGAGAATAAATTCCTAATGAGAATTTTTTAATATTCTGATTCCCAGACTTTGGAGCACTTCTGTATATTTTTGCCTTATGGAAATAAATAGCTTTCAGCTATAGTGAGAAATCACAGTTTAAGCTGAGCAAAACCATATTAAATTGTTTTCATAAATTCCTGGCAATTTGTTATAAAATAGACACTCCAGGAAGTATTTGGGGAAAACCCTCAACCAAAGCCAGAAAGGAGCACATCTCAGCATATGACTAATAAAAAAAAGAAAAGTTTCTTATTTGTTCTTTTCCATCCAGAGCTAGCTAAGAGAAGATGATGTAAAATTGATGGGGAACCCCCCCCTGGTTTTTAGTGCAGTGGATTCTTTTGTCTGATGACAATTTCTTCCATGCAATTTGATTTTAGAAGTTAAGCAATCTTCATCATTTAAAGTGGTTTCTTTAACAACCTTTTCCGAGTTTAAATAAGATTAAAGCCTAATAAAAAAAATTGTCAACTATTTTTCCCCTTAACAGATTAATGTAAAAGACAGCATAAAACACAAAGCCCAATTTCAAGATGTTTGGGAGTCCTGATATTGAAAAGTAACACCTACCCAATAGTCTAGAATTCAAATCCTTATCCTTTACTATTATTCCTCTTTCACAAAAGGGAAGTAAAATACTTGAGCTGATAAAAAGAAAAGCAAAGCTGAGCCCCATCTTAGACCACAATAAGAAACTGTATTTTTGTTCACTACTACGGGGAGTTAATGTAAACACAATGCCCAAGTCAGGCAAACAGTGCATGCCCAGGAGGGGTAACCAGGTTCATCCAGGAGACTGGATAATCAGGCAAGTTCGTCGTGATGAAGCAGTACAAATTCAAGTCAGGAAGGCAGTCCGCAGGTCAGGCTCATGATGGTGTAATAGAACTTACTAACTAAAGAGAGCCAAATAAGACCAAGATCAAAAGAAAAAGTGGCCAGATTGGTAGAATGTCTAGCAATACAAAGATATCTTCAGACAAGCTAAGCATTCCTATTTTAGACTCATGAAACTGGTTACTCAGATTTGCAGTGTTTATAATTTTGTAATTTCTTTGTTAATCGTAATGTATCCTGTAAAGCCTATGGGATTTAATGAATTGCAGAATAGTCCAGTGAAATAAACATTCAAAAGACCACAGCTTTTTTGCCATGTGCCTCTCTACTATTTCATATTGTTTTATAATAAATGCATTCACTGTCAGTTTGTGAAATAACAGTGTTAATGCAGCTAAGCTTTCTTTCTAAAACACCCTGCCCCTGTACCATGGTGGAGACAACATTGATTTCCCAGATCTACACAACAGAGCTTCGAAGTTTTGGTCTCCCACGGGACATGCCACAGGAACAGAACGCCTGAATCAAGTCTGAAATTTGGATTTGAACAGTAAATGACACCTGTGACTGATAATAATGTGAACATTATTCTTAGTTCGTTCAGTGCATTAATTTTAATTGTCTTAGACTTATGTGAAGCTTATAGCATGTCCTGTAGCTGTATAATGTAGTTTACTCATTGAAATTAATCAGTCATCTTTATGGCTGCCAGATACCCAAAGCTGCAAAATCTTGCTATCATCTATTGTTACTGAATTTTAAAAAAATGAACAGAAGATTCAGAGAACTGTTGCTAGCTTCAACCAGAATTCAGATGAAGGCCAATTGCTGATAACGGATGAGATGCATTTTGGAATTATTGATTGGAAAAGGAGGATTGCTGACTTGCAGGAAAGACTTGCAGACCTCAGCACCTTTCTGCACCTCTCACAGATTGCTCTCATCTGGCCTGCTTCCCAAATATGGGCTAGAGGCTTTTCAGTAAAAATGTGGAATGTTTTACTAAAATGAGAAAAAAATAGTATAATTACAGAGTCAGGCTGAAAATGTTACTACAATATTTAATAACAATTGTCTTAGTTTCCGTTACTTGTGTGAATTTTATTCACAGTATATAAGTGGAACACTAATTCACCAGCAAGATTAATAGGGGCTTCAGTAGAAGTTTTTATTGGTGCCTGAATAGCAAGCACAACTGTTGTCTGCGTCTTCTTTTTCTTGGCAAAGTAGTAGGAGAAACGACAAGCTCAATATACTTGGTCCAATCCCACTGTTTTGCAAAAGATGAACCTGAGTGATCTGGATACCATGTCACTTATTTTGCTTCTTTTCATAGCTAATTTAAATGCTTGAGTCACTGCATAAACATGAGTAAATATACCTCATAGCATGCTAAATTTTATCGATCCTATCCACCAATTACAGACTACAGGAACTGTCAACTAAAATGTTAAGTGAGCGGTCACATGCCAGGTTGATGTCAGCTTTTGTAGAACTCCACAGTCAGAAGGCTCTGCACAGTCCGGAAGGATCCAACCTGAAAGGCACTACAATATTCCAGTTATACCTTCCTTTGGAAAGACAGCATCATCCGTAAACTCAGTTTTGATGTTGTTTGTTAAAATCTAAAAATTTGTTCTGCAGCTAAGTATTTTCTACAAAATTTGAAGTGGCTTGGTCTAGCAGTTTTTGAATTATACCTCTAAAAATATCACCTAAACCTGTCCTTAAGTGACAGGCTAAAGCTGAAGCATTTTTATGGAAGCTAATTTAGTAACAGCCCATTACCAAATTTCCTGCATCTCTCACTCAGTGAACTCTTTGCACTAGCTGCTGCTGGGCACAGGCTAATGGAGAAGATCTATTAATAACTAAGACAACTAAGAAATAATCTCCCGCTCTGAGCTGTGCTTCAAATCTTTGTGTCAGGATTTTGTGTGTGAAAATGCATGCAGGACTGGTAGGTTTTTTCCTCCCAAATTATCCACTTTTGAATCTGAGCACTCTTGGCTGGCTACTTTTAGATACTAAATCAGAATAGACATTATGTGCTTACTATGAAGAAATTCAGTACGCAGAATACTACTTTCAGCCCTGCCCCAAGCCAGCATGATGCAATTCGGAAAAAGTTTACGCTAACCGTCAAGAAATGGGCTGCATCATGCAAACCACACAGTGGGCCAGGTCCAGGTGATTTTCATTACTGTTCATCGTGTCATTTCCAAAGATCTAGTATTCCACAAAATAACACATATTCAATTGAAATATTTAGGAAAAAACAGTTGGGATCAGTGGTTCTCACCTGCTGAAGATTTTTTTTTTTTACATCACATTTCTCCATGCTTTGAGTTTCCGAGAGTCTCTCTTTCTCACTGCTTTTCTCACTTTGTAAATAAGACAAATGAGAGGAAAATAAGCAGCAAATGAGCAAGTGCTCCTACTACCACCATTCTTCACAGAGGGCAACTGAATGACAGTGTCTTTTGGGGCTGTTCAGAAAGTTAGTGATCCCAGTGTCTGGATCCCGGGACAGTAGGTATCAGCTGAAATATCTCAGCCATGCACACTAGGGGCTGTGGCTCTTCTGTACAACAGAGCTGAGTGGCATGCGTCATTATTCATTCCTGAGAATTAATTCCATCCAGAAACCTAGGCAACCAAGTTTTAGCAAGCCAGGAACATGTGGTACTTTGTACTTACTTCTAGAAAGGTGTGAGCCCTGGAGAGCAGTACTTCTCTCTGGAAAGCAAAATCACATTAAGGGTGCCTGAGAAAGTGGGGCGTGGTGATGCAGTGAGGCAAACCTTTTTACCTGGCTGTGTGGCTAGTGATTGTTACTTCTGGCAATCAGCTAACTACACTGCCTAGTAACTAGGCTGATGTAAGATGCAGTTCCCTTTCAACTCCTACTTAGATGAAGACTGAAGTTTTGTTAAGAAAACCTCTTAGAGCAGGTTCTAGCACTATTAAGTATTTTCTCCATTTTTAAAATTCTTGATCGTTAAGCAAAGTCGTCAGAGTAAAAAAACTTTTATAGCATACGTTGAGTTTAATATTTAGTCATTGCTCAAAACCTCCTTCACTTCCTAACTTGTTAAATAAGACATGAAAGCTAAATGAAAATTATCTTCCCAATACCTGCCAGACAAACTAAATGGTACAACCAAGAAAATTCTTACTCCAATCTTGGTACATAAAAAAATGAGTATACATTACATATCTTCACATGGCTAAACAATTTAAACACAACAGACAGCATTCTTGCTCCAGGAAAGTTTCTAAGGATTTTAGAAGAAATTTCTTTTTCAAGAAATTTAAGATTTCACTTGGTATTGCCAACATATACCATACGCTTCTGTTGGACAGCTAAAATTCTGTACATAAAGCTGTAAAAGAATAAATATTATAAATAATTATGCACTAGGAATAAGGATGTTGTAAGGAAGTTTTGTAGTGCAGTTTTCTGTACTGAGGTTGTGGCAGGGAATCCTGTGCCTTGTTTTGATGGCAGTGAAGTTAGTGATTGTGAAGCAATGGATACAATCAGCTAACTACACTGCCTACAAACCAAGCACTACTCTTGTGATGGGGTTATAGCATTCAGACCTAGAAAAAAAGAAAGCACTTCCAATAATTATATGAACATACTCTATCTCCCCAAATCTCTTATAGCAACAAGCAATTGACAATAATGGAAAACATTGGTCATATCACCCTTGGTGTTATTCTACTAAATCCAAAGTCTTTGTATCACAGATTAATTGTTCTTACTAAATAAAAACTGCAGTGAATGCATCACAAAGATCATTTCAGGAGTTCAAAGACAAAGTAATGAAAAACTAAAATTTAAATTATTGTAATGCACCACAACGGAAATGGGGAATGAGGAAAGCCTTAGCAAGCAGCCGTTGCTGCATGAGTGTGGACTAATTTGTAGCTGTATTCAGAGATGGAAGTGCAAATACAGCTGCAAATTCGGACTGAGAAAAAAGTACAACATGAATAACATTCTACATTGTTTACAGCATGTCAGCTATTAGTGCTTATGTCACAGTGATCCTACTTATCCATATTCTCTAGTTGAGGCATTGTAGTTAATGTCCTACAGCACAGGTTTCATGTGATTTCCATTTAAAGGTTTTCAGAAGAAACTGTGTGTGACTACAGCAGCAGTAAGAATGGTGGAATTTCACTAGTTCCCTGAACTTCAGAAAGGGGGTTGGGGTTTTTTTTTTCAGAAAAATATAGGAATATAGATTGTGCTGGTAGTCAGATGTCAGGCTGCTCAAACCTTTTACACGAATTTGTGGTAGCTAAAGAAATTAGCACATCTATTCTGCAGAACAAAACTGAATATGTGTAAGTAGTTATAAACAATTATGTCTTGTGTCCAATACGTGTGTATGTGATTATAATGTGATAAAACTATTTTATACAGATTTATCAGGCTATTCCTAAATCAGGAATGAAACAGAGTCTGCGAGGTTACACGGTTAAATTTGTCTGCAAATTAAATGGTTTTGCTAGCTTTCACCCATAAATGATGTTATTGTTAAAATGTATAAAAAGAATTCAGGACTTACCCTTAAGAAGCTTACCTTGCAACAATCCTGATAAGGACTGCATTTATAATAAAATGCTTAAAAAGATTTAATGGAAAGGGAAAAACAGCTAGCTTCTTCACTCTTCATTTCCTTCCCTTTTCCATGGCTAGCACAGCAATGTATCACTGAGCACACAGCAGTCTTTCACTGGCAGGCATGCCTGTGGGGATGGTTCCTTAGGTGGCCACTGGGTACCCCATCTCTTCCCCTGGGACTCCAGGGTTGGAGTGTCCCCAGTCTGGGCTGCAGGTCAGCTCCATGCCTGTAGCCTTTGTGTACACTTTGTCGTCATGGTCACTCAGCTGGGGGTTGTGCATGGAGACTGGACTGTTGCTTTGAAACGTGCAGATGGCTCTTGCCATAGGAAGCTTTGTTGCAAAATTGGTTTCTATGGGCATGATCAATATGGAGCATAGATGGGGCTTCCACCCTGCTCCTGTGGAAAAATGGCTGCAGGTGGTGTCACAGATGCCAAAGGTGATCCAGGCTTTAGTGTCACAAGTACATGCTTCTAGACTGATATGTGGATGCTGGGGCTTCAGCCTGGTTTTATTCATACCAGCAGTCTAGCTGCCATAGGAGGCCCCAAAACCAGACAAACAGCACCAATGCAACCACATCCTGCTGCCACTTACATTTGGAGGGGCAGAATACAGTTAGATAAGCCTGTATGGATTGGTGCAATGCTGACTGTCCCCAATTTAGGCTGTCCTTTGCTCCATGCTAGCCACACTGGCAACTGAGGCAGAGCAGAAGAAAAGGCATTTTGTGCTCTGCATTGCCCCTTTTTGTGTGGGAGGAGGAACCGCAAGAGAAAAACAGCACACTCCTCCCTGCGATGTTAACAACAGTTGCAAGATGTCATTCTTAGCTGGTGATGTGATCCACAAGCACTGTATGGATAAGACTATCAAGAGTGTCTAGTAATTTTGGATATCTACTTGACCTGAGACGTTTTTGAAGGTCTTGTCCTTTAGAAATTTCTGAGCTTCCCATTCTCTTTGAGAACTGCGTACCGCTCTAAGGCCCATGTAAATCATGACCAGCTGGATGGCTCAAATCTCTTGTCATTTCCAAAAATCATGGCATGCAAATAGGGAAGAAGAAAGAACTGACAGAAATAATCCACACCTGATTACATTAGCATAAAAACTTACAAGGCTACAGCAATAGCTCTTAGGCTGCATAAAATAAGCCCAGGTAGCTTTGCTGTCTTTCCCTTGCTATTTAATTTCAGAACATGCTAGACCAGCACCAGACTTTTTTTTAAAGTTTGTTTTATTGCTCAAGTTGCTGAAGATTGGTGATCTTAAATTAAATTCTAGCAACATGTGGTGCTCAAACAATTAAGATCCTCTTCAAACAAATTTAGGCTTTTCCAAAATCCTATGTTGTAATGTGAATTGAATTAAAGGTATTAGAAGGTGCTGAACATTGCTACATAGACCCATGAACTGTGGAGTTTTTCTCTTCTGCAAAGGAAGATGACAGTCCACAGAATGAGGGTAAAAGCAGGTCCTGAAGTCAACTGTTACAGATGGAGTTGCGAACCAGAACATCTAAAGTAGTGGAATATACTTCCTTAGTAGTTCCGTCTTTTCTCCTGCATCTGCGCTGTATGACACTGTTTTGTCATACGTTAGTGGTTTGCCTGCTTACCTGCACAACACGGGTGTTCTCACAGACCTTGTTTCAAAGACCTTTTACAACAGTGAGTGTTTTCCTTGGGCAGAAGGCTCCTCCTGATCAGTGTAGTTAGCGTGGTGGTACTGTCATGTGTGCTTTGCATAATAAAATACATTACTCATGGTAAAATCTTTAACCAGAAAAATTATCTGTGGTAACTATCACTTAGGTTATTACAGAACACCCCCTGAGTAACAAAGTAATCAATCAAAAATGACAATCTGAATCGAAACATGGTTCATTTCTGAAATACCTATTCTTAAGCCCTTTCATCAGGACCAGAAAGTGTCTGCTTATATAAGCTGAAAAGAAAAAATTTGTGAACAATCAACATAATAAAATTTTAGTTTGTGGCTTTGATTGGAATCAGTTTCTGTCTTGTTTCAGTCAAAAACAATTCTTTGCACAGAGACTGCGTGATTTAAATAAAAGTGTAAGTTTTTAACATCCAAATACGAGGTTTCTTCTGCCCTCCAACACAATGGCATAGTCAATTGAATTGGTGTTGTGTTCATGCAGCACTACTACTGTTTGTACACTGCTGTTACACGATACTAAAGAATGCGATCAGTACAGTATATAGCCTGACAAAGCAAACACAACGTGCTTTTCTCTAAGAAGATTGCCACCTAGGATGTTTTCCCATACCAAAATAACTCAAGCTTACTGATTTTTTATATCAATAGTTATGAACTTCAGCTGCTTACCTGGAGAAATTGTCTGCCATCCACCATCCACAAAAATCAAATGTCTTGTAGAAGGAAGATTGCTACTAGTAAGCTGCGCTTTGTTGTGTTAGTTCCATGTACTCAATCCTTTAAAGCATGAAAACTGCAAAAAATTCTGCAGGGATGACTCTTACCAACAGTGTGTTTAGGTAAACAGAGTTTGCTCTTGGTTTGGCCTGCAGTTACTAGAGAAACTGTGTCTGACTCTTTCCCTTTGTAGTTCATGCCTAGGCTTGCCTGGTGACCCAGGAGACCCATAATTTAATCTGGCTAAGAATGCTTGTGTTGAGTTAGAGGCCTGATCTGAATCCCACTGAAGTCTTTGGACAGATTTCCATTTATTTCAGTGAGCTCTGGATCAGTCCCATGAATGTCCAGGCACTGTAATGAAATACTTGCTGGTGGTTTGGTTTTTCGCTCTTGCTAGGAAGGATTTAAAACCAACAACATCATTTAATGAAAGGTGCAAATGTCTACTTATTTGTCTCGTGCATCATGTCAGTCAGAACGCTTGGCTATTCATCATGTCTTTTGCCATATCTACTGGGATGCTAACAGTTTCTGTTTGGATGCAACTGGGAATGAGTGGGAGTACAATTCGTTGACTGTTATTTAACTGATCTCACATTGGGATGTACAGTTTAAATTTTGGTTTTGACATTTTGTTTCTTAGCTTCTTATTATCCAAATAGAGTACCCAGAGCTACATTTTCTTCAAGTCAGTGACAACTGACAGCAGATGACGGATTTGCGTTCAATGAATCTACCCAATTAAAAGAGCCAGTCTTTCTTGTCACTGAAATGGGAAGTCAGAATTACTCTCATCTGTTCTGGTTTCTGCGCCATTAACAAAAATACTTTTGAACTCCTGCATGATATTAAAAATACTGAGTTCAAAACTTTTCAGAACTTATTGCTATGTCAATGACAACCTTAAAAATTAGAGCCAACTGGGTGAATTGCCAAGGACTTTGCTTAAATTTTCCTGTCTTTGTTGTTACAAATGTGTGCAGTTTGGCCTGGATTTTGCCTCCTAACATCCAAGAAATAGCACCTTATTGCATGACTGATTGCGCTGCTGTAATCTGGTTTCTCAGGTGAAGAGTTTGTTTACTGCTGACTTGCAGTTTATATGTTAACTATGGGAACAAGTAACTCAACAAAAGAAGGTGGTGTAGGGATTCAGACTTCTCTTTAATTGTCCTTTCTGGAATCTAGTCACTTCACTCTTTTGTCACAGAATTTCCTAACTCACAGGGCCTGCCCGGACAAGTTGGAGAAAGTAGGAAGGCAGGAGACAGTTCAAAGTCCCATCAACTGATGTGTACCACTGATCCAAACCAGCTTGGCATTTATTGAGGAAAAGACAGTAACTGGATTATTCCTGAGACTGAACTGTGTCAGAGTCAATTTCCACATGGAAACTATGATGAAATTATGGACTCCAGGGCAGGAGATGAACTCCCTATGATGCCTGCTGCTGTTTTGCAGTGGGAATGTTTTTTTTTTATTCTTGATAGTTCAAGAATAAAAGTAAAACAAGGTTTATGCGAAGAAGTCATACCTTTTATTAGATTTTGATTATAGATTATAGATTATTTGATTAGAATTAGATTAGATTATAATAGGATATTGTGAAGAAGCGACATGAAGGCAAAGAAATCAGACTATATAGCAACTTCCTAAGCTTTGGCAGGAAAGATGGCATCAACCCTAGAGAAGTCACAATCTGTATGTCTGTGACTGTGCATGAAACCCGGAGTGGACTAAACTGTCATTGAGAAGAACTTCAAAAACTGTAATTATGTGCATTATCTGTCATTTTTAGGTGGCAAATCTTGCTCTCATTTAGTATTTTCCTGGACACCAATTTTGTCAGCAGATTTTGTACCCCAAATCCACCATAAGGCATACAGTGAGTCAAAAATGAGTCTATGAAGACCTACTTGTAGGAGATCTGTATCTAGCTGTATCTGTTAGTCTAACCCCTCTTATCAATGGATTCACTCTTAAGATGATAAATAAAGCCCCATTTTTTATAACGCCAACTTCTTATGCAGTTCAGCTACCCTCTCTAGCAAAATCTGCGTGACCACAAGTTTCAAGTTACTTGAGAACTTCTTTTTGTTCTTTTGACTTGTCACCATGCAACAGACGTTTAAAAACAAAGAAAAATTGATGCGGCTGTAAACATGGTCTTCAGTGTTTACAAGGGAATCCATTCAGACCAGAAAATGACCAATCAATTGCCTGACATTTTAAAAGCAAGTTTAATCTCTAGAATAAAATTCAGGCCTCAGGCATGAAAATCCAGTTTGCCTGTTCAAGAATGCTCATCTGTTGCCCAGAGCTAATTTTGGTGTGCCGGATGCAGACAGTCAGACATGAGTAAATTCTTCACAGGCTGCACAGAAAGAGGCTAGCCAACTCCTAAAAAACGTTGTATGGAAATTTTTCCCGGCAATGCATATCAATGGTTTCCTGTTGTCCTACATCATTCTCCAAAAGGCAGAGAACAGGCTACCATTGCCCTCATGCTATACGTGAAAAGGAAGGAAGGACTCATGACTCATATATGGAACAAAATTCTTGTGTGTCATCACAAGCAACCAAGTGCAGTGCAGAGTACATGATAAGGATACACTTCTGGTCAAAACATTGGTGTACTACACTAAGGCTCAACTCCTGGCACTGCTGAATGCTTTTTTGAAGATTCATTATCTATCTCAGACTTTGATTTCTCTTTCATTTGAGTGGTTATTGGAAGGTCTCCATTTGTTAAGGAAGTATTTTAATATGTGAGAAAAAGAAAGCTAAGACCTTTTTTTTTAAAAAAAAATTTATTACTCATTCCTTAAAACCAGAATTTCTACTAAATGTATTGGTAAGTCTTCTTTCTGATGCACAAAGAAAATGTAAAGAGCGAAGAACTAACTATGTGAGTAGAGGAGAAAAGAAATCCAGATATAGCCAGAAATTCATGGTTTAGGGTACCTTTCTGCAAAGATGTGTACTTCTGTGAGTTTGTGCCTTCATGCTTTATTTGTCTTATCTCCTGTCTTGTATCACAATCTATTCACAAGACTGAAACGTAAGCCCTTGAATTGCTTGGCTGCAACATCTACAGTCAAATTAAAAGCCAGTCTAAATACTCAGCTTTTTTTAACCTTAATTTATTCTTTGTCTTGACTGTTCCTGATAGCTGACACTGGAGGCACAGCATCCTGAGACAGCAGAGGGAAAAAGAACATATCAGCTATTCCCTGAATGTGTCCCAGCTAATTATTGCCTGAAGTTTTAGACAATAAAGCATTCACATTTGAGAAACTGCTTGGGTATGAACTCTTTAACAGAGCCATTCATACTCTGTATGAAATGCTTCAAAAATAAAATAAAGCTACACTAATACTATGAACATTTATGAAGATCATTAGGAAGATTAATGTTATGATAAATACAGAGTCATACAATTTTCAAAATAAAGAATACCACATGTGGGGGCTTCATAAGGAAAGAAACTGTGTTGTGTAAAGTCCGCTAGAAGCAGCCAAGTACAATCTTAATAATTAATTAATAAGCCTGGTACTATTTTTCTCATGGTGAATATTTCACTTAAATATTTCACAGAGGTTTATGAGATAAGCTGGTGAACACGACAGAACAGAGTACTGAATCAATCAAATATACCCTAAAAGAAACAGCTGATATTGGAATAAAACCAAGTAGATTGGAAATAGCTTTGAAACCAGCATGTTAGTTAGTCTAATGGTGCACACCTGAATATTGTTACTTTCCTCAGAGCCACATGATTTCCTGTTCTATATAAACCCGAAGCAAGCTATTTTAGAGGAAGAGTTTGGGTGTTGGTTTTTTGTCTTTGTGTAAGTGATATAGATTCTTGTAATGTTAGGTTTGTTTTGTTGGTGATTCTTTGAAGTTGTTTGTAAAGTTTACCTCAGGTTTTCAACATCTCTGGTCTGAGAAGGTAATGTTTGTGGTCTTCACTGTGTAGAAAAGAGCTGTGTAATTGTAAGAAATTCTGGTTGTTGACTGTAGTATGTGATATGTAATAGGGAGTACTATCTTTTAAACTCTTTTTTTATATCCTGTTGGCTTGCTTAATGCAAGTGCCTTCTAGTAATGTGTCTAACTGATTTCACTGCCCAAAACTGAATTTGTCAGTTGTTTGTTAACTGGGCTTATCTAGGTTTGATCTGTCACAGTTTATGCAGGTTTTTCAATATCTATCCTTGGAACTTGATAGTACCTTAATGTTATTAAATCTCTCTAGTGTAGTGTCTCACCTCTACTGATGACTATCCAACAGCTAAAACATCTTGTGTGCTTCAATTTAAAATGAAAGATGAAATTGCTGCCACAGTCTTCTTCATCACAAGGCTAGTGAAACGGGAAGACAAACTGAGCAAGCATAAAATGGAGAAATTTGCAGCTAAGCTGACGACAATACTGTTTGAAAAGTATAAGAATCACTGGTACTTGGACAATCCATCCAGAGGACAAGCCTTCAGGTAAGAGGACCCTCAGTAATAGGGGAGGGGAAATGGACACTTTGCATGACATTCAAGATGCAGTGAGTACCCTTTCAGTGCCTGGACCCCTTAAAGGAGAAATGAGACAGAAAATTGGAAGAGAACCACTTAGCTATCCCTTAAGCTTGGGGGAAGAGGTGTTATTAACTGGTAAAGATGCACCTATTTGGAAAGTGGTTTCACAGTGTGTGTTTGTGTAGGTATGACTAGAGAACTGAGGTGGAAATCTTATGATACACAGTGTCTTGAGTACCCCTCTGACTTCTTGAATGCAGAATTTGAGTGGTATTAAACTAGCTTGTAGAATTGTTGTGACTGCTTGTAATAGTCTTAAAAATTACTGAAGTGAGTTGCTGTATTACGTGCTTAAAACAAAGTCTTGTCTGAGTCTATAAACTACCTTGTTAGGCTGACTTGCTGATTGGGGCTAAAAGTGTGACCTTGCATTAACAGGCTACATGTGTTGAGAAAAGTAAATACTGAACTTAAATGGACCTCTGTATGAGCCAAAATTGCAGTGATTTTTTTAAATCCACCTGTACTTTGTTCTCACCTAGATGTATAAGGATAAACAAACATCAGACAAGAGATCCACTGCTGGAGCAGGCTTGTGTGGAGAGTAATGTGGACTTCAATAAGCTTGGTTTGCCAAAAGAGATGACACTATGGGTTGATCCATTTGAGGTGTGTTGCAGGTGAGTTGAGAAGCTGGTAAGTGCCCTGTACAGAGCCAATCAACTCCAAGCCTGTTACTAGAATCTTAGTGTTTGAGGATGTACTTACTTGCTAGTGTCAGATGACTACTAACAGATGTCCATACTGCTAGCGCAGAGATGCGTTATACAAATACTGACTTACAGATACGGTGAGAAGAACCGGCCTTTCACAATTGCGCACTTTGAAGGAGATGAAAACCCCGAGATTCCGCAGCAGATCAGCTACGCTGTTGATAGAGCAGCACTAGACTATCACTCTGGCATTTCCTCAGATGAGGAGAGCTTCATCAAAGAGCCGAAAGCCATTCCTACTGTCAGCAATCCTAATAGTGTCTACCAGGTAAGCATGTGGTAATGGTATGTGGCTTTCAGTAAAAGCTAGTATCTGCCTTCTAGGTTCCCTCATGAAAGAATGCAATAGACTTAATTGATAGCCAAACTAATCTCTCCTCTTGTCCAAACATGTTTTAATATTGTCTCATTTCTTGCTGTTTAGTTCAGTGACTACTGCAAGGCACCCATACAGCCCTGGTCTCAGTATCTTCATAGGAAGGCCTATATGAGTGATGGCTCATACTATGCCCAGCACAGGGGTTACAAAGTCTACAGGCCAACAGCTGCTTTCACAGGACCCCGTGTTGATAGATATCACTGGATCAATACCAAGTGGTAGATCTGTGGCTGCACCTGTTATGGGTGGTTGAAACACTGAGCTATGGTATGGGATGAAGGCTGGTACTACAAAATTTCATAAAAAGAGAAAGCACTTACTGTCTAATCCCTGTCTCTTACTTTGTATATCTGAAACTTTGGGATTTTATTATATAACCTTTTAAATGTTTTATTAATGTTAACATAAGATTGAAAATTAATGCTAGACTCTTCTTGTAAGTTAAAAAGGAAATGCATATATCAATAAACCTACTCATGTTTTTTTAAAAGCTGTCTGATCTGCTATCAGTGCCCTGAAGGGACTTTAAAAAGATTTTTGGTGAAAACAGAAGCAAATCAAGGAAGATGGAAACATCCTCCAAGTTGCTTTGAAAGATAGTCTCCTTACTTCTGGCAAAAGTAGCAGGGGAAGCTGCATTGTGGGCAAAACATCTATGCATCACTAGCAGAATCACCTTTATGCTCCCCTTTGAGTGAAGCTTTGGGATATGCAGCTGTGAAAAGACTGTCTTGTGGCTCCAGCTAGGCTTTTGCCTCTAGACTATAGCTTACCTGTGACAAGAACAAAGCCTCATGGGCAGGACAGGTGAATACATGGTGTTGTAGCTTTCCACAGCTGTAAGCAAACACATCACCTTCTGGAATGATGGGGCTGCTATCTCTAAGGATTACTAGCCTGCCAGTTTACAATACTGTGGCCCATAGGAAGCTTTTCTCATAGCTCTGGACAACTTCAGTGAAATGATCTGCTAGCTACTCCAGAACTCTAGATAGATGGAGGCTCCTCTTTCAGTGAAAGACTCACTGGAATACTACTGGGCTTCAGAACTATGCTCTGGGATATTGTTTCCAGTACTGAGTAAAAAAGGTGGTCTTTAAAAATTGGAAGACATACTGCAAGTCAGGGAAAAGTTATGTTGATTCCTACTTACTTGTCACCTGCTCCATCATTGCCTCTTGGTTAAACTGTGGGGCGTAAGAGTTACAGAAGCGATGTGTTGCTGGTTAGTCTAATCAAAGTGCTAAATAAACTAGCTTGTCAAAATTAATTGCTCATGTAAATACTTCTGGCTGTCACTTACTGCAACGATTTCTATTTGCTGCAGTCCAACTATTATTACCTAATAAGCAGTGATGGGAAAAAACCTGCTAAAAAGTAACCCTGAAGGGGAAGAGTTGCTTGGTCTGTGAAAGCAGACAACTGAGCCAGTTCAAGGCTGGAGGTCTACCTGTATAAGTGAATCCAAAGAGAAACAAATTAAAACTATAGTATAGATTTTAGCTAAAATCTCTCAGCAGGTGTGAAAATGTCTGTTGTGTCAAGCTATAGGTGTTCAACAAACTGCCTCCTAGCTTACCTTACAAATATGATGTGGATGGGAATAATAAATAATCAAGTGCTGTAATCGGTTATTCTCAGTTATGTCTCGGTCATGCTCCACTGACTTGGTCCATATTTCCTCACAACAAACCAATATCAGTTGTGTACTTCTGCACAAGAATTTTGCAATAAACTTGGTATTAATAGGGTTTGGAAGATCACTCATGCAAAAAGTAGAAATCCTACACTTCCTATAACTAGAGATAGTTTTGTTCATAAGACTTAATTTTAAAGTCTGTTTTTTATGTGTGAATGTTGCAATTTGTGGGGTGTTGATTTAACTGAGTAAATAGGATGTAAGGAGAGGCTTCTTTGTTACTGTACTTAAGGAAGCACTGTTTCCAACTAATTCTTGCAGCTTTGATAATAGAACTTGCACTCTAGCAACTTCATCCTGTTATTGTAGTTGGCAGTGGAGTGTTTTCCTAGTGAAATCAAAACAAGCACCTGTGCATGGGGTTGAAGGTGTGAACAATTGATTCAGCACTTCTGAGATAATGGAATGGATACATAATTTGTGAAGTTATAAAAATACAGCCACTTATTAGTGTTGAATATTTGATGTATAATGAGGTAACAGCATTAGTTTGGTATTCAGTGACTTGGGAAATAATTTGAATCTTGTCCTGTGCCTTCATGAATTTTTGTACTAGCAGAGAAGGAAGAATCTTAGGTGCCTCTACTCTTTCCCTATTTGCTTTTTACCTAAACCAGAGGCTGTACTGGGCAGAGAGGAGGTGATGTTTCATAGATCAGTGAATAATGAATGTTTCATGTGCTTTGGGGTCTGGCTCTTGAGTTTGGGAGGAGGAAAGACTGTTTCCCCAAGCTTAAGAGCACGACTAGTCTTTGACAGAACAGGACTTGCATTTCTGCATAGGTAGTACTACAGAGCAGCTGAAATATGGTGACTCCAGAACAAGTAAACGTTGTCTGTGTTGGCAAGTTGCTTTCAGTGGTGGAGATATCTTGCTCTTGATGTGTAATTGTGTAGATGCAGTTACTTGGGTTGATTGTAGCTTTCGCTGTCTTAGTTGAAAAGTAGCAATCATCTGATCTCTGCAGAGCCTTCAGAACGTGTAGTGGAGTAATACATTAGTTTAAAAAAATATTGTTTTTAACACTAAGCAGACTTATGAGTGATTCTGTATTTTGCTTCTGTTCCTGGAAACTCTGAGCTTTAGAAACAATGTTTGTCTTTTCACCGCTTGGATATAGCCAGAAATGTCAGTCACTTAGGCTAAAGTCTTGACACTTGAATTACTGCATTGCTTTCACTTCTAATTTAATGACCCTTTTGTATGAAAGAGAAAAATACACTCTAGTTAACACAAATACAAGATTTACTTCGGCTTAAAGCCTGAGGACAAATGCAGAGGATCAAGTTAGAATCAAACTTCCAAGTCGTCTTTACAACTTTCTGCCTAGGGCAATTTTCTCTTCTAATGCATGTATTTGTTTTGCCAAACAGTCTTTCTCCAAACTAGTTATTTCAAGGTAATAAAAAAGCAAGTCTTCATTGCCTTTACTGTTCAAAAACTGGTGTTCATCCTCTATTATATGCACCAGCTCTTCAGTTAACACATCCACTTTATCCTCAAGTTCTGAAGGGGACAAGTAAGCGCAGGTTTCCTCTTCAAAGCTAAAAAAAGGAAACGAATGCTTAAATTTGGACAGTAGAAGTGCTGCTGTTAAAGCAATATTTATAGACTCTGCACAAGAGCAAACCAGAAAGATGAATTTCACTGGAGCTTAACTTCTATTATTGAGAAAGTGATGGTAGCTTACAGAGAAGAAATCAGTCTTCCTGTAATATACCCTGGCTTCAGATTTGATCTGTCCTGTTTACAGATATAGATGTAGAAGTTTATGGAGATTCACTTTGTAGTATAAAGTGAGGTCATGGTGCAGAGGTGTCATGATTTGCATGATATCAACCCCCCCAAATTGTTTAGTTGTTGCTGTCTTAATGCAACTGTTAATAATACCTGCTGTCAAATCATTCTTACCGTGTTCTCCATCTGAAGCTGCCCTTTTCATAGCTGGTCAAGGCATGAAGAAAATGCTCTTTTTTCTTCATAAGCAACTTGTCATTTAGTGGTTCCTCACATGTCATACAGAGCAAGAGATTGTTCTTCGTGTGTTATGCAGTAAGCGTAGAAGTGGAGAAATCACATCAGTGTTAATTCTAAAAGCATTTTTATTGACTATTTAATAGTTGCATATATATAATATTGCATATTTTGACTGCTTTGGCAGGGGGCGTTGGACTAGATGATCCCCAGAGGTCCTTTCCAATCCCTACCATTGTCTGATTCATAAATACATATTTCATGATACTGCTTTTTATGTTATCTTAATGATTTGCATGAAGCCAAATGATTTTTCCTAGTATGATTTTTTCAGATGAAAATGACAGCTGCTTGTGTAGCTTTTACACTTGAATACAGTTATATTTGCTGAGTATTTATAGCTGAAGATATGGGAGCCCACTTCAACCCTTGCACACTTCTCAGGATATACGCTTTTAAAAAACTAAAGCGAAGAAAAGATTTTTTTAGCATTGTACTTCAGAGTGACCATGGCCTATCACAGTATGGTTGATAGTGGAGACACCTCTGGAGGTTGTTTTGTCCAGCTCCCCTGCTTAAGCAGGGCTGGCTAGAGCCTGTTGTCCAGGACTCTGTCCAGACAGTTTTTGAATGTGTCTGAGGAGGGAGCATCTGCAACCTCTCTGGGCAACCTGTTCCAGTGCTTACTCACCTTCATAGTAAAAAAAAAAAAAGTATTCAAACTGGGTATCCGCGTTTTTGGTTTATGTCCATTGCCTCTTTTCTTGTCACTGGGAACTACTGAAAAGAGCCTGGCTTCATCTTCTTTACACTTACTGTGCAGGTGTTTATATACATTAATAGGATTCTCCTGGAGCCTTCTCTAAGTTAAACAGTCCCAGCTCTCTCAGCCTTTCCTCATAAGGGAGCTGCTGTAGTCCCTTAAACATCTTTGTGGCACTTTGTTGGACTCTCTTCGTTATGTCACTTTTCTTTTGTACTGGGTAGCCCAGAACTGGACACAGTACTCCAGGTGTGGCCTTGCCAGTGCTGGGTAGAGTAGAAGGATCATGTCCCTTGACCTTCTGGCAAGAATTTGCCTAATACAGCCCAGGATACTCTTAGTCACTTATTCAGCAAGGGCATGTTGTTGGCTCATGTTCAACTTTGTGTCCACCAGGACTCTCAGATCCTTTCCTACAGATCCACTTTCCAGCTGGTTGGCCACCAGCATCTGTGTGGGGTTGTTCCTTCTGAGGTGCAGGACTTTGCACTACCCCTTGTTGAACTTCATGAGGCTGCTATCAGCCCATTTCTCCAGCTTGCAGTCCCCCTGGACAGCAGTCTCCCCTCTGGATCTCAGCTGAGTTGGCTTATGTGCAATTATCTCAAACTGCTTGTGCTTATCCATGTCCCTTAAGATATTTAAGAGTACACCTGTTTCTGATGGTACAAACAGTTCTCTTCCCCAGCTCTAGTTTGAGTCACACTAGTTTCACTATCATTGTGCAGATGGGATAGTTAATCTTAGATCTGGGTAATCAAGGTATGGCTGAACAGGTTTTTGTCTACATGGCTTATGAACATCTCTTTGAAGAAAGCCAATGCTGTACCTTTTCAGTACATTTGGAATGCTTTTAAGCTCAGCGGTTGAAATAATGTATAGAGTTTCTACTGACATCCCACATGAGTCTGACCTTACCAAGCAATGATTTGGAGAGGCAGGCACATATAAGCCAGTTTAAATTGCCATTTTTGAACAAAGTAAGAAAAGAGGGATGGTCAGCTTTCAACCAGATCAGGCCTCATGATCTTTCTTATTACCTTCTCACAGGCTTCCATGTCTGTGAGGCTTTTCACTTTCACCTCAAAAAGCTGGGAGATGAGATTTATTTCTTCCTTGGAGAATGGTTCTTCCTTTAGTAACATCTGACTTATCCCATAAGACTTGTCACCCTGGAGAACTGCTGACAGCTGGAGTCTGAGAGAGAACATTTCACTAAGACAAGCCTTTAGTGCCTAGAAAAAAACAACCCTGTTTTGAAAACCTTGAAGCAGCCAGACACAATTCTTTACAGCTAACCACTGAACAGATATTAATAAGGGAGGTGGAGGGAAGATGCAATGAAACAGTAGTAGGGTATCAAGACAGGTTTTCACTTCTGGAAGCCTATATTGTCTGAAAAAATAACCTCATTGGTCTCGTGGACATTTGATACAGACCACAAATATGCTGTATAATATGGTTGCTACGCAACTGTTAAAGACAGGATCAGGATGAGAACATGCTGTCGTATGTCAGCAGAGTCCTGTTTGGGATATTTGTGCTATGTTGATTTCTAGATAATACTGGTAGTCCTTACCCTCATGAGAAGAACCATCATTCATAAATGGTAGCTTTCAGTAGGGGACTAAAATCTCTTTGTGTACATTGGGAACATTTTTGGGGAAAATGAGATGATAATGGGTATCCCCTGCAATACAAAAGGGCACTGTTTTGAAGGCTGAATGGAAAGGTTGCATCACATCAAGGTCTTAAGGGAAAAACACTGCAGTTCCATTTCTCTTTCTCAGCAAATCTGTGTCTGGTAGAACTGTGTTCTGAATCAAGACTATGATTATGAAAGACCATTCTCTATTGGCTTCTCCTATGTACTGACCAACTGATGGCTAGAATGTAGTTGTCTGGTTTTGTTTCATTACCTGCTTGTTCCACTGACAGCTATTTCTGAAGGCTGTTTGTACACAGGCAGGATGTTAATACACTGTATAGTGAATCTTTCTGCTGTCTTGCTGCCCTCACCTAAGGTGAAGCGGTGTTCTTTGAATGTTGAATATGAATCTTTCTGTAAACAACCACTATGTAACTGTAATGGCAGTTCAGGTAATAGTTCACTATCTTATTTCAGCTTGGATTTTTATTACGGAAGTTGTATAAAGGTGTCAACCCCCTCACTTTTAAAACGGTAATTTTTTACGAACTTTGCTATAATGTACATCAATACTTTAAAAATGTAATTACCTGATAAAAAAGCCTCAGAAAGAATGGGTTGGCGTCATGGTTGAAGTCAGCAGCAGTGATATGAGCTAAGCAGTGTACGAGGAGGAGAAGGAAACTTCCTACAGAACTCAGGCAATCCCTTAGAATGAATAGATTGTTCTTTGCATTCTGAGAAAGAATGAATACCCAGAGCTAAGACAAGGTTGCAGCAGTAGTCAGCTCAGCTGATGCATCTGTTAAAATGGTTTGTCTCAATTTTAAGCAAGTTCAAAGATTCAAATCAGAGTGCTGTAGAATATCCATATACACAAGACAGCAGCATTGTTGTAACACTTCCCTTAATACTCTATGATCCTAATCTAAAGCATCCTTGCATTCTCTGTTTCTAGACAGATTTATGTTTACATGTCATGGTTTTTAAAAACTTGTCTCCCAATATCCCAGAGTTTTAGAAACAAATAATATTAAATAGTCAGATTCTGTAATTATAGCAAGTAAAATGCTGATATACTGCTGACTTCTATAAAGCTGTCCTATAGAGAATTTGGTAGAATCTGGACATGAGAAACTGTGTAACCAGAGCTGATTTAATAAATGTGCTTTGGGCATGACCCTCAAATTAAACATACATTCAAACTCAGTGTTCTAGAGTGCTCTGTGAAGTTTGTGTTTAGATATATCTGGAGCATACCATTAACATCTGAGGATTTTTTATATCAATATTTTTTTCTAGAAAGCTTCAAGCATACTATGACTTGAAAAGAATGAAGCTCTTTTGAATTTTATTTCCTAGTCCCAGAACTTAATGAATATGAAATATTCCACAGACTGACTAGATGTGAAGTTGACAAACCTGATAAAAGAATGACTTTCTGAAGGCATTGCCTGTGGCATTACTAAGAGGAATGCTGGAAGCAACACACAGGTTAATTTTTGGAGCCTGCAAAAAGAAGGGAAAATGCTTCTGTGAAAAGTGTGTATGCATACCAGATCTGCAAAGTAAGAGGGATTAATGGGATATAAGTTCATATAGATGTCAGCTTTGATTTGCAGTGGGTACACAGAGCCAACAAATACCACATGAAAATGGAGACTGTTTAAAAAACCCCTAGCAAATCATAGCAGTTCATCTTGCCAGTTGTTTAAGTAAATGAAAGTGTACTCCAGCTCTGGAGCTCTGGCGGTAGTCACCACGATTTTTATTAATACTTTTTTGATACTGTTATGAAAGACCTGGAAGAGTTTACCTAGACTAAAGCCACAGTGTGGTAAGAACTGTACAAAGAAAGTGAGAGAATCCTTGCTGCAAGTTATAATGGAAATATGTTTTATCACAATATTATGCAGAATGCAGGGATTAAGTAATGCAGGAATTAAGTGATGTGCTCAAGAAAGATGCCACAACAGATATAAGAACTTACCATGGATCTTGTGGGACAGAGATTTGCCTTCAAAACAGTCATACACCATTGTAGAGAAAACATAAATGAAATTCAATTCCTGATATTTGCACACTTGTCATTCTCTACTTGATCTTACCAGATAATTGATAATTGTTTTGCAGCCTGTTGGCTGAAGAATTTTTTTGAGAACTGTCATCTTTTGGGATCACTGATTGCTAAATATTAGTATCTTAAAAACTTACACCAATGTGAAATCTGAGAAACTGTAGAATAGAGATGCCGTACTGATATATGACAAACTCTCTGGTAGAAAGGGCTGCAGGATCAACTACTGTTGGTTCTCCTCCTTGAGTCATCAAAGCATCCTGTATACCCTGAGAAGTACTTGCTGTTTCTGCAAGAGCAGTAGCATTTGATTAGACCAATTGGTTTCTATTTTCATTTTCTTTGTCCAAGAGGTAACACTGCAATACAGGTGTATAATAGACTGCATTTCTCACCTCATAATATCATTGTTCAATATAAAATTAAGCCCTTCTGATGCATTATGAATTCTTAAGTCATTAAGTGTTCGATACCCTTAGGTAATGCCAAAAATTTCACTCTTCCTAGTAAAATTTCTGTAACTTAAGGTCTAGAAAAGTGCCATTGCTAATATGTGCCTCAGCTGATTAGTGGCAAAGTTGGGGGTGATTCTGTGTTCTGAGTCTTTCTCCTTCACTGGTAGAGCAGTTTCTCCAAGGAGGAGAGTAACTTTATGATGTTTGCCCAGGAAAATCTTATCACAATAGACACAACCAACAGCTACTTGAATGATGAAACAGTAATCTTCACATTACACTCAAATTCTGACTTGCATATAAGAAAGAAGGGAAGTGATATTTACTTTTGTCCGGCCTTTGGCTTTCTAGTAGCCCAGCTACCACTGTATGATGCTCACGTCTTTCAGAAGACCAAGACATAAAAAGGTTTTTACACACTCAGTTTTATCACTGCTTGTGTAAACAAATATGAAAATACTGCATTCCCAAACAATCCATCTCTTACCATATTTTTTGAGCAGACATTTTATGCGTTGGAATTATGTAGACAAATATCACGAAACAAGTAAATAGTTTAGCTCTTTGGAACATGACATGGAAGTCTGGGCAAAGATGTTAATGTTGCAGAGAAAATATGTTTCTCTCCAAAAGTCTACATTATCCGATTCACTAGTTTTCTCCTTTTTCATATATCTCAAATATTATGTGGAAGTCTGTTTAAACAGGAAGTGATATGTTCAATTAAAACAAAAAAAGCTCAAAGAAAACAAGTCCTAAATCCAAACACTTTTCACTCCTGTAATTCTTGTTTGGACTGCTTACAGAATGCTCCTCACAATTTTTCCTAACAAAGTTGTCTTTGTCACTGATGCATTTTTATTGATGAGAAAAAAATTTCTATCTGCCTTTATAAATAGTGGCTTTATATCAGTGTCAAATTCCATATCTCCTCAGAATTGATATGATAGGATTTTTTTTTCCAGATAATGAATACAACATTTACCTGTTTAAGTGCTCTAAGCCCAGTATTTGATTTGGACTACATCATTGCTAATTCACAGCTGTAGGCAAGTTATGCAGATATCACATGTGGCTCATGCATTTTGTTGCTAAGCAGACAAATTGGAGGTAGGTAGCAGGAGAAGCAGCCTCTTGTGAGATCACTTTGTGTAGCTCTGTTTGTGGGGCAGTAGTCAATCAAGTGACTTAAGGTTCTTACCATACTGAGAAGGTGTCATGAACTGTGGATTTAGAAGAATGATTCTGGATGCCATCAGGTATTCTGCCTGCTTCAGCACCTTGATATCTGTGAGAACAGTATATACTAGTTAATGGCAGTGAATAATTACAGAGAGGTTTGTGTCTCATTCCTCTTGTTGTTCCATAAGCTAACCTTGATTTTTCTATGTAGTATTTGGGCCTAAGACATCTGTTTAAAAATCAACTGTTAGTAATAAAGGTTGTACATTTTGACAAAATGTCTAATTTTTGGAAGATTTTTAAAAATGGAGAAGTTTATTGGAATCTCTCCAAGGGGCTAGATAAGGAAATCTTTCTCTGGCATTCTGATAATTCTGTGACTCTTGCACCGTTTGCTGTTCAGGAAAATCTGGGAATGCTTACTGCATGATAAGAGAGCAATAAGGCCAGCTGGACTGCTTGATGCCTTGGTGTGTGCTCTCTTGAACTCCAGTTTTGCTGTATGAAGAAATTATTTTTCATCTGTTTCAGATAGCACTGTTTCAAACTAAACTTTCTTTTGCCTTGTTTCTATATGGTTAGTTGAATTCTGGGGTTGTGCTATCCCACTTCGTCAAGCTAATGAGCAAATAAACAGCTGTTTACTTCATTGAGAAGGTGCTGGAAAAGACTCAGAAACATTCAGCAATTGATCACATGATTGGTAGCTTATCTGATCCCTATAAAATCTTTAAATCCAAAGAAGAGGAAATTCTGCTATTTATCAAGTAGCTGCTGATGTTTCAAGAAAAACCCTACAGATCTGCTAACTCTAAGGATGGAATAAGCTTCCTCTGCAGATACATAAGAATCATCCAGGTAAGACATTTAGTTTTATTCATGTCCAAGAAAAGGCAAGCACCCATGTAGGTATCAGTTTTGCATCTGAATTTTGGTAATATTCTTTACATGAAAGGGTAGAAAACCAATATTATCTGAGCTGAAAAATGCACTTTTAGCCCAAAATCTTTGTGCTTGTTTTCTCAATTTCTAGGTATGTTTAGGTGTTCCACTGCTGATGGTTAGTTGGGAGAATGCAACTGACTTTTTCTTCTTCAGAATCACATTATTCTTTCTCATCTCAGACTTTAACTATAATCTCGGTTCCACCCCACTTCTTACCTGTTCATTAAATTTCCAAAGCATTAATGCCCCCCATGAAATGCATCCATATCAAAAAATAATCATAGGTCACTTGAGTTTCCTATGATAAACCAGACTTACTGTTAGTCAAGAACAATAAGAGCTGGTCGTCTCCCTTAGGATGTATCCCTGGAACCCAGAAAGACTTGATGTCGGATGATAGAGGACTGTTGCTTTGCTTCATCTCTTTTTCTTTTTTTTCTTCTTCTGGTCTCATTCTCAACTTCTGCAAATCTGGATGCAAATCCTTTCCTAAGAAAGCTTTTATTTCATTGCATTCTTTCATTGAGGTCTACAAGGACAAGTAAAGAAATATAGAAGTAAGTACCTATAAAAAGCACAATGGAAATTTCATATTTGGTTCTATGTGACTTTTTCTTTATTCCTCCCCTTGTATAAACTTAGGGTCTGTATTTTAGAAACTTCTGCTCCCTTGTATTACTCAATGACCAGGAAACATATTAAGCAACAAATACAGCCAGGATGTCACATTATGGTATATGTTTTGTTTAGGGCAGACACTAGCTGCTTAGCATGCTTTCTGCTGTTAAATTTCTTAAACTCTATGATGATTAGCACTCTGTACCAAATATGGCATTTCTGGAGTATGAGTCTTCACAATCTTTCAGTAAGTCTGACAATGAGAAAATAGCAAAAACAAACAAACAAAAAACTCAAAAAACTGGGGGGTGCTTGTGTGAAGGTAGGTGGTCACACAATACCCTATCGTGCTGCTCAGTGTATGTTGTAGAAGCAAATCCTGTGGGCTTCATCCTGCTCTTCTGTTCTCTACAGAACTGATGATCCTGCAGCTTTGCTCTTTTATCTGATATTTGCCATATGTGAAATTCTTTGAGGTCCAGATGTTTCTCTTGGAAAGTCTGCCAGAGGTCTTCTCTTTTTTCTGTTATTTCTTCAGTTTTCAAGGTTGCATTTTTCTTCTGTAAAGAAGAAAACTGTTAAGCCCTTTTTTTTTTTTGTTACCTTGTACTTTCAGCTGGGGAATAGCCTGCTTTTGAAAGCTGTGCTTCTCCTATCCATTTCCAGCTTCTTAAAGTATTGTATTCCTAACCTCTACATTCAACCATTTTCTTCACGTATTTGTTGTAAATCTCATAGTACAGGACATAATCAACATATTATAGCTGCAGTCATGGTCTCGTTAACATTACACCATAAATCTTATGTACTGTGCATATGATGCAGCCTTGTCAGTTAGAAAACTTTGGGGATTTGCTGTTTTCTAACCTGCAATGGATCAAGATTACTTGAAATATTCTTCTTTGTTCGTTCTTGTTCTAGGAAGAGTTTCAGCTGTTCTTCCAGCCTTCTCTTTTTCTGCTCTCGGAATTTTTTCAGTTCGTTGGCTATGATGTTAGCTTCATCTACAAACTACAGATTGTATATATGGAAAAAAATAAAAACAAACCAAAACAACAAACCACAAGATCATGGTATTTTTCTGGAAAGAGTAATCCTTGGAGAACAAAGTCTATGCGCAGTAAGTAACAGCAGCAATGCAAATTATTTAGCATTTTCTGAATAAAATTGCTAGGTAATACATTGTTAGTTTTACCTTCTCTCCGATGCAGCCTTTTAGGCTTCTGATTATTTCCTTAAACTGTGCCTCTCTCAGTTTTAATAATCTTACACTTTGTATAAATTCCAGCACCAAAAATATATACTCTGTCTTGTCCTTCAGCAAATGTGAAATGTCCCTGGTGTCATCATCAATTGATAACTCCTGAAAGATAAAATGGTCTTGTGAAATCTAATGTGAAATGCATGAACCTTCTTTTGTTATCTTACTTTACATGCAATATTTTGAGAACAGATTTAAGAGTCTGAATTTTTGAAAATGCTGTCAAAGGTAGTGGAAGCTAGGTAACAGTATTTTGCAGTCTTACACACCCTTTGTTGTTGTTGTTTATAAATGCCCAAATAACAGCACCACAACTATCAAAAATAAATTTAAGATTCTCAAAGCAACCTTAAGTGAACTCATGTTAAGAAATGGATCTGAAGTGTCTGATCTTTAGTAGCTAAGTAAAAGATATTTTCCATTCTTTTTGGCATTAAAAAAGTGTACACTACAATATACTGCAATCTGGAGTTAGCTGTCCCATTGCTATAAACAGACACATTTCCTGAGAAGTTTGTAAACTTTGAAGTTTAAAGTTTAAAAACACACTGGAGGAGTTCCAGATTCTAAACCAAAATATCAAGAGAGTTTTACTTCTACAATAAGCTGTTCCAGGCCTGTGCACTCCTTTTGGGACTTCAAGGCAATCTTTTTGAGCTTGCAGAAATCTTGTAGCATAATGACGGTTTGCCGCAGGTGTCTCTGAGATAGGATGAAATATGCCACAAGATTCCCAAACTTCTCTCCTTCAGTCTCCTGGATCACTTGCATTTCTTTGGCTTGCATCTGGGAAGAAAAGACTTTGCAAAGTCTTACAGATTACTTGCAGACTTGTGAAAGTGTGGAAATGTTCCAGTTCTCACTACAGGTTTGAAAATAGGAATCCAGAGGGGAAAAAAAGAACTACCCTGAAGAACAATGGAATCCATCAATTTAAAAAGGGACTTCTAAAAGTTTCCCTTGACAGCACGAGTCAAATAGTTGTGAACCACATAAAACATTGCTGAACATAAAATAACGTGGCTAGAGATTTTAGAAAAGTCTCGTCCCTCTGTATAGCTCTTAGCAAATGACAATACCAATGCTTGAGCTGATGTACCTTTTCTTCTGTCTGTGTTTGAAGTTCCAGTCTAAACTGTGTCTGCATGTTTCTCAGCTCAGCTTCTGACTCTTCGTTTAAACCTTTAAGCAAATCCCCTTCCTGATGATGCTTCTGGAGAAAAGCCACTGCTCTTGCTACTTGCTGTTTCTCTCTAGTCTGAGCGACCTCTTGAGTTACTTCTTCGCCATTATTTTTGTAGTCAAAACTGTTCAGGATCCTTGTCACACCTTCTGGGCAAGTCAGAATCTGAAGCATGTAAGCATAGCGATATGAGCAAATGAATTTTGTTGATAGAAATTAACATGCTTCCGGCATTGGGTTTGTAGTGGGTATAATTAGCAGGGCTTTTAATAGCAGGGTTCTGCCTGGTTGATTTGTGTAGGAGGTTACTATAACTACACTTTGCCCCAGCCTGTGTGCCCTGTACATCCTGTGGGTTGTCAATAAGGATGGGCATCTGTGCGCTTACAGGTTTTGTGAATAACTGTGAGGATCATGCAGGGAGGGCTGAGAAATGAAAAGCATGAAATGCCTCTACCTGAAGGTTGCTGTAGAGATCCAGGACTCTGTACAGACATGTTTGCCTCAGAGCTTCCAGCTTTACTATCTTCACTGCTGAAACTTGTAGTATTTGACTTACAGAATCTGGCGAATGCTTGATTTCCCAAGAATGTAGTTTCTATTAAGCAAAAGAGAATAAAGGGTAGGGATTTTCTACAACAAATACCACTGTGGTCACCAGAACTAGTGAATTTCAATTTCCTACAGAATTGTGATGGGAAGTCTGAGTCAGTTTGGACTAGTCTTTTCTCTAAGGTTACAGAGGCTCCAAGGGAAGCTTCCTCTACCCAGTAAGTCATGGAGTTACACTGCAGTTTTTCCTCAGAGCAGTTTGTAAAGTCTGGATTTCTCTGCTACCTGCCTGTTAGTTTTCATAAAATTTGTAAGTGCTTTATTTTCCAAGTTCTCTATGTCCCTGCAAAGTTAGATGAAACCAGGAAACGGATTAAAAATTTGGCATTAGCTTAGTACAAGATAGACAGACTTCTGCTCCCAGAACTGTTCTATATAATTTGATTTTAGAATGACTTTGCCATATTAAAAGCTGCCTGTATAAACAAGGCTATCTCAAAGGTGGATTTTACCCACAATAGAATTACTTTCTATAAGTTGTCTAAACATCTTTTAAGCTTTCTCTGACATTGTTTTCCTGTCAGACAGTAGCATGAGGTCTGTGGGTATGTGGAGTAGTAAGAGCTAAAATGCCCCACCATTGGTGGGCAATCCGATTGCAGACATGGCAGTGGGCCCTTCTAAAAAGTGAAGGACTGTAAAGGAGATGTTAACTCCAAATATTGTGAGGAAAAAATGTTCTTAAAAGAGGGAGATTTTCTACTTTCAAAGCCCCAATGGTTGTCTCAGTGCTACTCTCCTAGCAAAACTCAGGACATGCTAGAAGAAAAACAGCATGTTATAGTTGTAGATTCATCCTAGGTGAAAAAATCCTAAGATACTGGAGGATAGAATGAGGACCATTGAAGTGCTAAAAGACAGATTGTGAAGAAGAAAGAAAAACTACATTTAGACATGTGAGTGAAAAATAAATGTGGGCACTAAACACAGTAAGAAGGCTTGCTTTTTTATTTAAAAATAAAAAGCTTCATACTGGTAATGTCACTTACTATTTTTTCTTGCGTAATGGTAGTTTAAAACTTAGAGTAGTTTTTCTTTGGTAAAGAAAGTGCTTTGCTACCTGTACTGACACAGAAAAATCCATAATCCAGTACAAAGAGACCTGAAACTGTTAAGTTATGCCTCTAGCTGCCCTGATAATACAGCCACCCATCCAGTGCCTAAAGCTAGCATGTATGTTTGTATCACCCAGTGAAGGTTACATCCATTCTGGCAAAGCAGTGAGGTGACAATAGCAGGAGTAGCATAAAGAAAATGCCTTAAACTCACTTGCTGTTCAGTGAAGTTAGGATCTGGGATTTGTAAATCAGGAAGACAAGCTGACAACTGGTGTGGAATTTCTTCCAGAAAGTGTAGGGTCTGTTTGGGCACTGTTAAGCCTGGGCTGAGGCCTGAATGTTTGATTTCTTCTAGTTGCTTCTGATGGAGGGCTTGTTCAGTGTGGTGGTGATGTTCTGACAGTTCTTTCAGAAGTGAGTCCTTTGTGCTGATTGCTTCTGTTCCTTTACTGGTCTTCATCCCCTGAAAACATAGGCACCCCAACTGAAACATCTCTGATCAGTAGCATCAAAGGAATAAGAATTGAGTCACTGAGCCTGAGATCTAAAAAACATAACCAGAAACTAGTAATCCACGTTCATTTAAGTAACATAAGTAGCCTAATGTATTGTGGGATTAAGTGCCCAAGAGTTACTGAAAATAAGGACACTGCTTCTTGTGCCTTAACGTTGAGAAAGAAAAATCAATTTAGTTTCTGTTTTGCTTTGCAGTAGTCAGAACAGAAGATTTCTTTTTTCTTTAATAAACCCCTTTCTACTTCCATTTCCTTTTCTGAAGCAATGTGGGGAAAATTGAAAGGAATTCAAAAATGAAATGGAAAGCTTTCTTTTCCTGTGTATCAGCTGAGAACTCTAAGCAGACGCAATGCCAACCTTACCCAATTTCCTTTATGATATTCCTGTTCCTTAGCCTTGGATGATTCATAAAAGGAAAAGATAGTGTTTATTTCTTCCATCAATAAGGACAGTTCCAGATGTGCCAGTTCACAAGCATGCTTCTCAAAGAATAACCTACAACCAGATATGCATGAGACAGGAGTGAAGACAGATCACTACTATTTATATAGTCATTACTATGAGGCACTAGTCACATTCATACACATGTTGCCTGGAGAACAAGTAGACGACTGTAACAGGTATCTTCTGCTGAGCCACACGTGAAACCCAAATACAAGCTTCCTGGGGAGAAAACCTTCCAAACTTGCAAAGAATATATAAATTGTAACTAAAAATGCAGTAAACAAGGAAGAACAAGGTTTTCTTACCTTGTCTGGATTTCTTGTTGTACGTGGCTGATACTTTCCAAATGTGAAGTGGGCAGAAGAAGGGATACTATGGAAGCTGAAGCAGTTTCCTGGCTTACTTCAGCGCTTAATTCCTCTGAATGAGCAGCAGATGTTTTTAAAGTGCTCCTTGATGAGTAGCCTATAGAAGAAGCATGAGAGAATGTATTTGCTGCTGAATCATTATATTTTGGGTACAGTGAAACCCTGTTACAGATTTCTTTGGATTTTTTTTTTTTCATTAACTCTGCAGTATTTAACAGTTAAAGTAGCAGTGTTCTGGCTGGAAGTAAACCAAATGACCTTTCAAAAAGTCATTTATCAGTATGTTTTAGCAATGTTTCCAGAAAAGAGTGTTTTACCAGAACAGGTTTATATTTTTAATGAAAAAGTGTGTTTTATCAATAATTCCTTGAGAATCGTCTTGATCTGGATATGAGAATTCAGAAAGTCTGTTTATATTGCTTATTGAGAAAGGAAACCTGGTTTATACCACTTGTTGCTCTTCAACTGCAAATAAACTTCAGCAATGGATAAATTCTGACTCAATAGAATCTTCTTGCTGCTTGTCCAGACAGTCATTTTCAATGTAGAATCTGTCCCAAACATAAATGACTAGATGAAAAAGCTAAGGGCATACCTGTCAATATTTTGCTGCAGACATAAATTACGAGGTGCCTGCAGCTGATGTCGGAATTCCACAGGGGATTATTTTAGAGGAATAGAAGTTGAAAGTGCACATCTCTTTACTTAGGTTCTTTTAATTTTTGTTACTAATCAACAATGCTAGTCTACTGAAGCTAAAATAATACTGATTATTTCTTCCATCTTTTTGTACTGGAAATATTATAATGATAATCCCACCCTTAGTTATTCTGGAAATAGTCAAGTTGCATGAGCTAAAATGCTGCTACTGAAATGAAAATCAATACAGCCTCCAAAAAAAAAAAAAAAATTTAAATCTGTGTGTATCGATTATTTTAATGCAGTCTTATGTTTAAATAGCCACTAATTAGTTCTAGAGTGCTGATGAATCTGCAGGCTTCCCAATTTAGCTAAAATCACCAATGTTTGGAAAAGGAACCGGAGGTGACAGAGAAATGGCAAAAGTAGTAGCTGCATTGTGAAACTACTGTTAGGTAATTGCTGATTCACTGAAGTATCCGAGGGCAATACAAGGCTATATGCTCAAAACCAAATACCTCATTTCCATAGCGCATAGTTTCTCTGGCAGTATGCATGCTAAATTTGAGTTTATGCGCTGTGTTTCTATGAAAACAGCAGCCTTCTAAGTGAGCTAGATTGTCACTAGATCTGATGGTGATGAAGAGATCCTGTATGAAAGACCTTTGAAACACTAATGGTTCAAATTCCAGCTGTACAGATAGTTGCCCTAGAAAAGACTGTGGCTGTTCAGAATGAAGAAGGAAATGTGGTTTTTTTGCAAGTAGTGCTTTTGCTGGGACATTGTCAAAGGGACTTCCTTGGAAATTCCACTATGCTTTTTCTTCTAGGATTTCAGAGAAGCATACTTCATAATAACTGTACATTTTGCATACTAAAATTTCTTGAGCACTTGAACAGCTTGTATTTTTCACCTCCATGTGCTCATATCTGGAAGGCAGACCTTTACATAACTACAAGCCTGGCCACAATGTAAACTACAATTTTAATATTTTCAGCAGGGGAAGTAAAAGCTTTGCTATTGATTTCTAGGTTTGTACTGCATTTTCTGTTGTCAAACTGAAGTTAGATTTTTCCATTCTGCAGGAGCTGCAGGACTAAAAAGATGGAACTAGTTCAGATGAATAAACACAATGTGTTTTTGTATTTCCAAAGATTAAAGTATTCTACTTAAGTTTTCCACATAAACCACCTCAACTCTGATGCATAGAAAATGCAAGAAATCAAATTCTCTGCCACCCTTTTCTCACAGTCTTCCCTTTGAATCTTAAGTGCTTTTCAGCTTATAACAAATTAGTCTAATGAAGTTGCATTTGTACTTACAGGAACACTCTAAATCTGGAGAAAGACATTAATTGCTTTAAAAAATACTCATTAAATTTTGTGAGGCCTTGCAAGAGAAACATTGAACATAACAAATTATTTCAGGGCTGATCTCACCCTGCGGCAAGTTTACACAAATGATAAAGGGTTCACTCGTTAAGTCCCAGGAGATCTTTAATTCTTACAAAATGGAACCAAAGTCTAATTTTCAGATGGGAGAATCTATTTCTAGATTTTCAAAGTTGAAAGTTTCTGTCAACATGTTTTACAAGGTCAGAATAGCATAAGGTAACTGACAGTACCTTTATCTTCTCTCTTACCTGACGTTTCGGGTGATATGCTACTTTTGCTATTTTCCTCCACCATCTGAACTGCAGACTTGAGTAGTCGGATCAGATTTTGTTGGATGACCTTGCACGTACTATGTGAGATCCCACTAATGCCATAAAATCTGGTTGTCTCATAGTTTTCAAAACACTCTGGTGACCCGGAGAAAAGCACCTGAAACAGCACAAAGCAGACGAAGGCCATTTCATGCCTCTCAAATATGTAATTGAAAAAATCTTCCTGGCATTCTTTGCCTTCTCATGAAAACCTTCATATTCATTAACCAGTTCATAGCCATTCTATGCAAATTGTCCAGTGACTCAATAAGATGCTGCAGCACATTGCCTCAGCAGTTTAAAAGCCTTTTGAAATGGTTATGGTCCCACAGCTCCAAACTCTCAGGTTTTTCCACATTCTTCAAGCTGACGTAAAAGTCATAAGATACGATTTGAACTGCGTTACTTGTATTTAATGTTCTCGGTTTCTCTGGAATCCATTTGTAAGTGCTATACAGGTGATAAAATGCTTTCTGTTCAACATTGTGGTCTAATAATCCTATCTCATTTAAACTAATAAGCTGAAATTTTGTTAATAGTGATAGTCTCATGGTAATGGAAGAGCAGAAGAGGAGGGCAGAGAGACCTCCCAGGGAACTTTGAAGTAAGGACTCTGAGGAAAAGGGAAGAGGATTAGAGAAGTGAATTAATCTGAATCTTTTTATTGTAAGTGGTCCAAAATGGAATGTGGGAACCAGTTAATGCAAAGAGTAAGGATCAGATCCTGAGACCACTGAATTAATGGAAACATTCACTGACTCTCTTGCTTACAGGATTTGGGTCTACAGTTCTTGGGACAATACAGGTTATCGGATTTGAAAGGTCCTTTAAGGGAGGGGGACCTATGATCCTCTGTACTCAAGCATTTTTGAAAATCATTTTGCATCCAGAAAAAAATGTTCACAGGAGTTGTGGAATGTCTAATATCTTGCTTCTTCCCTTGAAAGTACAGATCTTCAGGTGTACAGCTGTTTAAAATTTCTCTGCAGATAGACAAACTGACAACTTGGGTGTTGGCCTAGATGATTGTTTTAGGTCCCTTTCAAGTGAACTACGCTATGCTATTCTGTTCTAGTCTAACTTCTTTTTAAAAAAGTCCCTGCTGTTGAAAAACTGCCTTTTGAAGTGAAATTTTATTGAATTTGCAAGTGTGAAAATCTTTACTATGTACTTTATAAATCAGCTTTTGCTATTCTCATCAAAGTTTTTTGTTATTTTATAGGGCTCTGATTCCTTACAGCAGCATTCTTGGATGGATATTCTCAGAACATGACAACTGCTTATGCTTTGGTTAGAAAGTAAGTAACATAGTTGCTTTGCCTTAAGGTGAAGTCAGTACCTTTGCCTGCTGTGTTTGGATATTTGACAAATCCCTCAAATATTCCAGTTTGGTGTATGCAGTCTCCACACTAGCTTGTTGTTTCAGTATATGTTCCTGAGACTCAGAAGCTAGGGTAAGCATGACCTGGAAGAAACATACAAAACATAAGCCTGCTTCAAGTGAATTGCAAATCCCGGCTTTCATTTGCTTTCTTACACATAATCTGGCAAGTCACTAGCTACAAAGCTGCTGTAATAATTCTAGAGCACCAGTGTATGGGTAGTCCTGAAGAAACAGTCATGGAAACTGCAGGTGATGTGAAGAAGGGCCGAAAACTAGCTTCCTGGCAATAAATTTCAATAAAGTCTATTTGACATCAGTCAGTAAAAAGCTTTGTGTTTACTTCAGCTGGTATTTCTTGGACAGAAATAGATGCATTCTCTGTAGCACTAGGTAACACTTATTTGGAGATGTGCTGATGATGTTTTCAAGGGCTGAATATGGATTTACCTGTGTGGAAGTCCTGTAAGTATTTAGGTACTTCTTAGCATTCCCTGCAAGAAGGAACAGTATAGGAAGAGGAATTCAGCTATGCAAATAGCCTATCTGGATCGCACCTGGATCCAGCCCTAAAGAGAATGTGCTTTTTGGCAGAGTGGTACTTCCTAATCTCCTAGATCTGTTCCAGCTTTAACAGCTGTGATTTTACATGGTAGGTTGCATTTATTCTCTGTCAGTGACTGTTTGGCTCCTGACATAAGGAGAATCTTCTCCACTCAGGAAAATAAATGAAAGCACAGTATTTTTTCAGGTCTCCTTTCTAACTCCTAAGTCCAGCCTGTGGCCACTCCTAGCTCAGCCAGCACAGTTCTACGATTTCATTGGCTTGCTTTTCTTAATGAAATCCAGCTTCAATTGCACAGTTCAATGAGACATTTCTGTTGCCAGAAGTCTATCATTAAATATCTGAGTAATGGGTGTCTAGGATGACTGGATTTTTCACCACTACTTTTTGTTGTTGTTGATGTCTGTCTTTCCACTTTTTTTTTTGCCCCTTTTTTTTTTTTGTCTGATGGGGATTGAGAGAAGGCCAGGTGGAAAAGGAGAAACTTATAATAAATAGCAGTTCCTGAAACTGCAAATATCGCAGTATACTGGCTTCAGAACTTTCAGTTTGCAGTGCCTCTAAAGGTAAACCAGAGTGTTCTGTGGAGTGAGACCAGGGATGTTCAGCCCAACCCAGCAGTGGCCTCACCTTTCTGAGCTTCAGGTTTGTTGCTGTCTCAGTATTTGAGATCTGGCTCCTTTGCTTTTCTTTCTCTATCAGCTGCATATATATTCGCTCTTCTTCTGGTTGCATCTTTTCAGTGAACTCCATCAGCTTCTCTAGTGCCTTTCTGATCTCCAACAGAACCTGTATTTCCTGTTCTTTTTCATCTCTGTCAGCTATAAGCAACAAATATTAGCAGTAGCACCCTTTTCTACTGAAAAGTCACAGAGCAAATCTGAAGTAATATGCTTTCTCAATGTGCTTCACCACTTCTACATTCTATATCTTTTAGAACCGCCCAATTTTCAGATCCTACCTTTGTGTTATCTTGCTTCAGGAGGACACATGTAGTTTGTAAGGCTTAAGCTAACCTGTCAGAGGGAGCAAACATGACAGAAAATAATGTATGACCCTGCCTGCCTCTCTTCTGATTGTAGCTACCCTTCTGTACCTTTGAACAGCAAAGATAGTTCGGAGGCCAGCTGGCTACTGAAATAATTTGAAGCTCGTCTCTCCACTTCCTGCAGAGAGGACCCTTTAAGAAAATGGCATATTTCCTCAATGTCTTTTATTTTTTCCTTGTATTTTATCTGTAAGAAATGGAAGAGGAGAGGGAGTTTTAAGTAATGTTGCGAAATTCTGAGATAGTGACCTGTTTTGATACTCTTTCCTCTGACAGATGAGAGCAAGAGGTTGTCTAATTTGGTTATTGCTTTTTTCCTGGCCTTTTAATTATTTTGTGAAGAAACTGACTGCAAAACCCCTGTTTCTGATACCACTATGAGTTGTGTTGTCCTTGCTGTGTATAGACACATGCTGAATTTGGACTGTTGGTTATTCTCTTAGGACACCTGACACCATTCCTTTATGCTGGGGATGGCTGCACTGAAGTAGCAATGTGTCCATTTACATTTTTGATTTGCACTATACTGGGGAGGGAAGTGACTTGGATTCAGAACACCACCATCCTGGGTGCAGCATCACTGATATTTGAATTTGATACACGTGAACTAAGACTTCCTTAAGGAGTTTTTGAAGAACTTTCCTGAAGCCAGCTGCAAAAAAGAATGCACAATACCTTTTGTGCCTTTCCCTCTCTTGCAGCATCAAGGACATGAAGAACTAAACAGTTCAGCTTTTTAAGAAGCTCTTCTTCCTTTTTTCTTCTGCAATGCCAGTATAGATGCCTTGAAATTATTTCCTTCTCTAGAAAGTCCAGCTGTAAAACAATGACAGACAGAATAGCTCAGGTTTGCAGGAAACTGAAGGAAGATTATAAATTTCATTGAAGCTAGTGATGAAATCTCCATTCAATGCTTTTGACAGCATATATCCAACTTTGCTGCCATGGGGGATGAATGCTTTGTAGTCCTAGGTCTGTGAGTGTTACAGTTCATGTCCGAAGTATAATGCAATATGTATTTCAGGGTAGGGGAAGGATATTAAATAAAAGATGCAGAGATCAGCAGAAGAAGATACAGATCAAAGGGAGAGAAAAAAGCAGATAATGAAAAGAGGAGAGGTAAGTAAAATGACATATATATATTTCAGTTCATCTTGCACTATAAGAAAATACTACTTGTGGGGCATATAGAAGGAAGTAAAATTTCCTCTAATGGCAGAAAAGCATCAGCAAACAATTTCCCACAGATATCGAACCTGTAAGTAAAGATAGTTTGCTGGATCTGTAATTACCAGATCTGGATCTGTAGCTCTTCTTGGTAAAGCTCCAAAAGACTGAACAGTAGGAATTGCATTGTGTGTCCAGGGGTTGGTTTGAGCACCTATAACAGGCCCTATTTCACCTGTAATCGGACTTATGGTTCTGCCACCAATAGTGATGGGGACAAGGCCTGTGGATAAAGAAAAATAAGTATAATGTTTAGAATGTAGATCACGAATTTCAGCTGCAGCTCTAGTGAGCAACTTTTATTAAAGTTCAAATGGAGCTGACAAAGCTTTCGAATCACCTAATGAAAAATAAACTGAACTTTCCCGAGATGTAAATGCTATGTACCAAGTGTCAGATCGAGACACTGCAGACCTTCACCTTCAGACAACATCTATCTATGGCCCCCATCACTGAGAATAACATCAGAATACTTCTCCTGAAGAGCACAGTAGATTTTTAAAGGGTGTGATTTGGTCTCCGTCCTAGCTGTCCTTCAACATTCTTCTGGTGTTGCGTGTTTCGAATGTACACACCATGAAAACTGGTATTTTCTATTCAGTGTTGAGGTAGAAACCGATCTGTTTCAGCAGGGTGATTTCCTCACTCTGAAAATAATGCGTGCTTGTCTCTTTATTGTTTATGTCATCCAATTCAATTTCCTGCTCTACCTTTTCCGTTTCTGTCTTCCATGGTTCCTGCGAGTGCTGAAGGCTGCCTAGTACTGCAGTCACAGTCTATTCCTAGAATTGGCACCATCAAACTGGACCCACCAGGATCTGGGATTTTCATTCCAAACACTGCAGGGATCCACATCTCTGTGCCAGGATACTTGATCATACCTAGTTTGTTCAAAAAAGATGAGAAACATAAACCATTAAATAGTTTTGTGATGAAAAGAACTGTCTTCACTTTCAGAGGCTTATACTGCTGTTATTTCTGCTACAGCTTCCAAATAATACCTGGCTGAGTGCATCAAAAGATTTGCTAGGGTGGCTATTTTGACAAAAAAAAACTTCCTATAGGTTTGAAGTGCGGATGTCTCAGCCAAATCCTGTGATGGAAATGGGTGCATTGCTGTAGCCTTCAGTGTAATGACACCTGTTCACTCCTTAAAACCGGCTTGTTGTTTTATACCTACCTAGTTTACCACCATTACTCTTGAGACTTGAAGCTATTTCCCGTTTTTTCTCCAGGCTTTGCAAGCAATGTAGCGCATGATAAAACCTAGTGGTGAAAGACTTCTTCATATCTTCTACTGAAGCCTTTAGTGCTGCTAATCTGTCTGCTACTAGACAGGTATCTTCCAAAACCGATGCCTTAAACTGCTTTAGAGCATTCACTACACGGGTCTGTGATACCAGCCAGTCTGCTTCCAACATTGCTTGGTAACTTCCACCGTGGGGCAGCACCTCGTCTTGCCAGAGATGAGCTCCATGTACCCGGGCAGTTTTCCCACTCAGAGGTTCGGTGAAGGAATCTCCAAGAAGCATTAGGTTTCCAGAAGGACCCACCAGCCCGCCTAGAGGTATAACTTCTCCTGCAGTCGAGGAGCAGGAAATGAGAGTCATAATATCAGCTGGCAACTCGTCATTGCAGTCTAGTCCATCCCATTTAGAAAAAGGCACAGTGACCATTTACTTCAATGGAAGCAACAATAGCTCTAATGGGGCACGTGGGACAGGGGGAAGTTTGGGGTTGTTTATAAAATAACTTAGCTCACAAAATGTTCTTAAATAATAAGTCTCATAGCTTCTACTTTAGAAGAAGAATAAGGTACCCACTCCTGGTTTTGGATCTAGTGTATCTTCTAACGTGAGTCATAAAGAATATAGGTATGGGAAAACGCTTTTCAAAAATTTGGAACTTCACCCCCTCCAAGCCTCTAAATAATGCATTTCATGCTAATTTTAATACTTTAATAGAGCAATTGGACAATCTTCAAGAGTCAAATCAACGTCAGTAGTTTGTGTCATAGTTAATGAATTATGAACTCAGATGCCTCTCACAGTTTCGCTAGATAGTTTTATTGACCTTTAAAGTGATAAATTGTAAAATAAAATGATAGAAAAGAGAAGGATTACTGTCTGTAAAAGCTAAGTTGCACAACTGTCTCCAGTTGGATCAACAGAAGACAAAGGTGTGGGGTGAACGTAAAGACTTTCTAGGGTCGTTCTGGTCTGTGCCTAGAATCAGTCAGTTAGGGGCAGGTTAAACAAACGGCACATACCACACTTACTGAACCAGGAAGAGCATTCACCTACCGGTGTTTCTATCCAAACCAGCTCCGAGTATTGGAACAATCTTGCCTCCCTCTGGCTCAATCATAGGACCCCCAATCTCCAGAGGTGTCAGCATGCCAGTGAGGGGGTTAATGTATGTCCCACCAACAGTCAGCTTTTGCCCAGTGTGAGGATGGATCGTAACCCCAAGCACTGGCACTTCTATTTCTGTCACTGGGTCTAACATGAGTCCTCCCACACGAAACATTTTTTCAGGACACAGGACTGGAAGTTTTGTCTTCACGGGTAGGCCAGTGTTGGGACAAACTGGATAAGGAATGTAGGGAAATACGGGCACTTCAGGCTTATGACGCTTACCTACGTGTAGAACCAGAAGAAATTTAACATGGTTATGTGAACTCATGCTAATGGTAAGAAAGCATTAGAGCTCAGAATGGAGACTATGGAGCTTTCAGAGGGTGGTAATAGTAAAGGTTTGTTGTCTTTAGGTCCAGAATTAAATGAATGAAAGTAAACCCTTTCTGACAATTGTATGGGGTTTTTTAAATTTAATTTTTGCTTTGGCCATTCCCTTAAAGTTGCAAATTTCTCAGTATATAATGGTTTTTATAGTTCAATGAACACAGGGCTAGAAATCTGTCAGAAGTGAGGCATACTTCAACATTTCCTTGTATACAAGCGTTATAACATCTAATATCTCTTAACCACAGTAAGTCTTATATCTAGCTGAACAACATGAACAACATAGTGCCATGGTACTGAGAAGCTTTCTCGGATTTTCTTCAGGTTTTGTTATGGGAAAAGTACACGTGAGCATAGCAAGTTGGGGGTTTTGTTTGGTTTTTATTTTATTTTGTTTTAACCAGTAGCCCCATTGTAACTATACTCCAGAAATAGGCAGGTGGTTCAATTGATTATTGCACTGTGGCACTTACCTGAAGCAGAATCAACAGCACAGACCAGCCTAGATCTGATAGGATCGTAACCGACGTTACCAGCTATGTGAAGTACCTTTCCAGTCTCGGGATGCAGAAAATAGTTGCTAGGTACCGGCCCAGGGCACTGACTGGTCAGAAGCATAGTGCAGTGTGGGTAGGGAGTTAACAGTCCAGTGACAGGATCCACGAAGATAACATCAGGTGCTTGAGCAATGCCATTTGAGTCTGAAAGCAGTTTACAATAGATGGGGAGGGGGAGAGGAGAAACAGCCTGTAGGCCTTGTGGAAAGACGTGGGGTTTGCTAGTTTACCAGAAATCATGTGCAAGAGCAGAGATGGGATGAGAATACAGAAACTGATCTTTCTATTGCCTTTTACAGAAGATGTCTGTGGGGAAAATTCTATGGTACATGGCAATTCGATGATCTCTCTGCAATGTCTGCATTAGTTTCATAACAGCAAAGAGACTGATGTTTCATGAATGTCCTTTCAGGATTTTCGGTTTCATTGCCTCAGTCTGTGACATTCATTTAAACATCCAAGGTCAGTTTCATTGTCCTTTTTCACTTCTGTTCCTTTGAGAAGGGTGAAAGAAAGAGGTGTCTTGGTGGCAGGGTACATTTTACATTTTGTCATACCAAAACATGTGTGATGATATTAGAAAGCAGACAAACACAGAGGAGCAAATTAATTGAACTTATTGAGACTTGCCTATAGAATAGTTCATTACCCTCCCTGTTGCTAGGGGATAATTAGCAAGCATCCAGTCAAAGATCCTCCTGAATGCAGATCTGACATTCTTCTGAAGAAATCATGTAGAAGAGAGTTCTACTGATGACTGTTTTTCTAACAACTCTTTGATTGACTAGTTGTTAGTGGGAACTCAGTGAGGACATAGTTTTCTAAATAGTCTACTAGTGCTACTAGTTCTTTTGTGACCTATATTTTGTGACCTATGCTACACCGGCCTGCCTACACTTCCTTACACACTAACATAATTTTCAAACAAATTTCTAAAGGTTGTAGTTACCTACTAGCTCCTGCTTGGTAAGTATCCTGGTTTTAGCTTTGTTAAGAAGGTGAGCTCCCATTCCTTCACCCAGCACTCCCCATGCTTTGAGGCGGTGACTCTCCTTTATTATTATGCTTGACATTTTGCTGCTTGCAGCCTCTATCTGGGCTAACAGGCTGGAATTCAAGAGATAAAGATGGTTACTGGCATCTGAAGATAAGGTAGAACAATGTAAAGGGAGCAGTAATGGAAAAATTTTGACGGACATGCAAATGATATCTGCACTTTGGCAATAGAGATCTTCTTCAATATTTGCTTTGGCTAATGCAGTAAAAAAGACCACTTCTCTGTTTCTCTGTTTTCTTGTTAATTACACCATTCTGACTCTGACAGTGATAAGACCTGTCAGAGCACGGATGGCACACTGACTAGAATGGGTGTGGCATCCAAAAACCAAATCAGTTGGTAGCACAAGAAAGGACCCTCAAAATATTGTTGCCCCTGAAATTATGATGGGAGTCTCTTCAGAGTTTACACCTCTGTTTGAGATTTTCTAGGCTTGCTTTACATAAGCATGAAAATTATGAACCGCATCATCTGATATTTTGAATCAAGAATTAGTTTTCAGCTTCTAGGTATGTGCACTACCAATCACAAGCCAACACAACTGCTTCCCACAAATGCTTTCTAGCTAGCAAAAAGTTGCAGCAGAATTTTGCAGTATGTTTGTTACCTTGTATAGTCTGTCTGAGACAGTGTCGTTTGGTTTCCTTTACAAGCCACCTTATTTGTCAGCATCTCTGCCAGTCTCAGCACCTCTCGCAAGGTAGAATTGAACATGACACAATGCTTTTCCTGACATTTCAGATCATGCTGTAATAAATGCATCTGTTTGTTCACACTTTCCTCATATTTAGCAGCCAGCTGTTTCCTTTGCTGTATCTCCTCTTCTGCCTAGGTGGGATATAAGATCCAAACATCCCTTTGTTTTATCCAAATGTAAACAAAGATCACATCTTTTCTGCCCTTCACTAAAATGGCAAAGATTAGAAATTTGAAATAATTTTGATATGTTCATTTGAATTTGAGCATACATATGCTGACAACTCTAATATGCTGAATTACAATTATCTAGCGCAGAAGTGATCAGCGTGTATCCAGATCCAAGTAAGCTAATAACTTAGGTTATCCTTTTAACAAGTGATATAATAAGTATGTAATATTAAATAAGCAATAAGCTTTTACAACTCCTTATTTTGTTGCGCACACATTTTTCCAAGTAAGACAATGGGTAAATTTCTGTTTTCAAGACATGAAATCATTTCATTCTTAGAACTTGTGTAACAACATAAACAAATACGGTTCTGATGTGGAAAAAGAAGTTGCAACACATGCTCAAGCAGATGAATTTATGCTGTGTTCAAGTCTGAAACCTTTGCTACCAAAGCAGAGAGTCAAGAGTTCCCAGAAGAAGAGATAGGATGCATGAATGTATCAGATCAAGAAAAGGAAAAAAAAAATTGTAATCTTTCAGAGACACGTTTCTGTGTTAGCACGGAGCAGCAGCCGCTGCACCTTTAAATGCTTTGAAGGCCCAGTGTAGCCTGTTGTTCACAGATGTTACAATAATGTTAATTGTTTTGCAGCCTATGAAATATGAAATGTCTACAATTCCAAAAGCGAGGTTTCACATGACCATGTCTAAAACTGTGAAAAGAGACTGCTGAGAATTGCTTTTGTTATTCTATGTGTAAATGTTGCTGAACTGAGCTCTACCTGCTGTTTTGCTTTCAAATAAGCTTCTGGCATTGTGCTCTCGTAAGGCTCCATCTCTTCTGGGATACTCAGCATCTTTATCCAAAGTTTCTTCAGTGAAGATATTTCACTCGTAAGCTTGCCGTATATAGTTTTTACCTGAGGTTCAAACAAAAACAAAAGAAAACCAAGATTATATTAGGACTGTAAGAGATAATTTGGAGATGGTGAACTCTCTCTTCAAAATAGATGCCTCTTCCTGTAATTAAAAAATAACATTTTTAACGTTAAAAACTAACATAATTATGTAATTAACACATGCCGGTGTTTGAGTTTTCAGTACACAACACACTAATACTAGTTTCTCTCAGATTAGGGTATGATGTTTTCTCCTCTGTTAGCTGCATGCTGTAATGCCAGCTCCCTCTACTGTCCTTTAAGCCACAGAAGTTAGATGAGTGTTATGGGTAGATTCATCATTAGGGCAGTGAAATGCTGTCGCTTTGATTTCAGCTGATACATGATTATAAAATTGAAATGACATAATGAGGCTCCATATATATTACTGTGTATTCAATTATTTGTTTATATTTGACCTGAATTTATTCTGTAGCTTTCAAGTATTTGCCTAGGAAATCTATATTATTTCAGTTTTATAGATGAAAAATAGAAGCTGGAAGATGAAGTCACTTTCCAAAAATTGTATCAGTTCAGTGCAGAACCATAAGAAAACCAAAATGTTCTGTCTTAAGGTCACTATTCTTCCCACTGTATTAGATGGTATAAACAACATGCTTAAGAATATGGATACATATTTGTGTTTCATATTCTAAAAAGATGAAAGTTGAAATAAGATATGTACTTAATGGCCAAATGCTAATTAAACAATGGTAACAGACAAAGTTCCATGTTTTAGGCTGTTTCTATGTTAATATGAGCAGCCCCAAAACACAATTTACCTCTTCTTTGAAATGGCCCAGTTTGGTTGTGACAGATAGAGACTGTCTCAGCAAAAGTTCAAAGAAAATATTGGTGTTAAACGACTCAAGGTCGATCTGTTCTTCAGGCTCCCAAACATCACACCTTTTCAGGAAGCAGGCTGAAACACAGATATTCATTTATTAGTATTTTTTTTATTGAAGACTGTTTTTCGAACAAAGAATGCATGTAAATCACTGAATTTGGCAGCCATTGCACATTGCTAAACATGGCATTCTGGGCCTATTACAAGTAACCAGGCAGACACACTGTTTTTTTAGCCTTTTTGTTATCCGACCTGTTCCATCAGTGCTGCAAGAGTCATCATCTGCACTACTTTTGTTCTGCAGTGGGGGGTGACATTTTTTAATGGGAAAGACAGTTGATACATTGGAGGAATAGCTGTCCACATTATACTTCAGCTGCTGCCTTCGAAATGGAGGGCAGGTAGTGCCTTTCTGTGACCAGTTAAGTCCCTGACAACGAAGCTGCAAAACACAACAAAATTAAACAAGTAAGTTCTTTTCTTTTTTTGACATGTCCTATTAATGTGATTCACACATTATTGACTTAACAAGCAGCATGCATCATCACCTGTTAGGCAAAGACCCTGAGAGTCTGTTTTCTAAGTACCTCATTAATCTGTTCTAAAACAGAAGTATTAGTAATCCCAGCAGATAAGGCTGAAACGAAGGGGAGGGAAGTACAGTTATCTGTTGTTTGGATACGCTGGAGGAATAAATCACATTTTCTATCATTACTTCAGTAGTCTGGTTGCAGAAAAAGCTTGTTGATTTCAGAATGTGCTAGAAACATAAAAGAACAGCTGTTTAGGGGATTTCTGAAGGACCATCTTGGTCTTTAATTGTGAAACAGCACATCTGATCTCAGGTATGTTGTGATCACTGAGACTTTAGTCTGGAAAAGGAGTGCAAAACTGAATGTCACATGAACGACCATTGGAGATGCTTATTCTTCACTGGCGGTTCTTTATAATAGCTTTCCAGCACTTATCTATGTCGTCTTTTTTTTGAGGCAGGCTTGGTCAAATGTTAAAGAAAAAATAATTATCATCTCATTGATGATCTCATTCCTTCCCGAACAGATGCGAGTTGTGAAGAATTTTATTACGGTTTGATCTAATAAGTCAGAAAATAGGAATTAAATTCATCTATACATTCAGTGTCTCTAAGTGGCCAATATACAGGTAAATATACTGGGGCTTTGGTGGCGCTGGATCAAATCACAGGGATGAATTTTATCCCATTTACAAAACATGAGGTCATTACAATTTATTCCAATTTGCAACTTTATAGGTGATGCCTAACGGAACAGATAGTTTGTGGGTTCATTGCGCAAAATCTTGTAATGTCCTCTGAAACAAAATTTGTGTAACTATTACTTACTGTCAATACTACAGAGGCAATAAGCAATACGAGAAGTCCTGTGATTACTCCAGTGATTGCTGGCCAGTCAGGTTTCAGTAGGAGGTCTCGTTTTTTTACAATGCCCATCTGTACAGCATATCTGGGTGTGGTGGGGAAGAATGGTCCTTCTTCATAACACTGTCCTCCAAGTGGCATGACCCTAACATACTTAAGGAAATGAGGATAAATAGAAAGGCCAGCCACATGTCATTGCATCTGACTTAAATATGCATGCTGATTTAAATTTGAAGTGTTATTTTGTCTCTTGCACTGAGTCAAAGCTTTGCAGCAGTTGCACCATCTTGCACTCATATACGTAGCATACATATGCAAACTCACACGTATTTATTGCTGTACTCACCTGTACAGTATGATGTACAAAAATGAAAAGATGCTCACTATTACGTTCAAAATTTCCTGTGTTTCCAAACATTCATACGGAACATGAAATGCTTTGCTAAGAGGGACATTGTAAATGCAAAGACAGGATTCCTTGATACAAACCATTTTTTTGTGGTGATTGCTACTCAGCTGTAGCACATAGGTACCGGGGTACTGGAACTGGAAAAGGAAGAGGAATTTTTGGGAGGCCTCTCTTACTTCCTCTCTGAGGCTTCGAAGGTCTCCCCAGTCAAATTCAGCATTTGTGTTGTACAGGTTGTTTCTAGGAGCAAAAGTACAAAAGTCAGTTCTTGTCACAAACCTTTTTTTTTTGGTGTAGGCTCATAATGACAGCAGAGATTTACTAAAGCATAGTTGTCACTCAGGGTTCATCCATACCACTGCATAACTGAGGATCAGTGTGAGTTTAGGCACTGAACCTCTAATTGTCCACACAGCTCCACTATTATTAACTCACCCGCTGCTTTATTTTGGGCTGCTCTAACTAGTTCTCTCCAAAACAAACGTGGAGTAGCAGGAATTAAGCCTAAGCAGCATGAATGTTTGTTTAGCAGTGAAAAAATTGTCACTGGGACCCCTTGTAGGTGTTTAATCACTGCAGATGTGAACATGTAGAACACGGAAACCACAGGTCGGTTTTGTTATTGATTATGTATCCCTGGTGTTATTTGTATGCTTTGAAATGGGATGAATGGCAGAAATGAAATTAAAATAGGCGGTGGTTGAAGAAACATACAAAACCACCCAAACAAATAAAAGCCACAAAGGCAGAGCTCCTAACGCTTTCAGTGCAGTAGGAACTACTTGTTTCCATTTGGGTTAGTTTACCAAACGCTAAACCTTAGCTGCAATAAGATCCTAAAACTCCATAACTACAAAAAAAATGAGGAGAACTTAAGGTCAACTAAAGGGACTATAGAACATAAGTCAGTGAGAATTCAAGCTGCAAAGAGTGAGAACACAGGTCAGAAATAGCATCAGCAAGACATCAGGAACAGTAAGTGTATATTTAATTTTGCTTATTTCAATAAATGAATGTTATATTCTTAATGACTTACATGCTGTTTCTTACTGTGCCACAACATCTCTGTCAAAGAGACATTGAAGTATGCCTAATAATGAGATTTCTACACTTCCTAGTCACGTTTTCTCTTAATTCTATCTTTTAAAAAGTGAAAACTTCAGCCTTGTTCTCCATAGCTTACATAAAAGTGCATTAGCTAAGTTCTTCTGTGTTCAGCATTTGTACTTACACATCATAAACTGGGTAATGCTCCTTGGAGACAATGAACATGATGGTAGCATTAACATTAATGCATGTGGTAGGATTTAAGATGCCAGTAAATATAATTTTTGATGTGGAGTTTGAAGGATTCAGGCTTTGCTCCAGGGAAGACCTGCGTTCTTCATGGCCAGACTTCACTGTAAAAGCACAGACCTTGCTAGGTTTGGATCATTACTGATCGTTTTCTGTCTACAGAACAGGTGTAGGATATAGCATTTCCTTTTCATTTTTATGACCAAGCTTCATACATGCAAATTTGGTTTCCAGAATAAGGTTTACTGTCATGACAGCATGCAAACTTGCCACTGGCGTTTTCCTGACATTGGATAATTATGCACCGCATTTTCTTGTCTTTTTGCAACAGCTCTGCTGAGGTCCATCTGGTAAAGAAGTAGCATCTCTTGCAAAATCAGCAGCCTTTATAAAGGATCTGTCCCTTTATGTTTAGTCAGATTTGGCTTGCCTACAGATTTGAGGATATCTCTGCAGACACTACAGAGGGACTCAAGTCCTGCTCTCCAATAGGAAGGCAAGTGGAAGGGATAATAAGGAAGTGATCTGACATGCCCAAAGCCAAGGAGGGGATGGTATAGATCAGAGCTGAAGAATGGAGCTAAACTATGGATCAGGACTACTCAGCTAAAGTAGAGATGTGTGAGGAAATGAGAGCACCTCAGCTCTGGTAGCTGCTCCTGGCCTCTGTGCTCCACGCATACATATGGATGTGGCGGTGGTAGCAGTGTTCGGGGGCTGTGTGCCAGGCCAGGTGCATGAACAGGTGGAGGCCTTTGGCCTTTGCCCACACAGTTGTTCCTCGTTGACCCTGGGGAAAAGGTGGGGGCCAGGATAAGCAGTCTCCTGGTCAGTGAGTTTGGGTTGTGGCTGCAGAGGTTCTGGCTTGCAGTGTGGAGAAGGTAAAGTTTTTTATTTGACTTCACTATGCTTAGTGTGAATAGCTTCCCCAGGACTTTGAAGATGGTGAGGTTTGTTTGATTTAACTGTTATTTCCTATTTAGTTCAGTACTGGAGGTGGCTGATATGACAAAGCACAATTAGATCTTAGAGAAGTAGTGCTAAGTAGATGTATTGGAGATTTACAGGAGAACTTACCTGGAACAGTTGCTGAAGAAGGCCTCTTTCTATGATGTGATGAAGCCTCATTTAGCATGATGAAGTTGTGGAGAAGTTGTGGGTCAGGATTATACACCCCTAAAAATCCTTTCCCTGAAGTGGCATAAAAAGCATTGGTCACTTCTGGTTTTCAATGTGTTGGACTGCACTTATTCTTCTAGTTTATGGAGTATCTACTCACCAAAGACTCCGAGTAACAAAATCTAAAACCACGCATACATTTTTAGTACATTCCTCTTTTTCTAGGGTAGTGCTTTAAAATGCTTGGGCCTTACTCAAAGCCTTTAGCGTTTGTTTGGTGCTGCAAGACCTGTTCCTTAAGCAGCAACTGGTTTAACTTGGCTGAAGTCAATGAAACTGTGCAAAGGTACCATGGGCAAATGATTCTATCCTGTTGTTATTACTGAATTTTCACATGGTTGTGCAAATTGTGGTTTTGGCCTATGGTTTTGTTCTGGGATCCTGGGGAAAAAAAATATGTTTAGCCTCTTCTAGTTCTACTCAGTAAAAGTGTATTAAAATCTGAAGTCCAAGAGAAAATCTGTACAGATGAAGGACCTGAGAAGGGAGTCCTTTCATGGGCAAAGATATTCTTCATCTCTGTTTATCATAATTTAGGGCATGGGAGAAAATATCTGAATATCTGTTCTTTCCTGTATTATTGGAAATATACAGATTTCAGATGAATATTTTGGGATTGAGTGGGATGAATTTTGCATGGAGTGATGAATTTGTATTGATACATGCTATTAGGATATGAGCATCAAGTTTTCTTATTGTTTATGTTATAAATATCAGGGAAAGGCTTGTTGTGTATAAAAGCCATTTAATACCCAAGTAATGCTATAGCTCTTGTTATTCTTTCCCTTACCACTCATTTTCACGATGTATGTTGGATGGATATATTTGCTTTGTTCTGAAGAGCAGACGTCTTTTAAAGAGAAATATGGTCTTAGTAGAATGGTTCTTAATTCTTCTAAGAAAACAGCAGTCTAATAGAAAGAGAGTTCAGAAATTTTTTTACATGAATTTTTCACACAGTTGCAATACAAACCAGGTACAAAAACGCACTATGCATATAATAGAATAGTTTATGGGGGTTTTGTTTTTGCTTTCTATAATTTTCTAAGAAAAAAAGGAATGAGGGTGCTCTTTGGTTAGAAGATTACTGAAAGTCTAGAAACCCTAGCAAAAATAGGTAGATTGTGAAAATAATCACAGCTTTTACCTTGCTCCCATTTCTGTAAGTGATCAAAAGCTGAGCATTTTTCTCTGTACAAGTGACCTGCAGAATATTTTTCTGTTGACTTCTACACTGAGAATTACACACATTCTCCAGACTGTCAGTTTGACAAATGCAGAGGCCAAGAACCTTGTCATAGCCTTGATAATCTCTGGGGACAGTACAAACCTGCCGGAGGGGAAAAAAAAAAAAGGAATAAAATAGCAGAACAAGTTATGTCCAAGTGTTTCTTAAGTGAGGGGGGAAATCTAGGCTGCCTGTTTCAGGTTGAGGAAAAGGCAAAACTTCCTGTGAAAACACTAATAACACTTGGTTGCCATACTGTCTGCGCCTTCTGAAGGAAGGGCTTGGGAGTTTGCTTTTAGGGTAGTTTCTGCATGGTCTTTAGATTTAACTACTGAAAAAACTGAAATACCTTCTCTGAGCAATAATGAACCCATCCTTTCTTGGTTAAACACTGTCCTTCCTGGTTTCGGGAGGCTGAATGTTGACAAATATCATATGCTTGTCTGACACAGTGTTTTCCATCACCGAAGGACCTCCAATAACCTGGAGGGCATGTGCAGTGAGCGTCATGGGGCTGGAAGGAAAAAACACATAGGAACCTGCAGTCTCGTGCATATACTATTCTGTACCTTACTGCATGAAGTGTTGCCCTTTATCTGACCAAGGTCAGAAGAAACTCTGATGTCCATGCACATACCCTTTACCTTCCAGTGTAGGGGGAGGATTGATATAGCCCTGAAGAAACTCGGAACATATGTAGATCTGGTGTCCCCGTTCCCCTCCCTGTGGGCCTGTGTAATTGGAAATGAGATGTAGGACTGAAGGCTGTCAGTGCTAGAGAGAGAGAGAGAGACCAAATAGGGCAGCGCAGCTGAGGTAAAGAGAAATGAAGAACAAAGTGTGAAGTAACACTGATGCATGTTAAGCCTGAACAGCTATTGCAGGACTGCTCCTGTACCTGAAACACCTGACCTTTCCCAAGGCAGATGCATGTCTCTTGCCCTTCTGCAGGCTGCACTGCCTCTGAGCCACATGGAAAACATGCTTTCTGGCCAGGTATGGGATTAAAGAAATCCACTGGGCATGTCAGGCAGCTGTGTGGTGTCAGTGCTTCTCCTTCTGAACGAAAAGTTCCTGGGGGACACGGAACTGGTGTGATGCTTCCTTCAGGGCAGAAAAAGCCTTTGAATAACAACAAAAATTTTTGTCAATAATGCAGCTGTGTTATGTAGCTGGATGAGTCAGTGGCTTTCCAGTTTAAATATTGTAGCTTATTTATGTCATAACACTGAAATCAGTTAAATGCATCCTGTTTCAACAAAAATACTCCCTAATTTCAGTGTTGTTTTACTATGCAGTACATAAGTTCCACACATCAGAAGACTTCCTTTACTACAATAAAATTGAATGCTCTATAATTGTTGTTTACTTACCTTTTACAATATGAATTCCAGCAAGCTCAACTGATTACCTAAGAGCTTCCATAGCACTCAGCAAAATTAAAGTCTGACTGCATTTTTATTGAGCAGTATGTATGTTTATGAGCAGTATAAAGAAGCTAACAATCTCTGTTAAATTATCTGCAAATACCTGCTGGACAAATAGGCAGATTCCGTTCTCTTCTCTTGCAGTAGATTCCGCTTTGACAGTCCTCAACGTTTTGAAATTGTAGTCTCCCATTGTCACAAGGCAAGCTTGAAAATATGGAGAAAAGGAAGAGGAAGAGGGCCATTTATCTGTCGCACCAAGCAGCTTGAATTGCCAAATGTGGGTAAGTAACAGACACACGTAATGAGAGCTTTCCTTTTGGCCACTGAATATTTAATGGTCAGTGAAAATTAAAACATGCTAATGTATTGGTATAAAATATTCACGGCAGTTATTTGAGTCTATTGTACTCCCTACAGGTCATATAACGGAAGCTATACTGTGTCCAATCTAAAGAATTTACATATGAAATATGACCTTTGCAGCACAGATAAGTGCTTATTTATGACCATAGACAATCTGCTACTATACTTTGTGATCTGACGTTTTCAGGGTCCCTGCAACAGCCACAATTTCTCAAAGCCTACGAATCCTCATTTACTGTAAGGGATCATCAGTTAGCAAGGGGTACGCTGGGTTTTATTTTTGGGACAGGCTGCATAATTTATGATGAGCATAAACCAAAAAACTGCTAAGCGATTGGTGTCTTTCCGGTGTTTACTATAGGAGCTGCAGTTAGGCACGGCTGTTGCGTCCCCTGCGTTTTCAAAGCTCTGTGGCGTACCCCCGCAGGCAGCTCGGGCCCTGCCTCCCACTCTGCAGGGGGCCCCGACAGCCAACGCCTTCCCGGCAGCAGGGGGCAGCGCGGCCTCTCGCGCGGCCGGGCCCGGCAGCCGCCGCCCTCTGCCGCCAGCGCCAGGTGGGGGAGCGGCCGTGGCGGTGACTCTTCCGCCGGCCTCGCCTCAGAGGCCATGAGCGCTCCTCGCTCCGGACAGGGAAGCGGTAGGCTCCTCGATGTCGCGTAAGAAAGTTTTCAAGCGTCGTGAGATATAGGTGGAGGGAGTTAATGTCACGGCTTACACTGACGGGCATTTGAGGTGCTTCAGAAACATTTGCTCTTGTAATAAAAGGCGGCTTTCCTAGCCCCCTACCTGCCTGTGTCATGAAGGAGGTGTCATATATCTAGCAGAGACTTCTGTTTTCTTGTGAAGTACGTAATCAAATATTCAAGAGCATTTCTGGATGACGTTTCCCATTGCTATCCTCCGTTGTACCTGCTGTGGCACTGGTCAATGCACGTACGTTTCTTACAGATCTTTCACACAACTGCTAGTGCAAAGAGCTGTAGTTGGATGGACTTTCTAGGGACACAATGAGTGGTTTCCAGCTATATTTTGAATGGCAGTCATTGTTCCACTGGCTAGTCAGCCTGGGAAAAAATGGGAAGCAAGAGAGGGGTGTTCAGAGAGAGGAAATACTTACTTCTCTTTTTGCAAAAAGTAGGTCTGCATCTTAATTGGCAATATTTGCCAGAAGTTGTTAGTGTCCCTTCAGCAAATCTCTGATTTTACAGTGAAGGGTTAGTTCGTATACCATTTTTTTCATATGCAGTAATGGCTGGAGTCGCCAGCCAAAGGTGGTGCTTTATAGGGAAATGTGCAATAGTGTATCCACTAAAACAATATGGTTCTTAAAGTAGGATTTACTTAGATCTCCACTTTAAATTACAATCCAAAACATTCCCACTCAGTGGCTGCCTAGTGCTGGAAGTGCCTAAGCCCACCTCCTTGTTTGAGTTTGCATTCCTCAAGCATAGAGATCTCTGAGCATGCCTGAAATTGCCCCCATTGGAGAAATCCTGTGCATAGGTCCTGCCTAAAACAGATTGGAATGCAGGAACTAGCAGTGATTTTGCCTACTCTCCTGTCTCCTCCAGGGCTTTGCTTTGGTGCCTAGTCTCAGCACACCTAGTAAGTGTAATTGCCAAATTAATGGTAGCCATTTCTTCTTCTTTTTAGCCTTTTTTTTTTTTTTTTAAATCACAGATAAAGCCAGAGCCATCTGCTAGCAACATCCACGGAGCTGGAACACTCACACAGAAATCTACTTTCAATTCCTTTCTTTCCCAGGGAGGCTTCAATCCACATCTCTTACCTCATAAGCTAGTGTCTTGCTGCCAGTCAGTATCTGTGAGCAGGGGGAGGAGAGCAAAAGGGAGATTATAGAGGAATGTCTGCCTAATCTAGTTGCTGTGTTCAACTGGAGCTGTGCAGCTGCTAATGTCATAGTCTAGAGAAAGCAGTGAGTAGTTCTATGCTTGAATTCAGCTCCTTCCCTCCAGGAGTGCATCTGTATTTCAGCCAGCTGCTACAAGGCTCTGGATTCCACTGTAAATTTAGAAGTTCTGATGCTGGAATCTTCCCCCCGCCCC
>Ga0065711_1000550_pt1 | contig 62400 bp, 26 predicted proteins | sample Hoacrofraction12_FD_59098 | JGI IMG/M metagenome (GOLD analysis project Ga0065711, IMG submission 59098) | Hoatzin crop microbial communities from Cojedes, Venezuela - Epithelial fraction 12 v2 (version 2) | ecosystem: Host-associated > Birds > Digestive system > Esophagus > Crop | place... | reverse complement strand
GGCTGACAGGTCGGTAGTTCCCAGGGTCTTCCTTTCTACCCTTTTTGAAAAGGGGCACAATGTTTCCCTTTTTCCAGTCACTGGGGACTTCCCCTGACTGCCATGACTTTTCAAATATCATGGAGAGTGGTTTCTGCTACTGATAGATTAATCATTGGAATTGTGGAAACACTGAACAAATACAAGACCGTTTTGACTTCTTATAATTAAATAACTTGCTATGCACTTGTTTTTTCATTGGATTTAATAAAAATAAGCGCTCTAATTTTAATGTCCAAGAAAGACCACCATTCTGCGAGTCCGTATATGTTTATGTAGGCATCTTGTCCACTGAAGTTATCATATGCACTTAAACTGAAATCTTGACATAAAACACCCCAGCACTCTCAAGACCAAGATCACTGTTTTCCATTCTCTGTGTCTCTGCCTCTTTTTGATGACTTAAAGACTAATGCTTGAAGTAGGAGAATAGTGCAAAACTTGGGGTGCCTTCTGTTCTCGAAGTGCAGACCTCCAGTAGAGGCTTTGTCCAACTAGACACCTCTGTTTTGCACTGACTAATGGAAACTCTCCATTGACACAGAGAAGATATGACACACACTGCATCTTGCTGTTCCTTTTCGCTACATCACTTACCCTATTTCTGGTGAATCACAGCTTCGTGACAGTCCTCCAAAGTATATTGATTCCCTGCTGCAAACTTGTATCCACACCAAACAGCATTGGACTGACAAGTCCTTCATAAGATGAAAATACTTGAGGATTTTAGACAAACCTCAGCTCTATTTCCTCTAAAAAAATGCATGAAACTTCTGATATAAAGCTATGACAAGCAGAGGATCTGGGGCACAGCAGTGTAAATAATTTCATACATTTTCTCTTATATGCAGTAGTCTGTGCACATGTACTGTTATTTACTATACAGTATTATTGGAGAAATTAATTATGTGATGCATTTCATGTGCAGAAGCTGGCAATGTTGTCTTGCCTCCTGTTCTTTGTTGTAACTAGTACTGCAGATGTATTCTAATTCAGAAACTGTTTACATGAAGAACTTGCAAACGGAGCCCAAGAGTAGGAACAGTAAACTGCTAATTGCTTTGCTAAATGAAATACAATAAGGAGGAAAATTTTTTTTTCTGTTCTGCTAAATAAAAAAATTCCTTACAACTAAAGAGTTGTCAACCCAGTATTAAAATAGTTCTTATTTAATAAAAGGATTCTGTGTTCAATGTCTTCTTCTTCCATGTTTAATTGTAAAAATCTATGTTTCAATACAGGTCTGAGAGATCTCATTGCATTGCTTGCTGTCTGTTGCTCCAGCTATCCTTAAAAGCCACAAAACAAGAAGGAAGATTAATTTATTGGCCTACAGATGAAAAATGAAAAAGTGTTTAAAATGAGTTCTAGGCAATCATCTTCTTCAAAAACTGAAATACTCTGTATGAACACTATTGGACATTGAAAAGAAATCTTCTCTGTTGTTGCTATTGTCATTAATACTTACAAAATTTCATAAAGTAATCCAATACAAAAAAAAGTAATGAGAAAATAAGACTCGTTAACCTGAATTGCTTGCATTATGCACAACTATAGCACTGTTGAACTAGTTCTTTTTATGCACTGGTGATCATTTACAGGTAATCAACACTCCTGTAGAAAGCTTGAGCAAAAAATGCCTTAGAAATTACAGCTATATATACACCACACTGTGTTGGCAGGGATGGCACTTACATTTCTCTGTACATTGCACTGTAAAGATGAAAGCTGGTTTCCAACTATTTGCCATTGCAATTACACTATCAGATATTTTTAAAGAACATATCATGGCTAAGCACCCAAAACACAATGAATAATGGGCAGCAAATTAATTAGTTATCTGACTTTTGAATCACAACGGAAGTCCTGTTCTTCATGCTGTCTTTCTGACACACTAAACCTGTGTTAGTAGTATCACTCTGGGCCACTTTAAGTATCAGGACAGGCACTTAAGATGACAATTTGATAGGTCATCTTGATATATCAATACTTATATTACAAAACAAACTATTCCTTAAGGGGCAAATCTGGGGACAGAAATAACTGAGGGTTGTGAATTTCTCAGCACCAAGTTTATGAAAAATTCAGGCTTTACTCTCCCAAGGAAATCATCCTCTAAGTCAGCTGCAGTTTAGTAGTAGAATGTAAATAGATTTCGCATATGCACATACCACAGCCAAAAATAAAAGTGTTTTAAATCTTTCCATGGCAGATTAAGTCAGTGACAGAGTCTGATGTTTTACTGAATGATATTTAGTAATGCTTGTACTTACGGTTTTAATAACATGAAAATCTATGCTACCTTATTTGTGAACCCACCTTTTTCCAAACTGTTCCAAATTTTCATCCCAGTATGTGTCATTATTAGTCCATATTTGACAAGAAAAATAAATGAATTGAGAAGGGAGGAAGTGGAAAAGTCAGCTAACAATGTCCTTTCTTTGCCCCAGAAATGTTTTGGGAGGTATTGAACTTTGGTTTTGGAAGCAATTTTTTGCAGAGAAGTGAAGTATTTACGTCCATTTTCTCCTGTTACTTATACTCACCTGAAATCCTTACCTCTGATTGCCTTAGAAGAATATTTTAATGTCACAACTAAAAGATGACTCCAAGTGGGAAATTAGATCAGAGAATGAATACTTCTGGGAAGAACACTCCCTTTAATTCTAGGATCCCTATTAACAAAAACCTGAAGGAAGTAAGAGTACCCGAAATACGACACTGAAGCACAGAACCTCATGGGACTTTTCCAAATATGTAGCGTTTCGACTGTTTTCCCCACCAAAGTTTTGGACTTCATCAGAGGAAAGGAGTTGATTTTTCATTATTATTTTTCAAAGTGCAACACTAGAACTAAGAGAAACTTTTATCTAAATAACTGCCAGACATAGGAATTCCAATAGAACATGACTAGAGATTTTCACGTGCAGTAGATTTTTCCTCAGGAAAAATAAATTGCAATGCTTCAACATTTATTCCCACTTCATGGAAAATTAGTCTTTGGATACACTGACATGTATACTACCCTGTGCATTTTCTTTTATCAGGGCACTGGAAGGCCTCTTGAAAGTGTCCACTTCTGGACCTTGGCAGAGGGTTTTTCTCAGGAGTAACTCAGGAGTTGTTCTCAGAGGAACATTCTCTGGCCTGGGCTGGCTGGGATGTTGGATGCTGAACAGCTGCAATCCTACGTGGAGCAGATGGAGTTACCAGCAAGAGAAAGACTTTTTCCTCTGTAACCCTACTACCAATTCCTCTAAGCTGATTTCTTCTTTTCTTTTTCAAGATACACATAGGACACCCTTACTCCCATTTCTTACTCCCACTCCTTACTCCCACTCTGTATGAGGAACCACTCGCAGTGGCTCAGCGTGGACTGAAGTTGTCTCCTACTATGCTTAGACACCATTGTGAGGCTAAGCAATCATATCGTAAGGACTTCAGCAACTGACACAGAACATATTGGAAGAACTGCAACCAAAGTTGTGAGTCATTTTCTCCTAAGAAGACAATTCAAGGCAATTTCAAAATAATGTAAGAGAAGTAACAATCCATTGATTTTCACAGAAATGTAGGCAGAATCACTGATTTGTTGGTATATATGTATAGAGGAGTGCCTATTGGAATTAATTCTAGAAAAGCAAATTCTCTTTGAATTTCTTGGTGTCAGAGATTGTTGTAGGGTAGACAGTATACTCAAATGCAAACACTGCCTTACATAAGTAATAGTGTTTGATTAAAAGCTTGTCATTTTCTGTGTTGTTTTGAGTAGACCTTAAATATTGACCAGACAGGAAAAAAACTTCATGAATACAATTTGAGGAGAATCAATTTCGTTCTCAATATACATCCAGCAATTTGTACAGGCTGTGTTTTCCCATTGTCTCATCATTACCACAGGAAAAAAATATCCAGGAATGCAGCATCCTTGAGTATAAAGTTTTCAAGCATAGCAACATTTGGTTCTAGGCTGGACTTTCAGATCAGACTATTCTACCACCTGCACAAAAGCTCCCCTTGATTCTCCATTTTATTGGATTGCATCTCAAATCACTGATTGTCAACATTTTGTCACTTAAGGTTTGCCTTCTTGAGATAAGGAGCAAGCCAAACAGTATATGACATAAGGGCTGCATTCTGAAAGCTTTATGTGTGACCTTCTCCTCTTCACCCATGTAAGTGAAATCAATCTCATAAGAGTTTTGGGATTAACTTCATGTGACATAGGTGATGAATTTATAGAAGTAAACAACTCTCTTAAAAACAGTAGATTAAATATACCAGTGTTTTTTTAACTCAAGAAGTCTGACTCCTATCTAAAATGACAGACCAAAAAAAAATACCAACATACATGCAAGATTAATTGCATACTGAAGTCAAAGAATGAACATCCACATATTCTCTTACCTGTTTTTTTGCTCTCCCACCTTGATTATGCCATTTTGTTTCTTTCTGGGGCATTGCTTTATGCACATGATACTTAGAACACTTGCATGTTGAATAATTTAAAAGTTAATGGTTTTTGAAGACAAGGATGAAATTTCTACCAGGAAGCTGGCACTACAATGGTACAATGCTAGTTCCAGGAGGATTTAATACTACTGTCAAATACCATTCACAGACTTTTTGGTTAACTGAAGACAAAAACCTGCACTCTCAGTCTGAAGTAACATGAAGAAAAAACTTTTCTGGAAAAATAATAATTATTTCAACAGATCCCAGAAAACAGTGGAGATATGGAGAAATAAGGGAACAATTTCATAAAGAAGGCTTTTTATTTTTGTGACAGATTTGTAAGTGTCATAGATCATAGAATCATACAATGATTTAGCTTGGAAGGCACCTTAAAGATCATCCAGTTCCAAGCCTCCTACCAGGGGCAGAGACACCTTCCACTAGACCAGATTGCTCAAACCCCATCCAACCTGGCCTTGAACACTTCCAGGGAGGGGGCACACATAACTTCACTGGGCAACCTGTGCCAGTGCCCCACCACCCTCGTCAGAAATAATTTCTTCCTTATATCTAATCTACATCTACCCTCTGTCAGTTTAAAGCCATTACCCCTTGTCCTGTCACGACATGCTCTTGTAAAAAGTCCCTCTGCAGCTTTCTTGCAGGCCCCCTGCAGGTACTGCAAGGCTGCTATAAGGTCTCCCTGCAGCCTTCTCTTCTCTGGACCGAACAGCCCCAAATGCCTCAGCCTTTCCTCATAGGAGAGGTGTTCCGGCCCTCTGCCTATTTTTGTGTCACTCCTCTGGACCCACTCCAAGAGCTCCATGTCTTTCCTGTGCTGAGGGCTCCAGAGCTGGACACAGTACTTCAGGTAAGGTCTCACCAGAGTGGAGTAGAGGGGCAGAATCCCCTCCGTCCACCTGCTGGGCATGTCTTTTTTAATACAGTGAAGGATATGGTGGCCTTTTGGGCTGCAAACGCACATTGCTTTGAAGCAATGCATTCATTGCATTGAAGCTGAGCTTCTCATTCACTGACATGCCCAAGTCCTTCTCCTTAGTGCTGCTCTCAATCCATTCTCCACTCAGCCTGTCACACGTCACTGAAAGAGTAGGATCATTCTCAACTGGGATATATCTGTAGTAGCAAGGAAATAAAGTATTGCTTGTGGTTTCTCTTACACAGTCATGCTGAGTCCACTTCTCTGCCATGTCCCACATCCCCCAGAAGCAACAAGAAGTTACATTTTAGGTAACAAATACCTGAGTTCCATTACTCTTTTTTCTAGGTCAGTCAATGACTCCAGAGCACAGGTTGCAGAGACTGTTATCTAATAGTGAATATTTCCTTCCTCTTCACCATCCAACCTCTAAAAGTCACACTTGAAATATGACCATTAAAACATCAGCTAGAATTTGCTATAGTTTTCCCTACTTCCTGCACTAAGCTAATGAAGTAGAAACACAACAATAGTTACTTCCTCACCTCTAATGCCCACAGGACATAGACAGCAAATATACTCAGCTTGTAGTCCAAGTGCAAGTCAAAACACTCGTACCAGGTAAGGCAAGGTGGCTGGAATCATCTTCCAAAGGCCCTGATTTTTTCTGGTGTTTTACAATCAGAATATTCCCTTGGGTGTGCCTATGACACAGTGAGACAGGATCAAATCAGACATGGCATAGCTAAATCCAAGAGAGAAGAGAGATACCTAGGTACTTACATACCTAGAAAAATGCACTGCCTGTGACCAGTGCTAGATCAGGCCTTGGAGACAGTTTTATTTCAATGTGACATCATTGCGCTTGAAGGTAACTCTCCCAGTTCTGGAATGCAATGTCATTTTTGTATTGTTTCTGGTGTGTGATCAACTCAATCAGTACTAGGCCACCTGTTACACTGAAGAATGCCATGCAGTGCATTATTAGCACTAATAAATAATGTGCTATCCTTTTGCATCAAAATCAGTGCCATTGTTTTGAAGATACAGCGTTCTTTAGACACCGCAAATATTTCAGGGATCAGAAGCAATTTATTCTGTGACTTTGTCATCTTTCTGACTATTGGCTGTCCTGTATTAGAGGGCTTATAAAAAAACCCCATGTAGTTGGATAACCTCATATTTTATCCTATAGACTAATCAAAGTGCATTCATGCTAATATTAGCCTCATTAAATTACCAGGTAATTTTCTTCCTACTGCCGTTGCAAAAGTCAGCCTTTCCGCTTTTTTAAAAAAACTGTATGACATACTGATACATTATACATGCAGCACAAGGACGGCCAGACCATGACTTTTAGGCTGTCCTTCACATTAAGAGGCTGAATGAGCAGCTCTGTCTTTGGTCAGTCAACATAGCAATTTCATTTCTCCGGTAACAGTTACACCTCTATGTCTCCAGTTCCTCTGGATGACACTCCAAGTGCAAATGACATAGGAGAGAAATGATGAACTTCTAATGAGAACATTAGCTCACTGCAAGCAGGAAAGATTTACCCCCTACATCAGTTTAATACAAATTAGTCCTTCATTTTAAAGAAGAAAAAATAAAGGAGCAAGAAGAGAGGTGGAATCACAACATCAACATAACTGTTTGCCGCTGAAGAAGCTAATGTAACTGTTTGTCACATATGCATATCGATTTCAAGAATTTGCCTTTACAAGGTCTCTGCTAAAGGAGGAGTAATAACCTGACCTGATTACTAATTATTATTTTGTTTCTAGCAGTCTTTCTAGTGAGCTCAGTATCTTCCAAATTTATGCAAAACCAAGAAAAAAAAAATTCTCAAATCTGATTTGTAAGCTACTGCATTTTTATTTTCAGGTGTACTGTTTAAGAAATTTTAAATGAGACCTTTTTTGCAGACTAAACATGAAATTTCTTCTTCCTTCAAGACATGTAGAATAGTATTCTCAAAAAACCAAGGCATTCAGAATCACTGAGTGACTTTGAAAACCCATTTCATTGTTACACCAGAAAACTGGTAAATCAAAGAGTAAAAGTGGTCTGACATTAAGACTGAAAAAAAACCCAAATCAGCTAGACAAACAGTAAATGTAGTTGTTATACTAATACCAAATTTTAATGAAGACCCAACACCAGTACTCGTATTCAAATTTGCTTACCTACAAATGTTACCCTAAGTGTGTCCCTAAATAGATTTACTTTGGTGTAAGAAAAATCTCGGATAGGCTTTAGAACTTCATTTTCGTACTTTCGACTTACAATATTTAGAACATGAGCTGACAACTTTGACAGTGAATATCACAACTATATTACATTTTCCTTATTCTGGTTTTTTAATTACATTAAGAATACCGTGCAATAATAATAATATTGATTAGCACATTATCACATAGAAAACATTTCCACTAGCTGGCATGTCCTGTAGAGAAATACACTTGTCAGTCAGTTCTATTACTATTTGTAAATGGAACAAAGTCACAAGCATGAGGCATACATTTTTAAAAGAATTGTTCCTTGGTTTACTGCCTAAAAAGGCTGAAGGAGAAAATAAGCCAGAGGCAGGGTCGTTAGAAAAATAAAATAGCCCAGGACTCTTCTATGTAAACTGCGTTACTGACTTTAAAATGTTTCATCTTAAATGATAAGAAAAAGTCATAAACAATGGGCAGTTTGAATGTATGCCTTTTTCTGGAGTAATTATGTGTCTATAAACCTTAATGCAAGCAAAGAAGAGAAACCTGTTCTTAATGAACAGCAAGAATTCAAGAGAAGAACAACAAGCAAAAAACCTGAGGACCATCTGAAAGCTTCCTACCTTCCAGCGACAGTTTTCTCTTTTGGCTAGAATTCAAGAGGTCTGCTAACTAACTGATGTTTTCCCTCATATTAAACTAGAACCTCATAAATGGAATTTTCTCCTTGTCCCACAGAAAAAGATTTGGATTTATGAAGAAAATCTTTCCTATGAAGTTTCACCAGGATCAGTTTGACTTATGTGGTTCTGTATAATCAGTACTTCATAATCATACTGAAGTTCAGGCAAGCGCAAAAGTCTTGCAGAGGTCTTGGTTGTAGAACTAAGACATTTCTACTAATGCATACTTTGTTGTGACTTTTATTTGGAATCTAATGTTTTTGACTTGGAAATGCCAGTTCATCCCTTTAACTGCTATAGCTCAAGGCAACACTTGCATGTTTTATAGACAGTGCTAAACGTCTGTTTGTACACTCTTCCTTTCCCAAGATGATTTCACGTTACATTTCTATTAGAATCAGCTCTTCTGTGGAGGAGATTAGTATCTCTTGGGGTCCTATTTCACAAGGTTTTTTTTGATTCTTTCTCTCCTTTACTTTTGCCTGCAGCTAGACATAATAAGGGCATCCTGGATCCTAAAATCAGAGATGACTCCTCTGCTCCTTTCTCATACTTACAAAGAAAGAAGCACAAAACTGTAACACTGTGTAACATGTGCTTTGTTGGTAAAAAGTGGGTCAGAGACCAACAACACAGCATCCTGGAAAATGTAGTTTTTCAGGCAGTTACAAGTCTCTAACTCTTAAACCATTAGATACTGAGAGTGTCATACAGATGGCACATTCAGTCCCAGTGGAGTGATGTTGCTGTCAGAAACACTGTACCAGATGTACAACTAAGTAAAACTAGCATTCGTGGCTGGAATGAAAATTCTGGGAGGCAGAGAGAAGTGGGAATGCACACAAATGGATCAAACTTAATGGTTATTGTGACAGTCCTTCCATAATTACAGTAAAAAAATATAATGAAAATGAGTTTCTGCCATCTAAAATCATAAATATAAATTCATAAAATGTATGAAAGTCTACATGTTAAGCAAACAGGGCTTACCAGTACTTTTTCTTTTGTCTGTGTCAATCTGTCTGCCCTTTGCTACATTAAACATTGGACTACAGAATATTGTATAGGAAATTGAGATATTTAACATACAGGTGACTTTCTGAAGCTTCCAATACTATGACTATGAATATCATTTCAGTGTATCATAAATAAATCAAACATATGTTTTTCCCCATTGTGAACAGATTAGTTCTCCATCAGTACAATTTAGCATGCTTGCTAAAGAGTTTGGTAGCAATCAGTATCTGAAAATTCTGTTACTCACCAGTCTCATAAGTTTTTCATACAACTCTCTCACAAAAGATTTTGCAAGCTTGAGATCCATTCTTTTCCAACCACTGCTCATCTGCATCGACTGTTCAAGACTTTATTTATTCCCAGTAAATCTTTCTTTACTTCTCTGCTTCCTCCTGACTTTCATCGCATTGGGAAAGACCCACTATTACAATATTAATTCACAGTCTCCTTCACTTGACATTTTCAAACAGATTAATTTCTGTTTCCAGACAATAACTTGATGCTAGTCCTCCATGTTTTCACTTTTCTACTTCTTTTCATGCCTTCCATTTTACACTTGGTGGAAAATCTTAACTGAAAAAGGTGTTCATGTAGTACTGAAATCATTGCATTGAGGGATATTTATCATTCCTCTGACATGTATCTTTAGGGTGCCAATTCTCCTGTGAGGACTTTTTTCTGTAATTTGAAGGCTACAGAGTAAATCAAATCAAGATATGCTGGTAACAGGAGTGTTCACTGGAAAAGGATGACATAGGCAAAATGAACAATACCATCTAAATGAATGGCATCAGCAAAGAAAAATAAGGAAAATAATATGCTAATATTGACACTACCTACAATGCTCAGTTTATTTTATTACAGAATCATTATTTCAGTATCTCTACACTACTTAGTATAGTATGGAAATATACTTAACTGCACTGTGGAAATATTTCTTCATTCATGATAAACTAGTTTTCATTGAAACAATAAATCTACATATCTTAAAAATGTAACACTGAAACATAATTTTTAATTTATCAATAAGTTTTTCTTATCTGATGTGGAACCAAGCAATTTTTACAACTATTATTCTATTGCAAATATCTGGATTATGCCCCACTATTAATTTTAAAAAATCTGAACAAGTTTATCTCTGATTTTGAAACAGCTATTTTTTCTGCCTTCCTTTTTTTATTTTCCCATTAACTACAAATTCTGGAGCTTAAAGAAGCATCCAGTCAGCCAGTCAAGATAATTACTCTAACATTGTGAGAACAGGCAGAATTTTAGCACCAAAAAGTGCTTTTCTGAGTGGTACTGCTTGAACATTCAGAGTAAACAGAGAATTCCCAGGATCTCATAAATCTTTACGTACTTCGTGTTTGTGTTTGGACTGGAAGTAGTACAAGACTACACTTCATCACACCTGCACCAGCAACTGGACTAAGACAGTGAGCAAACAGTTAAAAAAAAAAAAAAAAAAAGACAAATAATTGTGAAGACTTTTAAATTTCAGAAAGAATTTTAAGAGAAGTGTTGGTTCCAGCTTCATGAGAACATATTATATGGTTCTATTTTATACGGGATTTTTCATCTGTAATTCACAGAATCACAGAATGGTAGAGGTTGAACGGCACCTCTGTGAGTCATCTAGTCCAACCCCCCTGCCGAAGCAGGGTCACCTACAGCAGGCTGCACAGGACCTTGTCCAGGTGAGTCTTGAATATCTCCAGAGGAGACTCCACAACCTCCCTGGGCAATCTGTTCCAGTGCTCCGTCACCCTCAGAGTGAAAAAGTGCTTGCTCATGTTCAGACGGAACTTCCTGTGCTTCAGTTTGTGCCCATTGTCCCTTGTCCTGTCACTGGGCACCACTGAAAGGAGTCTGGCCCCATGTTCTTGACACCCACCCTTCAGATGTTTATAAGCTTTTATAAGGTCCCCTCGCAGCCTTCTCTTCTTCAGGCTGAACAAGCCCAGGTCCCTCAGTCTTTTCTCACAGGAGAGATGCTCCAGTCTCCTCACCATCCTTGTAGCCCTTCGATGGACTCTCTCCAGTAGCTCCTCATCTTTCTTGAACTGGGCAGACCAGAACTGGAAACAGTACTCCAGAAGGGGCCTCACAAGGGCAGAGTAGAGGGGGAGGAGAACCTCCCTCGACCTGCTGGCCACACTCCTAATGCATGCCAGGAGACCACTGAACTTCTTGGCAGCCAGGGCGCACTGCTGGCTCATGGTCAACTTGTCATCCACCAGCACTCCCAGGTCCCTCTCCACAGAGCTGCTCTGCAGCAGGTCCGCCCCAAGCCTGTACTGATTCATGGGGTTGTTCCTTCCCAGGTGCAGGACCCTGCACTTGCCCTTGGACCCTGCACTTGCCCTTGAATTGCCACTATTAAATATTTCTATTCATTCAACAAAGCAGTTCTATTGCAGGTTCTCTAATGATTTTATACTTTATAAACCATAACATTCCAACAAAATAAAAATTAATTATTTAATACATGTATATGTACCTCAGAGACTGGAAATAATTATGTATATGATAGCCAATGTCATAGATAGGAGCTTCCCAGCCAGAATTCTAATCAGGTATTTTTTGCTACCTTTCCACTACTTCTCTACTTCTAACTCTCAAAAGTCACACTTCAGCTAATTCTCTTAATTCTTGTAAGAAAAAGTGTTTGAGGAGGAGATCACTTTACAGGAGGTAAGGTGTGGCCTGCATGTACTGAGATATACCTGACATCATGCATTGTGTCCTTCCATCTTGTGTTTCATTTTGGTCTTAGAGTCAATAGTTAACTTCCGATCTTCAAATTCCTGATTTTTGTCAGCACTTACTCACTGCTGGCTTTCCTTTCTTGCAAGAAAATTCAACTGAAATTGAATAAGAAAACTGAAAAACCATGGGTTTTTTTCATTCAATGTGCATTTTGCAAGGGCAAGGGGGACTGTTTGTTGATGGGCTGGTTGGTTTTTTTTTTATAAAACATCCATTCTTCCTATATAGCAAAAAACTAACGAAAGACCAACTTTCTCTTAAAGGTAGAAAGGTAATTTTCTCCTTTCTTAATGTACTGTAACTAAATGGAAACAAGAACAGAAGAAATTTTATAGCTTTACAAAGATGCTGAAGAATATATGTACTAGAAACTCAACGAAAGTTGATTCAGAATTCTTTGACATTTAACAACTGTCCTTATGAAAGTAAAACATATCTGCGGACTACAGCTGAACAGATCTTCCTAACTGAATCTCTTAATTAGAAAAGGAGTTCTCTGTTCCCATAAGCTAGCATAACTAATATTTTACCGGCTAATCAAGCTGAGTTGTTTAAACTGGAGTGACACTGCAGAATCCAAATAGTCTTTCTTTGCACATGGATTTCTTCATTTCTGCACTTTTCTTTTAATAGTACATTAGATATGCTTTGGGAGCAAGAATTTAAAGTTATTAACCTAGATCTTATAAGACTTGTGCAAATAATGATCACTACTTTATCATAATAGACACTCCAAGTCAACAAAAGACTCCTTGTTACAGCATTTGCACTACAGATGGTAGGCAAGGTTTATTATTTGTGTACTGGAGGTATTTCTTCTGGTTTGGAAAGACTTCTGATCAGCACAGTTACCGCATTTTGTTTTTAATATCAAGGACTTCCAGATCATTTAAAAGGGCAATATGCAAAAGTATACTGCAAGAGAAAGGTTATCATCTGCAAAATAGATTAATATTACCCTACATGATACTGTATCTCCTTGTATTTAGAAACATGGAAAACTGACTGGCATGTAATTCACATGAACAATATTAAATTTACATCATTTATGAAAACAATGCTATGGTGGAAATATAATGAGTCTTTGCAGATATAATTGTTTTAGCACTCATGCAGTTCAAATCCTACTCCTTAAATTGACCTTTGCGACTCATTTGGGAAGTAACAAACAATAATTTTACTGACAATGAAAGTGTCAGCCAGAAAAAGGACATTAGTGAATGTGATCGACATCTTAATCCTACAGATCACAGGCCCACTTAAAAAATGTGTTATCAACTTGAGCTACAATAGCCAGGAAACATAAAGTAATTTGTATCTAATTAGAAATGAGAGTATAGTGGATTTATTGGGATATGTCAGGATTTTAACCAATAGGAAATCACAGGAAGAAACTACAGTCATAGACAAAAATCATCATCATTAAAAATAGATCCTCTCATCTTCCTAAAGAACATTCTCATTAGATTTTCCTTTGTAGATACAGACTGCTCTAATTTCATCGTATTTAGGTACATCTAGCATGCCATATGAGTCTGGTAGCCTCCAAAAATGGGTTACTTCATTCTGTTTTCCTGTTGGGAATTGTCCCTGCTTCGTGCTGCTTCCTGAATCGTGCCTTAAAATTGTTTCAAAACGTGCTGTTTGTAAACTATGCCAATGACTATTCTAACAATGCCCCAGTATCCAGGAACATTCTGTGTCTCTGTGTAATGTAACAGTACAAGTATTGCCCAAGACATTAAGGTAATGGACTCGTTTAACTCATACAATCTCCCAATTTAATCAACAAGAAGAAAAAATATAGATTAGAAGATTCAAATATTCACAGTCTAAAACAACAGTTAACAGTAAATATCTGTTAAGGCATCTAGAAAAAAGGGGCTGTGGAGCTTTCCTGGCTTTACTGAATAGGTGAAGGAGAAAATCTGATGAAGACTGGAAATCAGAGACTCAAAGCCTCCTAGTCTCCACATAGTGCAACTTTGCAAGGGTTAATGAATTTTAACCCGTCTCCAGCATTCCAGCATGTCTGTCTGTTTGAGATATGCAACATAAATAAGACTGAAGGCTATTCTAAACTGCATCAGTCAGATTAATGTCTCCAATGTTCATTTATAATTCAGTATTCCTAGATGCTTTTTTTAACCAAAACCAAAGTTATTCCACAGCGAAGAAGCAGGAAAAAAATCTATTTTTATGATTAGTTAGGAATCTCTCAACAAATGCAAATTTGGTGACAGCCAAAAACTAGTGGTGATAGCGGTTTGCAGCAGTGGCAACTAGTTGCCAGAGCTCATCCATTGACAAGCCCAGGAAATTTTTAAAAAATTAACACTGTACTTCAAAAAGGAAACAAACAAACAAACAAGCAAAATATATTACACAAACTTCAGAATCTTCCAGGAGGCAAATGTGCCTAAAGCCTTAATTTTTTAAGTATCCATGGTGTGATGACCTTCAAAATCAAACACAAGTCTGTTTAATTCAGCACCAGTTGACTTGCCCAGTCCTTGTCAGACTGTCAGGAATTGTTCAGCTATCTACATACAAGCCATAGTGAACGTAAATGATAATAAGAGCGAATCTTTTTCCTAGGCGAGCAAACAGATAAAGGGTGAAGACACAGATTAAAGCTCTCAGAAGCAGGTACAGTGTCAGTTGCCAAGAGTGAAGGATCTCCTGAGATTCCATATGTTATGTATTACCTGGACTTGTGATACTTCTTGTAAAGTTACACTATAAATATTATTATGCTACATATATACACACAATGAGAATTCATTGTGGAAATAATGCAAATTTTGAAGGAAAATCTCCTTCATCTTTACTCAGACAAAATTCCCAGTCACGTTAGTAGGAAAGAACATACAGGTTTATTTAAGGACTGAGGATAAAGATTATCAGTCCAGATGGCTTGGAAACTTTCTTTCAACATAGCTCATGTGAAAAGGGAAAGCAATCAAAAAGAAAAGATTTTATTAGAAGAGAAAATTTCAAACAGTCACAAGAAAAAGTAGCACCTTTGGAAAAGCAAGAGAGTTGGTTAAATTCATCCAATACCAAAGAAAAAGGTGCGAAACTGACAGATCTGCAAGCCAAACAGAATCTCAATGTGTTGCAAGAATGCATGTAGGCCGTCATACGTACTTTAGCTTGAGACAATGGAGTTACCATAGATTGTCCTATGCTAACTTCTTCTCTATGCCGATTTAACTGGGAAACAAATATTCAGGATGGAGTAAAACTAGATGAAAACATAGGTTCCATCTGAAATACAAGCAGGAAGACTATAGCTCAGAAACCAATAACCCAACAGAACAGTTAATAAGAATCTGTTAGGACAAAAGTTGATGCGTGATTGGCAGAAAGTGTACTTACTTAATTCATATCGTACTTCAGTCTGCTGTGAAATATTAACTAGAAGTACATACTGAGAAATACAAAACTTGTTGTGATAAGTGACACCTTGGAAAGGCTAAAAATCAAACTGTACAGAACTGAGGGTTCTTGTCATCAGAGACATAATTTACTAAGCCCATTTTATAGATGGAAAGAAAATGCTACTTCTCAGTTGTCTGCTTGATTCACAGCCCTTTATCCTAATGGACTTGACTACTCTGTATCACAGTGCTTCATGCAGTCTTGTGCTGGAACCTAAAAAGCATGGCAAAGAAGCCCTGTTTTTTATCAGAAGGTTGTTGAAAAATCCTATTTTAATGTGCATAGGTTTCTTTTTTTTCCTTCAAATGTAGTAGCTCACTTACTTAGGAACTAAAAAGCTCCTATTTATTGAAAAAGACCCATGGAATGCTTCGTTAATTAGGAGATTGAATTGATTGGTCATTCTTAGGAGTTGCATAATTAGATAAAATGATTGTTGTACACTGTAGGGAACAATCCTTTACTGATCCCCTGAGGGACAGACTAGGTGACCTAATTGGTCTTTTCCATTTCTCTTTTCTCTGTTTTTATGCAGCTCTGCGAGACTACAAAATCTAATGAAATCTATTCGAAATACATAGAGATTGAAATCTGTTCTACAACCTTTCAATAAATCATATCTATTTGTTAAAGGAATATTTCTGTCTTTGATATGCTTGAAAGTATGTGTTTTGTCCTATCCAAGATGTAAAAATGAATACCACATCTCTCAGTTCAAACAGTCCAGAAATTCAATGCACTGCAGGATCTCCTTACTTTACTATACAAAAGAGAAATCAGAATGTTTGTCAGCTTCTGATGATGGTGTTAATGCACGCTTCATCGCCTCAACTGAATGTGGAGTAGTCAAGGTAATGAGACAAAAAGTAAGTTGGAGATTTAATTCTAAAAAAAATCAAAAATAGTACAGTCTTTTCCAATAACAGCATCCCTACTCATCTGTGGTCAGTATTTTCAGTCTTCAGTCAGCCCATAAAAGGTCATTTCAAAATTATAAGAATACAAGGGTTCTCAAGACAGGGTAAATTTTAAGCATGTTTTGGAAAGGCAGGTATAAATATTCCTGACTGGAGGAAAAAAAAAAGGCAACAAATGAACAGGTGGAGAAGGCTGAGGACAAACTTTCGTGACTGTGCAAAGAAGGAAGAGCATTAAATATTTCAGTGCAAAGTAAAAAGTGTTCAAAATTAAAGCTTTTCTACAGTTTGCTCTATGACCCCAAACAAGTCAAATTCCTCTGAAAATGTCAGTCTAAAGTTTCAGTACAAAGGGGTTAGTGTGAAAAGAGACATTAACATCTTACAGTTACATAAATAAGGCATCAGGTACTTTTTTAAGAAATAAAATGTCTCCTAAAAATACATGAAGTAACCTTTTTTCTCTTGCTGTGACAAAATGCCTTTCAGAAAACTTTTCAATCAGTATTCATTAAGAGAATAGGCCACAGATGGATGCCCAGGCTTGCCCTACCACAGAAAAAATAATAAAAAGAAATTCCTTTTTTTGTTATCTCTGTATTGGTATTCACTGCTTGTCTCACCCTAAAGAACATTAAACCGATTAGCTATGTTTATTGACATAATAGTTGCAGATCAGGACACATGTTGAGAAACATTATATGTCTTATTAATAGGAATTATTTTTTGTGGACTGCCACAAGCACTCATAAAGTAAGAGCTTCACAACTCGCTTTTCCATTATTTCAGCAGTATGAGAAAAATCACATTTACAAACTGATATTTGCTTCCCCAGAAGCTTTTAGAACAATTTAATAGTACTAATAGCATCTGATATTTTTTCCCCTGTGTTGGTAAACAACTGAATAAAAAAAAAATGTAACGGGTGTAAGACAAACACACCTTATTTCAAATTAAGCTTTGAGCTTAACTAAGAAAAGGCAGATATTTTGGTTTAGCTTGGATTAATTTAATAAATAAGGAGGAAGGTGATTAGTTACCTACTAAAGAAATTTTATATATTTTGTATATTCACTCTTCCTATAAGCTCTTCTACTACCAAGGTATTAATGTCTTATTTATAATGCAATTGCACAAAAATAAAGAGCTTTTCCAGAGACATAGGATTCATTCAGTAAACTGCTTGTTTCCAGGTTATGTTATGCTGATACCTACGGTCTACATAGATGCAAAACTTGCATAAAACCCTAAATTAAAATTACAAAATTAAAAAATTAGTGATATTGTTGAAATTTAAGTTATTTAGAAAAAATATAGTACGAGTTCAAGAAAAAAATATAACCCTACCAGAACTCTAAAATTTCCATTGCAGGATGGTTAATTTTTTAGTCTATCACCCTACTGAAAGAAAGAAAGTTCGTTTTCCGTTTCTGTTTTAAAGCTTTTTTCCAAAGAAGTTTGCAACATTTATACCTTGACTGTCACCTTTCCAAGAAGTATATCCAAAGCATGCATGCCATTATCTTAATTTTACACATACTCACAAAAAAGGTTAAAATGCACCTAACAAATCGGTCTGTGAATATAGAGCTCTATGATTCTGCATACCCATATAGAATCAACATATGAAATCTTGATAATTTTGTAAAAATTTTTGGTGTATCGCAGAAAATACTGATTTCTCAGGTCACAGACTCGTTGTGCAAGATCCAAGAAACCAAATATTTGTCATCGTGAAATGGTCCCTACATTCCCTTCTAAGAATAAATTTTAGGTTGATGCCAGCTTTAATTATCTAAAACACTTAAGCCCCTGTCTTTGTGCAACTACTCTGACCACAACAAAATTTTGAAGGTTGGTTTAGCCAGGAAATACTGGTCTGTTGAAAGAAATGGTGAAAAAGAAGACTACAGACACTATCATGATAGATATCCAGTCCAAATCACATCCATAGCATACAGCCGAATGGCAGATTTTGTACTGTGTGTAAAAGAGGTTTGCTGGACAGTCTATCTAAAAAAGCCTAGGAAAACATCTTTATTTTGTGTTTCTGTCTTTCTGAATTTCCTTTTGTGTCTATCCTTTATAATCTGACTCAGATTCTACATTTTGTATTTTTCTCTATTTAGCCAAATGTAGTCAAGCTGTTTCAAAATACACTTTTTCACATTTGTACATTATGGGATAATTTAATTTGTTGTGCTTAGCATTTTTTCTTTATAAAAAAGCAACCTTTTTCCTTAACTCATTTTTTCCTCAGGAAATTGTTCTAATTCTAATATTTTGCCTACAGATTTTCTGATCTTATTTATATTTACGTTGTTGAAGTCCACTATTTCTATTTTTCTGTTTCTTCTTTCTTTCCAAGGGGTTGTGAATCCTTACCTAAGTTGCCTTGCACTCTCATACTTGCAAGCAGTTTTCCTCTGAAGGTTAGAACCAAATCCAGAATAGTTTTCCCTTCACCTTCAAACCTGGAAATCCTCCTTTTTCTGTACCAAAACCTCCCCTCTACTTTTACTGAATTTGCAGTGACAAGAAGATGGCAAGGACCACAAGTGAGTTGTAAGACATGACCAGAATTCAAAACTGTCCTATAAAACTGGAAAACTCATAAATCAAAAAGGATTTAATTTAATGGTGATATTTTCAATAAGACAAACATGTAGCTAGCTACTTTATATAAAAAAATTTAGGGGTGCAGTGAATCACAAGCACAATATATCAGTAAAGTAATTTCTTTGCAGAAAGGCAAAAAATAAGGTCTATATATAAGCTTGCAGAATTTACAAAGTAATCTCTCATACGTAATTCTCTACCTTATCTGAAAAGACACATTTAAAGAAAGACACCAGTCTAGTGGACACAAAAAAGAATGGTCAGGCTTTCTTGTCCTGTGATGAAAAACTGAGAAATAAGATTTGCTTATACTCAAGAAGAAAATATTGACAATGGAAAAGGAGCAGACTAACACAAAGAAGAAAGGAACAAGCTTGTTCTTTATGTTCATAGAGGTATCAGTGGTAATTTCACAATGAAAATTCAGGTAGCCCATCATCATAAACTTTCTTGCAGCAAGAGCCACAAAGTACTTTCTCATACTGCCTGAAAGAGAGCAGTCCTCACTTTGGATCTCTTTATCAAAAAGTTAGAGAAAACATGTCTCATATATCTTGCTGGCAATATTCATCTTGCTTCAGGAAAGGACAGATTAGACATCTCTTGAGAACCCTGACAGCCTATTTTTATTTGTCTTCATCATCCCTGGTACAGGGTGATTAGCAGATGATCAGCAAGCTATACACAAAGCTCCAAACGAGTTTATGTCTTTCTCCCTCTACATTTTTCCAGTCACCTTAGGACCAAGTCCACTCTTATTTGCATGATTTTCAGAAAACTGTCAAGATGCAAATTCTGTTATATAAAGCATGCATGCGCAGTCATATGAAGTGGGAATAGTTAAGGGAAGACAACAAATTGATCATTAGAGACATCAAACTTTTTCCTTCATGGGTCTGAGGAGATTATAAATTTGTGAAGTTCTCTCAAGCTGGCAATGCTCTTTGCCCTACTCTTTTTCCCAGACACTCCTGAGGCACAGACAGGGAACAGGATGAGGGCAAAAACATAGCAACATGCTGTTGCTTTCCCACTTCAGCTTGAAAGCATGTTGAATCCTGCTCGTGATGGGGAGAGCAGAGTACTCTGCCTTCTCCCAAACTGAAGCCTTCTTTCTCTGCCCAGAAAGCAGCCTGCCCAGCAGGAAAGCTCTGGCCCCAAGGATAAACATGCCATCAATAAACACACTGAATTCAGTTTAGAATGTAGCCCAGAGTAACTTCTCCTATGGCATTAAAAATATGAGGCCACATCCACAGCTGGTGTAGCTCAGTAATCTCATTGTTTTAAAAAGATCGTTTGTGATTTATGCCAGCTGAGTGTCCGATTCACACAACATTTATTCTTTTGATCTTTGGATTCTTGCAGCACCACTAGGGCTGCAGTTCTGAAGCAAAGTGGAATTTTTGAAGCTGTTGTTCTCGCGTCTTTACCAAAAAGCTTTTCCAGCCCAGAATACATGCATAAATGTGCCGGTTTCACAGGTCTAAACTTACACTCCACTGTGCATGTTATTAGCCTGTGCAACTTTCCTCTTTATACTACCTTTTGCATGAGTTTTTTTCTCCAAATCTTTATCTTAATTAAACCTTTCTTCTGTTAAAATGTACATGTAGGATATCAACAGATATCTCAAAGCATTAACTCTGTCTTTGTGTAAAGCTTGGCTGTTGATGATTTGAAATTATTACTTTACATTAGACATGAAGGAAAGAGAAAAAGTAAGCTTTAAGCAAAATTGCTTTGACTAAGAAAAGTTGCAGAAAAGTGTCAACTTTCCAGGCATATAATTTTGACTGATATAAAGGTGAAGATAAGAAAAAATTGGACTTCTGAATACTGCTCACATAAAAAAATGCGAGTAATACACACTAGCAGGACAGGTTTTTCACACAATGAACTGAAAAGTAAATGGGTATTACTGCCTGTAAACAATAGGAAGCATACTCTGACAAATGCAAATGTGTTAAAAATACTTACTAAGCACAGAAAGACTATGATAGATCAGAAATATTCCTAGGTGAATGCCAGCTGATATAACCTAATTAAAGAATGTGAATGTTGTGGAAATCACTGCAGGACCTAAATAAAGTAAAAACATCTTTACCTGCATTCTTCCCCAGTCATAAGAGTTACACAGAAGGAGCAATTACACAGTTCCCTAAAGAGTTCAGGAAGTTCAATGCATTCTTCTTGTTGCAACAAGGTCCTAATTTAGGATCTCTTGATAGCTCACTTGTTGATATATCTATTTTCAACTCATCGATGGTAACATTTTTACAGCCATACCAGGGACAAAAATAGTGGTTGTATCAGTGTTATGGTATGTAAGTTTTCAGAGACTGTTAGAAACACACACACATTCTGAAGGAGTGGATGAGCAAGAACCAAATAAATTAAAATTTTTATAAAGCAATTTTCATAAACAAGTCTTAAATTTTCACAGATCTGAGTCCTTCAAACTTTCCAAATGCTGCATGTGATCTTAATGCCAAGTGACTACACCTCAGGAAAAAAATATCAGTTGTGTGCCAGTGACAGCAGCAGACAGGCTCATGGGTGAGACCTGACATCAGGAGCAGAAGATCATTCTCTTGAGGACAGAAAACAAGTGTGCTTCTGTGCTGTTCAGAAGATTTGAAAAATACAACATTGTTTCCTCTCACCATTTAGTTAACAACAGGAAAACTGTTGGCTGGAGTTACAAAACCGAAACCTGGTCTGATGCACTGGTAAAGTCAGTTTACTACAATAATTTCACTATATCAGCAACTCCTATTTGTGCAGTCTTGCACCTCACAAGCCAGCAATACTCCACATCATTTCACAGATCTTAGATAGTTCCCAGCTTTCCATGTAGTTGATGCTTTAAAGAGAAGAACACAACTTCACACAGCTGTCAGATAAACTAATGTGATGAGTATTGGATGAGACAAAACTTCTTTCCAAGTCTGACTCAAGATGGTAGGAAACTACAAGCTTTCTTCGTGAATTCTTCATTGTCTCCTACGGTACCAAGAAGCATGTTAGCAGCAAATACTAGTTTGCTTTGGATTGTGGGCCTTTTTTTCTCTATTAAAAAGAAGACTTTCCCAAGTAATTCAGGATCATGAACACCATCTACCTACCTTCACTGATGTATTGGGGCAGTTTTTAAAGTAATGAAATTATTCCAATTAGCTTTAAAAGAGTGTAAGTGTATACAAGATTCTTATCTAAATTGCTGTGTTTTCAGAAAAGATTGCAGATAGTTGATAGATCCACCTTCTAAATAAAATTTAGAGATATGTGGATTTTCCTGCAAATGACAGGGGGGTTTTATACCAATAGCATAGCTAGTTTTGAAACATTTGGTGTGGCGTACCCTACCTATCAGATATGAATACACGAATACAAGTCTTATAAAACTGTCTATTCCTTTAGTCATGAGCAGAACATATGCCCAGTTTGACTTCAACAGTGCTGACTCATGCACCTGCACTTCCTGGCCCGTGACAGCAGATATTAGGACTAGACATGAGAAATTACTTTGCTTCTTCAGCCCAAGTGAAACATGACTTATTCCTGGCTATTTAGCTCTTGCAATACACACGGGATATATTTCAGTAACTACAAAGGAAGTTAAGTGTGTAAAAAACCAAGAATACCCACGATGTAATCTTCTATAGTGTTCAAAGAAAACTTAGCTGCAAAGAAACCTGAAACATTTCAAGGTTTTGAAAACAGCAGACACGGAAATTTGCCTTCCGTGCTTACAACTCTGCTGTAGTATGGGTGCGCTGTGAGACAAAGCAGCAAGAAAACGTGACTAATATTGCAGAAACATTGATAGGTTATTCTGTTGAATGATTCAGAGGAATATTCAGGTGGGTATCAAAACAGGACAAACACAAATGAACATTTGTCCTGATTTTTACTGGGATAGAGTTCATTTTCCTCCCAGTAGCAGTGGTGTTTTTGGTTTAGTACTAGAAGAATGTTGACAACAGTGGTGTTATTAGCTGTTGCTATGAAATCAAGGATTTTATCCAGTATCTCATAGTCAGCTAATGAGGAGCTGTGTGGGAGTTAGAAGGGAGCATATCCAGGCAGGTAGCCCAAGCTGACCAATAGAAATATTCCATACCATAGACATCATGCTCAGTTTACAAATGGGAGCTGGCCAGGGGCAGGAATCTGCTCTTCTCATTTCCAGAAGTTCGAATCCTCTGTCGTCCAGGACTTCAAACTGGCTGCAAAGCAGTCATCAGGTGGTGAGAAAATTGTATTGCATATATTTTGTTTTGTATCTTCATTGTTATAATTGTTCTTATCATTATTAGTAGTAGTGCTAGTATTTCCTTTGTTGTCTTAGTAATCTGCCTTTATCTCAACCCACGAGTTTTACCTTTTGTCCATTTCTCCTCCCCATTCAGTGGGGGGGCAAAGGGGAAGGGTAAGCAAGCAGCTGTCCAGTCCTAGTTGCCAGCTGATGGGTTAAACCATGACAAAATTACAAGATGTGCAGGAACTATAGGGCAGATTGTGTGCTTACATAGACTCACCCTTGGGCTCGAGCACCCTTCAGAAGATGTGTCCTGAGCATACATGACACATAAACATTGTCTGTTCCCACTTGTTGGCCATTCCCTTGTGAAGTGGTGAAGAGCTCAAAATAATTCCTGAACCATTTTCTTTTCAAGCAATTTTTGCACTCTGAAGCACTTTCTGGAAGGATAACGAATATGACAGTTTCTGCCCAGGAGAGGAACAAAAGAAGGTGCTTGGAACAAACCTGAGCACTTGAAAGGGAAAGAAATAGCTTATTTGGGATTGCTGGGATGTTACTTCACAGCTGGGATGCTATGAAATAGGTACAGTAGAGTCCATAGAATACCAGTTGCAGGACTAATACTAATATGTAAAAGTCCAATATCCAGAGATAGCAAAAACAGACGAAGATTCCTGTAAAGCTTCTCCTGACAAGCCAGTCACTGGACAATTCATGAACATTTCTGAAAAAATGACTTCTGCATTCACTTGGCTCATTTCTTTCCTGTTGTTTTGAGTCTGTGCTGTTATCCTTTATTCGTCTATACAGCCTTTGCTTTCTAATCATACTGCTGGTGACAGAAGTGCTTTGTAGAAATTGGAGTTTCTACAGGTCAGCACTAGAAAAGTAATTTGTAGTTGCTGCTGCATTTAACAAGTGTTAATAAATAACATTTAAATAGCTGAAACATGGTAAGGCAATAGCTCATTCTGCACTATGCAATGTCTGGTGCTTTAAGAGCAAGCAATACTGCATAGCTTGTACTCTCATAGGCAGCTCTTCAAATGAACACCAACTGTAACACCATAATTAACTTCCATTACTACTGCCATTATTATTCATAAATAATGTTATATTTATAAACATGAGAACCATAGAAAATATGTAAACATACGATAACATAATTAAAAGGCTGACCACCTTCAGCATTTTTTCACATCTCTGTGTAGCCATTGTGTTTTTAATGACAACAAAAAGATTCTCACCTTAAAAGATCTTGTGTTTAAGGATTTCCTCTGAAACAGGTAGTCACTAAAATGGGCTATAATCAGCCAGACAGGATCCTTTTGTGTAACTAGTCACTCAGCCTGGCAGAGAAACCACAGCATAAGTGTAGATCTATTCATAACCATGAAGGACCCACCACTAGCTGGTGTGAATGCTGCATTTGCATAATTAGCACGTTAACTTTGCTCCTGTCTTTTGGGCCAGCAGGAGGCTTATGTACAATATATAAAGTTGATTTAAATCTTTGCAGTTCAGTTTACATGGAAAAAAAGTAGTGCAGGCAGAAAGTCTGTTAGGTCTGATTTCACCTTGAGGTCTTAATTCTGCAGAGAGGTAAACTCACACTTAGTTTTAAGTTCCATAGATGTCTGTAAAGCTCAGCTGATTTACACAGATGAATATCTTCTATGTGTTTTATCACCCAGCTCTTGTATAGTATCTTCATAGCTATGTAGAAACAAGCAGAGTATATTTCTCACTAAAACAACAGATCTCATCTAAAAATTTCAGATAAGTATTCCAAATGTCATCGAACAGCAAACTTTGCTTATGTACAGAATACTCTTCTGAGCTATAAGTAGTACTGTTTCCATTCGGTAGATTAGAAAACTGAAGTGGTTGTGGCTATGTGACCAAACTTCTATTTTTAAGTCAGCTTTATTTTTTCCACCCTTAATTTGTGGGCATAATTTCTCACCAGGTCTTTAAACACCTGAAAACACTTACTGGCACAAAAAGATGCTTATTACAGAGCAAATTGAAAATCTGTTGCTAAATTGTTTCCCCACTGTCAAAAAGCTATTGAGTGAGTCAGGAAAAGAACCTTCTTCCTAAATCTATGGGGTTTTGTTCTGAATGGGAGGCCATGTTACTAAATTACAGAAGCAAAGCTGTATAGCATTCTTGGCTCCCTGACTTTTTACACTTCTCCTTTTCAGTCTCTTGTACTTCAGGACAGAGTGCTGGCTTTATGATGCATTTTCATACAATAGGCTTGTTTGGTTATTTATTGTGTACTACTTCTTCTCTCTACTTTTCATTCTTCTTGTCAAGGAGCTTATATCAGTATTTTTCTACATATCTTACTGCTGCAAATCCATTTCTAATGTAATACTAACATTTAAGACGCCTGCTAACCCCCTATTTTACTACCATTGTTAAATTTCATCCAGAAAGAAAAAGAACAGAGAAGAAGTGGGGAAAAAGGGAAAAAAAATTCCCTGTCTGTAACACTGCATTTGAGCCAGTGAGCTATCCTGATTCAGTACTCAGATCTCAGTGAAATCCCTGCTCCCAGGAAAAAGAAAAAAAAAAGTCCAGTTTCTGGAACTCTTTGCCTTTCCTGACCTAGTTAAGGCTCAAGTCACGGATGTTATTTTTACTAATAAAAAATAACAGTCTATATTTTGTACTTTCATCTTTGCTACCACTACTACTATTTCAATACTACACGCATATGACAACACTCTAGATCTACTATTATCCGCTTCCACCAAGGCACCAGATATGAGGGATCCAAAGCACCAAAGACCCTTTGGAGCATCTCCGTGGTCTGTGGGATAGATATTCTCATATCCAGAACTGAGTCTGTTCTGTCCTCTTTTGTCAAATCTAAGAATCATTATCCACCACTGTCCTTTACTTATGATATCACAGTGACCCGAGACCTACAGCAACCTACAGCATGTCTTACATACTTCTTATGCCTTTTCTTCAGCAAATCGCAATAATACACTGTCGTGTTTTGCATACAGTGTACTAATTCTATAGTAATAGAAGTCAGAAGTGAAATGAAGCATAAACATTACAGTCAATGTAAGTAATGGAAACCACGACTGGCTGTTCTTCTTCAATCCAACAGAAGAGCTATTTTTCACAGTTTTATATCCTTAAGCCTTACAAGTATATGAACATGAGTATTCACACACCAGCTTCATTAATGTCAGGGGGATATGTGGACATCTAAGGTACCACAAACAATAAAGATGTAGATTTTTGTTTTTGTCAGAGAATTCTAACATTTTATCCACAATGTAAAAAGAGTCTAAAACACTGGTAGATTTTTATCTTTATCTACGTAGATTCGGAGGTCTCATTAATCAATCAATCAAAACCAATCAATCAATTTCATTCTAAATATGGATGTAACAAAAACCACTGCTGAGTCATACAGACTAGTTCAATTATCCTCACTGGAAGGGTGAAAAAAAAAATGCAAGCACTTAAGTTTTGGTCCTCAAAGAAAAAAAAATCTTGAAAGAACTAGAATCAAATGAGACTCATCTGTAAGAGATATTTTAGTGTGGTATTTACCCCCATGCAAGGGAACACGATCCTTCAGGCAGCATCAGTCGGATGAAAAAACATTAGATGCTGTATCCCTGCCTTTGCTATGATTGTAGCAAAACGCATAAAGACCACACACTTTTCCAGCTTTTGAATTACTTTCAGAAGAGATACACTGCACACAAGCAGAAAGGTAACACTAGTTACACAGTTGTAGAAGAAATACAAAACATTTGATGTTTTCTATTTCAGTGCCTAAGGCACCAAATGCGAAAGTACACAAGCACAGGAGAGAGAAACCCTGAAGGACTGAGACTGTGAGTGGTCTGGAGTATGTGGGAGTGATGAGAAAGTAAGACAGTGTTAAACATTTACCTGCATCTTCTTCCTTATCAGCTTAGAGGCCAGTGAACCATGTTATCTGAATATCCCTATATTTTACTTCCATTGTATTCTTAACTTCCCTTCATTACATTTTAAATAACAATAACTCCTTTACAGTTTTCCATTTTCTTCCCATAGCTACTATGTCAGACTTGTGTTTTCATCCTGTTAGACTAGTTGTTCATTTATGGAGCTATAATGAATTTTTCCTACCATTCCAAACTGGAAAGGTCTTATGGTCTCCTTTCACTTTACCTCCAGTTTTAGGGAATTTTCACGTATGCTGAGAACCATAACCTTGGAAAGTTTAATGATGGGAAAGGTAAGACTGTGAGCTAGATGATATTTGTATGTTGTGTTCAGTGAATGACTTGAGGTCAGTTCTGAAGTTCTTCCCTACAAAAGCACCTCAACAGTTTTGGGAATTCAGACTCCTCCAGTATTCTCACTCCCCATACACACAAGAGTAAAAAAGAGGGTTCATAAGGCAGCCAAGTCAGTAACAAAGGTTTGCACTGAGCTGTTGGTTGGATAGAAGTATACGTTAATATATTTTGAAGCTCGTGAAACAACTAGCAATGGAAAAGTAAAGGTGGGTGTGGAGAACCATTCTCCATTTTTTATTTATGAGATGACTTTCTGCCACTTTAAACCCCCTACATGTCCTTATTTTCAACAATTTATCCTGAACTGTGAAACTGTTACATATGTTACGTATGATGAACTGTAAAGACAAGACAGGAGAAAAGTCCCCCAAAACTTGGAGACATTGCTGATATTTATTCTACTCATGTAGAATATGTTTTGCAGAAAAGGAATATGACAAAATATGTATTTTCACTGGAAATAGACAGAATGCATAAAAAAGACTGCATGGTGCTTTAGAGTACCACTGCTTCACTAATGCTGCCATTAAGCACAGATTTGCTGAAGATAACAGCCCCAGATATACTTTTTCACCTATACTTACTCTAGAGATCAGCCTTGTTTTTAAATAAAGAGTAATAGAATGATTTTGCAGACTGCTTGCAGGAGAAAAAAGGGAATTGCACAAAGTGACACCCGGACTGTTGCAGTAGATGAAGATTCTCAAAGGGAATGGGAAGATGAATCCATCTTATTACAGAAAACGAATTACATTGTACTGACCAATTATACCGAACAGCAAAGCAGTATCTGATTGGCCAGTGAACATCCTGTCACATGGCCATGGTGAAAAGCCTGTCATTCAGAATATACTTCAAGTGTTCATTACATTAATTTGTATAAATAGGTAAAGGGATACTTCTCTAACAAATCAAGTTTCCTTATTCTTGCTGGAATATCATAGAATTTTCACAAAGCTGAAGAGTGGATCATTTTGAAAGAGAAATGCATAGGATAATGCAGAGGGATTGCAGTTGGGGGCTGGGGGCAGATGGGGAAAAAAATCACAATGTTTTAATACATTGAAAGATAGCGCTGTGAATACATTCTCTGACAGAGGAGAGACGCAGAGAGAGACAGAGAGTGGTAAGGGGGGCAGGGAAGATCACCACATCAGAAGGGGAGAACATTAATTCGCTCTATTTAACAAAGAGGTAGCTGAAGTTATAAGTGAGGAAATACATCCTTCCCTTTAACCACTGCCAAGTTAACATAGTATCCTTTACTGTTCTCTGACTTCTATCTTTAGAACACTAGTTATATCATTTTCTTATAATTAATTGACTAAAATTTGCTAGCTAATCAGTAATAACAGCCTTAAAATACAAGAGTGAAAACTCTTTCATCTTGGAGTATGTCTACTATTAAAGTGAAAAATCTGTATCTGTTATGAACCTAGTAAGGAAAGTGTATCTATCTCAAATATTGCTCATTATGTTACTACAGATGTTCACTTAAGGATAAATCTGCATGTGGAGTTAACTGTTGTTTCAGTTACACCCCGTATTAAACAGGTCTTGATTGTTCAGATTCTAGGAGCATCAGTCTGCCAAACTCGCCAGGTCCTGCTGCTGCCAGCCTGATCACAAGCTAATCTTGAACTCAAACATAGTTGTGATTCTCAGACCAGGCACCATACCTCCTGCTTCTCTTGACTGCATTATCCAGTGGGCTCAGCTCAATCCCCAAGGCTCTTCTCTATGGTTAGTATGTCTCTCTTTAGACACTTTTTTTTTTTGAATTCCATGAACTCTACAAATTCTGTTTTCAGGGGCCAAGCTTTCTTTGTGTATTGCATAAGTCTGCGTTAAGTGTAACAAAACACTGCGCAGGCTATGCACTGACATGCCAAAGTTCATCTACGGCTTAGAGTTTAACTTAACACCTGTATGTAGTCCTATCAAGCCCTAGGAGAGAGTGACATTATTAGTGTACTGTAGAGTTTACCTACTACCTCTTAGGACTTGGATAACTCAGATGCTATGCATTCATAGAAGTCATTATTCATACAATGTATTTATTAGTAGAATTACAGAACCATGTAAGTTGGAAGTGGCCTCCAGAGGTGATCTAATTTGGCTCTTGCTCAAAATAGGTCCCGTCACAGAAGGTTGCTCAGGGCCATATTCAGTCAAGTTTTGGCAACCTGCAACGACGGAGATGCTACACATCCCCGCGCAGTGTGTCCCAGCTTTTAACCATATTTATCGTAAATTGCTTACGGTAAAGCAAATCAGCAGAATAACAAGTGGCTTGATTTAAAAGTTTTTTAGCTTCTGTTTACGAGAAAAGCAAGTTCACTGCATGTGAAGTGAATGTGAACTAGTATTCATTTGGACATGCCTGTATTGTGTGTATTATTTGACAATTCTCAACTTAATGTCCTCTAAGGACTAGCGTCCTATCAGGATGGACTCTTCTACTTATCTCTATGCTCTTTCCAGTGTTGGGTTACACAGCCAGACTGTTATAACAATGATGAGTTGGACCAGATTATTTTGTTTGAAGCTGGGCATTTCTGAAAACTGCTGTAGTGTGTTTCAGCTGATGTGACCATATGGCACTGCATTCTACACCCTCTTTCCATGCAGTTGACCATTATATCAGAGGGGAAACAAAACTCGGAAATGGATACTGCTTAAACACTACAGCTGTGCATTCTGTTTTTTTATATTTATCTTCGTACTTCTGCCACATAGTTGTCCTGCTTGTCCTCTTTGAGAGGAATTTATGGGGAAACGAGCTATCACAACTCCGCGTCTCAGCACCCATAACCGCTGCCACCCTGCACCAATAAGCAAAAAAACCCAGCCACCAGATTCTTCTCTAGCTTTTCTTAACCCATCTTTTTTCGTATTCTTTGTTACAGGAGACATCCTGAACTGGGCCATCCCTACTTGTTCAGCAACATCCGAAAAGGACTGCTTTTTGTGAGAGAGACTGGTAGGGACAGTTTTATAGTGGAGTTGTTTTCAGTGATGAGTGGATGGGAATTTAATTGCAGGCACAGTGTTGCTGTGTATATTTAGAAGTTTTAGCCAAATAGTAACCCTCCCATTTGTCATCCCCATTTCTCTTTTCAGTCTACCTCTCCTATCCTACGTAGCAACATCCTCCATTCCTTAGCATGCACAGTAAAGAAACTCTTTCCCATTGAGATACTAGACTTGACAAAGAGAAAACAGATCTTAGACATCAAATTACAGATTGCAAGATGCAGAAGATACTGTATTAGTTCCTATACCCACCTCAGTATTTTTATCCATACCCTTTTTTTTTTCCTCCATACTTTGCTGAATGTTTAGTTCTCTCAACTTTTTATAAAGCATATTTCAAAGCATTTAACACTGTGAATATGCAAGACATCTTAAAGGGACAAACAAGTATGTCAACTGCAGTTATTTCTAGGGCACTTTTAAAATTAATTCAGCTGAAGAAACACATAGATATTTTTGGCAATCAGCAAGGTCAAAGACGTTCGAGATATTGTTAACCCCAATGGTCCAAACAGAGTTCAGAAAATTCCACTTACTTTGCCACATGCTTTGAGCATGTCTAAGCTGTGGAGACCATGTATTTTTATGACTTAGGCACTGGAAGGAGGAAATGGTCTGCTGTTCATTCCAAGATCAGTGATGATGCCCTGTCAGGCATGCAGAATGCCAGCTGGGACCATTCAGCTGTGTAATATTAATGAACATCTTGCAGGATTCCATTTAGCCTTTCTAAATATGCATGCTCTCTGCTTTTAGTTGCATCAGGCAACTAGGAGGGGAATGGCAGGAAAAAGAAAAAAGAAATTAAAAGGTTAGGAAATATTAGATGAAGGTGTCCAGGCCATTCAATGCAAGCTGCATGAGCCATAGCTACCCTTACCCTGAACCTGCTGGAGAGATACTAGCTTATGTATCAGAAACAGTTCAGACTCATAGGCATAGAACTCTACTTGGGTTAATGTCCAGAGTCTATTTCATACACTCCATGAACTACATGTATAAGGTCTACACAGTGTTGGATAGCCCTATTTAGGCATGTGAGTAGTCTATAAATTTAAGGCTGGAATCTCGGGGACGATCACAGTTTCTCAGGTAAGAGACACAAACAGGAATATAAGTCTTGAAGGTAAGAAAGGTTTCAGCAAAGCTGTGGAGCTCCCACATCTGTAAGGATCAAGATACTAGAAAAGTACAAAGAGCAGTTTACAGAGGTCCTAAAATGTCCCAGAAAACCTGCTCTAAGACATTTCCTTTTCCCACTTAGGACTACATAGTCAAACTTCTCTGACTACAAACTTCAACGACCTTCTCTACGAAGGATAGGTGTTTTAATATGGATTTCTAGGAAAAAAAAATTTCAGAAGTTGGAACTAAGATCCATGTAGCACACACTAGCCTTCATCATTAGAGGGTGAATTACTTTGCCATGTCAAGTTCTACCTCCCATCACCATCTTAACTGCACCTCCTTCGAGACATCTGACAACTGCTCTTTCCCACAGGATAAACACTTTTGAGAGACCTTTTCTGAACAGCTAACACTGTTGTATCAATGGCTTTCTTGCTCTCAATATTATTAACAGCTCATACGATTTTGAGATAGCTGAAGCTGACCATTTTGAATTTTGTTTTTTAAATGGCTGGTTTCACTGTGTTACGGGTTTGCCTGGCAAGATTTTGGTAGCGGGGGGGCTATAGGGGTGGCTTCTGGGAGAAACTGCGAGAAGCTTCCCCCATGTTTGATAAAGCCAGTGCTAGCTGTCCCGAAGACAGACCTGGCACTGCCCAAGGCCAAGCCAGTCAGCGACAGTGGTAGCACCTCTGTGATAACATATTTAAGAAAGGGAAGAAAATAAACCTCTAGGGGTGAGACAGTAGTTAGAGAGAGGAGTGAGACGATGTGAGAGAAAGAACTCTGCAGACACCAAGGCCAGTGAAGAAGGAGAGGGAGGAGTTGCTCAAGATGCCGGAGCAGAGACTCTTCCCTTGCAGCTCTTGATGAAGACCATGGTGAGCCAGTGTGTGCCCCTGCAGTCCATGGAGGTCCACAGTGGAGCAGATATCCACCTGCAGCCCGTTGAAGGGACCCCACGCCAGAGCAGGTGGATGCCTGAAGGAGGCTATGACTCCCTGGGAACCCACACTGGAGCAGGCTCCTGACAGGACCTGCAGACCCGTGGAGACAGGACCCCACACTGGAGCAGGTTTACTGGCAGAGCTTGTGACCCCGTGAGGACCCACGCTGGAGGAGCCTGTTCCTGAACGATGGCACCCTGTGGGAAGAACCCACACTGGGGCAGTTCGTGAACAGCTGCAGCCTGTGGGAAGGATTCACATTGGAGAAGTTTGTGAAGAACTGTCTCCCATGAGAGGAACCTTCACTCTGGAGCCGGGGCAGAGTGTGAGAAGACCTCCCACTGAGGGACAAGGAGCAGCACAGACAATAAATGATGAACTGACTGTAACTCCCATTCCCCATTGCCCTGCGCTGCTCGGGGCGAGGAGGGAGAGAAACGGAGTGGAGCTGAGCTCGGGAAGAAGGAAGGGGTGGGGGGAAGATGTTTTTAATATCTGGATTTATTTCTCACTAACCTACTCTAATTCTGTTAGTGATGAATTAAACTCCTTTGTCTCCCCAAGTTCAGTCTGTTTTGTTCATGACAGCCGTTGGTGAGTGATCTGTCCCTGTCCTTGTCTCGACCCTCGAGCCTTTCATCTCGTTTCCTCTCCCCTGTCCAGCTGAGGAGGCAGAGTGATAGAGCAGTTTTTGGTGGGCACCTGGCATTTATCCAGGCCAAACCAAAACACACTGCTTTTAAATCTGTCTTACTACCACCACTCATATTCAGGGTTACTTTTACTTCAAGCACTAACTTTACTTCAAACACTAACTTGCTGGGTTATCCTATTTGCATTTATTGGGTTATCCTATTTACATTTTAATGAAAAGAGTGATATTAATCAACTGTGGTGAACAGTACTCATAGTTTACAATTTTCATGATCAATATCAGCAATAACATAACCATTCCATGTGGTATAAGTATGAAAGTTTAGTCCTCAAAACTAGCATTTTCAATAAAAACAAATTATGGAAAATGTAACTAAATCTTATTGCATACAAAGGAATTGCACTGTTAGTATTTACATCATATGGTGCAGTAATTTGTGATATTTCCAGGAGGTATACGAAAATCTTACATACAGCACAAGGAAAATGAAACTGGACTGTGAAACTGAAAATAAAAACAATAGTTCAATCGTTATGTCATGAACACAAAACTTTCTACATCATACTTACCCCAATACCATCACTTTGAAGAGGATACCTCAGCTAGGCATGATGCCTCTACAACGCGCAGAGTACAGGGTTCTGATGTATGGGTCCTAAGAACTTCTAATTTCACATCACCTAACTTTTGGTGTGAATCCCTCTTTCTTTTACATAAGCTGCATAGCAGGCAGCCCACAGCTTTTATTCAACAAAGGTATTGTCCAGGCTGTAGTCTAAGCATGCCACATCTCTCCATTTGACTCCTTCTATATCCCTAAGCTACCTTACTTTGCTAAGTGAAGTAAAACAACAACTTTCTGTGGTGCATGACTTGTCAGCCAGGGCAATATCTAATAACCCATGTCCCAGGATATCACAGGAGAGGCTGTCACCATTAAATTCTTTTACTGTGGTAGTGGAGCAAAACTTTTATTACATATTACCTTTTGTTTCATAAATATGTGTATACATATATGTATACGCCCAAGATCTCACAACCCCTTCCACATGAACCTCCACGAATATTAATAATTCATTTGCAGCATCTGAAGCCCAACAGAGAAATGCCTCATTCTGATGTTGAAACCAGAAACTTGGCATAGAGTAAAAGAAGAAGAACATGGATTTTATCAATTGTCCCATTCAGGTAGTGCCATTAATAATGTCCAAAATCTAGCAGGCTTTGAAATACACAGTAACAACCTTTCCTTAATAAACTATGCAATAACCTCCATCACAACATCCTCAACAGTTTATCAGCCCACATCAAATGAGCTATCTATTGAGTGGCTGCAATAGAAGATGACAGATTTCACAAGACAACACTTGTGTGTTTAAGGCTTTCAGACTACTGTGTTCACGTGCGCCAGACCACTGCAGCACAATCAACAAAAAATCCTCAAAAAATGTTCTGTTAACAATCCTGAAATGTTGTACATATTGCTGGTTTATAGCACAGGCTTTTGGCCTGTTCAATACTTGTTTCGTGACCCCATAAACATTACTTCACTAAGAGAAACCAATCCAAAAAACTGATCTAGGCAGCTGGTCAGTGTCCTTCTTGTCCTCCTCATTGTTTTCCCACTGCAGCTGTAAGCATTTATCTACTGGCAGCATTGCCCAAACCTCTGCGAAAGCTGTTTGATGATCTGTTATTGGCTTGCAAAACTGAGGCTGATTGTCAGCAAAATGTCAAATATGACTCCACAAGCTGCATCTCATTTGAAATAACCACCATCACAGAAACGACCTTGAAAATGGTGAAGGCTAACTGATAAGAGATAGATCACAGGGATTTGTGTGCCCTAAGATTTTCATATTTGCATCTGCTTCTGCCCATTTTCTAGGGGAAAGTAGCACAGAAGAGCCACAGAGAACTTAACAGGAAAGAATCATGTCAGGTGAAAAAAAGATACTCATAACGCACTGGCTGCAGTGGCAGAGATACAGCTACATTGTAGCATCATATCTTGAATCAACATTTGTCTCATCATGAACTAGATATGCCAAACACAAGCAAGGACTAAATGCTTCAAGGATTTTAACACAAAACGATACCTGCATCGCTTCCAAGTTCTTGGTATTTTTACACAGCTTTCAAGTTACTTAAATGTTTAAGTATCATAAGCAAATGTGACCCCAGATGCAAAATACCTCCCTACATCACCGTTTGGCTCTTAGATTCATATTTCCAATCCTATTTCGAGCATCTGTGTACCAGCTTTCCAATTCCCATCATAGTTCATGTTCCATGCTAGCCTAAATACACTACTGCCTTAAGACTTATGTGCATAACAGAGCAGATTTGACCACGGCTTAACTAAGAAGTAGTGAGTTTCTTCTAAAATCTATATACTACTCATAACAGTTCTTTATACCAATCTTGGTCAACTCTGAGAAAAGCCAATATTCTAGCTAGGTTACACATTGCTCCATGAGGAAATGACACCATCCTAAACGAAAATCTTTTAAAATAATGTGCCTGCTAGAGGGAATTACCATTCTCTATCAATAAGGCTTTGCATTTAACAGGTTACTACTTTATCTTTAATCTAAATATCCAGAGGCTCTACCCTTTAATTTAATGTATAAATTGATTCCACTCTGTCTCTCCACACCTAATGAGCATATTTGGTTCTTTGTCAATAAAAGCTAACGGTTAAATGAAGAAAGTTAATCAGATTGAAATAAAAATAAAAGATATTTCTTTCATACCAGGCTGGAATACACTATTGTCACTGCCTTTATTTGTAGAAGAAAAGTTAGATCCAGTCTCTTGTATCTTTTTTGATACAAACAGGCAAGGCCTTTGGCAAGAATTTTTTCAAAGGCTGTGCAAAGATATTCACAGTTGTACAACTCAATTTGTCAGATGAGACAGTGCTTCTACTTTGTGTACAAATTCTCATTATGCGTCAAGGAAAACAATCATGTCCTGCCCTGCTTTCTGCAAACGCTAAGTATTTTTAGTGCTGTCCTGGTTTTGGCTGGGACAGAGTTAATTTTCACAAGAGGCTGGGAGGGGACACAGCCAGGACAGCTGACCCAAACTAGCCAGAGGGACATTTAATGCCATAGGACATCATGCTCAGTATATAACCAGGGGAACTGGGCAGGAGGGCATGGATAGCTGCTCAGGAGCAGGCTGGGCATCAGGTTCTGGGTGGTGACCAATTGCGTTGCGCATCATGTGCTTTGTGTATTCTTTCACTAATATTATTGCTAATAGTAGTATTTTTTTCCTCTTCCTTTGCAGTAGTATTGAACTGTCTTTATCCCAACCCGCAAGTTCTGCTTTTTTCTTCTGATTCTCCTCCTTGTCCCACCAGCTGGGAGGAGTGAGCCAGTGGTCATGTGGTACTTAGCCATTGGTTGGTACTAAAACATAATAACTGCAAAAAGAAAAGCCTTGACTAATACACTGCAGTAGGAGAGTGGGAGTTCTATCCACTTCAGCAGAGCTTTATTATATATCTTCACAAAATGTATGGAAGCATTAATTTTTTTTGAATATGAGTGAAAGAAGACAGAGATTTTAGATGTTTCCACTAGAGCAGTAGGAATCAGTAATTCTTTCTCCTTTTTACAATTGAGAAAGTTGTATAGCAAATATTAGCACAGGTCACACTGAATCCCACAGAAGATTGCAATTATACGGTGGTTCAGAATTTTACGTGTAAAGTGAACTCTGCGATCTAACACCTCTTAATTGAACACAAAAAAAGCTACGCAACTTGCATTACCACAGAACAATCATAAAATAAATAGAATATGCACATACGTAAGACAAATACCAGAAAGAATTTATTTTTTTCAAATAATTAATATTATACTCTGCTTTCCATCCAGTTTTCCATACAAACTACATATATAAAGCAAAAATACGTATTCATTGTAAATGGTGTGGATAAAACTTACAGACCTCCAGACCTTGTTCCCCCTTATTTAAGAGCTAAGTTACTATTGTAGCTTTACTCTTAAGAACAATGAAAGCTTCTTAAATATTTAATATTTTAAACGCATATCAATTTAGTGGAAATCATTAATTACACAGTAAAATTAAAAATAAGTGAAAGAAAACTATGCAGAAGAAGGATTTCTGTCACAGTGACAGTTTATCTTTTAAGACAGTAATTTTAAAATATGTCTGTACTGTTATCAGTGAATCTCCAGTAGTAATTTTTCAAAAACTCAGTCCAGTTTGTGGGTTTTTTTAAGAAACGTAATTTGCAGACACAAAATTTGCACCTCCACTACTGACCTCCACTTACACTTGGGCTGAAGTCTGAGTCTGTAACCACTCAACTGGAATGCACGTTTCAGAACAGTCTAGGCAATGCCTTCAGGCTAGGAATTACTATCACTTTGTGGACCCATTTTCTCTGTACCTGGAACTTTAAATCTATCTGTCACATGGCTATCCTTCATGTATTCCAATATCCTGGAGTTAATCAGACATCATTTCTTGACTCCCAAGTAATGTGCCACCCTACATATCTTCCACAGAAACTCATTCTCAGGATACCAAAGTGAGACAATTTCAGTCTAGATGTACAGCTTAATATTTTTTCTCAGAGGGAGTGCTGGAACTACTAATAGGAGTTATGAACCATATCTGCAAGTTGTATGTATGCTGCCAGAAACCTGTTATCTTTTCCCCAGTAAGCACTGTCTCTGCTGGTACCTCAGGTAATGACAGTTGTCACAATAAATAACGAGTTATTATTTCAAACTTACCTGAATTTGGTCAGCCCTGCTGCAGTCAGCCATTGTCTTAGTCTACTGTTTGCATGGCCCTCTTGAGAGGGGAAAAGTCACTGCAAGTTTGAATGATTTTACCATTCCAGTGGAAAACAATCACACTTCTGGAGCGTGTGCTCTGAGATGTGTATTTTCACACCCTCGTTTCCCATTAGGCAAAATACAGCATCAATGCACTCTCTCATGTCTTTGTTAACTCTGGTAATCCTGGGATGGAAATCTTAACCTTACTTGTGATCCAGTACTCAAAAAGTCCTAGATCTCATCCGTGTCTGCACCATCAAAGAAATGTGATGTACCAGAAGGGTGCACCTCGTGGTGGCATGGAAAATCACCATGGGCCTTACAATCTGCTACGGGTTCACAGATTTGCTGGACGGCATTTCACTTCTTTCATTTGCCAACTAAATTTTCATTCACATTTGGAGTGAAACTACAACAGAAACCAGTTCAGCTTTAATTTCTGACTAGCAAAACAGCAGTGCTTTAAGTACCAGGTAGTTACCTCTTAAGGCGCCCTATCTTTGAAAAGAATTAATTTGGTCTTTGTTCTAATAACACAGGTCAGAAAGAATCCATTTGTTTTCCACATTTCCACAAAGTTTCCCATTATTTTATCATTAGTTAATGGATACTCAAAATGAAGGGTAACATCTACTTGTATCCTTAATAGGCAAAGGCTCTGCAGAGAGATCTGGATACGCTGCATCAACTGGCAAAAGCAAACTGTAGGAGATTCAACAAAGCTAAGTGCCGCATCCTGCTCTTGGGTCACATGCACCCCATGCAATATTACAGACATGAGGAAGAGTGGCTGGAAAGCTGAACAGCAGAAAAGTATCTTGGGGTGTTGGTTGACAGCTGGCTGAATATAAGTTGGTGGTGTGCCCAGGTGGCTGAGGTGGCCAACGGCATCCGGGCTTGTATCAGAAACAATGCAACCAGCAGGACCAAAGAGATCGTCCCGCTGTACTTGACACTGGTGAGGCCGTACCTGAAATACTGTGTTCAGTTTTGGGCTTCTCATTACAGGTAAGAGATTGAGGTGCTGGAGCATATCCAGAGGAGACCAACGAGGCTGGTGAGGGGTCTAGAGAACAAGCCTTATGAGGAGCGACTGAGGGAGCTGGGGCTGTTTAGTCTGGAGAAGAGGAGGCTAAGGGGAAACCTTATTGCTCTCTACAACCGCATATAAGAAGTTTGTAGTGAGGCGGGTGTTGGTCTCTTCTCCCAGGTAATAAGTGATAAGACAAGAGGCAATGGCCTCAAGTTATGCTAAGGGAGGTTTAGACTGGATATTCGGAAAAATTTCTTCACTGTAACTGTAAGGGTTATCAAGCACTGGAATAGGCTGCCCAGGGAGGTGGCTGAGTCACCATCCCCAGAGGTATTTAGAAGACCTGTAGATATGGCACTTAGGGACATGCTTTAGTAGTAGACTTGGCAGTGTTAGGTTAGTGGCTGGATCTGATGGGTCTTTTCCAATCTAAACAATTTTATGATTCTATGATTCTGATCTATATTAGTGACTGAAAATGGCATTCTAAAACACGTTTTAAAAAACACTTGTCATCATCGGGGTTACAATTCGGCTCATTTTAGTGTCTTCTTTAGTTCGCATGACTCCAATGTGGAAGAATGGTGGTTACCCTTAATGAAAGTTCACGTACATTGTCTAATGCAAGAGACTGAGGGAAGTTACTGAGTTTCTTAAATGTCTTTCGCTGGGAAAAAAACAGGTTTTCCCCATATCTTAAATAATGAAATGTAAAGTATGCAGCCTGCAAAAATACTTGCAAGGCTACCACTTCTTTCTTATTATATGGGCCAGTAAAGATATAAAAGCATATGTGAATAACTTGAAATAAGCAAAGTAAGAAAAAAAATGGAAAAACTACAAGCATCTGTTTGACATATTTGAAGAACATATTTAGAGATTTTAAATATATGATCAAAACATACAGATGGATTGGCCATATGGTTTCTCTAGGGCCAACATACACAAACTATCCAAGTAAAATCTAATTCTTAGACCTAGCTTTCAGAGGACAGTGGTTTAATACAGATAAAAAATGCCTAAGGTTTCAGTGACACTGCAGGTATGCAGGGGTATACCAGCTGTAAAACAAGTCACCTCAGTGGTGTAACAGCAGCTAAGAATTTATCCTACATGTTCACAAACTCTGATACCATCATAGCACACATAATCTGAAAAAAGTAAATTATTGCTCATCCATGACTAAATATCAGTCTGAAACCAAGACAGCAGAGACAGCACAAAATAATCCAAAAATATAACTGCAGACAGAGTCCAACTCAGTATGGCTGGCAAATCTATGAAATAATGTATGATTTCAGCAAATCCCATCATCCAAAATAAACATTTGGGTATGGCATCAATTTGGGACATACAGATCAGTCTTTTTGCAATGCATCCAATCCAATCTCCCAACAGATCAAAAAAATAAAAAGACTCACAAGACCGGCAGAAGTGAATGAGAAATGGTCAGTGAGATAAGACAAGAATCAATCAAGGCAAACATCTCTTACCTAGAAGGTAGACTCCAGCAGACTCAACATGAACCATAGATATATTACTAGACAAGAGAATTTTTCTCAATTTCTAAAATTATTTCCTGCATTTGGAGCTCTGGTAACATACATTGCTGTATGACATTTTTCTAATAAAAATGAAACCTGAGACTCCTGTACAAAGACCAGCCTGGTGAATTAGATTTTGTAGTGGAAGGTCTAGAGAGGATAAAAAGAAGCGGGAGATCTCAAAGGTCAGAGCTTCAGGCAACCTTCACTGAGGAATATATTTTTCCTTTAATAGTTTTTGTTCATTTTTTCAACTTTTTCAATATTTTGTCCAAGATCTCTGTGATAACAGCCATAAAATTTTGTCTTATTTATCAGCCAGGTCACCTGTGCAATTTCTTGGGCATCATGTTTAAATAACCTCACCCTTGATGGGTGAAGTAAGGTTGCTGCTGACATATGAGAGACAGAAAATGAACATTGATTTTTATAAATAACTCTTCTAACAGACAGGCTATTTTTATTTCATAGCATCTGTAGCCTTTTCGTTTAGCCAGTGTTTAACATGCCAATAACTCCGCCCTGATCACAGAGGTAATTGCTGAATTTTGATAATGGGTTTAAACCTTCTTTATTTATCAAATCATGTATCTATGTCTTGTTTCATTAAGGGAACACAATTAAGAAAGAATTTATGCTATCTGTTGAACTGAAGACATGCAAATACTATACAGAGCATGTTGTTCAACTCTGTGTGTGCAAATGTAGACACATACCCGTAACTGTCAACACAGACAAGAAATGTCAGATCTGCTTTATCACCTCTGGGTTAAGTACATTTTTATTAGAATAATCTATTTCAAGTATAAATTCTTTGGAGAATAAGACATATCTGCAGAGTTTTTATGTGATTCTCTAGTTCCTAATGAAGTCAGAGTACTTAAACNTCCAAGCATGGATTTCCATTTCAGCTGACTAAACCCTATGATGTTGAGGAATTAACAGAAGTCACAATATTTGCAATGGGAGTAAGCAAAAAAACAAAAGCTCCCATTCTGGCTGTTGAAATTAGGGAAACTGTTGATCAGTGGAACTAGAATTAACATTAGCAAATAATTGTTTTGAGTTGGCATTTCCATCCCTGATGACACTAAAATGTTAATGAAGTTTAGCAGCTGACTGACATGTTGTATACAAGATGTTGGGGCTATACCACAATTGTTGATGAAAATCCAGACTAAGCTCCTGAAAAAATACTCTAACCTTTACAGGTTTTCTCCACAGAGAGTTCATATGAACAATAAAAACTGAGGCTACATGTCCTGTAAAAGCCTTGGAACAGTGAAGATGAGAAATGTTTGGAAAACATTTTCATCTATTACAGCATTTCTCCTGCAAAATGCATCAGATTGGTCAGAGGTGGGTGAGACACAAAATCACGAAGATCTTTGAGCTGGTGAATTTTGACCAAAATTTCCTTAGAAAAGTATAAAAATAAGGAATCTGTTTATTGCAGCGAGGCTTAGGAAATCCAAGCAAATAGAGCATGAGATTGTGTTTTGATACTTAGTAGTTATCATAATGGTATGATATTTAGCAGCTGCAAAACTGCTAAATAATATTTATACTTGCCCTAAAAATCTTGAAATAATTTCTTACCTGATGTTAAAACAACCAGTACAGTCATCATGTTGAATCGTAGGCTCCACTGGTTGTAAGTTAGCACCTTGGACTTGCACAGTGCTTTTAGAATAAAATCAATCCTGATGTAAACAGTTCACAATTTCTTTAACTCCAGTATTCAGGTATGTTCAGAATGTACTTTGCTAATAATTTTCAAAGCATTTTATAAATGTGAACTGGTTAATCTTCACAGTATTATTATAAATAACTCATAGAATTATTTGTATTCTTCAGCTCAAAAACCAGTAGGCACATGTCATTGCCTGTTCTTGTGTCTACTCTTTTAGCAAATGCAAATGTCAGACAATTAATTGGTGTTTCTGCTAAGAGAATCATTTGCTTCTTATTCTATATATTTAAATTGGTTTTAATCATCAACACTTCATATATAACACATCCTTTATCCCTCCCCACTGCACACACGGTCTAAATTTAATTAAAATAACTGAAATGAAACTACAGATAATTTGTTTTTTAAATAGACTGCCACATGCTCCATTTACATAAAACCCATTAGTTTGCATTAAATACAAATTAGCTTCTGATATGAATTAAATCACGTATAAATAGTTCAGAATAGCCTCAAAACCACGCATTTTAATTAATATAACCGTTAACCAGATTTATCTGTAAGGTAATCAAGACTCTCACTCATTCATTTTTCAGTACAATAGGGCAGAGAATGAAGAACTGTCCTGTAAATCTGTTATTTTAACAGAGAAATAAAAGCATGGAGAAGGCAGGTCCAATTTTTGGATTCAGGCATTTATAACAAATTATATTGTTTTAAAACAATTCTACAACTGCCAAACCACAGGCAACATGAACAAGATCTACATCTTACATGAAGATGCCGAGAACCTTTTGAATTTTTGATGTCTAGTTGTAGAAGAAAAACAGGAGTCTCACAAAGCAAATGTGTATCTACTCTTTTTTCCTAGCCATTCTAAACATGAAAGTAAAATATAATATGACAAAAAGAGTTTTTAAGACGCTTCATACACAATTGTCATACGATGAAAGCAGTCATTCAAAATTCAAGACTCCCAGCTTCTCTCTTCAAGAGGTACAAACACCAGCAAAATATTGTCATTAATAGCTAATCATTTCCTCATCTTCAAAAATGGGTACAGTAATGTTTTCTTTACATGGGAGTTCTGCACTTAGTTGGCATATCAAAAATGAGCAAAACACTGCCCAAAGGTCATCTTAATGACTCCTTCTTTGTAAAAATTTTCTAAATTTGTACCTACATGGGACCATAAACCACACATTTTGGCATACATTTTGGGAACTTTTGAATGGAAGCTCCTTCCAAATTGCAATATATTTGGAGAGAGCTTGTGTATAACGGCAACCAAAGTGGTATCCCTGGGCTACTTATGGCAGTTCAAAATTTGTAAGATTAGAGGGAACTTTAAACTGTAATGTTTAACAAATCAAAGAAACTGTAATATTTAACTAATCAAAGAAACAGCATCCTGTGGAAAGCAACACTTCACAAATTCAGTTTCGTTGTAGCTAAAGGAGAAAATGGACACAAAAAAATGGGAGTAAAGTAGCCAGGCTATACAAATTCTTTAGCAGAACAGAGAGCAATTAAAGTGGCACTGATGTAGAAACTGTATAACCATTACTTTGAACAAGTTAGACTGTGAATGTTCCAGATGTTGCATATGATTCACATCTTGCTGCTGCTACAGCTATGGGATGTAATAGAATCAGACTGGCTACACACTGGCAGAGACAATACTGAAAAACCATGGATCTAGTTTAACGTCAGCTATAAGAAGCTGAGCCACCTCATCATCATATGAATAAGCCAGGTCTGAGTGACTCACCAACTTGCAAGATCAAGCCCTATATCCCAGCGACAGGACAAGGGGCAATGGACACAAACTGAAGCACAGGAAGTTCCGTCTGAACATGACGAAGAACTTCTTGCCTCTGAGGGTGATGGATCACTGGAACAGGATGCCCAGGGAGGTTGTGGAGTCTCCTTCTCTGGACATATTCAAGACCCGCCTGGACAAGGTCCTGTGCAGCCTGCTGTAGGCGGCCCTGCTTCGGCAGGGGGGTTGGACTAGATGACCATTCTGATATTCTGTGTGATTGTATTTGTGCAAAAGTTGGCTTGGAATTTGTCTCGCATCTGACCAGTGGAAAAGGTGCTCCTAAATCAGTGTGATAGCATCAAACTGCTCTTTGGGCTGCTTAACGTTCACAGGATATTGCTCTTAACTCACATTTTTAAAACAGTAAAGATACATTTTTCTTCATTATGTTTTCAGCTGAAGGTGTATCCAATACATAGGAGTTTGGGTTAAACATCAAAACTGAAGACCCTCAACTGATTGCAGAATTGAACACAGTATGTCAGTATGCGTGTATACGTAAATTCACAGGGAGCTTTTGCTGGGACTCAGGAAAAAAAGGAGAGTTTACCTCTTTTGGAAGACCAAGCAGGTGACACAAGAAGAGTACAGGGATCTTGTAAGGTCATGCAGACAGAAGATTAGAAAGGCAAAAGCCCAGCTAGAACTCAGGCTGGCCACAGTTGTAAGTGGAAACAAAAAATGTAGTTACAGTTATATTAACAATAAAAAAGACAGCCAAGGAGAATCTCCATCCTTTTATTGGATGTGGGGAGAAACATTGCCACCCAGGATGAGGAAAAGGCTGAGGTACTTAATGCCTTCTTTGCCTCAGTCTTTAATAGTCAGACTAGTTATTCCCAGGATAGTCAGCCCCCAGAGCTGGAAAACAGGAATGGACAGCAGAATAAACATCCTGTAATCCAGGAGGAAGTAGTTAACAACCTGCTATGCCACCTGGACAATTACAAGTCTGTGGGGCCAGATGGGATCCACCCAAGAGTGCTGAGGGAACTGGTGGAGGAGCAGGCCAAGACACTCTCCATCATCTATCAGCAGTCCTGGCTAATAGGGTAGTTCCCAGATGGCTGGAGGATAGCCAATGTGACATCCATCTACAAGAAGGGCTGGAAGGAGGATCCGAGGAAGTACAGGCCTGTCAGCCTGACCTCATTGCCAGGGAAGATTATGGAGCAATTCATCCTGAGTGCACTCACAGGACATGTGAAGGACAACCAGGGGATCAGGCCCAGCCAGCATGGGTTCATGAAAGGCAGGTCCTGCTTGACCAACATGATCTCCTTCTATGACCAGGTGACCTGCCTGGTGGATGAGGGAAAGGCTGTGGATGATATCTACCTGGACTTTAGTGAGACCTTTGACACTGTGTCCCACAGCATCATCCTGGAGAGGTCTTTTCCATCCTTAAAGATTCTACGATTCTATGATTTCTGTATGATATAAGGAGAATCTGATCTGATGTCTCTACAATATAGATTCAATCTCTAGGACAAATTTGGTATGCACATACACGCAGAGTAATTCTATTCTATTCAGTCAGGAAGAACAGAGCATAATTAGCAAAGAATTAGTCATGCTAGATTCACCAATTCATCTTACCTGTGTTTTACATAAAGCATTAATACACTGTGCATAATATGCTATGTGTCTTAATTTTTAAAAGATTTAAGAATATTAAATGCACAGTGATGTTCTCTAATATAGTACAATTGACATGAAGAGCCAAGAAAACTTGCAAACAGTATAACCAAAAATAATTCTTAGACTTTTAAATAAAAACAAGGAAAATACGCTACATGATGACATCTTTGAAAGGAAAGAGGAAAATTCATTCTTCGTATTAAAACACAAAATGTTTTTAGCATCACATCGGCTGAACACGGATGCTCATTCATACATTTAGCTACCCACAGCAATGAAACAGTCCTAATAACATTTGCATTAATCCCAAGAGATAGCTATCCACAAAGACTGAGCAGTTCTACCCACTGAACATCAGTGAAATAAACAGTGGCAAAACAGCTAATTTGTTTCTTAAAAGTCAGTTTTTGTAGTAAATCACACATAGCAAGAAAGAGCAGGAGGGGTTACGTCAGTTACAGCAGAATCATATTCTATTGTGATCTGTCCCAAGATATGACTGGCAGACTAAACTAGATATGATGTGTCACAACAGAAGTTAAAACATGAACAGACAAGTAGGCCCTGAAATATACAAAGATTTTTTAATAAACTCAATTACTCAGTACAAGAAACCTAAATGAAGTAAAATCTAACCTATTTTTTGAAAAAGAAAATTACTAACCAAAGATCTAAGCCTTGATAACCTATAAGTACAACCAATCAGAATAGATTTGTGAACATATCGTCACTCAGGATTAAGACCAAGTTAATTGCAAAAAGTGCTTTTACCTGTTTTGCTGTATTTTGGCTATTAAATTTGTTCTCAGTCTCTAAAATCCCAAGAAAGATTATTGGACGAGTATGCTGTGACAGGAGTAACTTAGACGTACTTATTCCAGATCAATTATTTTCTATAATCTAAGGTTATACCTCTCAGGAAAATCCTTGAAAGCGGATGTTTCCTGTGAGGCCGCACTTTCCTGCAATCAAATTATAACTGTACTGATTTCTTTTAAAAAATTGATTCAGAGCAAAGTCTTAACATTCCAAATTAACTTCTGAAAGCGGAGATTTTGGCATTACGCAATTTCTAACTGTTATTACTTTTCCTCTCCCATCTTCAGAATCCTCTTTATTGATTTTCTAAAATACACTAAGACAGGAACTTCTCAAAGCCAATGGAAAGAAACACAGAAGTTACTTCAAACTGGCACTAATTCAAGGCCCTACGAGTTATACAAGCAGATTTGAGGTTACATTTTAGGCAAATCTAGCTGCATCAAAAGACATCGTTGACACACTTTGATTGGTTTTGAACCACAGTTGCAGTGTAATTAGTGCCACTTAATGGAAAAATGTAACTGAGAGGTGTATTGCTATCAATCAAATTCCAACATAAAGCTGGCTGCTGTTATAATGGCAGCAATTATTGACTGATGAACTGTTCAGCTTGGAGACTGACCCTAACTAAATCCTGTCTTCTGAAAAAGGAGCAGACTGACGGAGAGCTCAAAATAACTTTGTTTCTAGCACTCCCATGACATAGGTCCAGTTCAGGTAGTATAAAATGTAAGGCATTACATTCTCAAATAAAGGACAGCAGAAGGTAAGGATGTCGGGACCTGAAAGTATATGTCAATGAAACAGTCTGCGTTCAACAGAAGTTGCAAGATCTACCCTCTCCTATTCACAAAACCTTGTGACAGATAGTAAGAACTTTTAAAGTGTGCCTGGGTGCCTCCTACCAATGTAACAATGTTTAGATCTTCCTTCCAGGATCTAAAGAGGTCTCTATGAATTATAACTTCACACAGGTAATTATGGAGGAGTTAAAGCCAATTAAAAGTTGTTGGGATTCTCACAATTCTGAGACGATTATCTGCCCAGCATTTGATGGTCTTTGACCCATGTACATAGTCTGGTCACACTATTAGCACCTGTCAATTCTGTAAACAAAGCAAGAAAAAAAAAAATATAAGAAAAAAAAAAAAAACAGAAGAAAATAAAGATGTGTTTTTGCACCTGGATTTCCTGAAAAAAGCCATGTGACATACAGGTTTGCTTTGAAGAACTACCCCTCCCAAGATTTTAATTCTGAACCAGCAGTTTCCTGTATACTTCTGACTTGATCAAAGAGGATCTAAGAACGATATTCAGGCAGAAATTCAGTTTGTCAACGAAGTCTTCTGGCTGTTGCAGCAGACTAGAAATACTACAGGAGCCACAGTTACTTTCACAAGTACCTGGGATACATACAGGACTTCAGAAGGAAAGCAAAGTAAAGGAAGAACTTTTAGTAATAAGCACTGTAACAGGAACCACCAAAATCAATAAGCAACACAAGATTATGTTGTGAAAGATATTGTCATTATTAAACCAGCTGATACAGGAAAGTATCCTTGCCCTCCTACAACAGTGAAGAAGGAGCCTAAAGCCAAATGTAATTTGGGACTAAAGTATCCTATTTTATCTCAAAGGTTAGGATTTTTGTAGAAGTAAATTTGTATACTCAACAATGTTTGCAGTGAGATTATTAACAATATTGGGTTTTAGACTACAATTATTAGATACCTGCTTTGACTTCTCACTAAGCTGTATCAGTTAAGTGTTATGTTCCTAGTATACATGGTAATTTGTACAGACGTGATGTAACAGTTCATATTTTGAAAATGGATTATTTCTATTCCTCTCCTTCTACTACCAAGAAGGGCAAGAAAGTAATTGTTTGAAAACTAAATAATATATTCTAGCATACAGTTCTCTAGCAGGAGAATAATAAATGGTAAACTCATTATCCAATCTTGTGTTGTCATGATCAACTGAAATCTATCTAAATTTATGCTCTCTGTTCATCCCTGCTTACAGCTGAGCAAAGGTTTCAGGATGTTCTTCATGTTATTATGTAGGATTTGTGATATTGATTGGTGGCTGGGTTTGAAGGTTTAGGGGAGATGTTTTTAAACAAATAAAGAATTACTAGGGTTGACAAACAGAGATTATCTCTAAGGGTTTCTATGCAAACAGAAAAACAAACCCTGGACTATTGTCAAAACACTAAAATAATATTTTCAGGCAGTAAAGTTTTTGGCTAGGTAATACCTCAGTTACAAATAAGAAATGATATGACATTTAAACATGCAATCCACTGAATTATGCTTTCCTCTGATTACATATCCTGTATCCAAATTACAGCTACAGCTAGACCCTCTACTTTGTATTCGCAGACCTTGCACATATGCTTACATATTGCTAGTTCATGTATTAGACCTGGGATGAAAAATGAACTCGAAAGTTGACAACAGCGCTATTTCTATTTACAGATTTCATTATTTTACTTGACACAGAACCAACGGAAGAGAATGAGATCACAAAGGAGAGGGTATCCAGGAGATCTTTTGAGATTTCGCAGCAGAATCAGAGTTTGTGTAGATTTGTATTTCATTTCATTTCCTTTCATGCTATGCAGACTTCTGTGTTTGAGGAGTTTTTAAGAAGAGATGCATTTACTGTATAGTATTTGAAGAAAGGACTGATTTTTCTTCTTGGGCCTTTTACAGCCCACTACTCTACAGTAAAAACTGGGATGGAGAGAGGGTGTTAATTTGCATTCACAACTGTTTCAGATATTTTGAATATAATAGCATTTATTGGCCTGGAAAATATGAACATTCCCTTTAGTAGAGACTATGAATAAACAACTTCTCCTTCCACAGCAATCTTGGGGATATTAGTGGCTTTGGTTTCTAAGGAATTCACCCTGAATCTCCATATATTCATATAAAATTGATACACACTAGCACTTCTATCAATACTAAACAAGTCACCAATGTATCAGATTGGACAAAGCCAGCAAGTGATGACCTGAAGAAAATGCAGAGCTACCCTCCCTGTTCAGAGGCCCCGGGCACTTCGTCCCTGGCAGGCACCACACAACGGAACCCAGCTGGGGCATCCTGCTTTAAAAACTACCCTAAAAAACTTGAGGAATTATCCTGGGATTTGGGGAAAGCTAAAACCTTCACCTTGCAGTAACATTAGCCTGTTATAGTTCTAGCTCTCAACTGACAAATGGAAATGTGTTTTTTTTCCCTATTTAAATGAATAACAAAATTGTCATTACCTGGTTGCTATAACTTTCATCCAAAGCAGTTTAAAGAGAGTGCAGCTGTCGACTTGATGTTCCTCCTTTCAGATATCCACAGATTCAGCTCACTCAGCTCGTGAAACGCATTCAGCATTTAGCTTGTTCAGGCAATGAGATGTGCTTTTTCCTACTATGCTGTGCTGCTATGTGGACCAGGTGAGTAGAGGAATAAAGGCTGTTAGGTTAAAAAGGCTACTGACATCAAATGAAAATTAGAAGAAAAATCCAAGATAATCAGCTTGGAACAGTGAAAATAAACACAGAGAATCTGTGGAAGGGAGGGAGAATCAACAAAATATCTGAAAATCAAGAACTTGCAAGATGGCCTATTTAATGGGCTCACCAAATAACGTGGAATGTTTTCCTCCCTCTATCTATAGAATGCAGTAGTTTATTAATATATCACACTAACATAATCAAAGATGTGTGCCCTGAGAATGGCAGGAGCAGTTCTGTAAGTCTCTTAGTTAAGACAAATGGACACATCCTTTAACTAACCCTACATGTGAACAGTAACAAACAATATAAATCCTTCACAGGGTAGATAAATACATTATTTTTCATGTTCATCCTACTGCTATTTAGTAGCTGGTACACCAGAAAGATAAATTTACAGACTTCTGACTAGAATACCACAGTGCAGTCCCTTAAAATCAAAATTCATATTGTTTCTTGACTGCAGTTTTATTCAGCAATGCACATTTATATATGACCTCTGTCATGAGAGATACCAAAAGAAAGGATTCTAGGTAACAGTTAATTAGATATGTGCTTCCCTAATTATAAAAATCATTCCATTCCTAATGCAGTCTTTAGACTTGTTATAGGCTTTTACATTTAACTAAAGATATTTCTAAAGCCTTTTGTCCTTTTTTGAATATATTTTTTGCTGAAGTTACTTGGAGTTCATAAAGGTAATAACTACTTGCTCACTACATTTTAAAATTTACTTTGGCATCTTAGTTAAAGTTTTTTCTTTTTTAACCTGCATCTCTCTTCTAGTTTTCTAGTGAAATCTAAAACTATACATTTTATAAAATACACAATTTGCAAAGTGATGCTAACTTTAGTTAATTTCTCTTTTTAGAGTTTTTTTTTCTTTTTACAAGGAACCACACAAAACAAGTGCATCTGTCTTGTATGACATAGTACACAAAAGTAAATTTGATTGGTTGTAGTGTTTAAGATCACAACACAGATTATTGTGAAGAAAAAAATGCCATTCAAATGAAAGCACACAAGGTCTAATTCTTATTTCACACTACTGTAAAGGAGGAGTAATGGTTACAAATGAACTACCAACAGCCCCACAAATGTGTTGTAAGTGATACAATAGAATTTATTATTTTTCTCCCTTCTGTTGTGCATCTATAAATAATCACATTCTTAATTTTTTAGACACATTCTACTCTCATCAGCCTCATTCAGAGTACCACCTTACTGAGTTATATGAAAGTCCTTCTTTGCCAGACTATATGTGTATCAAAATTTAAATATTCAACCATAAATTCAGGAGATAGATACATGTGTTTAACAGAATTACACATGGTTGAATAGACAATATTTCCCTTCAAAAGCATATCAGAATTTTCTTAGTACAGATAATGAAGGAAAGGCTTAAAAATATGAGTGCCTACAATACAATAAATGTATGCTGGAGTCAGAGAGATTCTATGTGATTTAGAATTAGTGTTTTCTTTTGTTCATTAAATTATAAATGTTTATCTGCCAAGACATGGTTCAAAAATGTAATGAAAGTCAAAATCTTTAAGCCATAGTCATGAGGAATCATCTAGTCTATTCACCTCTAAATGTCCATATTTTCCATACCAAAGCAAGATAGCAAATCTTTACTGAAATTGCACCTACATAGGATGAATAGGAATTTTTCCACTGGGTCACTCCCTGTTCTTCTGGGACTGAATTTTTTTCCTTACTATGTGCTTTTTGGTGCAGCTGCTAAATGTGCTTCTCAAAGAAGCAAGCCTAAAGCAATGTTCAGTATTTTATTATTTTTTTAAAAAATCCACACCTCTTAAATATTATCTTTGCCTCCATGTTTAGGCTTTGATTTCAACAGCTCAAATTTTTCTTTTAGCCCATCCAACAGTATAAATATGCAAGTCCAGATCCCAAAGCTTTCCCACGCACTGTTTAACAGTGTACACACAGCAACAATGCCGAAAGATAGTCAGTCTGTTAACAAATTTTAAATACCTCTATGATCTGGAATCAGGTACATACTGGTATCTCTTCTCTAGTTCAAGCACATCTGGTTTTTGCATTTCATCAAATACTACTAATGAGGAAGTTTATTACACTTTACCACAATTTTTCTGCACAACTAGTTCCAGTTTATAATATTTTGGTGAATAAAATGTATTTTGTTTCAAAAAAACTGCTTGGGTTTTATCATTTATATTTTGCTGAACAGTTGTATGGGATATTATATATTTCTTATCAGATGATTAATTTCATGGGTTCCCCTTGGTTCATAAAAAGACTGTCGAAGATGTAAGCGTTTTTTGTCTCTCGCTTATTGACATTAATGAGGCTGGCAGCTGATCTAAATGCATTGATCAAGAATTTTCTGAAGTGTTGCCATCACAGAAATGTTTTGAAAGATATTTGACATGGACAAGTATAGATAAGGAAAATGCCCCATATATTTCATGCTAGAAAATAGTGGGATACTCAGACAGGCCTTCGTGGCTTCTTACTTGCACAAGTCAGCTGTGTCTTTCTCAGAGCATCAGAGCGGTAACCAGTCCTGTGCGAGGTGTTGGCCCTTTTGTTTGGAGCCAAGGAAATCACACCACCACTTTCAAAGGGTACCAGGAACTGCAGGTCTTGCTCGCTGTTTCCTTCACTGGTTTTCTCACCTGCTCAATCCATTTCCATAGCATACATGCCGGACCTTTTCCTCCTCTTTGCAGAAGCCAGAGTGCAAACCTGATTTGCACATTTCCTTTTGCTCACGTTTGACATGGAAAAGCCCTAAAAAAGGTTATTCCTTCTTCTATCAGCAAAAATGTGTTAATGTTCTCTCCTCTCTGTTCAGCTTATCCACTGAATGAGCTGTGTAACTGTAGCCCAACATCCCATAAAATGGACCTTGTGAGTGTAAGCTGAGTGATATGATAATCACAGCAGTTGCCAGGACATTTCAAAGAATCTGCAACAGCTGTGATACTAAGCAAAAAAACCTCAACGTATTTCAGAATATTTCAGCAATAATGGGCTCCCTTTTATTCAATACTGACAAAGTTTGAGCAGAAACTGCAATCATAAGTTGTTATATGTGCTGTAATTTGTTTGTATTTGTTTTATCCCTAATGGCCTAGCCCAAATTTCAACTGCACAACATCACGTCCATCTAAATTTCATTTTGCTGTCAGTTTGCTCCCTAATTGTAGTGTGAAGTATTTAACCACATGTCTTCCCTAAATTGGTGTGAAATCCACTGCATTTCTTTCACAATATTTACTTGCTGCCTAGAAATGGTTGTTATGTTACCTGCCTCATTACAACCAACACAATCTTCTGCGAGAGAGGAACTGCCTATACAACAGAGAAAAATGTGTTTTAATAGATATATATGCATGAATATTACTACCTCATTGACATTGAAGTTAGAATCATAGAATGGTTTAGGTTAGAAGGGACCTTTTGAGTTCTTCACCTGTAACACCTTACCCACACCAAAGATAAACTTTTTGTTAGAGGTACTATATTTTACTTTTTTCTTTAATATTTATTTATATGTTTTACATATCTCTTTTATTTTCCAAGTGAATGCGCCTCTCAGATACTGAGAGATGAGCAACACCAACCAAGTGGATAGGTATATGCATAGGTATTTCATAGTGGTCTTCTTTAATCATGCCAAAGCCTCCTAGCTTGTTCCCTAACATGTAGCTAAAATCCCAGTTCAAAGAGCTCTGCTGTCAATGGGAGGTTGCCAGCCACCTTACACTATGCCAGAACAGTTTTATTTGAGGGACAAAAAGGAAAAAAAGTGTTCATAAAAAATCTGCTTTTTACTCTTCATCATATATATAATATATACAATGATATATCCAATGATATATCATGATATATAATGATAAAAGCTTGTGAAACAAAGCTACCCGTATTTCTTACCTTCTCTAATCTGGAGGGAAAAAAAATAAAGTCAGTGGCTTGGATCCCGAGAAGTGATTGGGAAGCTAAACAGATCTTAAACAACTGATCAGTAAGGGTAAGAACTTGGCTTTTAGAGTTCATACCCCTCCAACTACAGAGCCATCAAAGCTATGAGGCACTTTCCTGCTTACTTTCTGACATTCCAGGGTATTTGCACCTTCGCAGAGCTATACCTTGATGGTGGAGCAAGGCCCCATGGGCTGTCCTGGGGAAGCCCAGCCATCTAGAAAGGCCTGGCGGAAATCATAGAATCATAGAAAGGTTTGTGTTGGAAGAGACCTTCTAGATCAGCTAGTTCCAAGCCCCCTGCTAGGGACAATGACACCTTCCTCTAGATGAGTTTGCTCAAAGCCCTTCCAACCTGGCCTTGAACACTTCAGGGAGGCGGCCTCAATACCTTGTCTGTGCAGCCTGTTCCAGTGCCTCAACTCCCTCATCGTAAATAATTTGTTTCTTATATCTAATCTAAATGTACCCTCTTGTAGTCTAAAGCCATTACCCCTTGTCCTGTCACTACATGTTCTTGTAAAAAGTCTCTCTACAGTTTTCTTGCAGGCCGCCTTCAGGTACTGGAAGGCTGCTATAAGGTCTCCCCCGCAGCCTTCTCTTCTCCAGACTGGACAGCCCCAACTCTCTCAGCCTTCCTTACAGAAGAGGTGTTCCATCCCTCTGATCATTTTTCTGTCAGTCTGCTGGACCTTCTCCAAGAGCTCCATGTCTTTCCTCTGTTGAGGGCTCCAGAGCTGAATGCAGGACTCCAGGTGGGGTCTCACCAGAGCAGAGCAGAGGGGCAGAATAACCTCCCTCAACCTGCTGGCCACGCTGCTTTTATTGCAGCCCAGGCTATGGCTGGCCTTCTGGGCTGTGAGCTCACACTGCTGGGTCGTGTTGAGCTTCTCATCCACCAGCACCCCAAGTCCTTCTCCTCAGGACCGCTCTCAATCCATTCTCTGCCCAGCCTGTATTTGTACTTGGGATAGCCCTGAACCATGTGCACTTGTCCTCCAAGTGACCCATTCTGTAGAGCAGTTTCATATCACACTTAACATGTACCACATGCAGCAGGTGGTTTGAAGCACTGAGTGAAGAAAAGAAGTTATTAGCATGGCAGTTAGAGCATTTTCCTGGGAAACAGGAGTTGGACAGTCCATGGAACCTTAAGCATGCGAGTATGTAGCTAGCCTCCTGTCCTCCCTATAAGCTCCAGAACACTTGGAAAACTGTCTGCAGGATTTTTTTGTGCTGCTGCACAGAATCAAAGCAAAAAAATAGAGCCTGAAAGACAGCAGAATAGGGTATGCAGTTGTATGGCAAGGAATCACAGATAGATTAGGAAAAAAGACGAGAAAGAAATAAATCTGCAAATAAGGAACAAAATTCATGGCCCATCTTTTTCAGTTTGGTAGCTTCCCACCCAGTGTGATACGTAAACTACCACTAGGCACATTCACCACAGCCACCACTGTATGCCTGAGCACAAAGCCTGTGTGGACAGCTTTCCGCATACACACTGAGCTAGTCTGCATGCTTCTGGAGTACAAACAAGTCTTCCTACACCAGCCAATACCAAAAGCAGAGCTACAACTGAGCTCTTTGGAATAAGTAATCTCACCTCATGGTGTGCCCTAAGTACAGTCCTCACTGATCTGGCTTGCTACTAGACAGGCACTTGCCTTTTGCCCTCAGCCAGGCACTTCATCGGTAGAAATTAGCCCTCCTGCCACATAGTTTTAGTGTCTTTTGTCAGCATGTGGAAGGTTTTGTTTGTTTGTTTCTATACAAGTGCTGTCAGGGATTTCATTCGCTCTTCATATGACAGATTCCACCAGGGACCCAGCCTTGGGTGACCAGGCACTGGCGCATCCCTGTTGCTGTGATATTTGGCCCTTTTAGTTGGTCTTCCCTTGGTCCTCAAGATTTAAAGTGCCATCACAGAAGACACTGACTTCAAGAGCAGAGCAGCATTTGGCTTACACTGTACCCACCTATGTTAAGATCTTTGAGAAGGATAACACTTCTGCACAGATATATCTATTTACATTATATTACTGCTGCAGCCAGCTTCTTATTTCTGTGGCATACTAAACAAACATCATCCAGATATTTCTGTTCACATGCCTGTCTGGATTTTATATACATCTGTTGCATACCCTTCAGACATCTTTTCTACAAGTTGTACTTTGTTTAGTCTCCTGAGGAAACCATTTCTTATGTCTGTCCTTGCTGTCCTCACTCTCTCCTCTTGCTGTGCCCTTTCCAAGTTAAGTGGATCAGTACTGCATGTTGTAATCAAGATGGAAGCATACACATCAGAAAGACAACTACCTAACATTTCACTCCAAGTGAGCATTACATTCACATTCTATCCAAAATGACTCCAGGATCTGCTTCTGGAGTAATAAACACTTTCACTGAATGATAAGGGCCCACATTTTGTATGTATCATTACGGACACTTCCCCATTCCACTATTTATATTGCTTGATATTTAAAAATGCTAATTAAAAGTTGTTTGTTTATGACATACTCATCCATTGTCAAAGAATTCACCAATAGTTAGCTTTGCATTTATTTCATTAATATTTTTGTAGCATTAATAAACTTTTTGTTTGTGATTTTGTGGTATTAATAAACTTTGTCATTCACAAGATTTGCACTTTCAAGGTTTTATCTGGTTGTGTCAATCCAAAGTGGTCCAAGCACATGTTCTTGCAGAACGCAGCCATACCTTCCTTCTGTTGTGAATCCTCACTAGGTACCAACACATACTACTTTTCCTAAATTTTAGCTAAATATTCAAATTCGAAGAGCTTTGTCCTTCTTTTTCAACTCCTTTTTGGTGGTGCTTTGGTCATGGGATCTTTTGAGAAACTTTTTAGAAAGTTCATGGTATCAGCTAGATCACATTTTCTGAATGTTCACTGACTGCTGCAAAATCTGGGCATGACTTCCCTGTGAAAAAGCTGTGCTAATTATTCCCCATTGCTTCTATTCATATGTCTTTCTCATAACTTTTTACAAATTTCTCTGGTGCAACATAAAAACTTAACAATCTGGTTTTTTCCTAGATCTTGCAGGAGTCGAGTTTGGGGTTTTTTGTAATTTTTTCTGGTATTTGACATTTTTGCTCATGCTGATAGCTCAGATTAATTGTACCCTGATTTCATATATTTCAGTGGAATCATATCTGATTCCGTAACAAGTTTTAGATAGATATAATGACACCAGTTTGTTGCTCTTCATTTTAATGTTTTGTTCTAACTCCTCTTCTGCTGACACTTTCCAACTCACTCTCTGTATTAAAGTGCCTCAGCATGGGAATCCTCTAAATCTCCTTCATACTGATCAGTGAAGCAAAGAATTCGCTTAACTTTATGGTAATAAATTACACTGGCTATATACGGTTTCCACACTCTTTGGCAGGTTTCTTGCTTCTACTATGTTTGAAATTATTTCCTTCCTAGTTTTCATGGTTTATAAAGTTGTCCTTCAACTTTTTTAATTATCGTTTTGTCTAATCATAGTTTAACCTACTACTTGCCAAAATTTATGCTCGTTTTGCTCTTTGGAAATTGCTACCACTTTTTGAAGATTTTTTTTTTCTTTCTAATAATAGTTTTTGCTATATTGTTTAATCATGATTCCTTTGAGATGGAATCTTTTTTGATAAATATAATCTCTATGGTCTGTAACCTCTAATATGACGACTTCAGCACTTGCAAGTAATTAAGTCTTTTGGCTGTACGTTTTAATTTCATTTAACAAGCTTCTCCTTTTTTTATGGAACTCTCTTTTTCACCACTCAGCATTATACCCATGGGTCTTTTTAGAGAGAATTTTTTTCACTGATGCATCTTGAATTTGACTATATAATGGAGGCAGTTTTAGAACAGCTTTTCAGTTGTAATATTTTGAAGGGGGTCATGTACATTGTTCACAACTGATGGACTACGTAAATAACAGCTTCTTCATTTTTGAGGTTTCTGCCTATGTAATTGAAGAGGTTAAAATACGTGCTCTATGTTTTGTTACTAGGCTCTGCTAGTAACAAATCAATTGTCTAATTGTGGTAATTTAATCATTCTGCTACTCCTGTGGAGTTTCCTGCCTTCACAGACTTTTTCGTGTCACACCGTAATTTGTTCCTGAGGATCATTTGCTGCCTTCAACATATACATGTATATACAACCTGCCCTTCTACTATGTGCAGTAAAGTACAAAGCACTAGTCCTCCCCGTGACTCTGTCTGCATTTTCACTTACTGTACTTGTCTCTCTTTGTCTCTCCTGATTTTTACTCTTTTATTTTTTAATTAAAAAGAAGTTGCATGAAAGAAGGCACATTTTTGGTTTTGCTTCTTTTGTCTTTCTAAGGAGTAAAACATGCCACTTTTGTCTAAGATTTCCTTCATTTGGGGATGAATAACTGGATCTGAATGAATAAAAGATGAATAAAATTAAAGAGCTTGTTATTTCAAATATAAGCTGAAGTCTTTGAATTATTCAATTACTTTGTCCTATAGCTAGTAACCAAGGATACTTTGCTGACAGTTGACATGCCTTAGAACATAGCCAAGGCCACCTTACTCAGAATAACATCTGAACTTTTTCGTTGTTTGCTGAGTGACAAATTTCAGAGAGACTGTTGACTCAGAGATGCAGTGCATTATTCTTTAACCCCTCTGTATTTAAGATGATAAAAGCTGTTTGAGAATGCAACAAAGTGGCCTCTTGTTCTGTTAAATAGACATTCTCATCCTTATTCAAAACATCTGTTGTCTGATTCAGTACTTTAATTTTTCCTAATTTTTTCAAAGGGCCAACTCTGATTACAGCATTTGGGGTCATTTTTTCCCCTTCTTTTCTTGTGTGAATAATCCCTTTGATAACAGATGACAAGGGAAATAAATTTACCTTTCTCCAGTGAACAGTGACAGTGTAAACAGTCTTCTGCTATGGATACAAATATGATTTAAGATCAAAAAGAAAGTCACAATATTTTTGTTTAGAAATAAAATAGTGAAAGAACAATGAATTCAAAAGTGAAATATTTAAATTCAGGACTTCATACTCTAGATTTGTAACAGCATACACTGTTGCCGTTGTACATTTCACCCTTACTACTGCTGTTCTTCCACAGCAATACCAAAATTAGTAAAGAAGAAGAAGAGAGCTTCGTACTCCCTCGGTCATTTTGCCAATTTTTTTTATGTACTTGTTATTAAAGCCTTTTGAGTTTCCATATCAAGCTTAACTTGCCAAGGTTAATACCATATCTTAATAAAAGAGAAGATGATCTGTGTTGTTAGTAGATTTTTTGCGTATTTGTTCAAATAAGGTTAGATGTAGCGTGTAGAACAAGCTGTAAGTACATGACATTTTCCCAATAAGTGTTTTCCATTAATTTGAAGTGTGCATAAAACTCTGCCACGTCAAATCTCTGTTCCATGAGTCATTTAGGATTAGAATTCTGCCAGTACCCAACCTACCTGACAAGAACCACAACTTCTGTTAAAAAGTACTTTGTGTTTGCATACTGATCCATTTAACCACATAAAATACCCAAGTTTAAAGTCGTCACGTAGTAATAAATCCTTTGAAACTGATGTATACTCAGGAAAAAAACATTCACTGACTTTTGTCTCCTTGAAAAAGAACAGGCAGATTGGGTCAGATATGAGCAGGTACTTGTATTCACAGCTGTATACAGTTCCATACTCAACCTTTCAGATCAAACTTCTGGTTTTTAAAATACAGTAGGAAATGTTTACTGCTTTGATGACCCACAAAGGATTTAAAATTTTGAAAACGGAACCATACATAAATCAATTACAATTTTGCCATTAACATCTGCAGTGACCTATTAGTCTTTATAACTGAGATGTTAGTAAATATTAGAAGCTTGGCCAGCATAAAAGTACAACAATTTGTCCAGGTGGGAGGCATCTTTTCCTTAACTGGAAAAAGGTACTTCTGTTTTAAAATAAGGATGCCTTGATGAGAAACTCTTTCAGGGTAACTATGACAGTAGAATTATACTAACATGATCATAGCATATTTCCGGGTGCAAACAGTTCCTAAGGCATTTTCTTATTACTAATGAAACTTCATAGAGGAATTGTTTCTTTCCTCTTTTTCTTTCTTTATCTTTCTAAAAATATCCTAAATATTGCTTGAGGTGACATAGGTAAAACCTTATGAGTTGGGAAAGTATATCAGCATGTTTGAAACAGTGGTCCAGGATGCACAATTTTACATGTGTACCACTCCCAACACAATATATCACTTAGGCAAGGAGCTCAGTAGGATTCAGAAGATAACATGTCTGGACATTTATTAATGACAAAAAATCTAGTTTTACATTTGGTACACTAAAATAAAAAAAGACTGGTAAACCTCAGGATATAAACCAATCGTGAACTACTGGGAAAAAAGTTTAATTCATTCTATGGGTATCTACTATAATGAACTCATTTTTCTCTGAAGTTGCTAGCAGCTGTTGAAGTCAAGATGTTTGACTACATGTACAAATTATTTGATCCAACATAATCTGACATACTGGTCTGTATATCTGAACCATTGAAAACATTTACTCAGCGATGTGAAAAAAAGTAGGAAGTTAGCTGCAAAACACTTCAGCAACATACACAAAATCCCCCCAACATCAGTAACTTGACCAATTATCCTTCTGTGCGCTGTTAATTGCATAGAAGTTAATCAGTTTTATGATTAAATTTAACAATGGATTCTGAAATTCATCGTGTCATTTTAGATGTTTGTAACAGATGCGTAACAGTAAATGCAGCTTTTCTGCATTTGCTATTCAGATGATAGTGCAGAACCTAAAATTCATTCAATTTTCCAGGATGAAGGAACATGCTCGTTCATTTCCAGAAGTAGAAAGTCATTGCAAAATATTTATTTTGCTTTTCCAGTTAAACAGGGACTGAAAAACCCTTTTTGTTATGGTACTTTCTTTCTTTCATTGGCAACAGACTATAATAATATCATAATTTCATTTTATGATGGACCCAGCAGTTTCTCTCCCTAATAGCCTTCTTAGATTTTCAGTATCATTGTAATGATTGCAAGACATGAAGGCCTCCTGCAGTTTTTAAAGTGGCTTCAGTATATAACATAACACATTTTTATAAGCAAGTGACACTTCCCTCTGTTTTTAGTTCTCCAAAATAGCTTAGAATGTACATTAAGAGTTCAGATAAATGTGTTAACTAATAAGACTGCAGTATTGCAAAGAAAGGGTTTTTTTTTTCCTTCTACAAAATTCTTCATTAAACTTCTTTTGAATCTGGTTGCAGTGTACACCAATAAACCAATAAAATGTGATGAGATATAAAAAAGCGTATGAGAAGATGGTTTCAGATATTGGAGGCTTCTTCTAAATTGAAAACACATATATTTTTAAAAAAGGGAAATGTTGTTTTTTCACTGAGAGAAGGCTTCATGTTTTGATCTTGAGATTCTACAACAAAATGTCAATTCTTTCCTAGCTAGAACGTTTCTGAACTATGGCTCATCAAATTTCAAAATTATGATTCATTTCTGAACTAAGGTTCTGCCTAGTCATGACTCCAGAGGAAACTGTTACATTTCTCCATGTTGATAGCTGCTTTGTTCTTCCAAACCAAGAAAAGGCTAATGCGGTGTAAGTGGCCTGGCTGTGGCTGTCCACTTTTGCTAGGGAGCTGCTGTCTTCTGTTTATGAAAGCATGTATTGACCATCATCAGTTCCCAGGAGCCAACATATCCATATTTTATGGATTCCAATGAAAAATAGTACAGCAAAATATCTAGCTCTGACAATCGGCCATGTTAAATAAGTGCAGATTTAGGGGATTTTCTACTGCAAAGGGCAATTGAGTTCTTTAGTCAGGCTCCTAACGGTTCATGCAGAGCCTAATAAGTAATGAAGACTAGTAATCTGTTTATCTCCAAATCCAACAAAAGACAAGGAAATTTCATCCCAAGAATCTTCCTGAGATGGAAAAATAAAACAGAGGAAGGGAAGGGAAGGGAAGGGAAGGGAAGGGAAGGGAAGGGAAGGG